>Ga0209066_10003214_pt1 | contig 18906 bp, 12 predicted proteins | sample All_14_2_FD_187198 | JGI IMG/M metagenome (GOLD analysis project Ga0209066, IMG submission 187198) | Freshwater microbial communities in response to fracking from Pennsylvania, USA - Allegheny Zone_MetaG_DW_15 (SPAdes) (version 2) ... | reverse complement strand
GGCTAAAAGAGGTTCTCGACACAAAGACTTTTGTCAATCTAGCTAAAAATCAAATCTCGACCATCAAATCTATCTCAGAGCATATCGATACAATTAAAACTGCTGTAGAGGAGATGACAGAGGAGAGGAAGAAGGCCAATGCCATTGAATCAATCAAAGACCAAGCTATCGCCTATAATCGAAAAGTTCTTCCCTATTTTGAGACTATTCGATACAGCGTAGATAAATTAGAGCTGCTTGTAGACGATGAGTTATGGCCTTTACCGAAATATAGAGAACTTCTAACCCTTAGATAAGGCGTCAGAAGAACCCGATATTCCTACTTATATCTATAGAAAAAGCCTCTTGCCAAATAACAGCAAGAGGCTTTAATTTTTCACCTAAAACAAGCTAACAAAGAATCGACCTAATGAACAAAACGCATCATCTTGTCCCACCTGATTTTTCCGTCACGTAATGAGCGATCTTTATCAAGCGATAACCATACAAAGACAGCCTTTCCTACTATATGATCTTCTGGAACAAAACCCCAAAAGCGACTATCTAAAGAGTTATGTCGATTATCTCCCATCATCCAGTAGTAATTTTGCTTAAAGGTATACTTGGTAGCAACGACCCCATTGATAAAGATCTGACCGTTTTTCACCTGTAGGTCATTCCCTTCATAAACATCAATTATTCTTTCATAGAGAGGAAGAGTTTTAAGATCGAGTTTCACGGTAGCTCCCTGTTTAGGAATATATAGTGGGCCGAAATTATCAACATTCCAGTAATAGGCGGTATCATGAGGAAATACCGAAGGATCTCTTAATCCTTTATCATAAGAGACCTGTTTTACCTCTCTAACTCCAGGAACCTTGGCCAATTGACTCGCAACCTCAGGAGTCAGTGGTAACATCTCATAAGATTTATACATTGCGATGTCTTCTTCAGAAACCCTATACTTCCTAAAAACCCTATCGGCCAATGGAAGCTCATCGGTTAAAACAGCATACCTATACTCACGATTCTCTGGATTTTTAGCTGCTACCCCATTTAAATAGACCTGTTTATCTACAATAGATAAAGAATCACCCGGCATCCCCATGCAACGTTTAATGTAGTTTTCGCGCTTATCAACCGGACGAGCCACTACCTTATAAGTTTTCCAAACAGCATCTCTCCCTGCACCGAGGTAGTAATTGCTCCCCATAGATTGTTTTAATTCCTCCTCTGCTCTTCTAACAACATCATAATAATCCTCATTCTGCCGTTCCAAAATTACAGTATCTCCACTTGGGTAGTTAAAAACAACCGCATCATAGAGCTTAACATGTCCAAACCCCGGAAAACGGTAATATGGTAACTTAATCCACTCTAAATAAGACTTTGTGAATTGAGTAAACGGTAAGGTATGATGAACAAAAGGAAAGGCAAGTGGAGTATTAGGAACCTTTGGACCATAACTTAGTTTGCTAACAAAAAGATAATCGCCAACCAGAAGCGATTTTTCCATAGAACTAGTCGGAATAGTATAAGCCTCGAAAGTAAATATCCTAATGATACTAGCCGCTACAACGGCAAAAATAATAGCATCAACCCACTCTCGGGTCTGACTCTTTTTAAGTTTGGGTCTATCTTTTACTTGTTTAAACTGTTCTCTATTGTTGGCCCCGAGATAAGGTAAATAGACAAAAGGTAATAGCACTGCAACAGCCTGACTCCCTAAATCGTTCTTACCAAAACCTCGTGCTACCTCAACGATCATTAAAAAGACCATGAAGATATTGATAAATGGAACAAATAATAAAGCAAACCACCATATAGGCTTTTCAATTACCTTAACCCATAAATAATAGTTTAATCCCGGAACCAAAGTCTTCCACGATTCTATCCCAAGCTTTTTAAAAACGGTCCACAATACAGCCGGAAAAAAGGTAAATCCCAGCATCATGTAAATTAAAGGATCCATTCGAGTGCATTTTATTAATAAATTGACTTCAATAAAAATGGAATAACTATCTTCCACTGCAAAAATCCGATAACTATTCCATTTCTGAAACTTTCAAAGGTTAAAAATAGTAATTTTAAAGTTAAAATCCATCAATTATTAGTACCATAAACGAGTGACCATAACTGAACTACTATATAAGTATTGGGGGTTCCGAGCATTTAGACCACTTCAAGAGGAGATTATTGAATCGGTTATTGAGAAGAAAGATACGCTAGCTCTCCTACCTACAGGTGGAGGAAAATCACTTTGTTATCAAGTGCCGGGGCTCTATCTTGAAGGGTTTTGTTTAGTTATAACCCCGCTTATTGCCTTAATGAAAGATCAAGTTGGGGCATTAAACAAAAAAGGGATAATTGCTTATGCGATCTATAGTGGAATGGATAAGATGGAGATTAAATCGATACTTGACAAGACGGCGTCAGGGTTAGTAAAATTTCTTTATGTCTCACCTGAACGCCTAACTACCGATCTATTTAAAGCACATCTTCCACATTTTAAAATTAACCTAATTGCTGTCGATGAAGCTCACTGTATCTCACAATGGGGATACGATTTTCGTCCACCCTATTTAAAAATTGCCGAGATCAGAGAATGGTTTCCTAATTCCCCGGTCTTAGCTTTAACAGCAACAGCTACGCCAAATGTGGTCGACGACATTATTCAAAATCTACAGTTTAAGAATAGGAATATATTTCGAAATAGTTTTCAGAGGGAAAACCTTGTATACATGGTTTTAAAAGAGGAAGATAAATTAAACCGTATTCTCTCTATTCTAAACAAGGTACCAGGAAGTTCCATCATTTATGTACGAAATCGAAAACGCACTAAAGAGATCGCTTTGTGGCTAAGGCAAAAAGGAATCACTGCTGGCTTTTATAATGCAGGTATGACAAGCGAACAGAGAGATGAGACCCAAAAAGCTTGGATGAACGATTACATTCAGGTAGTGGTTGCCACTAATGCATTCGGAATGGGTATTGACAAACCAAATGTAAGAACCGTTATTCACATAGATTGTCCAGATTCACTCGAGGCCTATTTTCAAGAGGCTGGAAGAGCAGGAAGAGATGGACTAAAATCATATTGTATTTTATTATGGGAGAATGCTGACCTAAGTGAACTTCACGAATACATTGAAAGCAGCTACCCACAACTAGAAATAATTAAGAAAACATATAATGCCTTATGTAATTATTTAAAGATTCCTATTGGAGGTGGAAAGGAAGAATACAACGACTTTGATCTTATCCATTTTGCTGATTATTATTCTATAAATCCAACTATTGTTTTCTCTAGTTTGCGACTATTAGAGAAAGAAGGCTATATCACAATGCGCGATGTTATGAACGAGCCTTCTAAAGTGATTTTCAAAATAGGTGCGGCTGATCTCTATCGTTTCCAAGTTGAGAATAAAAAATATGACCATTTTACAAAAGCACTCGCAAGAAGTACTACCGGAATTTTTACAGATTTGAGTCCGATACGCGAAGATCAATTAGCTCTTTCCTTAAAATTGCAAACGGCTCAGGTTATATCTCTTCTATTGGATTTACAAAGCATGGGGGTTATAAACTATCAGCCCCGACGAGATAAGCCAGGTATAATCTTAAACTCAGAACGCATCGACGAACGATACATCGCCATCTCTCCAGAAAACTATCAAATAAGAAAGCAAGAGGCCATCCAAAGGGCTCAATCAGTAACTTCCTATATTACTAATGGAGACATCTGCAGATCAGCCCAATTAGTTGCTTACTTTGGAGAATCTAATGCCCTCTCGTGTAAACAATGCGATGTCTGTATCAGTAAAAATCAAAAGAAAATTTCCCTCAATAGATTCAAAGAAGTCTCCTTCTCGATACGATCAGTCTTAAGAGAAAAACCAAATGTAACATTCTCTTTGCTTAGTCAAAACCTTCCTGATATTAGAGAAAATGAACTTACTTATATTCTTAAATTAATGGAAGAAGAAGGCGAAATTATTCTATTACCAGATAACACTTTTATCGAAAATAGACACATTAATTAGGACAGAAAAATGACAGCCTCATTCAGAGATAAGCTTTTTAAGAAAAAAACAATTGGGGATTAAGACTGACGAAGCTAGCTAAATCTAAAGATAAAAATGAGATAATATAAAAAAAGGCCCGGACAATACCGAGCCTTTCTCATTTAAATAAGGTCAAGTTCATTTAAGTTCATCTGAAAAGGAGGTAGCAGCCTTAAATTTAACAACCTTCTTTTCAGGAATTTCCATTACCTGCTGTGTTTTCGGGTTTCTTCCTTTACGCGGAGAGCGTTTAATAATCGCAAAAGTACCAAATCCGCCTAAAGTCACTCTATCACCCTCTTTTAGAGCATTAGTAACCTCATTAATAAATGAATCAAGTGCCGCTTTGGCACCTGCTTTTGTGATGCCGGCTTTAACCGCAATTGCATCGATAAGATGTGTTTTGTTCATTTTAAGTGGTCCTTAGTTAACATCATATTAATAACCGATACAAATATATATATGCTTCAAATAAAAACAATGTATAAGTGTAAAAAAAACAAGAATTCAATTAATATTTTTCTTAACAGAGTTATAAACAGCATTAGCCAAGGATACCATCCACTGAATGAAAAAGGATTTTAAAGAATCGTAGCTATTTCCAAAGCAGGGAAACCCCGAAGGAACTCCTCAATTTTCATGCGTTTTTTACCAGCCAGTTGCACATCCAAAAGTGAAAGAAACCCTCCATTGACGCCTATTTTCAAGAAACTTCTACCATCGGTCAAAATGGTACCAGGAATTGGCTCACCCGGCGAAATAGTACATTTGAAAACCTTTAAAGAGCCAACAGTACCATCCTTCTTGAGAAATTCTAGAAAGGCGGCAGGGAAAGGCGATAAACCTCTAATTAGATTAAAGAGTTCAACAGGGTTTCGTGAGCAATCGATTTTACAATCTTGCTTAAAGATTTTAGGAGCATGAGAGGGTTGAATCAAAATTAAGTCTTGAGGGATAGGTTGTATCGTATGCTTCAAGATGCCATCTACTGTTTGTACAACCAGATCAGCACCAATACTCATCAAACGGTCATGAAGTTCGCCTGCCGTTTCATCAGGACCGATTTCGAGTTTATGTTGAAGAAGAACCTCTCCAGAGTCAATTTCATGTTTGATGAAAAAAGTCGTGACGCCAGTCTCTTTTTCCCCGTTAATGACAGCATAATTTATAGGAGCTGCTCCCCTATATTTCGGAAGAAGAGACCCATGCAGATTCAATGTACCAAGGCGTGGCATAGACCAAACCACCTCAGGTAACATTCGAAATGCAACCACAACAAAAAGATCAGCGTTTAATTCTTGTAACTGCTGAACAAAAGAAGGGTCTTTAAGTTTAGATGGCTGTAAAACCGGAAGGTTTTGTTCTATTGCAAATTCTTTAACCGCACTCATCTGCAGCTTCTGTCCACGACCCGCCGGTTTATCTTCAACGGTAACAACAGCTTTAACCTGGTAACCTGCCAGAAGCAATGCCTTTAATGGAGCAACGGCAAACTCAGGCGTGCCCATATAAACGATAGAGATATCTTTTCTGTCCATAGTGTAAAAATAAAAAAACCCGGTTTTAGGCCGGGTTTAACTCATCGATATTAAAAACTATTTTGCACCACCACTTAAGCCTTTAGCTCTTTCGATGTACTTATCTGCATCGCGGCCTTCCTGGCTTCTGGGATATTTAAGCTTTAAATCTTCATAAATCTTAATAGCTTCAGCATAATTTGTTTTCAGCTCGTAGGCAGTAGCTGCTTTCATAAGAAGCATCGGACTGGTAAACTCGTTGCTGAAATCATTAGCTGCCTTTTTGTAAAGATCAATAGCCTCATCGGTTTTACCAAGTTCTAATTTAGCATCAGCCGTTGCACCAAGAGCCATAGAAGCAGGAAGAACCTCTTTAGTGCTAAACTCTTCCAGATGATCAATTGCCTTTTGGAACTCACCTTTTTTCAGGTAGCATACACCTGCATAGTAGTGAGCAAGATTACCGGCTTTGGTACTACCATAATTCGAGATGACTTCTAGCAAACCTGCATTCTGTCCATCTCCATTGAGAGCCAAATCAAGTGAATCCATTTCGAAGTAACGTTGCGCCATGAATAGCTCATCGTTTGCTTTGAGTTCACGTGGGCCTGAAATAAATTTTGTATATCCAAGAACGCCAAGAACAACCAGAAATGCCGCAGCTACAACGATCATGATTATTTTCTGGTTCTTTTCAAAGAAACTTTCAGTTTTTGACAGAGCCTCTTCAACGGCTACGATTTTGTCTTCGAGATTATCTTTACTCTTTGCCATATTGGTTTAAGGTATTTCGGGTTGCAAAAATAGACTTTTTTTCCAACCCTCTGAATTTGACGTCTAAAAAAGTAAGCAATTTTAAGAAAAAAAAATGAGGCCACAACGTTTTGCTCTAATGATTTTCCTTTTATTATCCCTCCCGGGTGTTTTAGGAGCGAGCCATTCATCCTCACTAACCGTTTTTCGTTGCGGCCTCAAATCCCCTGCTTCTAGCAGGGGATTTCCTTTTACATCCTCATTATCTTAATAGTGTTCTATTGGCGAAGTCACTGGTTTTGCATAGAATTCAAGCAGTAATGAATCAATGACCACCGAACATGGGCTATTACCATCAACAGTTAAAGTTAAGGTCACCGAACCATTATTAATATCTTCTTGCGATGGAGTATAGAATGCACCCAGTGAGGTAGGATTGGTGAAGGTTCCACTTCCGCTGGTAGTCCAAAGCATAGAAGCCCCATTGGTAACAGTTGCTGCAGCTAATGAAACGGGTTGAATCTCGGGACAAGTCTTTATATCTGGCCCGGCATTAGCTACTACTGCTTTAATAATTACAATATGAATCTGATCACTATGGGTTGTACCACACGGTGCAATGCCATTTGCAGTGAGCGTCAAATCTGCAAATCCGACATTAATATCATTAGGTCCTGGAGTATATATCGCATTTAACTTACTCGCATCATCAAATGAGCCATCACCTGCGGTTGTCCATAAAACACTCTGGGAATGGAAGGCTTTTCCGGCTAAGGTGGCTAAACCATTCGAACAGATGGTCTGATCTACACCTGCCATCGCAATCGGATCAGGACTGAATGTTAATATCATTTGAGAGGTTGCAGCAGCTAAACAGGGTGATGTTGCATTGGCCGTAAGTGTTAAGGTAACCGATCCAGCTACTGTATCAGCAGCACTGGGTGTATAAGTCGGCGTTAAGGTAGTCTGATTGGTCCAAGTTCCAGTACCCGACGAACCCCAGCTTAATGAGGAGTAGTTGGCCGCCGAAGCACCGGTTATTGTAATCGAAGAGCTAGCGCATAAGGTCATTCCAGGACCAGCATTAGCCACAGGCGCTGGTGTAATAGTAACCACAAGAGCATCACTTACAGGAAGAGGGCATGTGCCACTTGGTTGAGCCGTCATGGTGAGCGTAACAGACCCCGAAGCTATATCTGTAGTACCTGGGGTATATACGGAAGCCCCGGCGTTATTTGGAGAGAAGGTACCATCACCAGAGGTTGTCCATAACATTGTCGATGCATGTTCTACTGTCGCATTTAAAGTTACCGTAGATGTTGAACATATCGTCTGATCGCTGCCTGCTGAAACAATCGGAATGGGATCAAATGTAATGACCACTACATCGGTTACAGGTGGAGTGCATGGTCCTAATGGATAAGCCGTAATGGTTAAAGTTACACTCCCAGCAGCAATATCAGCAGGGGTGACTGTATAGGTGGTTGATAAACCATTCGTAATAGAAAAAGAACCAGAACCACCTGTCCATAAAACACGCTTATAACTCGTTGCTGAAGCTATCAGATCTATGGTTGGTTGACTAGCACAAACGGCGAAATCAGCAGGTGCCACCACCGTTGGATGAGGTACAAGAACTACCGGCAACTGAACAATATCTCCTAAACATCCTTTGTCAGAGGTCTCTCTAACGGTTATCATCTCATTACCCGGATTTGAACTCCAATTTATATGTATTTCATTTCCAGTCCCAACTATTGTGTTTACGCCACTATTGCTCGTAACAGTCCACTGATAGGTACTCCCTGCATGATTAGCCACCCTATACATTTCCGTTGTACCCACACAAGCTGAGTCAGGCTGAGCTGTTGTAATCGTTTGACTGAAGGCACTCCCAATCAATAGAAGTGACAAAAACAGTAAAATTTCTCTTTTCATAGATGCCATGGTATTGTTGAAGATATTTGGTTATTTATTTCGATAAAAGGTTAATGACATTTCTCATTTATCATACTCTTGAAACCCCTCTTTACGCTCTCTTTCAACCCCAAAAAAAGAAGAGAACTCTAGATCCGAGTTTCAGATCAAAGAGTTCTCTTTCTCTTTTCAAGTAACCTGACCTTGATTATCGTAGTCATTTTAGTTAGGAGATAGTTTTTTGAGTATGTATAGTAAGTAGGTCGTCACAAAGATAACATTTCATAAATCAATTTTCCAAATATTAACACAAAAAAAGCTGAAAAAATTCCTTATTACCTGTTTACCATATCATTACATTTTTGGCACATATTTTGTTTAATCATTTTCCATTTATCCAAATATTGGAAACATTGCAGTTTCTAAGAAAGCCAGTTTAATGGATGAAAAAAAAGAGAATAGTTCAGGTAAGAAGAGGCAGGGTTCAATAATTTTGAATTTTGAATTCAAGAATTTTGAATTCAAAATTCTGAATTCAAAATTCAATAATGGTTATATCTTATCTGGAAAAGCCATATAAAGAAGGCATGGATTTAGGTATACACAACGGAAACACCTAACGCATAAGGATAAAAGCAATTAAATTCGCTACAGACATGGCCTATAGAAGGGGATACTAAATCGCAAAAAACAGATAGGCGACAACAATAGCGGCTACTACACCTGCTAAGTCAGCAATCAAACCGGCGGCAACGGCATGCCTGGTTTGTCTTACGCCAACAGAACCAAAATAAACAGCTAGGATATAAAACGTAGTATCACTAGCTCCCTGAAACACACAAGAAAGCCTACCCACAAAAGAGTCTGCCCCAAAATGTTTCATGGTCTCAACCATCATTCCCCGTGCCCCTGAACCACTAAGGGGCTTCATTATTGCCGTCGGAATAGCATCAGCAAAAGAGACATCACCTCCAAAAAACGCTACGCCGCTTTTAATTCCATCAACAAGGAAATCCATCGCACCACTTGCCCTAAAAACACCAATTCCAACCAACATTGCTATTAAATACGGTATTATTCTTACAGCAACCGAAAAACCCTCTTTAGCCCCTTCTATAAAAGAATCATAAACGTTAATTTTCTTAAAAGCAGCCATCCCCAAAAAGAGCACAATAATAGTAAGCAAGATGACATTAGAAACACCCGAACTAACAACCCCTATTCGATCTTGAGGTAATTGAACAAAATAATAGATAATCAGAGAAACAACCAAGGTAAGTACAGCACTATACAATAGAATTACAGGTTGCCAGAGTCTAATTCTTTGAAACAATGATACTGTTATAACACCAACTAGCGTACTAAAAAAAGTGGCAATTAAGATTGGGATAAAGACATCAGCTGGTTGCGCTGCTCCTAATTGAGCCCTATATACCATAATACTAACGGGAATAAGTGTAAGGCCACTAGTGTTTAAGACTAAAAACATAATCATTGGATCTGAGGCTCTCTCTTTCTCCTTATTCAGATCTTGAAGTTGCTGCATTGCTTTTAAACCTAACGGAGTTGCCGCATTGTCCAAACCTAACATATTGGCGGCAAGATTCATCATAATACTCCCCATCACCGGATGATTTTTAGGGATATCAGGCATTAACCGACTAAAAAGTGGCGTAACCAGTCGGGCTAGAATCTGCACTAAACCACCCTTCTCTCCTACCTTCATGACACCTAACCACAAAGTCATTACCCCCGTAAGGCCTAAACTTAACTCAAAACCCGTTTTAGCCATTTCGAAAGTACTACCCGTCATTGCATTAAATGGCTCGATATCTCCAAAAAAGATCAATCGAAAGAGGGCTACTATAAACGCAATAACAAAGAAGGCCAGCCAGATATAGTTTAAAGTCATAAGTCAGAAATCATAGATTAAAGTCAATCTTTTCAGGTATCACAAGCCAACCCGATCAAAAAAACCCTCTCCATGTTGCAAAATTCCGGTTTAATAAACAATTAAAACAAAAAAGAGAAGGTTCTTCGTGCGAAAAAGGCAAAAGCAGCACCAGGATTAAGTTTTCTAGCCTCGTTAAAATCGCTTAGAGCCTCTTTCATGTTCCCAAACTTACGATTAATCTGACTTCTGAGCAACCATGCGTTCTCATTTCGGCTATTTCTCTTCAGTGATTGTGTTAAATCAGCATAAGCTGCTTTGCTGTTTCCCAGGTTGTAAAAACCCAGAGCCCTTACATACCAAATCTCAGCATTACTGCTATCTTGTTTTATGGCATAGGAACAAATCAAGGTAGCATCTAAGTACTTCTGCTCATCCATCCGATTTAAGGCCTTCGACAGATAGGCAACTGACTGATCTCGCTGAGCCATAAGGCTCATAGAGAACAACCCCATAAAGAAAAGCAGTGTTAGGATTTTAGTCTTTCTTTTCATACTTACCAAGACGTTTCGATGCTTACAAAAGTTACAAATGAAAATCTCAAAATTGAGGTAATCAAACCACCTCTGCAGCTACAAAGGTACTACCTCCAACTAAGACTAAGTCCCCTTTACCGGCATATTTTCTAGTTTCGTGAGTTGCCTTTAAAACATCAGGAATCACAATGCCCGAAAGCCCCAAAGTGGAGGCAATCTTTTCTAATTCAAATGCATCTAATGCTCTGGGTACCGATGCCTGACAAAAGACATAATTAGCATCAACAGGTAACATCTTCAAAACGGCAGTGATATCTTTATCATTTACCATCCCCAAAACCCACCAAAGTTTATCATATTTCATTAAGGAGAGTTGATCTAAAACCTGACGAATACCATCTTCATTATGACCGGTATCTGCAATAGTCATCGGATCATTTCCGATTCGCTGCCATCTACCCTTTATTCCTGTATTAGTAACAACCTTTGCAATACCCCTTTTAAACGATTCCGAGCTAACGGAAAAGCCCAAATCAGGAAGCATTTCGCATATAGCAGCCGCTGTACTCAGATTCTTCTTCTGATAAGCTCCGGTAAGTTCACAGGTTAAATTGGAAAGGAAAAGAGTTTTATCCTTTAGCAGTGAGAAACTCACCGTATTATCTTGCTGGTTATAATTCCAATCCATAACCTGATAGTGTTTATCGGCAAGTTGAACTGAGGTCTCCAAATCGCTCGCTCTTTGCAAAAAAACGGGGAGTACCTCATCTTGGCTTTGACCAACTATAACCGGGGTAGCTTTTCGGATTATTCCAGCTTTTTCACCAGCAATCGCAGGTAACGTAGAACCTAGAAATTGTATATGGTCAAAGGCAATATTTGTAATCACGGAAAGAATGGAACGACAAGTATTCGTTGAGTCAAGACGACCTCCCATACCTGTCTCCATTACAACCAAATCTACCTTTTGCTCAGCAAACCAAGAGCAAGCTAACCCATAAGTCATCTCAAAAAAAGAGGGACGAAGTTCCTCAAAATGCTCCCTATTCCGCGCAACAAACCTCACAACCCACTCTTCGGGAATCATCTGCCCATTAATCCTGATCCTTTCACGGTAATCTTTCATGTGGGGTGAGGTAAACAACCCAACCTTATAACCAGACTCCTGAAGCACCGAGGCAGTTAAATGAGAGACCGATCCTTTACCGTTTGTTCCAGCTATATGAACAGAAGGGAACAGAACTTGAGGATTACCCAACCGTTCACAAAGACTAACGGTGGTACTTAGATCAGCCTTATAAGCAGCTGCTCCAATTCTTTGAAACATTGGCAGATTAGCAAAAATGTAATCCAAGGTTTGCTTGTAGTTCATCTTAATATGAATATTTTTCTCGGTAAAATGGGGAAATATAGATTTGGAACCACCATTACAAGTTAAGAACGATGTTCAACCCTTGTGATTTCTTGGTATAAATTCCCTACAAATCAACAAAATACTCCTTTCCAAAACCCGCAAGCCAAACTTGCTTGGTAGCACGGGTTATCGCAGTGTACAACCATTTCAAATCACTTACCGAAAACTGATTTTCAGGATTATACGGAGCATCTATGAACACATTACTCCATTGCCCACCCTGTGTTTTATGGCAGGTCAAAGCGTATGCAAATTTAACCTGAAGTGCATTAAACCACTTATCCTCTCTGACTTTTTGGACTCTTTTTCTACGATTTGGCTCATCTGCATAATCTTGCATCACCTCCTCAAAGAATCTCCTTGATTCATTTTGGGTCAAAGCAGCGGACTCACTGCTCAAAGTATCGAGCAACAAGATGGTCTCTAAGTTTTCAATATCAAAATCGGGAAGAGAAACCTCAACGATTGCAAACTTCAGAGAATAGAGAGAGACTATTTTCTGAATTCGCTTCACCTCAATAATATCTCCATTTGCAATAAATCCGGCAGATGATTCGGAAGGCAACCAATAATAGTTATTTTTCACAACCATGAGTCGATCACCTGCAGAGAGTTCCTCTTCTCTATATAGTATTCTATTTCTAATTTGATTATTATATAGATTCGCTCTTTTATTTGACCTGCAAATAACGACGGCATGCGCCGAATCCTTATGAGAAAATGCATTGGCAAACAGATCAGAAAAAGCACCGGCATCAGGAACCTGGAAGTCAGTAAATCGATGGATCGTAAAAAAAGGTAAGGCTGTCTCTGCTGCATTAATCTTTTCCCTAAGGAATGTCGCATTATACAAGATACCACTTTTCTTAGCCTGCCTAACCACCTCTGTCATTTCATACGACAAGAAGCGCCATTCGCTTAACTCTGATAGGGTATCCACGTCTAGGGCAAAAGAATTCTCACTACCAACAGGAGGTAATTGAGCGCTGTCGCCTGAAACCAATAATCGACAACCCTTTCCATATTTTACAAATCGAATTAAATCATCGAGAAGGTTTCTGCTCTCCACCTCGCTACCTGGTAAAAAAATCTCCTCTGATTGAATCATCGATGCTTCATCAACAATAAATATGGCTCTCTTTAACAGATTGGCTTGAAGTCTAAAGCCAACACTTCCAGTTGGGAGCGTATAGGATCTATAAATATACTTATGAATAGTATAGGCAATCTGGTCAGTATAGGAGGATAAAACTTTTGCAGCCCGTCCAGTCGGAGCAAGCAATACCACGGTATAACCTAGACGAGGAGCTACTTTAGTTAAGGCGGCAATTAAGGAGGTTTTTCCTGTTCCGGCATACCCTTTAAGAAGCATCCCCCGATATTGCTCATCGGGGTACAATAAAGCGGCGAACTGTTCAACAGCAGCCGATTGATCCATTGTTGGATTATAACCTAAAGACTCTTTAATCAGATCAGTTAGCGTTATAACCCACTCTTTAAATGCACTGCTTCTTTCTTCGTCTATCATTAGAATGGATAACCTATACCAAAATTCCAAAGAACATCACCTATAGAACTCTTTCCTAAGACCCATCTATTTGCTTCAGGTAATGCAGGATCATGAACAGGCAGCGCTCCATCTAACCTAAACACAAAATAGTCGAAAGAGAACCTCAAACCTAGACCAATATCAGCAGCCAGTTCTCTTGCCAGAAAATCAACCCGCAGAGTTCCTCCAGGAAATGTGGTACTGTTATTCAACAACCAGACATTACCCACGTCTAAAAAGAGTGCACCTTTTAAAAAACCGTATAAAGGGAACCTCATTTCAAGATTGCCTTCAAGTTGAACATCCCCCATCCTGTCAATGTTTCTCCCATCAGGATTCGAAAAAGAGCCCGGTCCCAAGCCTTTAAAACCCCAGCCTCTCATTCCATTTGCCCCACCTGCATAATACCCTTTTTCAAAGGGTAAGGCCTCAGAGTTCCCATAGGCTTTACCTAGTCCTCCATATAAACGTAAAGCCAAAATATTATCCTTATTTAACATCCAAAAATACCTGAAATCCATACTACCCCTTAAGTATTGGGCATACCTGATATTAAACAAAGAGTAGTAGCCTTCACTGGTCTTTGGAGCCTTAATAATCTCATCAGCTAAATACAATAAGTTACCAGAACTCTCTAAGTCAACCCTAAAAAAGAGATAATTCTTAACTCTATTAATTTCCTGGTTATTAAAGATAAAGCTATACCTCATTGCCATAATCAAGTGGTCGGTATATTGACTTACCAACCTCGGGTTATCAAGTTCTGCAAGCAGTTTATTAAAATCATCTGTGCGAAAGACTTTAACCGAGTTAATATCAACAACAGAATATTGATGTTCAACAGTATTATTCGGTCGCCATGTGTAACCGAATCCTACATTCGTAATATATCGGGTATAATCGGGTCTTAGTTGCATATTAAAACCGCTGCTAAGTTTCGTTTTAGGTCGTAAGTACATCGGTAGTGCACCAAGATTAAAAGGACTTAAGAACCGTGGAAACTCAACATTTAGTTCAGCGCCAGTTTCTATCGTATTAAAAACACCAAGGACTTTACTGGTATTGGTTCCATTAAGGCTGGTCTGAACCTCCATTGCACCTCTTAAACGAAAATGCAGTAGTTCACCTCCTCTAAAAATGTTCCGATTTAAATAATTGATATTACCTGATATACCGGGGTTACCTCCGGTATTTGTTATATCGGTCTCTAAACTACCAGCATTTAAAGGAGCTTTAGTAATGTTAATTAAACATTTTAGTTCGGCCGTTCCAGTCGATGATTGCGTTTTAGATAGATCAACAGGCTCAAAATCAATACTGACATATCTAAAGAAATTAATCCCTGTTAAGGCTCGGTATGTTTGACTCACCTTAGTCATATTATAACTATCTCCGCTTCTAAAGGCAACCCCAGGAGCTATTGCCCAAGGATTAACCCGATATCTATCCGTATAATAAAAGACTAAATCTGCCTGCTTTAAACTATCCAGTTCATTGGTATTATCATGCCACAAGACCGTATCACTAATAGGCACCTGTAATCCATTTTCAGTAGTCAAGGTACTCATTGAAGAACGAACCTCAATATCTCCTATTAAGTAGCGTTTATGATTATCCGATATAACGATAGAGCCTCCATTAGGAGTCACAATGGTTTTCACAGGGTTCTTGATTATCATGGTTAGGTCTACAAGGTGATTACCCACCATACTATCCACCTCGAACACGATATAATCAGGAGAAAATCCGTAATAACCGGCATCACGAATCAACGAACTCACTCGCTCTCGTTCTAAAGCTAATGGTTTTGTTTCAAAGCGCATTCCTTTTCTGACCAAAGAAGCAGCTGGCAAGGTATCGAGAAGACTCTTCAAGGACGAGTCTTCCACAACCACATTGTACTCATGAATAGCATAAGGTTTTCCAGAAACAACCTCCCAATGAAGGTCGATCTTTTTATCATGAGGTTGTTGCTTACAGTTTACCTTTGAGTTATAAAACCCCTTACTCTGCATATAAGAGGTAATAGCCTTTTTTGAATCTTCTATAAGTACCAAATTGAAAATCGAAGGAGGTGAACCGGCTGCATTCCTTAACCACTTCTTAAACGGAGTTAGCGCACCTTTACTCGTTTTCTGATAGACCCATAAATTTAAATCCCAGATACTTAAAAACTTTTCATTGGGCTGCTGTTGCAATAAACTCTTAACCTCATCAACAGAAACACTCTGATCATCCACTTTAACCTTTTGCCTAACAAGAAGCTTCTGGTTTTGTGGTAGATGACGAGAAGGATTACAGGCAAAAATGGTCAACAACATCCCCCAAAAAAGAAACCATATCCAATTCGGTTTGTACATCCTCAGTTTTTTTACAAAAATAAGAGAAATAGCCATCACTGTAAATAAACTATGTATTCCCTTTTATCTAACATAACAGCAGCTTCACTCCCCCCTCTCCCTTTGCCCTTCGCTTCTTCTCCATATATATGACGTTGTGTTTTGCTGTAGAGAAAACATCAAGAGATAAATAAGAATCATCATAACTTTCTCAAGTTAACTTGTGATGTTTTAGATTACCAAATGTGATGATTAAGATTTTAATCATTTGATAAACACTTAATAAAAGAGTTTACTTTAGCAGAATCGAAAAAAAAGGGAAAAAGATTTGTAGGTTTACAGAAAAACCGTACTTTTGCATCACAATTGACGCCGACAAAAAGCATCAACGTTCTTAAAAACTCGGGAGCATAGCTCAGCAGGTTTAGAGCATCTGCCTTACAAGCAGAGGGTCACAGGTTCGAATCCTGTTGCTCCCACTTCAGGTCACTAACTATCGTTGGAGACCTTTTTTATTGAGAAGATTGTTTTCTTCTTCTCGTTCTTATACACTACGGGAGCATAGCTCAGCAGGTTTAGAGCATCTGCCTTACAAGCAGAGGGTCACAGGTTCGAATCCTGTTGCTCCCACACGAATCACCAAGCATCTTGGTGATTTTTTTTTTGCCAGAGGTACCTCTACTTAAATTTCCGTCAGTTATCTAATTCACAATTACCTTGCAGGCACTCCTTGAGTCACGCATCTGTAGGTTTAAGATCAACAGTCCTCTACTCATGCCTTGCAAAGGCAATCGAAGAGTTTGTGGAGATCCAGTTAGGGTTACTGGCCATCTACCTAACATTCTCCCAGTTAGATCAGTTAAAGAAAGCGTTGCCTGGCCAACCTCCGTCGTATTAATTGTGGCTTCTATGCAATCATAGGTGGATATACTTCTTGCTGTGAGCACCATTGATTGAACTCCCTTTTCAACAGAAGGCGTATTTACTGGATACCCATTTGCTAACTGAAGCAATCTACCATAGCTACCCCATGCAAAACCATTGAGATCATAAAACAGGGTTACCCCATAAAGGCTAAGATAGGGACCAAAGACCTGCCAGGTTTGACCACCATTGGTGGTTTGATAAATATAGGAATTATACTCACTTTCACCCTTAGACACAATAATTACGCCTCTATCTTTATCAATAAAACGTATTGTAACGATTTTCTTCCCATCCTCAGCAGTAAAAACCTGTGTAATCTGATCACTATTTGCGGCATCTACCCTCCATACCGTCTTGGGTGAGGTAGATGCAACGACATAAAGCAAATCATTGCTCACTACATTGCCCATCGTTAACTCGGGCAAAGCCAACGGATGAAAATCCCATGTCCCGGCACCATCGGTGGTTAGGTAGTAACCTCCTGTAGCGGTTGAGCCAGCGCCTCCAAAGAGATAACCTCTACTGGCATCTGTAAACAAGCACTGATTTATCGTATCTACCGGTAATAACTTATCTTCCCAACTTACACCCGCATCAATGGAGTAGAGAAGTCGTTTTTTTATTGGATTATTAGCATAATCCCTTTCTCGACCAAACATCCATGCTTTATCCCATGTTGGATACCATAAATTGATACACTCATCTAAAGCAATCGACGAGATATCTGACCAGGTAACCCCGGCATCTGTGGTTCTTAATAAAGTAATTTTATGGAGATACTTTCTAGTAGCCAACATCCCTAAATCACTATTTGCAAAGGCAAGAGAGCTTATTGTTTGTGAGCTTAAATATTCAACACCATAACAGGTATCCCATTTCACTCCTCCATCAACTGATTTTAAAACAGACCTAGAAGTGGTCATAAACCCAAGATCCCCTATAAAGATCATCGAGGCTAAAAACCCACCGAAGCTTCCCTGGTTATAATACCAGTTCTCAAAATCATTAGTATATATAGGCAAATTCATGGCTCTTTCATAGCCCACAATACGGCTATTTGAAACCACTGCCAGTGCCATTACCTCAGGAGAATAACCATAATAATTAGGATGAATCTGATTTTCTGTCCACGTCACCCCACCATCTTTTGAGGTCATAACAGGCCATTTGTCACAATCATTGGCGCATTTACCACTGACCACTATCAACGAGTCATCCAATATCTTGATACGTGAAAACAAAAGCCCTCCAGAGCCAAGCCCAGGGTAAAGAATAGATGTCCAAGTCTCTCCATCATCCGTGGTTTTCGATATTAACCCACCATTGAGCGATTTTCCTTTCTTGTCGTTGACGCCTCCGCCTACATAATATGTATTGTTTCCCCCATACTTAATAACAAGACTATACTCATCAAAAAGTGGTTTCGTTACAGAAAAGGTCAATCCCCCATCGTAGGTACGATAGACACTTTCATAATCAAAATCATGACCCATGACCAATCCTGAATCCATGCTTTTAAATGCAATACATGTTATTATCAAAGAAGAGGGAATACCCTGAAAAGAAGAGATGCTCCAGGTGCTTCCTCCATCGGTTGTCTTAGCCAAACGTGTTGAGGTACTCTGATTGACCTGTACCAAAGCCCATCCTTGATCCTCAGTAATCATATCTAACATCAAGAAGGTATAACCTGAAAGTTGACAACGAACGGACAAGGTTACACCTCCGTCAACCGTCTCAAACAGGCAGGTATCAGCCATGATTAAAGCATGATCGGGCTGAAGGATCTCTACCTCCTTCAGTGAAAGGGTCGTATAATTAGCTGCATTCTGCCAGGTCTGTCCGCCATCACTTGAAATGGCGACAGCTCCATTATCGCCAACCATGAGCCCTCTTTGAGAATCAAAAAACTCAATATCGTTCGTAGCGCTTCCATATGGTAATGGATTAAGCCACTGGGGTTGCTGAGCGACTACTCTGCTTAGAATACAAATGTAGATTAACACAAAAAGAATTATGT
>Ga0209066_10003213_pt1 | contig 18908 bp, 16 predicted proteins | sample All_14_2_FD_187198 | JGI IMG/M metagenome (GOLD analysis project Ga0209066, IMG submission 187198) | Freshwater microbial communities in response to fracking from Pennsylvania, USA - Allegheny Zone_MetaG_DW_15 (SPAdes) (version 2) ... | reverse complement strand
ACCACGAACCAACACCGCTCTCCGCAAAGAACAGCCTTGAATCAGCGATCAGGCGATTTGGGAATCCTCTTTGTCCACACGGCCTAGTTCTTTTCGCGATCGTCAGGTCAGGACGCGCATGCTGGCGGGATCGAAGTCCATGAGGTCAGCCTCCAGACCCGACGCGACCTTCGCCGCCCAATTCGGGTCTTGAAGCAGCGCCCGGCCGATGGCGACCAGGTCGAAGTCTCCACGCTCCAGTCGCCGTATGACCTCGGCGAGCGGCGCAGGCGGGGATCTTTCGCCTTGGTAGGCGGTCGCCACGTCCCGCGCCAAACCGATCGACCCAACAGTGATAGTCGGCCGCCCTGTCACGCGCTTCACCCAGCCAGCAAGGTTGAGGTCTGATCCCTCGAACTCGGCTTCCCAAAAGCGTCTCTGGGAACAATGAAAAATCGTCACGCCAGCCTCCGCCAACGGCATCAACCATCGTTCTAGCTCGTTCGGATCAGCAGCAAGCTTCACCAAATAGTCCTGCTGTTTGAACTGGGAGATTCGCAGGATGAGCGGCATCTCGTTGGGCATTCTGGTCCGCATGGCCCGGATCACATCGACAGCGAACCGGGTTCGCGCGGTCAGGTCACGGCCGCCGTATGCATCCAGACGGCGATTGGTGCCCGCCCAGAAGAACTGGTCGATCAGATAGCCGTGGGCACCGTGAATCTCGATGGCGTCGAAGCCGAGCGCTACCGCTTCGGCTGCGGCGTCGGCGAAGGCCTTAATGGTATCGGCGATTTCAGAATCCGTCATGGGTTCGCCGCAGGGTTCGTCGGGCGACACCAGACCGGAAGGGCTGTCGAGCGGATCGGGGGACGCCCATTCGGCCCGCACGTGCGGCATCGCGCCGACATGCCAGATCTGCGGTGCCATTCGTCCCCCGGCGGCATGGACGCCGCGAAGGGTTCGGCGCCAGCCCTCCAGGGCGTCGGAGCCGTGAAAGCGGGGAGCGTTGGGTTCGTTGAGCGAGGAGGGACGCCTGACCCCCGTCCCCTCCGAAATAATGAGACCGACCCCCGCAGCCGCCCGCCTCGCGTAGTAGTCGGCCATAGCAGGGGTGGGCACGCCGAGGGGCGACTGCGCGCGCGTCATCGGCGCCATGACGATCCGATTCGGCAGGCTCAGCGATCCGAGAGCCAGAGGTGTGAAGAGAGCTGCTGCCACTGACCGTCCGACCTGGCGCGAAAATCATCCGTGCGGCGGCTTTGCGCCGCCGCACGGACAGGCGTTGCTATTCGGCGCCCGCTCCGAACGGCATCCGGACCTGGAGGCCGAACATCCGCGGCGCGCCGGGTGCGGTGGCGTAGGTTCCGATCGCACCGACCAGGGCGAAGCCCACGTTCTCATAGTATTCGTCGGTCACATTGTTGACGAAGGCGCTGACATCGAAACCACGGCCGAGAACATTGCTCCAACTTGCCCTAAGGTTCCATATCCCGTACCCGTCAATCTTCGTCGGTTCGTTCAAGCACCCAGCATAGAGGCCGTCCGGGCCACAATTTTTCGTATTGTTTTCCAAGGTGTCGATTTCTGACTGGTAGTAATAGCCGACCAGGAGCGACGCGTCGCCGAGACCGGCAGGAACCGGGAAGTGGAACGTCGCCGACGCGTTGAACTGGTTTTCCGGAATATAGGTGAACCCACTATCCGAGATGTCCACCTTGGTCGGAACGCCGCCCACATTGTAGGTGTCGAACCACTCGTCGTATTTCGCGTCGATGCCGGAATAGCCGGCTGTGACCTCGAGCCAAGAGGCGGGTCGTGCGTTCAGCTCCAGTTCAATCCCCTGGATCGTCGCGGCCGCGGCGTTGACGATCTGGGACGACAGCGTCGTGCCGATAACGGTCGAAGTAAGCCGTTGGACGTTCGAGTAGTCGGAAGTAAAAATGGCACCGTTGATCCGAACGGGCATTCCGCCCAGGTCGAATTGCGACTTCACGCCAAACTCATAATCATCGACAATCTCGGGCTCGAAGGGCGCGGTCTGAGTTGCATTAACCGGCGTGGTGTTGAATCCCCCAGCGCGGTAGCCTCGGCGCTTGGCCAGATAGAGAAGGATGTCAGACGTCATTTGGTAGTTGACGCTGACGTCGTAGGTCACCTTCTCGAACTCGGCCTTGGCGTCCTGGCTGCAGAGATCTCGGTCGAGCGAGCTATTGATGACGCCGGTGAGGGTACAGCGAAACGCACGGCTATTTGTGCCCGTGGGGAACCGGACCTCGTTTCGGCTGTGGAAGTCCGCCTCACGAATATCCTTGGTGAACCGCAGCCCCCCGGAAAGGGAGAGGCCAGTCAGAATCTGCTCGAGGTCGTAGTTGGCGTGGGCGAAGGCGGAATAGCTCGTGTTGGTGCCGTCAAAGTCTTGGTAGACGAGAGGCGTCGGGGCGGTGGCCGCAGGGGTCAGCACGTCGAACTGGCGAAACTGGTCCAGTCCGTCGATACCCTCTTCCTTAAAATAGAAGAGCCCGGCGATAAAATCCAGATTGCCGCGCTTACCGATAAGCTGCAGCTCATTGCTGATCTGATCTTCGTTCATGACGCCGCGGTAGTCGATGATCGACATCAGTCCGCCGTCGGTGTCGGCGTTGTAGGTGCTGTCGATCTTGCGGTAGCCGAAGATGTTCTTGAGGCTGAGGGTGTCCCACCCGTCGACCTTGAAGTCCAGGGTCGTGGTGTTCTGAATGCCCCAGACCTCGCTTTCGGTCCTGAACGGTATCGAGTTGCGGTATTCGTATCGTCCCAGGGACTGGGCGTTCGCAAGTTCGGCGGCGTAGGTCGCCGCCAGCGCCGCGCGCGCCGGTGCGGGAAAGGCCGCCGGAATGCCCCGGGGGTCGAAATATTTCAGCTTCACCGCCGTCCCGACCTCGTCCGAGGTGAAGTAGGTGGCGATCAGATCACTGCTGAAATTGTCGGTCGGTTTCCAGGAGACGATCGCGCGGTACGACTGGGCGTCGAGATCCTGGGCCTTCTGTCCGTTGACCACATTGGTGAAATAGCCGTCACGTTGCGACACCTTGCCCGAGAGACGGACCGACAGGGTGTCGCCGAGCGGAAGGGTGACCGCGCCCTCGATATCGCGGAAATTATAATCGCCGGCGCTGGCGCTGATATAGCCGTCGAAAGCGTCTCCGGGGAGCCGGGGATTGATGAGGATAGCGCCGCCCGTGGTGTTGCGCCCGAACAAGGTGCCTTGCGGCCCCTTCAGAATCTGGACCGACGCAAGGTCGAACAGCGTCTGATTGGTGCCGGTGGTCCGCGCCTGACCGACGTCGGCGAAGTAGACGCTGACGGCCGGATCGGTCAGCAGATTGACGTTATAGGCGCGCTGGCCGCGGATCGCGAAACCCGGCGTGCTGCTGCCGCGCGTCGTGGCGTTGACCTGGAAGCCCGGCGTGACGCGCTGAACTTCCTCGACCTGGATGATGCTGTTGCGCTGGAGCGTTTCCTGCGAAAGGGCCGTGATCGCCACGGGCACCCGCTGCATGCTCTCGGACACCCGGCGAGCGGTGACAACGACTTCTTCCAGGGTCGATGTGGAACTTTCCGGGGAGTCCGGCGGCGTCTGGGGTTGGGCCTGCGCGTGCGCAAGCGTCGGCAACGCTACGGACGCCAGTAGTGCCAAGATAAACGAATTTTGAGTCCTGGTGATCATTAGTCTTCCCTCCCATTCGCGGACGAATCTGCTTGCTGTCTCTGGGATGCAGAGGCTGAAGACAGGTCGCCCGGATGATGTTTCGTGCCGCATCTTTGCGGTTCACACTGGACGCTAGGGCTTTGTCGTCGTGCTGGGAACAACAGGGCCGTTTGATTTCGTATAGACGAAATGAGCGATTTAACCTGCCGCCGGGCAGTGGCTCCGGGCACCCATCAAGTGCATGGACGGCTACAGAAAATCGCCGTGGATGACGCGGCGAAGGTGAGGTCATGCGGATGTCGGTTGAAGGTAAGGTTGTTCTGATCACGGGCGCGGGCCGTGGCATCGGGAGAGGGATCGCCCTCGCATTCGGGGCCGCCGGTGCGTCGGTCGTGGTGGCAGAAAGGGACGAGCCCGATGGACGGTCCGTTGTCCAGGAAATCCAGGGCACCGGCGGCGCGGCGCTTTTCGTCCGCTGTGACGTCTCTCGCCGCGAGGACGTCTATGGGGCGGTCAAGGCTGCAGCCGACCATTTCGGCGGCCTCGATGTCCTGGTCAACAATGCGGTGGCGCTGACGCCGAATGTCTTGCTGGAAGACAAGACCGACGAAATGCTGGAGCTGACGATAAGCACCGGCATGTGGGGAACCTGGTGGGGCATGAGGGCCGCGCTGCCGGAATTCCAGAAGCGAGGCGGCGGACGGATCATCAACTTCTATTCCGGCGACGCCGAGTCCGGGGCCTGGCTCCACTCGGACTACAACGCCAGCAAATCGGCCGTCCTTGGCCTCACACGCAGCGCGGCCGCCGAGTGGGGTCGGTACAACGTCCTTGTGAACGCCATCTGCCCGGCCGCGAAGGGAACCACCTATCATCTGCTTGAGGCGCAGAATCCGCGGTTCCTGGACAGGTGGTTGCGCGGCAATCCGCTGGGAAGAATGGGGGAGCCGGACAAGGACATCGCGCCGGTGGTTCTGTTCCTCGCCTCGGAGGCGTCGCGCTATATCACGGGCGAGATGATCCACGTCGATGGGGGCCAACACCTCGCGAGATCTTCAAGCAAGCCGGAAAGCATCGGCAGCGCCCCGCCGCCCGAATGAAGCGTCCCGGGGGCGGCGGCCTGCCGCCTCCCCGGTCCGCGAAAAATCAGATCGCGGTTTGCAGCGACTTGAACTGAGACGCGTCAGCCCTGCCGAGCTTGTCGAATCGCAACAGCTTCAGAGCATTGCCCGAGCGGATCTTGTCGCGGTCGGCCTGAGAGAGACCGAGGCCTTCGGTGATGTCCTCCCGAATGCCGTCGGAGCCGCCGAAGTTCGAGCCGTAAAGCAACCGATCCACGCCGATATCCTCGATCAGGGCACGACGCATCGGCAAGCTGTGGACGAGCGGATCGAAGTAGAACTGGGGCAGATAGTCGCGCAGGGGTTTCTTGTTCAGCGTATCGCCGAGCACCCGGTTGGTCATGTCCATCCGGCCGAGCTGGTAGGGGATGAAGCCGCCGCCGTGGGTGATGTAGATCTTGAGGTCGGGGAACTTGTCAAGAACGCCGCCGCAGATCAGATTCCAGAAGCAGCAGGTCTCGTCATAGATCATTCCGCAGATCGAGGTGACTTCGAACTTCTCCCGCTCGGCCTGATCGCCCCACGTCACAGACTGATTGAAGCCATGCACGAAGATCGGCACGTCGAGGTCGCAGAGCTTCGCCCAAAGCGGATAGAGCGCTTCGTCATGGAACTCGAGGCCGCCGAAATTCGCCCCGCCCATGCTCAGCCCCTTGGCGCCCAGCTGGCGCACGGCGCGATCGACTTCCTTCACAGCCGCTTCCGGCTGATGCACTGGGGCGTGGGCCCAGAAGAACAGGCGATCCGGATAGGGCTCGCAGTAGGCCGCCAGAGTGTCGTTCACATGGCTGGCGTAGGGAACTGAAAACTCCGGTTCGGCCCAGTACATGGAATAGTGGGCGGGTAGTGAAATGACCTGCACGTCCTGCCCCATCGCATCCATCTGGGCGATCCGGTTGGCGGGATCGCGCCGTTTGGCCAGGGTCGCCTCCAGAGGTTCGGCGTTGCCGGCCGCGAGCGCCGCCTTGCGCTCGGGGATGCCCAGGCTGAGCTTCCACTTGCCAATCTTGAGCTGGATGTCGCCGTCGCCAGTCGTCACATACGACGGGCCCCAATGAGGATGTTTGTCCAAAAAGTCGGGGTGCGGCGTGTGGGCGTGGAGTTCGATAAGCATGATCGACCTATTGTTCAGGAGTGGAAATCAGACCGGCCTTACGGTGGAGCCCCAGCCCGGGAGCAGAATCTTGTGCCCCCAGACTTCGGCCTTGCGCGGCTTCTGGGCGACGAAGGTGGCGTCGTCGATGACGACGCCACCCGCGCCGTATTCGAGCTCGAAGCCGCTCGGCGTGCGGATGTAGAACGAGACCAGGGTGTCCATCGTGTGCCGCCCCAGCGACATCTTCAGCGGGATTTCCCGCTCGAGAACCATGTCGTAGGCCCGCCCGACATCGTCCAGAGAATGGGTCTCGACGCACATGTGGGTCACGCCGCGATGACCCGCCGTCGGCACATAGGCCAGGCAATGGGACCGGGAATTGCAACGGTAGAACTCAAGGCCCAGGATCTGGCCGTCGGCGCCGCGAGAGCGATAACCCGCGAAAATCTTCAAGCCCAAGACGTCGGTCGCGAAGGCGCGGATGTCATCGCTGACTTCCGGCACGCCGAGGACCACATGTCCGACGCCGAGTTCATCGGCCAGGAAGCCTGAAATCGGCCGGCCCGGAATGAATGAACCCGGTTCAAACTCCTGGCCGTACATGATCTCGTGACGATACCCGGCCGGGTCCTGGAAATGGGCCATTGCGCTGATGCCGCGCAGGGCCAGTTCCGCCGGTTCGGCGGGCGTCCAGGGGACATTCCTGGTGGTCAGCTCGACGAGAGCGGCCTCGAACTCGAGCCGGCCGCGCAGTTCCCAGCCGATATAGGACAGCTCGTCGATTTCGCCCGGATGCAGGGCGATCCTGTGTCGCCGGTCGTCCATCCTCAGGAAGATCGTCCCGTCGTCCCCATCAGCCGCCAGGGCGAGCCCCAGTACTTCAGGCGCCAGTGTCCGCCACTCTTCAAGTTTGGATGTGGTGAAGCCGACATAGGCCAGAGAAAGAATTTTCATTGGGTTCGCGGACGCTCGTTTTTCGGTGGAAATCAGGATTTACTGGACGTTTACAGGTTCCGCGCGTCCTCCCCAGGGATCGAAAGCTAATCAAGCCCTTAGCCGGCAACAAGTTGACGCGACCCATTTCATATAGGCGAAATCTTGCATCTTGCCGCTCTTATCGGCGGAGTTTTCCGCCTGGGCGCGTTAAACTTGGAGCGCGGCTAGGCATCGATATGCCTGCTAACCAGAGGTGAGTCATGGGACGTTGGCAACCGAAGTCCGAAGGGTTCGTGCTGCGAGACGGCACGACAATGTCGGACCTGATCGACATCGAGAATCGCGAGGTTTCGACGCGAGTTCTGTCCGACCCCGAGATCTACGAGCTTGAGCTCGCACGCATTTTCGGCCGGACCTGGACCGTCGTCGCGCACGAAAGCGAGATCCCGCAGAAGGGGGACTTCGTGTCCCGTCATATCGGCGAGGACCCCGTCATCGTCAGTCGTGACCAGAAGGGTGAGATCCGGGTCATGCTGAACTCGTGCAGCCACCGCGGGGTCAAGGTCTGTCGTGCGGATTCGGGGAATACCCGCCATTTTCAATGCCCGTATCACGGCTGGGCGTTCGACGGCGGCGGAGCGTTCGTCGGCGCGCCGATCGCGCGCGAACAGATGCAAGGCACGATCCGGTCCAAGGCGGATCTTAACCTTCGGGCGGCCCGGACCGCCACATTCGCGGGCATGATTTTCGCGACGTTCAACAAGGACGCCGAAAGCTTTGACGACTATCTCGGCGACTTCAGATGGTATCTCGACCTGATGTTCGATCGCTCGGACGACGGCATCGAAGTGCTCGGCCCACCGCAACGGTTCATCATCAACACCAACTGGAAATGCCCGGCGGAACAGCACGCCGGCGACGGCTATCACGCCATCACCCTGCACCGGTCGATCCTTGAGATGCTGCAGAAGGACACTGATCCCGACGAGCCTTTCATGTCGGGCCTCAACGTCAACTGGAACGGCCACGGGCTTCGGTGCCTCGACACGCGCAAAGCGGTCTATGACACGGTTGCGGCCTTGGGCGCGGACAAGCTGACCGACCCGCTGGAACGTCTGAAACTCCTGCCGTTGGGTCTGACGCCCGATCAGGTGCTGCGCTTGCCAGATCGCTTCAGCCCCGCCCAGCTGCGTATCCTGGCGGACTTTCCGCCCCAGGTCGGCGGCCTGTTTCCGAACATGGGACTCTTCTCTAATCCGGCCCCCCTGCCTTCCGGGCCGCCGATGTACAAGATGGTCCTGCACGCCTTCGTGCCCCGCGGCCCGAACCAGATCGAGTTCTACAACTGGTTCCTGGTCGACCGGAAATGCCCGAACGAAATCCGGGACCGCATGAGCCGGGCCGCGACCATGTCGTTCGGCGTCAGCGGCTCGATCGAGCAGGACGACGCCGAGATGTGGCCCGCCATGTCGGAAGGGACCCGGGGCTACTACGGTCGTCAGGGCAAGTTGCGGTATCAGGCGGTGGGCGTGGAGGGGAAACCCGAGGGCTGGCCGGGCGGCGGCAATGTCTATGACGGGTTCGGCAAGGATGACAATCAGTGGAACTGGTGGCTTCGTTGGGCCGAGATGATGGGGGGAACCCAGGAAGCCCGAAAAATCCAGCACCTGGACGCCGCCGAATGACTGATGTGCTCGACAGAACGACGTTTACCAGCAAGCCGGCGCGGGTGCGCCTTCCCGCCGGCTCGTCCGATCATTTCCGGTGCCTAGAGTTCCTGGAGGATGAAGCCGGCCTGCTCGACGACAATCGTCTCGCCGACTGGCTCGACGTGCTCCACCCGGACCTCACCTATCAGATGCCGACGCGTTATGTGGTCTACAAGGGTGACGGCGACGGCGTAGCGCCGGGAATGTTTCACTTCGACGAAGACAGATCGACGCTGCAGGTGAAGCTCGGACGGCTGATCCGGTCGGATTCCGCCTGGGCCGAGAACCCGGCGTCTCGGACCAGACGCTTCGTGACCAACGTACGCGTCTATCCCGGAGCCGAGGACGGGTCATTCGACGTGACGAGTTCCATCCTGCTTGTGCGCACGCGTGAGGGAATGGACTTTGTCACGGCGCGGCGCGAGGACACCCTTGCTCCCATCGACGGCGAACTCAAGTTGAAGCGTCGCTATATTCTGTGCGACCAGACCGTGCTACGGACCGCCAATCTCGCGGTCATGCTCTAGCCGGAAAGGCTCGGCATGCCGGCGACGGATCGGGAAACCATCGAGGATCTGGCCCGCCTGATGGCCAGGGCGATGGATCGGCGAACGATCTCGGATCTCGACGACCTGATGACCGACGACGTGGAGATCGTCTACGGCTTTGGCCGATGGCAAGGCAGAGCGCTTCATCAGCGCATCTTTGAAGCGACATTGCCGCTCTGCTTCGTGTCGACGCAGCATTTGCTCGCGAACGCGATCGTACAGGTCGAGGCAGACACAGGCCGGGCCGAATACGCCGTGCATGCGACACACCTGATCCAGCACGGAGGACCCACCGCGCGCGTCGGCCTGACGTATCGTCAGGAGCTCGTCCGGACCTCCTCTGGCTGGAGGATCGCCCAACACGAGGCGAGCAGCCTCTGGCTCGATGACCCGTCAGACATCATGCCCCACTGCCTGGGACGGATGGCTGCGGCCGTGGATCTGATCCTTGCGAAAAAGGTGCCGACCTAGGCGGAGGGCAGGCGAAGCTTTTCCTCGGCCAGGGCGCGGCGCAATGGTCCGCGGCCGAGCAAGGTCCCGGCCAGCATGATCGGGGTCAGCAGCATGAAGCTCATGGCGATGGCCACGCTCAGGCGTCCGTTCGCGAACGGGCCGTGCTCGGCCAGAAGAGCGACTAGCGGCGGCCCCAGGGCCAGGCCCGGCACGTTCATCACCAGCATGAAAACAGCGCCTACGCGGCCCCGGTAAGAGCCCGGCGTCGTCAGTTGAATCGAGGCTGCGGCATAGCCTGCGAAGGACATCACCAACCCATAGACCACGACAAGGGCACCCAGCAGGATGAAAGCCTGTCCCGACAAATACCCGAGGATCGCACAAGGCACGCCGACCACGAGGGCGCAGGCGAAGAAGAGAAAGTGAATGTCCTCACGCCCCCTCGCATAAAGCCGGTCCACAAGCCACCCGAAGAACATCTGCCCCGTCGCCCCGGCGACTGCGCAGATCGCCCCGAGCGCCAGCCCCACGTGGGCGACGTCCCAACCAAACTCCCGGATCATGACGCTCGGCGTCCAGAGGGTGACGGCGTAGTTCAGCATGGCGGCCGGGGCGTAGATCGCGACGATCGCCAGCCAGAGGGCGCGTCGACGATACAGGAAACTGAGCGTCTCGCTCCAGCCTCCGATCTGATCCTTGGCGACCGCTCCCGACCGTTTCGGTTCTGGAACCAGATAGATCAGGAGCGCGAGGGGCAGGCCGACTAGGCCGACGATCATGAACACGATCTGCCAGGGCTGGAGCAATCCGATCATTGGGGCCTGGACGGCCGGCTGGGCGTTGACGAATGCGATCAACGCGCCGCCCCCCATCATCGCGGCGCCGGCGCCGGCCGTCGTGCCCACCGCGAAAATCGCCAGCGCCAGCGACAGCCGGCGACGAGGAAAGGCGTCCGCGAGGAAGGAGTAGGCCGCCGGGGTGAGTACGGACTCTCCCAGCCCGACGAACATGCGGGCCAGGAACAGACCGAGGAAGCTGGAGGCGAGGCCGCATGCGGCCGTGGCGAGCCCCCACAACGCCACCCCCGCCGCGATGAGCGGACGCCGGGCAAAGCGATCGACCAGGGATCCCGCGAACAGGCCACACGTGACGTATAGCAACGAGAACGCCAGACCCAGCAGCAGGCTGACTTGAAAATCTGTGATGTCGAGGGAACGTCGGATCGGCTCGATCATCATCGCCATGATCTGGCGATCAAGGAACGAGAGCGCGTAGAGCAACAGCAGGATGAAGGCGGAAACCCACGCTGAAGAAGGCGTCCTCGCTTCCGTCGCATTGACGGCGATCGATGTACTCATTTGCTGCGTCCTGAAGCCCAAGTTGTCCGACCTCGCGGCCATCGACAAAACGGCGGCCAGCTTCGGTGCCCGCCGCGCGCATAACAACCAGCATCAGTGCCGGTCGATGCCTATTCGCATATATGAATACACCTTCTTTTCAGACCCTCGGGCAATCCAAATATGAAACGGAGCCGACCAGATTCGGAAATCTTCGCAACATTCTACCGGGGCTAATGCGCGGGCCCGCCAGCTGGCGACGATCTGGTGTAGTTCACAGATCAAACGTCAGATATCGAGGCCGCACAAACCACTTCCCGGGCACTCGCTTGAAAGCGGCTATCCGGAAGCAGAAGCCCCATAATTTCCCTACAAGTCAGAATCGGACCTTTGGGAAGTTGCTCTACCGGCACCGATACGCGCTTCTGGCAGAACTCCACGGCCCCAGGGAGCGCTGGCTGAAATGATGGCGCATTGGGAATCGCTAATATTATTCTGTAGCTAAGACGCTGTTTTAAAAGCCAAAATCAGAGCCCTCAAGCTTTCCGTGAAACGGCCGAAGTCGCTGATGTCTTGACCTCCTGGCGGGCAGCCTCACAGCCGATTCAATTATGCGCAATTCGGGTTCCAACGATTCAGTCCTCCGCAATTTGGAGTCGTCCGAATTTTAGTGTCAGATATCAGACCATTAGTATGGTTGGTGATATTTCCAAGGCTGAGTCGATATCTGTGCGACCGCACAGGGCTTCAAGATGGCGACCCCGGAGGGACTCGAACCCCCGACCTCTGCTTTAGGAAAGCCTTGCTCTATCCGGCTGAGCTACGGGGTCACGCGGGCCCTGACTAGCGGGTCGCGCCCGCGAGCGAAAGCCGCGACGACCCGGCAGGGAGTCGTTTTCCTTGATCTCGCCGGAACGCCGCGCCGGCGCACCGTGTCGGCATGGGTTGTTGATTGTGGTTAATCCGGCTTGAGATACAATATCTTGTAGGGAACAAATCCAGAATCGGACCGTGTCGATGATTCGGTCCTGATTCGTTTCGCGCCTGTTCTGCCGCATCGCACAAGGCCATTAAGGGTTGGGACAGATCGCCGGTCCCGGCGCGCCTCTTGTCGGCCGCGGCCTGTGGACAGGCGATCAGCCGCTGCTAACGGAGTTCCGGCAGGCGCCGGAGGGCGGAGGTTCGGAGGCGATTCCACAATCGCGACAGGTTGCGCCCGCCGACATCGACGCGATCCGGCGTATCGGTGCCCCAGCGCGCCCTGACCTGCGCCATCAGGTCGGGATGCCGATCATACTGATGCACGATGGGGCTCACCCCGCCGTCCGGATTGAGGATGAGCCCATCGGAAGCCGACAGGCCCTCGCACGACATGCCGATGGTCGCGACCCGGCCGAAATTGTCGCGGATGGTCGCGTCGATCAATCCATAGTGGACGGCGACGTTCAGGGACGCCTGGTCGATACCGAACACGCCACCGACAGACGACCGGGGAATGGCCCCCAGGGTCAGCATCAGGCGGCACAGACGGCCGACCTCGGCGGCAGGCCCCAGGATGACACCGGCGCACACCGACGGACTGGATCGCACCGCGTCCGTCATGACCTCGCCAACCAGAGCCTTGAGATATTTGATCTGGAACTGATGATCCGTCAGCCGGTGCTGCTCGTCCTCGACAAAGACCTCCAGCGTCCCGGACCTCTGCGCGAACGGTGCCCCTTGAAAGATCACGTCGCGAACGTCAGTCAGCAGCACGTCGCCGACGCCCGGGCGCGAGGCCAGCTCGGTGGCATAGGCTGCAAACCTTGCGACGACCGCCGATGGAGCCCAGCGTCCGTCGTCCGTCACGATCCGGACCTCGATCCGGTGTTCACCCAGAAAGGTCTGCAACGCCGGATCCGGACTGATGAACAGGGCAATATCTCCCGGATACACCGCTCTGAGCGACCGGACGAAGGCCTCGACCTGAGCGCGGCCATAACCGGTTGCATAACCGAGAACCAGGTCACGCCCGTCGGTGGTCGCCGGAACCCGGCGTGATGGTCCTTGGCCGACCGGCGCGATCGCGCGCCCCAGCCAGCCAAGATAGGACGACCGGGTTGCGAACCCCTTCATCCTCAGGCCATCAGCGCGGCGAACCGGTCGAACAGATAAAGGCTGTCCGTCGGGCCGGGCGAGGCCTCGGGGTGATGCTGGACGCTGAAGACCGGGCGGTCCTTCAACTGGATGCCGCAGTTGGTACCGTCGAACAGGCTGACGTGGGTTTCGACCACTGCCTCGGGCAGGCTGTCGCGATCGACGGCGAAGCCATGGTTCATTGACACGATCTCGACCTTGCCGGTGGTCAGGTCCTTGACCGGATGGTTGGCCCCGTGGTGGCCCTGATCCATCTTGACGGTCGTGGCCCCCAGGGCGAGGGCCAGCATCTGGTGGCCCAGGCAGATGCCGAAGACAGGCTTGCCGCTTTCGACCAGTTTGACGATCTCGGGCACGGCGTATTCGCCGGTCGCGGCCGGGTCGCCGGGGCCGTTGGACAGGACCACGCCATCGGGATTGCGGGCCAGGATCTCTTCGGCCGTCGTGGTCGCGGGCACCACGGTGACCTTGGCCCCCGTGGACGCCAGGGCCCTCAGGATGTTGCGCTTGACGCCATAGTCGACGACCACCACCGACTTGCGGCCGACGGTCTTCGGATGACCCTCGGGCCAGGCCCACAGACCCTCGTCCCACTCGAACGACTGAAGCGTAGAGGCAGGCTTGGCGAGATCCAGCCCGACCAGTCCGGTCCAGGCCCGGGCCTCGGCGACCAGGGCGTCCAGGTCGAACCGGCCCTCGGGATCGTGGGCGATGACGGCGTGGGGCGCGCCCTTGTCGCGGATGGCCTTGGTCAGGGCGCGGGTGTCGACACCCGACAGACCCACGACGCCGCGCCGCTTCATCCAGGCGTCGAGGTCGCCATCCGAGCGCCAGTTGGCCGGGTCGGTCGGCAGGTCGCGGAAGATCGCCCCACGTGCAGAGGTATCCGATCCGCCGCCCATCTGCTCGATGTCGTCGAAATTGACGCCGGTGTTGCCGATGTGCGGAAAGGTGAAGGCCAGGATCTGGCTCATGTAGGACGGGTCGGTCAGGATCTCCTGATATCCGGTCATGGCCGTGTTGAAGACGACCTCGCCCAGAGCCGTTCCCGTGGCACCAACGCCGATCCCTTGCAGGATGGTCCCGTCCGCCAGGGCCAGAACACCGGTCGCGCCGGGAAGCAGTTGAATGGTCATGGCCGCTCCATAGAGCATGATCGGTCCGGACGAAACCGCGCGGCGGTCCGGTCCGGAACCTCAATCAGGCTCCCGCCGAAATGCCGCCGACCTCCGGCGAGCAAACGGCGGCGTCACTACCCATAGCGGGACGCCGGGTCAACGGCGTCCCGACGGGATCGAGCTTCAGTCTTCCAACTGGCTGCCGACCGGCGGTTCGCCATAGGCATTGGCGACGGGATCACCCTTCTTGCAGTACCAGATCAGCAGGAAGATCCAGCCGACAAGGGGGATGAACCACAGCAGCACCCACCAGCCCGACTTGGCGATGTCATGCAGACGACGCACGCTGACCGAGATGGACGGTATCAGGGAGGCCAGACCAAAGATCGACGTCAGCGGCCCGTCCGCATGGGCGCTCCAGTTGGTGCCACTGGCCTCGAACGTCCGCCCGCCGAACAACACATTATCGATGACCGACAGGATGGCACTGACGATCACGTAGAACAGCACATAGTACCAGAACTCCTTGCGATCAGAGCGTCCCTCGAACTGGGCGTACCGCCTGTAGGCGACCAGAAAATCGTTCATCGCATTCCCTCTCGTTGACGGCGGGCACGCCGACCATGGTGCAGCCTAACACAGGTTTGCGACACGGCGAGGTCGATGACGTCAGGCCGGTATCACCGCCCCGTCCCAGGCGAACACCCCGCCGCTGTCGGTCGGGCCAAGCCCCTCCAGAACGGCCAGCAGTCGCTCGGCCGAATAGGCCGCGTCAAACAGCCGGCCCTCGGCCACCCCCTTCTGGAACGGCGCGCTCAGGCCGGTGGCCACCGTCCCGGGATGCAGCCCCGCCACCACCGCCTGCGGATGGGATCGCGCGATCTCGATGGACAGGTTTTTCAGGATCATGTTCAGCGCCGCCTTGGACGCCCGATAGCTGTGCCAGCCGCCCAGACGGTTGTCGGATATCGACCCCACCCGCGCCGACAGGGCCGCGAACACCGCCCGCCGGTCACGTGGCAGCAGCGGCAGGAAATGTTTGGCGACCAGGGCCGGGCCGACGGTGTTGACGCGGTAGTCGCGCAACAGATGCTCGGCCGTCATCGTCTTGTAGGATCGCTCCGGGACCTGACCGTGATGCAGCACACCGGTGGCCACGAACACCAGGGTCGGGGTCGGTCCCGCCGCAACCTGGGCCGCCGCCGCCATGATGCTCGCCTCGTCCTCCAGGTCGAATCCGGTCGCGGACCGTGACAGGCGGTGCACGACGTCAAACCTGCCCGAGGTCGCGACCGCAGCGGCCACGGCCCCGCCGATCCCGCCCGAGTCTCCGATGATCACGGCCGATGATGAGGTCATGGTTCTGTCTCCCTGACCTCGGACAAGGCCCTTGTCGGATCGGGGCTGCAAGGGGCGCATTGCCGCGCCCTTGCCCCGCCATTCACTTTGTGTTTTAAAGTTCTTCTCGTATGGAAATGATGATGTCTTTCGCCCGTCCTGCCCCCCTGCTCGTCGCTGTGCTTCTTGCCCTGACCGCTGTCCCCGCAGCGGCACAGACTACGGGAACCGCTGCCGCTGCCACGCCTTTGCCGACGCCTGCGCAGGTGCCGGCGACCGAGGTTATCCGCACGACCGATCTCGTCGCCGAATATTTCGCGGCGGACGTGACCCGGGCCTCGCCCGGAGCGGTGATCGTGCTTGGCGGCTCTGAAGGCGGTCTGGCCGGGTCACGCGGACTGGCGCGCCGACTGGCGGCCGAGGGTTTCGCTGCCATCGCCGTTTCCTATTTCGGCGAGACCGGCCAATCGCCAAAGCTTAACGAGGTCCCGATCGAGCCCGTGGATCGGGCCCTGGCCTGGCTGACGACCCGCACCGAAATCCATGGCCCCATTGCGATCCTGGGGGTGTCCAAGGGTGCCGAGTTGGCCCTGCTCACGGCCAGCCGCAATCCGGCGATCAAGGCCGTGGTCGCGGGCGTGCCATCCAACGTCGTCTGGGCCGGAATCGACATGGCCGGGGGGCCCGTCGGCTCGTCCTGGACCAGCGGAGGAACCCCCCTGCCCTATGCGTCCTATGATTTCAGCAAGGGCTTCACGAGCATCTTCAACCTCTATAACAACAGCCTGTCCGGGGCCCCGGCGGACGCCGAAATTCCCGTTGAGGCCATTGCCGGGCCGATCCTGATGATCTCGGGCGAGGCCGATACCCTGTGGCCCTCCAGCGAGATGGCGCGCCGCGTCGAGACCCGGTTGCGCGCCCGTGGCTTCCGCTATCCCGTGGTCAATATCGCCTATCCGGCCGCAGGCCATGCCGCGTTCGGTGCCCCGGTCCGGACCGATGCGCCAGGGCTCCAGGGGGCGCTGGGGGTGGGCGGCACCATCGAGGGTCTGGTGGCGGCGCGCGCCGATGGCTGGCCGCGCGTCCTCGCCTTTCTGAGGGACGCCCTGGCCCATTGACCCCTCTTGCATCGCTCGGATGGGCGCGCGACAGGGTCGTCCTGTTGCTTTGGAGCCGTCATGCCCATCACCACGGTCGGTCTCGATGCCGACGACACCCTCTGGCACAATGAGTCGATCTTCCGGCTGACCCATGCCCGGTTCGTTGACCTGCTCAGCGACCGGGCCGACCACGATGTGCTGGAGTCCCGGCTGGCCGAGGTCGAGCAGCGAAACCTGCGGCTCTACGGTTACGGCATCAAGGGCTTCACCCTGTCGATGATCGAGACGGCCATGGAGCTGTGCGACGGCGAGGCCCCGCCGCGCGTGATCCGCGAGATCCTCGCCGCCGGACGCGAGATGCTGGGTCATCCGGTCGAGACCCTGGCCGGAGTGGATGAGGCCATGGCGGATCTGGCGGAACGATACCGTCTCGTCCTGATCACCAAGGGCGACCTGCTGGATCAGGAGCGCAAGCTGGCGGCCTCCGGGCTGGGCGACCTTTTCGTGGCCGTCGAGATCGTGTCGGAAAAGGATCGCGGCACCTATGACCGGGTGTTCGATCGCCACGGCACCGGCGCGGCCGAAGCCGTCATGGCCGGGAATTCGATGAAGTCCGACGTCCTGCCGGCGCTGGAGGCCGGCGCCTTTGCCGTCCACATTCCCTATCACGTCACCTGGGCCCACGAACTGGCCGAGGCCCCGGAGAACCATCCCCGCTATGGCGCGCTTGAGACCATCGCCGACCTGCCCGGCTGGATCGAGAAGGCAGGGCTTAGGTCTTAGGGCTTAGGGCTGTTTCAACATGCGTCTGCCAACTGCCAAAGCTGGCGCGGCCTCCAGCTTCTAGGCCCTGCTCCCTAAGCCCCGATCGTCAGGTCCAGGGTGCGCGACAGCAGCAGCCGCCCGGCCCCCATGTCCATGATCAGTCGACGCCCCTCGAAGGCCTCCATCCCGATCAGGGCGGCGGGATAGCCGGGGATGGCCACGTCGCCATAGACGGCGGTCCGCACCCGCCGGTACAGCTGATCGCCAAAGGTCACGGTCGCGGCCTCCACCACGGTCGACGCCACCGATCCGCCCAGGACCAGGCTGGAGCCCGCATCGGTCGCACGACCGTCCAGCAGGCCCGCCCCGTGCGCAGCCTCGCGGCTCAGTGACAACAGGGCCGAGGCGCCGGTGTCGATCACGGCCTCGACCGTGGCCCCCTCGACCGTGATCGTGGCCCCCAGGGCCCGTCCGACGCGGCGCACATCGACGGGGGCGACATGATCCGGGACTGCCGCGCCGGGGGCCAGCAGCCGCAGGCGGCGACGTTCGACGTCGATATCCAGCAGGCCCTGTGACAGCACGTCCTGCCCCAGGATCAACGGTGCACCCAGCCCCGCCTCGCTGGCCAGCGGGCCGAGATCCAGGATGGCGGCGCGCAGGGTCCGGATCAGGGTCGCGCCCAGCCCGACATCGAGCGTCGTCCCCTTGCCCAGCTGCGCCCCGCCCCCGACGCCATAGGCCAACAGGGGCATATCGAAACTATGGGCCTGACCCAGGGCCGCGAACAGCCTCCGGTCGATCACCGAGAACTGCGCCCCGCTGTCGATCAGGGCGCGCACGGTCAGGCCGCCGACCTCGGCACGGACCGTCGGCAGGGCGGTCCGGGGCGCATCGAAAGCCAGCCAGCCGCCCGCCGGATCGAAGGTGACGTCCGGTCGACGCCAGACCACATTGTCCTTCAGCCACCAGCCGCCGCCCACGGCTGCGCCGATCATGCCGAGCCTGACGAGGAGCGTCCTGCGGTTCATGCGGCTACAGATGGCGCGTTGTCGGCACCCGCGCCACCGCCGAAAGCGTCGCAGGCATCAAACCTGCTTGTGCCGACCAGGCTTTTTCGACGTGACCAAAGCGCCGCCGCTGGCTACGAACCCCGATCATGACTCAAGGTCCCTCCAGCTATCTGTCCACGCGCGGCGATACCGCCCCGACCGACTTCGCCGAAGCCCTGCTGCGCGGCATCGCGCCCGACGGCGGCCTTTATATGCCCGCCGCCTGGCCCACGCTTGATCCCTCTGCCTGGGCACCGGGCCAGACCTATGAACAGATCGCCTCGGCGGCGATGGGCCCCTATCTGGGGGATGCCCTTCCTGGAGGGGGGCTGCCAGCCGGAGCCCTGGATCGCGCCCTCGCCAGACTGGTTGACGGGTTCGAGCATCCCGCCGTCACCCCCCTGATCCAGCTCGAGGACGACCTGTGGCTGCTGGAGCTGTTCCACGGCCCGACGGCGGCCTTCAAGGACCTGGCCATGCAGCTGGCCGCGTCCCTGGCCGACGAGGCCCTGGCCGCGTCGGCCAGGGA
>Ga0209066_10003211_pt1 | contig 18920 bp, 17 predicted proteins | sample All_14_2_FD_187198 | JGI IMG/M metagenome (GOLD analysis project Ga0209066, IMG submission 187198) | Freshwater microbial communities in response to fracking from Pennsylvania, USA - Allegheny Zone_MetaG_DW_15 (SPAdes) (version 2) ... | reverse complement strand
ATGTGAACCTGCCGCCCATGGGCATGCGCGTGCGCCTCAAGGCCAGCTACGTCATCCCCAGCACCTTCTCCAAAGAGACCCGCGCCTTGCTCACCGCCATGAAGACCTACGGCATGATCGTGGCCGATAACGGCTCTAACTGGTTCGTCAGTGGGGCGCCCGATGACGGCTGGAACAACGACAAGCTCGGGTCTGAACTGAGACAGGTCAAGGGCAGCCACTTCGAAGTCGTGCGCATGGACGGCCTGGTCACGCCCTGAGCGCGGCCGCTGACATGGACACCCTGCGCCAGCTCCAGGCCCTTGGCTTCACCCTGCCCAGCCCCGCCTACATCGTGGGCACCTTGCTGTTCAGCATCCTGGGCATGGCGGCCTATGTGCTGGGCAAGCGCACGCAAAAGGCCACGACCAAATGGCTGGGCGTGGCCTTGATGTTTTATCCGTATGCGGTGTCCGACACCGCCTTGCTCTACGTCGTGGGTGTGGGCCTGTGTGCGGCCATCCTGTGGGACCGCCGCCAGGCCTGATCCACTCCGATCTGGGCCTCAGCCCTCTTCGCCCAGCAGCGACTTCTTCAGCGCCACTTCAGCCGGCTTGTCGCCGTACCAGATGCGCAAGATCGCATTGAAGAAGGCTGGGTCAGGCAGGGGCTCGATGATGGACTTGCCATTGATGTAGATGTGCGTGCCGCTGCCTGGGACCCAGTCTGCCGTGACCGTGTCGCCCTTCTTGAGCGGGGGCAGGGTCTCGAACAACTCGCCAAAACGCAGCAGCTGGTTGACGAACTTGGACTTCTCTTCCTTGTCCAGGTTCTTGTTGATGCCCACCAGGAAGGCGCCACCGAACTCCTCACCCGTCAGCTCGCGCAGCACCGAGATGTGCGCCCGCTTGGGGCCTTGCGCCGCCAGCACGCCAGCGGTGGTGGTTTCCTTCTTGGTCAGGTAGATGCCCAGCACATAGACCTTGAACACGGTCTTGGTCCGCAGGCCGGCGCCGGTGAGCACCAGTTCCTTGCCACCGACCTTGGCCGTCTCGTCGACCTTGACACCCGAAATCTCGACGGCGCTGGCCATGCTCATGGCCAGGCCCAACGTGGCAGCGACCAGCGTGGATTTGGAAAACAGTTTCATGAAGGGGCCCTCTTGTGGTTGGGGGGGAAGACGATCAAGCCTCGTTGTGTTCGAGCTTGAAGACACTGACAACATGGGCCAGCATGGACGCCTGGTTCTGCATGGACTCGGCGGCGGCGGCGGCCTGCTCCACCAAAGCGGCGTTTTGCTGGGTCACGCCATCCATCTGATGGATGGTGCGGTTGACGGATTCGATGCCCTGGCTTTGCGACTGGCTGGCCTCGGTGATCTCGCTGATGATGTCGGTCACCCGTCTGACGCTGGCCACCACCTGGTTCATGGTGGTGCCGGCCTCGCTCACCAGCTGGCCGCCTTGCGCCACCTTCTCGACCGACTCGCCGATCAGGCTCTTGATCTCTTTGGCCGCCGTGGCCGAGCGTTGCGCCAGGCTGCGCACCTCGCCGGCCACCACGGCAAAGCCGCGGCCTTGCTCGCCGGCGCGGGCCGCCTCCACTGCGGCGTTCAGCGCCAGGATGTTGGTCTGGAAGGCGATGCCATCGATCACCCCGATGATGTCGACGATCTTGCGCGACGAGGCGCCAATCGAGCCCATGGTCTCGACCACCTTGGCCACCACCGCGCCGCCTTCTGCCGCCACGCTGGAGGCGGAGGCTGCCAGCTCATTGGCCAGGCGCGCGTTGTCGGCGTTCTGCTTGACGATCTGGGTCAGCTCGCTCATCGAGGCCGAGGTCTGCTGCAGCGAGGCGGCCTGCTGTTCCGTGCGTTGCGACAGGTCCAGGTTGCCCGATGCGATCTCGGTGGACGCCGAGGCGATCTGCACCGTGCCTTCGCGCACATTGCCCACGATGGCCTGCAGGCTCATGTTCATGTCGGACAAGGCTTCCATCAACTGGCCCGTTTCGTCCTTGCTGGACGTGGTGATGTCGCTGGTCAGGTCGCCTTGTGCCACGCGCTGGGCCACCGCCACCGCCCGGTTCAGCGGGATGGTGATGCTGCGTGTGGCCAGGATGGCCACGATCACGCTGGCCGCTGCGGCTGCGAGAGCCAGGATCAGGATCAACACGGCCGTGTGTTTGGCCTGCTGCGCCGAACCCGCGCCGGCCGCTTCCATGTGCTGGTTCTGTTGCTCGATCAGCTTGTCCAGCGCGGCGAAATACTTCGTCTGCAAGGACCGTATCGAAAACAGGTACTTGGTCATGGCGTTGTCTTTTTCATCGGTGTTGATGAACTCGACAAAGGTCGCCTGGTGTTTGATCGAGCGGTTGCGCAAATCGACAATGGTCTTGATGAGCGCGACACCGTCCTCGTCGCTGACACTCTTTTGCAGCAGGGCCAGGTTGCCGTCGTTGCGTTTCATGACTTTGTCGATGTTGGCCAGCTCGCCCTTCATCTGGTCGGCATCCGACATCACCAGGATGCTCAGCATGCTGCGCGAAACCTCGTTGAGGTCGGCCTTCATCTTGTTGGCGATCACCGTGCGCGGGTAGGTTTCACCCACCATGGCCCCGATCTCGCTGTTCAGGCTGTTGATGCGCAAGATGGCCAGTCCGGCCAGCAACATGAGCAGGGTGATGACCAGGCCAAAGCCGATCATCAGACGCTGTCCGATACGGATGTTGCGGATGTTCATGGTGTGCGTCGATCAGAGGTCGAAGACGTAGGGGTCTTCGACGACAACTGACGGATCACGCCATGCAGCACATCTGAAGACGGTTTCAGACGTTTTCGGCCTGCCGCCGGGTGACTGAAGTGAAAAATGCGTGAGGCTTGCCCGGTACGGCCCGGTGCTTCAGTGCGTGCAGCCTCAGGCGGCCTTGCGCCACTTGCGGCTGTTGGCGGACTCGGCGCTGCCTGGCGCCACCGGCTCGCTGCCCGCATGGCGCTTGCCACGTCGACCCCAGATGCTGCCCTTGACCAGCACCAGCCCGGCCAGCAGCAAGAGCGCGCCGTGCACGCTGTGGCCAGCCAGCATGGTCAGCAAGCCCGAGACACTGGCGAGCACGCAGGCCAGCGTCGTCCAGTAACGGGTGCGCTGGCGCAGAGAGGTCTGACGAGGCAGGGAACCGAACATCGCGTCTCCTAAATTGGGTTGCGACAAGGCCACACAGGGCAAGCTCGATTTCTAGGGCTTCGCGCCGGGCGACGCAAGTGCGAGTAACCCCCGTGCGGCATCGCGGCACCCTCTCGCATTCCAGACTTGCCAAGTCTGGCAAAAGTGGTGCGAAGTCCGTTTGGATGTGCCCTAGCAGGGCCAATTTGCCTGCAAATGGTGCGCAGCAGCATCGCATTGGGGCGTCCGAAAAAATATGGTTCATGGCGTCTCAAGTTGAGCGTGGTGCGGGTCGATAGCGCCACACAAGCACCGAACGGGTCACGACGTCAGACCTGCTGTGGTGACAAATGGGTCGTCGGAGGGCTATATGGCACACCCACATCATTCGGATACCAAGGCGTCGATGGCCAACCTGCTGCCATACATGAACAGCGTCAATGCCTACCGGCACACGCTCCAGCGCTTGCAGGACGCCTGGGACCAGTTGACCTTGCTCGGGCAAATGAGCGGCATCGCCGCAGACATCACGGCCACGGCCAAGGAGTTCCGTGCCCTCACGGACGCCTTGCTGCAATCTCTGGCGGGCCGCCTCTTGCACCAGGTCACCGACACGCTGCGCGCCAAGGCGCAGGTCAGCATCGACATCCTGGTTCGCAACCTCTTCGAGCGCACCGCCGACGTCGGCTTCCTGGCCACCGACACCCCGGTGCGCGACTTCCTGCTGGCCGGCGGCGAGGACCCGCAGCAGCGCGCCGAACTCGAAGCGCGCTTTCGCGCCTACGTGGCCAAGTACTCGGTGTACGACGACGTGGTGGTGCTGGACACGCAGGGGCGCGTGCGCGCCAGGCTGGACGGCGAGGTCCAGGCGCAGCAGTCCCGCCACGCCTTCTGGCAGACGGCGCTGACAGGGCCGCAAGCCTACGTCGAGGTGTTCGCACCGCTGGACGTGCTCGATGGCCGCCAGGCGCTGGTCTACGCCGCGCCGATCAACCACGAAGACGGCCGGGCCCTCGGTGTGCTGTGCCTGAGCTTCAAGCTGGACGACGAGATGCGTGGCGTGTTTGCCAAACTGGCCGCCGCCGAGCCCGCCCACGTGCTGACCTTGTTGAACGGCGAGGGGCAGGTGGTGGCGAGCTCGGACGCCTGGCAGTTGCCGGTGGGTGCGCCCCTGGCCGTGGACATGCAGGCCACAGGCCCGCAGCAACTGAACTTTGCCGGGCGTGACTACCTCGCTGTGGTGGCCCATACCAGTGGCTACCAGGGCTATGGCGGGCCGGGGTGGACGGGTTGTGCCCTGGTGCCCCTGAGCCTGGCCTTTGGCCGCCTTGTACAGGCCACGTCCGCCGGGGATGAGGCCTCACTGGCAGACGATGCCACCCAGCTAGCGCCCATGAGCGAAGGCTGTGCCCTGTTCGATGAGACGCTGCGCCGCATCCCCTTGCAGGCGCGGCGCATCCAGCTGGGCCTGGCGCGCTCGGTGTGGAACGGCGAACTGCATGGGCGGCGCGCCAGCGACGCCAGCGTGTCGGAAAGCCGCTTTGCCGCGGCCCTGCTGCACCAGGTGGGTGTCACGGGCGAGCGCATCCGCAATGTGTTCGAGCAGGCCATCGCCGACCTGCAGCGCTCGGCCTCCGGTTCGGTGCTGGAAGAGGCGCGCTTTCGCGCCGCGCTGGCCATCGACATCATGGACCGCAATCTGTATGAGCGTGCCAACGACTGCCGCTGGTGGGCCCTGGACGGCACGCTGCGCCAGACCCTGCGCCAGCCAGGCCCCGACAGCGCACACAAGGCCGCGCAGGTGCTGGCCCACATCAACAGCCTGTACACCGTGTATGACAGCCTGCTCTTGCTGGACGCGCAGGGCCAGATCGTGGCCACCTCGCGCGCGGCGTCGGCTCAGCTCGTCGGTCAGCGCTTGAGCGCGCCCTGGGTGCGCGAAGCGCTCGGTCTGCCCGACGCCCAGCGCCACGCCCGCTCGGGCTTTGACGCCACCACCCTCTACGGCGAACGCCACACCTACGTCTATGCGGCACCGGTCCAGGCAGGCACCGGCCAGACGGTCGGGGCCACGGCCATCGTCTTTGACAGCCAGCCGCAATTCGAGGCCATGCTGCGAGATGCGCTGCCCCAGCCGGGGGCCTCCCTGAGCGGCATCGGCCTGTACGTGTCACGTGATGGCCAGGTCATCGCCAGCACGGATCCGCGCTACCTGCCTGGCCAGCGGCTGCCCTTTCATGCCCAGTTGCCCGACCTGGCGCGGGGCGCGTCCTGCCAGCGCTTTCTGAACATCGACGGCGAGCTCCACGCCCTGGGCATGACCATGTCGGCCGGCTACCGCGAATACAACGCGGGCGGCGCGACCAGTGAAGGCGATGTGGCCGCGCTGGTGCTGATCTCTCTGGGCTGCCCGGCGGTGCAAGGCAGCGCCTCGGGCCATCAGGCCGGGGCCACCGCGCCCGAGCTGCCTGCGCCCGGTGCCTGGCCCGCTGGTCGATCGGGTGCGCGCCAGGGGCTGGCCGCTTTCATGAGCGCGGGCCAATGGCTGGCACTGAACGCCGGCGTCGTGCTGGAGGCCCTGGACTCACCCCGCCTGACCGCCCTGCCCGGCAGCCACGGCCACATGGCTGGCGTCATGCTGCACGGTGGCCGCATGGTGCCCGTGATCGACCTGGCCCGCTTGCGCGGTCACCCACCGACGCTGCAGGGCGAGGCGCGCTCCTCGCCTGCGCTGGTGCTGATCTGCCAGACCAGCGAAGCCCAGGCCATCGGGATCATGGTGGACCAGCTCGCCGGCGTGTTCGATGTGCCACGTGAGTTGCTCGGCCCCTTGCCGGAAGGCCTGCGCAGCTTTGACACCCTGGCCCAGTCCATCCTGCATGCCGACGGACATGGCCACATGCTGACGGTGCTGTCCCTCGACCACATCGCGGCCTGTGTCTGGGGGCGAACAAACCCGGCCGATGCGGCTGATATGCAAAATCTGGCAAAACCGAGAAAAAGTGTGGCGACAGACTTGCCCGCTTGAGGCGGCTCAGTCAGGCAGGCCACACAATGCTGAAACGTCATCCAGGCAAGGTGCCCGCCCGAAACAGGCGCCTGCCTCGATCATCCCGTACCAGAGGTAGCTGTGACCGTTTCCGATTCGACGCTGCAAAACCCGAGTGACGCAAGGCAAAGCCCCCGAACAACCGTGTCCTGGCGTGCACGGGTGATGACCGGCCCTCAGACCTACGAAGAGATTCGTGTCCTCAACATCTCCATCGACGGGCTGGGCCTGGTCTGCGAGCGGGCCTACCCTGCCGGCACCGTGCTGCAACTGGCCGTGGCCATCCCCGACCCGAAAGACCGCAGCGTGTTCAGTGTGGTCATCCTGCAAGCCAAGGTCGTGTTCCACGTGGTGGCCAACGACAAGTTCCGCATCGGCACCCGCTACGCCCGGATTGACGATGCAGCCCGGGCCATGATCGACCACTGGGTCAGCAAGGGCTGACTCACATCTGGCTGGCGCGAAAGTCGGCTTCTTTTTCCAGCAAGTCGGTCATCACCGAAATCGCCTGGATGCGGCGCACCGCAAAGGCCCGTTCGATGCCCTCCGGGTCACCCCGTTCCTGGCGCACCGTGCGCACGCGGTCCAGCACGCGCATCTGCGGATGCAACACCTCCAGCGCGTCCAGCTCGGCCAGTGCATGCAGGTAGCGTCCCACAAAATGCAGCGCCTCTTCACGTGACTCGGGCGCGAGCGCCGGCAGCGTCGGGCTGATGGTCGTATCAGGCAGGCCCCGGTTGTTGGACAAGGCCAGGCTGGGCGGCTGGGTGCCGCATTGCACGCTGCGCATGAGCTTGGGCGCAGCATGGGCGTCGTTCACGAAGGACGCGACCTGGCCGTCCGCACCACGTGGCGCCAGGCCCCGGATGCGCGCGTCTTGCAAGCCCACGCGCGGCCCCCCGCCACTGTTGACCATGGCAATGCAGCGTTGGCCGGTGGCCGACTGCGTGAAGCGCTCGGCGTCAAAACGCACACGTGGCAGGTCTTTCAGGGCCGCGGGCAGCAAGTCGGCCAGGTTCACCCACAACAGGCGCCGGGGCTGGCTGTACAGCGCGTCCACGCCAAAGGGACGGTCCGGGCTGGCCCAGAACGCGGCCGCGTCCACGGGCATCACATCACCCTGGCGGCTGAGGAACTGTTTGCCCGTCAGGGCCTCGGCCTGCTGGTACATGGCCGTGGCGATGCCGCGCCGCTGGTGTTCATCGGCGACCTGGACTTCGCGGTCTTCCAGGTAGGCGCCATAAGAGGTGTAGGTCAACTCGCCCACCGGGTCGGCTTGGGGGTGCGAGCCCATATAGGCCAGGATGCGGTCGGGCTCTTCAGGGCCGATGCCCGCTTCGTACTTGAACACATAGCCCGCTTCATGGGCCTTGGTCGAAGGCTGCACTTCGGCCACCAGGTTGAGCACCTCGGTTTCGCCGCAGTACACACCGGCCTTGATCTTCACGGGGAAGCTGGCGCCCTGGCGGCTGGGGTTGCCCACGTAGTAGGTGTGCTGCGAGACCTGCAACTTGAAATCGCATGACCCATAGGGGATCTTCTGTCCCAACTCCAAGGTCCGATTCAGGTAGACATCCATGCCGACTCCATGCAGATACGTCGCCGCGGCGAAGGCCGAAAAGGCCCCAAGGGCCACGCGGCGACGGGCGTTTCATTGTCGGCGCGCCACCTCGCTGGCAAAGCCCGGATCAACACCGGGTATGCCCTCGAAATGTCGCGCCAAAAAAACGGGCCCCGAAGGGCCCGAAGAAAGCACTCAGCATGCAGTGCTGCCAGGAGGAGACAAGCGAAGAAACCAATCAGTGCATGTGGATCGCGCCAGAAGCCTTGCCCTTGCCAGCGCGTGCGGGCGGGTTGCACAGGCCGCACACATAGTGGCGCGAGATTTCATGGGGGTGGCTGACGAAGTGGCCGCCGCACTTGGAGCACTTGGTCATGGTCAGCATGCCGTTGTCGATGAACTTGACCAGGCGCCAGGCGCGGGTCACAGACAGCAGGGGCTCCAGACCTTGAGACTGGGTTTGCTCCAGATAGAGCTGGTAGGCCTTGATGACGATGTCGATCTCGTCGATCTCCGAGGCCTTGTTCAGGTACTCGTGGATGTTGAGGAACAGCGAGGCGTGGATATTGGGCTGCCAGGTCATGAACCAGTCGGTCGAGAAGGGCAGCTGGCCTTTCGATGGCGACTTGCCGGAGACCTCTTTATACAGACGCAGCAGGCGTTCGTAAGACATGTCGGTTTCCGACTCCAGGACCTGCAGGCGGGCACCCAGGTTGATCAGGGTCACGGCGCGGTCGATTTGCTTGGCTTCGGTCAACAGGCTCTTGGTACGCATGGTGTGTCTCCGGTAGATGTGTGCAGTGGGGCGAAGTCGGGGGGCGGATCAGGCAGCTTCCTGATGCTTGCCCGCCAGCAGGATCGAGGCATGCAGGCGGGAGGCGCCATCGCTGCCGGCGCCCTTGCCGTGGTTGGTCAACAGGGTCCAGACCAGGTCATCGTCGACACGCATGCGGCACACCAGGGTGTTGCTCGATGCGATCTTGAGCACCTGAGCGGGGGTCAGCGAAGCCAGGCGGTCGGCCGCGCCTTCCGACAGACCCAGGCGGAACAAGGCCTGTTCGCGGTCACCGCGGATCAGGGTCTGCGCCAGCATCAGGTAGGACAGATTGGTTTCACGGATTTCGTTGAGGATCTGGTCGGCGTTCATGTCTGGGCTCCTTCAGGTCGCAAGCTGTTTGCGTTGTCGATGGGTTCATTGTGCAAACGGAACCCAAATTCCTTGATAGGTAAGCGGCTGTAAGACGGGTCGGCTTGCGGCTACACGTCTTGTAGGAATTGGCCTGACAAAACCGCTGAACAGGGCGGGCAAGCCGGCCCAGACAAATGGCTTGCCAACACCGCGCAAATGACAAACCGTCATAGAGGCGCCACTTGGTCGTTTCAGGATTTATAAATAAGTAAGCACACACTATCTCGCAGAAGATTAATTTTCCTGACGGATACCCCATGCGCATCAAACAGATGTGACACGAACTGATAGCCCCACTCAATTAGAAGCATTTGATCAATCAATTCGCTATATGAGAAGAGCTGGCCTAAGATCCATCCTGTTTTCTCACCAACCCAACAGGAAGCAAGCCATGTCCCTGATCAACACCCAAGTCCAACCTTTCAAGACCGAAGCCTTCGTCAACCGCGGCGGCAAGGGCGAATTCATCACCGTCACCGAAGAAAGCCTGAAGGGCAAGTGGTCCGTCCTGATCTTCATGCCGGCCGCCTTCACCTTCAACTGCCCGACCGAAATCGAAGACGCCGCCGAGAACTACGCTGCCTTCCAGAAGGCCGGTGCCGAGGTCTACATCGTGACCACCGACACCCACTTCTCGCACAAGGTGTGGCATGAAACCTCGCCCGCCGTCGGCAAGGCCAAGTTCCCTCTGGTGGGCGACCCCACCCACGCCCTGACCAAGGCTTTTGACGTCTTCATCCCTGAAGAAGGCCTGGCACTGCGCGGCACCTTCGTGATCAACCCCGACGGCATCATCAAGACCGCTGAAGTGCACTCCAACGAAATCGCCCGCGACGTGTCGGAAACCCTGCGCAAGCTGACGGCTGCCCAGTACACCGCCGCCAACCCCGGTCAAGTGTGCCCAGCCAAGTGGAAGGAAGGCGCCAAGACCCTGGCCCCTTCGCTGGACCTGGTCGGCAAGATCTAAGGCTGGTCCGAACGGATCTCCGTGGTCGGCACATCCCAGCTTTGGGCGCGCTGCAGCGTTGCAAATCCTCGCCATAGCACGGGCTATGGCTGTGGTTTGCGCCTTGCCGCGCATCCCAAACCCGGGCGTGCCTCTTCACTCCGACCCATTCGAACCAACCTTTTGAATGGGGCGTATGCCAGGCCTCTTCTGACCACAAGCAGAAGGAGGCCGGTTCCCGAAGTCGCTTAAGTAGAAAAGGATGCACATCATGTTGGACGATACCCTCAAGGCACAACTCGGCGCTTACCTGGAGCGTGTGCAGCAACCCTTCGAGATCGTCGCGTCCCTGAGCGACTCCGAGAACTCGAAAGAGATGCTTGACCTGTTGCAGACCATCACCGGCCTGCGCAGCGACAAGATCACCCTCAAGACGGACGGGCAGGACGCACGCCGCCCTTCGTTCACCCTGCAACGCGCCGGCAGCGACACGGCCTTGCGCTTTGCCGGCCTGCCCCTGGGCCACGAGTTCACTTCGCTGGTGCTGGCGCTGCTGTGGACCGGCGGCCACCCGCCCAAGGTCGAGCAGGACGAGATCGACCAGGTCAAGGCCCTGGATGGCGACTTCAATTTCGAGGTCTACATGTCCCTGAGCTGCCACAACTGCCCGGACGTGGTGCAGGCGCTCTCGCTCATGGCCATCCTCAACCCCAAGGTCAAGACCACGGTGATCGAAGGCGGCGCCTTCCAGGAGGAGGTTGAAAAGCGCGAGATCATGGCCGTGCCCATGGTCTTCCTCAACGGCCAGGTGTTCGGCTCGGGCCGCATGGAGCTGGCCGAGATCGTGGCCAAGCTGGACACGGGTGCCGCAGCACGCGATGCAGCCAAGCTGTCTGCCAAGGCAGCCTATGACGTGTTGATCGTGGGCGGTGGCCCTGCCGGCGCCGCCGCGGCCGTGTACGCTGCCCGCAAGGGCATCCGCACCGGTGTGGTCGCCGAGCGCTTTGGCGGCCAGACCAACGACACCCTGGGCATCGAGAACTACATCTCGGTGCTGGAAACCGACGGCCCCAAGTTCGCTGCCGCGCTGGAAGCCCACACCCGTGCCTACGATGTGGACATCATGAACCTGCAGCGCGCCGACAAGCTGATCGCTGCGGACCAGCCTGGTGGCTTGATCGAAGTGCAACTGGCCAACGGCGCTTCGCTCAAGGCCAGGAGCGTGATCATCTCGACCGGCGCGCGCTGGCGCAACGTCAACGTGCCGGGCGAAGCCGAGTACCGCAACAAGGGCGTGGCCTACTGCCCGCATTGCGATGGCCCGCTGTTCAAGGGCAAGCGCGTGTCGGTGATCGGCGGGGGCAACTCCGGCGTCGAGGCCGCGATCGACCTGGCCGGTGTGGTTGCCCATGTCACCCTGATCGAGTTCGCCGACCAGCTCAAGGCCGATGCCGTGCTGGTCAACAAGCTCAAGAGCCTGCCCAATGTCGAGATCCACACCAATGCGCAGACCACCGAGATCACCGGCGCCGATGGCAAGGTCAACGGTCTGCGCTACAAGGACCGGGCGACCGGCGTGGAGCACCTGGTCGAACTCGAAGGCGTGTTCGTGCAGATCGGCCTGGTGCCCAACACCGAATGGCTCAAGGGCACGCTCGAGCTGAGCAAGCACGGCGAGATCATCGTGGACGCCAAGGGCGCCACCAACCTGCCCGGCGTGTTCGCGGCAGGCGATGTGACCACCGTGCCCTACAAGCAGATCGTCATCGCTGCGGGCGACGGCGCCAAGGCTGCGCTGGGCGCGTTCGACCACCTCATCAGGTCGTCGGTGGCTGCTTGACTGTTTTGCAGCGATGAAGTCGAAACAAGCTCGCCCAGGCGGAGGCGAAACGCTTGCATTGCCTTTGCGTAACAAACGACGCATGACTTGGGAGGGGCGCGGGCAGGTTGCGTTGTCCAAGCGAAGGCAACGGGGCGCGATGATATCGGGAAAGTCAGACGCAAACCAAACATCTGGCCCAGCTTTGCGCTGGTGGGCTGATGCGTTGGCCCACTTCAAACAAGTACGCTGGATATCGGCAAGCTCACAAGCGTGTATGAATCAACAAACTCTGTGGTGTTGGAAGAGCATTTCCTTGGCACTTCGCATCGCCACCTTTGCTTTCCCTCTGGCGACGTACATCTTGCAAGAACTACTGTTTCAAGCAACGGGCTGGCACTTGAGGGCAGGAGATGCAGCGATACACCTCATCTGGACTTGTGTTGCCGGAGCCATTGGCTTGTTGCTCACTCTGAGCTCAGCCCACCAGGCGCGCAAAGCCCAGTTCAAGCTGCCGGCCTTGAAGGTCACGGCAGCAGGGATGACCGCGTCGCTCATCCTGGCGGCAATAGAGCTCTATTCGCACCACTTCACGAGGTTTTGCGGTGGATCCAGCAGTGACTGTGGTGTGTGGAACTAGGGGCAACTCTCGATGCAACGGCGTTGCTTCGCCCTATGGCCAAACATTGCGCTGCGGCAGACACCGATGGCTTTGCCTTGGGACAGGACTGATTGCCGAGACTGATGTGAAGCGTTCGCGGTAGTCGCTGGGCGAGACGCCCAGTGCCAGCTTGAACGCGCGGCGCAGGTTGTACTCGGACGCCAGGCCGGTTTGCTGCGCCACGCGTTTGAGCGGCAGCTTGCCCGCTTCCAGCAAGGCGCAGGCGCGCTCCAGCCGCAAGCGGTTGAGATAGCGTGCGGGGCTTTGCCCGGTGAGCTGTATCAGGTGCCGGTGCAAGGTGCGCTCGGACACGGCGGTAGCGTGGGCCATGTCGGCTACCGTGATGGCCTGCTTGAGGCGGGGTTTGAGCCAGGCATTCAGTTGTGCAACGAGCCCATCGTGTTCACCGCCTTGCGCCAGCAACTCGGCACTGAACTGCCGCTGCCCCCCGGCACGCCGCAGCGGCACCACCAGTCGCTTGGCCACCCGCAGAGACAGGGCCCGGTCATGGTCGGCCTCAACCAGGCTGAGGCTCAGGTCTATCCCCGCCGTCACCCCCGCCGAGGTGTAGAGGTGTTCATCGCGCACATGGATGGCGTCATCCAGCAAGCGCACTTGCGGGAACAGGCGCTTGAACAAAGGCGCATCGGCCCAATGCGTGACGGCCGCACGCCCATCCAGCAAGCCGGCGCGGGCCAGGATGAACGAACCCGTGCAGACCGAGCCGCAGCGCGCCACCTGGGCGCAGGCGCTTTGCAGCCACCTGATCAAGCGTGCGTCGCGCATGGCCTCGGGTGTGCCATCGCCGCCCGAGACCAGCAGGGTCGCGCCCTTCAAGCTGCTGGGCCGTGGCAGCGCTTCGGTCATCACGGCCAGGCCGGTTGACGAGGTGACCAGGCCGCCGGCCACCGACACGGTGCGCAGCCGATAGCGTCGGGCCTGGGCCACCCGCCCCGCTTCGTCATCGGCCGTTGAAAAAACCTGCAGCGGCCCGGCGGCATCCAGCAGCAAAAAGCCGGGGAACACCACCATCACGATCTGATGTGGCTTGGTGGACCGGGTCATGGCGGGTCTTTGTCAAAAAGTGAATTGGCAGATTTTCACTGTGAAAAGGCCAAACCGCCAAGCAGTGAATTCACACAATGAGGCCACTTCCACACCGCTTCATGAAGGATGACCATGACACGCATTGGCCTGCTGCTGTTCCCTCAACTGACCCAGCTTGACCTGACCGGCCCTTACGAGGTGTTCTGCCGCCTGCCCGATACCCGGGTGGACCTGATCTGGCACACGCTGGACCCGGTGGTGACCGAGCACGGCCTGGCCTTGAACCCCACCACCACCTGTGCCGAGGTGGACCACCTGGATGTGCTGTGCGTGCCGGGCGGGTATGGCGTAACGCCCTTGCTGAACGATGCACCCACCATCGATTTCATCCGCCGCATCGCGCGTGAGGCGCGCTACGTGACCTCGGTGTGCACGGGCGCCCTGCTGCTGGGCGCCGCCGGCGTGCTGCAAGGCAAACGCGCTACCACGCACTGGACATCCATGTCCATGCTGAGCGCCTTCGGGGCCATCCCCACGGACGAGCGCGTGGTGCACGACGGCCAGGTCATCACCGGCGGCGGCGTGACGGCCGGCATCGACTTTGCCCTGCACCTGGCGGCCCAGTTGCACGGCCGCGATCTGGCCGAGGCGATCCAGCTGGGCATCGAGTACAACCCCGCGCCACCGTTTGATGCAGGGCATCCGGGGCGGGCCAGGCCTGAGCTGGTCGATCTGGTTCGGGCGCGTGTGGCGCAGGCTCAGGCGCGTCGGTGGGGCTTGGTGGAGGAGGCGGTGGGGCGCCTGGGGTGACGCGTGACCAACGGTCACCAATATGTCAAGCAGAGGCGGGTGATGATTGTGGCCTCCGCATGGGTTTGTTGTTGGCGTACTTCAGTTCATCATCGCCGCCGATGTAGCAGCACCGAGGGTCTGATGGCAGGGTCACGTCCTTGGCAAAACCAGCCAGCGAGTCGTGCACGAAAGAGTCAAAGAAGTCGATGACCAAAGGGTCGGTCAACCCACGGCCATGTAGGAACTCGTCATCGTGCGCCTGAAGCAGTGAGGCGTAGTGTGGGCGCAGCTTGGCATCGGCCTTCTTCTGGTGGGCTTTCAAGTAGTCCACATCACGCATCAACTGACGGTCGTAAGCATCCAGGTTACCGATCAATTCGCCGCTGTGGTCTGGCAGCGTGCGCAACTTGGCGCGCTCTCGCAGGTAGGGGTCGTTGAGTGCATCGAACTTGTCTTTGGACGCGAGGTAGGCCGTCTCTTCTTGCGTGTGTGAAAAACCCGGTGCGGCTTGCGTGGCCAATTGCCATGCAGCCTTCTTGTTGAGCATGTCCCGCTCGGCGGCCTTGCGCGCAGGGTCATTCTCCAATGCGGCTTCGCGGGCTTTGAGGGCCTCGGCTTCCTGACGGTAGCGTGCCTCCTGGCTGTGGATACCGCCGGCATCCTGTGCACGCAAGCGCAGGTGGACCTTGCGGAACCGCCAGCGCAGATAGAGTTGGCTGTGTGCCAGGAGGGCGTCGCCCAGGCGACCGCCCTTGACGCCAGCTTTGGCGAGGGTTTGATTGAAGCGCGCTTGAAGTTCGGGGTCGAATTCGAAGTCACCTTGGATGGCGGCTGTTTCCAGTGGAACCAAGGGGACCCCGGCCAGCACCGCCTCGTCGTACATCTTTCGCAGTGGGATCTTGCTGAGCATGAACTGACTGCTCAAGCTCTTGCCGCCTTCGCCGGGCCGATAGCCCCCGCCCACATTGGAGTGCGCGCCAGGGTAGACGATCTCTTCGGCGTTCTCGGGCAACCGTGTGCCGTCCCAGATGGTGTCCAGCGGGAAGGAGTTGCGGATCTCGTTCATCGCCATCAGGTGGATCGTGCGCTGGACAACCGGCGGCACGCGCAGGTTGCTGGCCCAGCCCATGTGCCCATCCCAGGGGCCGGGCGTGGGGTCGGCGCCAGGCTGGTTGCCAAAGGCTTGCTGGGCCAGGCCACTGCGCCAGTTCGTGCGGCGGCTTTCTAACTCGGCTTCCAGATCAGACCATTTTTTGGCCAGGAACAAGGAGCCCACGCCCGCGCTGGCGGGGATGCCCACCGAGGCCACCGTGTCGAACAGTCCCAGGAACTGGATGACAAGGGGCTTCTTGACATCTGGCCAGAGGTGTTGGCTGTCGTTCTGAGGGTCCACATGGCAACGAGCCTGAATGCGACGCGCAAACGCGCGTGCCAGGGTGGCGCCGCGCGAGAACCCAAAAACGGAGACCTGTATGGCTTCGATCTTGTCTGCCGGGTGTTTGGCCACCGTTTCGTTCAACCATTGCATGGCCTTGTCGAGTCGGGCATCGCCATACTTGGCAAAGGCTGCGCCGTCGTCATCGCCGATGTCGCCGATATCGCGGAAGTAGGTGCCTAGACCGGGGATGTAGTGCTTGTATAGGCCCTTCTCAGGCAAGTCCTTGGGATAGGCATTGAACAGTCTTGCGACATTGCTGTGCTCATCAGTCCCGATGTCCGCATCCAGGTTGTTACCCGTGCCGTCAAAGAAAAAGCCCATTTTGAGAACAAGCTTGCAGGTGTACGGTGGGGGGCGGTCTCCTAGTTTGCACTGCAATGCCTTGGCCTGATCGGCAAGACTCAACGCCACCTTGGGCGCATTGGGAGCCAGTGATACCGGTGCAGCCAGGGTGTCGCAAGCCGATGCACTGGCCAGTAACGCGGTCAAGTTTTGCTTGAGAGAAGGCCCCGAAGTGCCGGTGGCTTTACTGCCCTGATTGTTTGAGCTGATCATCGGTGCAAGGGGGGTAGTTGTGAACAACACCAGGGCGCTCGCCCGTGTCATCGTCAGGCAAACTAAGCCTCGGTGAGGAATAGCCTTGGGTGATGGCGGCTTCGACATGCCCGTCTGGGAAGATATGTACTTCCAGTGCTTTGGGCTTGCCATTGGACAGATCCACAGCATGGGCCTCGGCTTCGCGCCGCAGACTACGGCGGTTGTCGTAGTACGGTTTGCCATATGGATAGGGGCTCTTGACCCGCTGCATGCAATATCCGCCGACCCATCTAATTTTCAGCTTGATGGGCAACGGGGTGCCTGGTCGATATGAGACACAACACACCGAACCGCCACCACCAGACGATGGACCACTCACATACAGGCGGCCACCGCCCTGTCCATTGACCGTGAAGCTGTCGATGACATCGTCGGTGTAGTTGTAGCCCTGTATCAGCAACGACTCTGGTTCACCGTATTTGATGGCAGGTTCCGCTGCCCCGGGCGCCTCAGCCTGCGCGCAGCCCAGCATCAATGCGCTGGCCAGGCAAACAAGCACAGCCATCGCTTTGCTGGCCGGATTGTTCGAGTTGATCATGGGTGTCAGATGGCTCATATGGCACTGGCGCTTTCAATGGCCTGGATCAGATCGATCTTGCCTTGCTTCAGTTGGTGGATCCAGGGCGCCCATGCGGCTTGCAGATGAAAGTCTTCCCCCAGCTTCAAGGCCAGCACGCCCACCATGACCCGTTGTGCAAAGGCTTGCACGCCCCAATCGTCGGCCAGCTTCAAGCAGCGTCTTGTAAAGGGTGTGCGCTGGTTTGCAGGCAAGGCCAGGAAGGCCTCGGGGGCTTCCCGGGCCAGCTCTGGCATCACGCTGTCTACCTCAGAGGCGGCCAGCAGTGTCTCGAACTGGTTTTGATCCAGATGCAGCGGGGACTCAAACGAATCGACATGGGGTGCAGTGCTCAGCGCAATGGTCTGGAACTGTTGTGCCCGATCCAGATATGCCCAGGTGTACCCAAGGGCCCAGTAGGACTCGGCTTGTGCTGGTTGAAGCACCCGATGTAGTTCGGGCAAGACGCGAGGGTCGTAGCAGCGCAGCAAGACAGGGTGGTTTTGCGGCAACTGCGCTTGTGTGCGTTGCCGCAATCTGGAGGCCAGTTCGTGCGCGGGCAGGTGGCTGTCCAGCCAGGTGACGCATGGTCCGAGCAGCGACCAGTCCAGCGTCTTGCTCAGGCGCTTGCTGCCTTGCTCATCGCTTGAGCCCAGGGGGAGCAGCCAAGGTGTTGCGCGCTCAGCTTGGGGTCTGGCATCTTGCAGGACGGATATGGCACCGGCTGCGTGCAGCTGCTTCAAGGCCTGGTTGATGCTTTGCTCTGAATGCATCGCTGCCATGTCGATGAGCGCATAGGCTGCCGAGCCTGAGCGGACCGATTCAAACCAGGCTGTCAACATGAGGTGCGCGAGTTCGGCCATGTCTTATCCCCGCTTCGCGAAGGGAGAGCCCGATTTCGCTGCGTTCAACAAGCAGGCGATGCACACGCTCTGCGGCATCTCGGGCATGGGCCAGTTGAGCTTGCCACCCCCCACCATCGACTTCTGCCCCGCCTGCACCGTGATCTTGCCCGGGCACTGCGCCGTGAAGCTGCCGCCTTCGATCGTGATGCTGGCGCCGCCGCTGACAGCCAGCGTCACCCTCTTGGCTGCGGCGATGTTGATCACGCCGTTGGCGGTTTTCAGCTCCAGCGTCTGCCTGGCGGCAATCTGAGCCGGCCCGGCCTGGGCCTGCAGATCGATGGGGCCTTGCGCGGCGATCATGGTCAGGCCCTTGCCTGCGGCTTCGCTGCCTGGCTGGATAGCGCCGGCCAGGATGCCGATGGCTTGTGCGGTCTGGATGCGTGCCTGGCCGCCGATTGCCCAGTGTGTGTCGCGCCCGCTGGCGAGCAGGGTGGTGTCCTGGCTGCTCAGGTGCAGGTCTTGCCCGGCCGTCAGGCCTATGCCGGCTTTGCCGATCAGGGCGATGTGAGGGTCGGCCATGTGGGGCACGTTGCCCTGGGCGGTGGCCGTGCTTTTGCCAGCGGCATCGGCCTGGGCGCTGGTCAGGCTGTTGTGGCTCACCATGCCGCTCAGGCTGCGTGTGAGGGCGGCGGCGGGCGCAGCCTGGTCGTCCAGAGTGCTTTGGCCTGCACCGCGGCTGCCGGCTGCTGTGGCCAGCCCAACGGTCTGGTGTGTGGTGGCGGCCTGGTGCAAGGTGCTGGCCAGTTGCTGAGCCTGTCTGGCCAGGGCCATGCCGGGGGCGTTGTCGCCGGCCGGGGTGGCGGTCTGGCCCAGGCCGTTGCCCAGGCCAAAGGTGCTGAGCATCACGCCGCGCGCTGCACGCATGCCGCCCCAGGCGTCGGTGCGCAGCTCGAAGCCCAGGCCCCGAAAGCTGCCCCGGTGGTTGTCGGCCTGGTGCAGCAGGTGGCCCATTTGCAGCCAGGTCTGGCCCTGCGTGCTGTGCAGCTGTGTGCGCAGTTGGCCAGGGGTGTCGTCCAGCACGAGCTGGTTGTGACCTGGCCCACCAAACTCCTTGCTTTTGACACCACTGAGGGCTGCGGCGTTGTGCTGTCCCGGTGCGCCTTCGGTGGCGGCGCCGGGTGCCGCGCCATGCCAGGCTGGGCTGTGGCCGGCGCTGCCTGATCCCACCAGGTTCATCTGGCTGCTGGGGCGGTGGTCGGTGGATTCGGCCAGTGCCTGGG
>Ga0209066_10003210_pt1 | contig 18925 bp, 15 predicted proteins | sample All_14_2_FD_187198 | JGI IMG/M metagenome (GOLD analysis project Ga0209066, IMG submission 187198) | Freshwater microbial communities in response to fracking from Pennsylvania, USA - Allegheny Zone_MetaG_DW_15 (SPAdes) (version 2) ... | reverse complement strand
GTAAAAGAGTTCACCAAATATTTCAGAAAGAAACTCCCGGAATACAATCAGTTGCTGACAGGTAATGTGATCTTCAAGGAGAGAACAGTTGGATTAGGATATCTATCTAAAGAAGAGGCTATAGCTTATGGAGTGACTGGTCCAACTGGTCGTGCCTCTGGTTTCGCCTGCGATGTCAGAAAGCACAACCCTTATAGTGCATACGACAGGGTACAATTCAACGAAGTTCTGAGAACTGATGGCGATACTTTTGGCAGATACCAGGCTCGTATTGATGAGATGTATGAATCACTGAATATTATTGACCAACTCATCGATAACATCCCTGAAGGTGAATATCAGGCTAAGATGAAAGGAGTCATTAAATTACCTGAAGGAGAGTTCTACCAACGAGTTGAAACCGCTCGCGGCGAACTTGGCGTTTACATTCTCAGTGATGGGAAGAAAAACCCTTACCGCGTAAAGTTCCGTTCACCCGTCTTTAGCAATCTATGGGTTTTAAATCACTTAATTAAGGGTCAAAAGATAGCCGACTTAGTCGCAGTCATGTCAACCCTCGATTTGGTTATTCCTGATATTGACAGATAATCTATAATCTTATGGCATTCGATATATACGATTTCACGACGTTAACCTCATCGATCCATCAAACCCTTTCAGAATCGCTTCCTCCACTGGCAGTAGAACTGATTGAATGGACCTTAGTAGGGTTATCCATGTTGATCTTTGTGGCCTTGTTTGGACTAATTCTGGTTTACCTTGAGCGTAAGGTTTGTGCTCTCTTCCAACAGAGACTTGGCCCCATGCGCGTTGGTAAATGGGGATTACTTCAAACCATTGCCGACTTTGTAAAACTTCTTATGAAAGAGCTTATCACTCCCAACAGAGCTGATAAGTTCCTCTATAACTTGGCTCCATTTATTGTCATTATCGTAACCTTCATGGCTATTGCAGCTATCCCTTTTGCAAAAGGGTTACAAGCACTTGATTTTGACATTGGGGTTTTCTATGTCTCTGCCGTTTCATCATTAGGAGTGATAGGAATATTATTGGCAGGTTGGGCATCTAACAATAAATACTCATTGATTGGAGCTATGCGTAGTGGTGCTCAGATTATAAGTTATGAGCTATCGGTTGGACTGACCCTGATAACCATGATCATCTTTGCAGGCACTATGCAGATATCAGGTATTGTGGATGCACAGGCATCAGGTTGGTTCATCTTCAGAGGACATATACCGGCTGTCATTGCATTCATTATATTCTTAATTGCCGGTACTGCCGAGACCAACCGTGGCCCCTTTGACCTTGCCGAGGCAGAGTCAGAATTGACCGCAGGCTTCCATACAGAGTATTCAGGTATAAAGTTCGCCTTCTTCTTCTTGGCCGAATATGTAAATCTCTTTATTGTTTCGGCAATGGCAACCGTACTCTTCTTGGGTGGATGGCAACCCTTACATTTTGGATCATTTGAGGGTTTTAATCAAGTGATGGATTTTATTCCTCCTATTTTCTGGTTCTTTGGAAAGGTCATGTTTATCATATACATGATTATGTGGTTTAAGTGGACCTTTCCACGTCTGCGTGTCGATCAGATCCTGACATTAGAGTGGAAGTATTTGTTGCCGGTTAATCTTTTCAATATCCTACTCATGACTCTCATCGTTTTGATGGGCTGGCACTTCTAAATCGACTGATAAAAATGAAAGCATTAATCCAATACATATCGACCATCCTGCAAGGGCTTCTTACCCTTGTTAAAGGGATGGCAGTAACAGGTCACTATTTCTTTCGGCCTAAGCTCATTACCACACAGCAATACCCCGAGAACCGCCAGACATTGAAGATGTTTGACCGTTTCAGGGGAGAGGTCATCATGCCTCATGATGAGAAGAACCAACACAAATGCACCGGCTGCGGAATCTGCGAATTGAACTGCCCAAACGGTTCTATTGAGATAATCACCAAGATGATTGAGACTGATGAAGGCAAAAAGAAAAAGGTTATAGATAAACACATCTACCATTTAGGGATGTGCACCCTTTGTAACCTCTGCGTTAAAGCTTGCCCCACAGGAGCTATCGTAATGGGACAGAAATTTGAGCATGCAGTATGGGACAGAACCCAACTGACTAAAGTGCTCAATCAGCCTGGATCAGAATTAATGAAAGACGTAAAAGAATAAACCGGATGAACAACCAAGTAATGTTTTTTCTACTCTCGGCCATCATCCTGATCTTTTCAGTGTTGACCGTGACAACCCGCCGAGTATTGCGGGCTGCCGTTTACCTGCTCTTTGTGCTCGTTGCTACAGCAGGTATCTACTTCCAATTACAATACAACTTTCTTGCGGCTGTTCAATTAACCGTATATGCCGGAGGTATCGTTGTGCTGATCATCTTTTCAATCTTACTTACCAGTCACATCTCAGAACGAGCACCCAGAGCATCAGCTGCTAAAGCAGCCCTGTCCGCCTTAGCAGCAGTGGCCGGAGCAATATTGGTGCTATTGACTGTTTTGCAGTTCAACTTCACCCCGGCTGGTATTGCTAAAATTGAACCCACGGTAACCAATGTGGGTAGAGCTCTGGTGAGCTATAAAGAATATGGGTATGCCCTTCCTTTTGAAGCTATCAGTATTCTCCTCTTAGCCGCCATGATCGGCGCAATTGTAGTCGCAAAGAAAGAATCTAACCAGGAAAAACAGAAATAACCATGATGACTGAAGGAATACCACTGGAATATTTTCTGATTGTGAGCACACTGATGTTCTTCATTGGAATATTTGGCTTTCTGACTAGAAAGAACCTAATCACCATGCTGATGAGCATTGAGTTAATTCTCAACAGCGTGAACATAAACTTTGTAGCCTTTAATAGCTACCTCTTCCCCCATCAGATGCAAGGACAGTTCTTTAGCCTGATCATTATTGCAGTTGCAGCTGCTGAAGCAGCTGTGGCCATCGCAATCATTATCAACATATACCGCAATTTCCGCTCCATCGAAACCGATAAGGTCGATGAAATGAAATACTAAATCATAAAGATCATGACAAACTACAGCTATACTCTTTTTATCCCGCTGATTCCCTTGGCCATGTTCTTACTGATTGGTCTTACAGGGCATAAATTTAAACCTATCGTTTCCGGACTTGCTGGTACTTTAGGACTGACCATTGCGGCGTTTCTATCCTATATCACCGCTATTCGTTATTTCTTCATCGAAGGAGCTGTTGATGGCACCTATCCTATGATCAAGGCAGCCTCAACCATCTGGCTTAGATTCACTGATACACTTCATATAGACCTAGGGGTATTGATTGACCCTATTTCAGTGATGATGCTGGTAGTTATTACCACCGTATCTCTGATGGTTCACCTTTACAGCTTAGGATACATGAAAGGAGAGAGAGGCTTTGCACGATTCTATTCATTTCTCTCTCTCTTCAGCTTCTCAATGCTCGGGTTGGTTCTTGCTACCAATATCTTCCAGATGTATATCTTTTGGGAGTTAGTTGGTGTAAGCTCCTTCCTCCTCATCGGATTCTATTACGAAAAACCATCGGCAGTTGCAGCCTCAAAAAAGGCCTTTATAGTAACCCGCTTTGCTGACTTAGGATTCCTCATTGGAATCTTAATGCTCTCGTTCACTACCGATACCTTTGACTTTAAGACGCTGACCTCACTCGATGGCCCAATAATCACCTCCACTGCAGGAGCCTCCTTCATGGGATTATCTGTCATCACATGGTCATTGATCTTTATCTTCATAGGGGGTGCCGGAAAATCAGCGATGTTCCCTTTACATATCTGGCTTCCCGATGCAATGGAGGGGCCAACACCGGTGTCAGCTTTAATTCACGCTGCCACGATGGTTGTGGCAGGTGTGTATCTGGTAGCACGATTGTTTCCAGCTTATGCCATAGCCGCACCTGATGCTTTACATGTCGTAGGCTATGTTGGAGGCTTCACCTCCCTTTTTGCAGCCGTCATTGCTATCACCCAAATAGACATCAAACGAGTTCTCGCTTTCAGTACCATGTCACAAATTGGATACATGATGATGTCTCTTGGCGTTTCAGGCTATGGCGACCATGAAGGATTAGGCTATATGGCTTCCATGTTCCACCTCTTCACCCATGCCATGTTCAAGGCGCTCCTATTCCTTGGAGCCGGTGCAATCATCCATGCCGTTCATAGCAATAATATGACCGACATGGGAGGATTAAGAAAGTATATGCCTATAACACATATCACCTTCCTGATCGCCTGTTTAACCATCGCAGGAATACCCCCTTTAAGTGGGTTCTGGAGTAAAGATGAAATCCTTGCTGCTGCCTTACACCACAACCCAATATTATTTGGAATTGGATTTGGCGTTGCTGGATTAACGGCATTCTATATGTTCCGCCTCTATTATAATATCTTCTGGGGAACCGATCGTCATTATCACCACACGCCTCATGAGGCACCGGCTATCATGACTATCCCATTATTATTCTTAGCGGTTGCTTCTGTATTCTCCGGATTTCTACCCTTCAGCCATATGGTAACTTCCGATGGAAAACCATTCGAAGCTCATACTGATATGATGGTAGCTATTCCTTCGGTTGTAATTGCATTGATTGGCATTACCATCGCAACAGTGATGTACAAGAAGCCATCAACCCTACCTGACAAAGTAGCCGGATCAATTAAAGGCTTATATAAAGCCTCTCTGAATAAATTCTGGTTCGACGAGATCTACCTTTTTGTTACCAAAAGGATCATCTTCGCTTATATATCCAGACCCATAGCTTGGTTTGACCGCCATGTAGTTGACGCAACAATGAATTTGGTAGGTTGGACAGTTACCACCACTAGTAATAAAATCAAAGGACTACAGAGCGGACAGCTACAACAGTACGCAATGGTGTTCGTTTATGGCGTGGTGATCTTAACACTACTCTTCGTTTATCTAATTAGCAAATAACAAAATCTATGGATATACTAAGTTGGTTCGTAGCTATTCCTGTCTTAACGGTTATGGCTATACTTTTTGCTAAAGATCTAAAGCAGACCCGAATCATAAGTGCCGTAGGAATGTCGGCTCAATTGGGACTAACGGCATGGCTAGTCTTTTCTTACCTGGCAGAACGTGCAGCCGGAAATGCAGCGGCATGGCTATTTAAATATGATGTAACCTGGTTCTCTTCCCTTAACATTCACTATACCGTTGGGGTTGATGGCATCTCCGTTGCAATGATAGCACTTACCTCAGTAGTTATCTTTGCCGGTGTTTTTGCATCGTGGAGAACGGACTATTTACCACGTGAGTTTTTCATCTCACTGATTCTTCTCTCATCCGGAGTTTTCGGGTTCTTCATCTCGCTTGATCTTTTCACCATGTTCCTGTTCTACGAGATTGCGGTGATCCCAATGTACCTACTTATTGGAATCTGGGGTACGGGACCAAAAGAATACTCTGCTATGAAGCTAACGCTAATGCTTATGGGAGGTTCAGCTCTCATCATGGTTGGACTGTTAGGCATCTACTTTAACTCAGCCCCTGCCGGACAACAGTTGACATTTAATCTTAATGAGATAGCTGCAAATGGTATTCCCGTTGTTGCACAGCAGTTCTTCTTCCCCATGCTATTTCTGGGCTTTGGTGTTTTAGGGGCACTATTCCCCTTCCACACATGGTCACCTGATGGTCACGCATCAGCCCCAACGGCTGTTTCTATGTTACATGCCGGTGTGTTAATGAAACTAGGAGGTTATGGTGCATTCAGAGTAGCCATCTATCTAATGCCAGAGGCCGCTCAAGATCAAGCATGGATCTTCATTATTCTGACTTCCGTTTCAGTTGTCTATGGTGCTTTTGGTGCCGTGGTTCAGAAGGATCTTAAGTATATCAATGCATACTCCTCTGTTTCCCACTGCGGATTAGTGCTATTCGCTATCCTAATGATGAATCAGACCGCTTTGAATGGAGCCATCTTACAGATGATCTCTCATGGACTGATGACAGCACTCTTCTTCGCTTTAATCGGGATGATCTATGGCAGGACTCACACTCGAATGATCAATGAAATGGGTGGATTAATGAAGGTTCTTCCTTTCTTAGGTGTCGCCTATGTCATTGCGGGTCTTGCTTCTCTAGGATTACCGGGTCTTAGCGGATTCGTAGCCGAGATGACCATCTTCGTTGGAGCATACCAACACACAGATCTCTTCCATCGATTTGTAACCATTATGGCCACCACCTCGATCGTTGTAACTGCAGTGTACATTCTTCGTGTTGTTGGCGTACTATTATTCGGACCAATACGCGATGAGCACCATCTACATTTAACCGATGCAACCTGGTGGGAAAGACTATCAACGGTAACCCTTATCACTGCGATAGCCGCAGTAGGGATCTTCCCTTTGTGGTTAAGTGATATGATTAACTTCTCGTTACGTCCTATAGTGGAGCGGATTGTAGCAGCTCTCTAACCATCAAATACGTAAAAAAATGACATTTCAAGATATATTACTGATGAGACATGAGCTGCTTCTCTCTGTTTTGATGCTGCTCATCTTGATCATTGATCTCATGCTGACTGGTGAGAGTCGTAAATCGATGATACCGGTTTCTTTAGCTCTCTTCTTAGGCGTTGTAATCATTGGCTTTCTCCCTGCTTCTGAAGGGTCAATCTTCGGTGGAATGTACAAAACCAATGGTACCACATTATTGATGAAAAACATCCTGAACATTGCAACCTTGATTGTATTTCTTCAATCGGCCGCTTGGTTAAAGAAAGAAGAAAACAACCAGAAACTCGCAGAGTTCTTTATTTTGATCCTCTCAACCTTAATAGGCATGAACCTGATGATCTCTTCCGGAGATTTCCTCATGTTCTACATCGGGCTAGAAACTGCAACTATTCCATTAGCTGCATTAGCCGCATATACCCACCATCAGACCAGATCTGCTGAAGCTGGCATTAAACTGATCCTCTCATCCGCTTTGTCATCAGGGATCCTACTCTATGGCATCTCGATGATTTACGGAACAACTGGGTCGGTCTATTTCTCTGAAGTAGCTGCAAAATGGAGCAATGAACCATTAAACATCATGGCCTTCATCTTCTTCTTCTCTGGTATGGCCTTTAAAATCTCATTAGTTCCATTCCACCTATGGACAGCCGATGTTTATGAAGGAGCACCTGTTAACGTTACTAGCTATTTAAGCGTTGTTTCAAAGGGTTCAGCCGCCTTCGTTTTAATGACCGTTCTCTATACTGTTTTCCCGGCTATGGTAGAACATTGGCAAACCGTTCTCTATGTCATTGCCGTTTTAACAATGACTATTGGTAACCTGTTTGCTCTTCGTCAGAAAAACATGAAGCGATTTCTTGCCTTCTCAAGTATTGCTCAAGCCGGCTTTATCCTTTTAGGGATTATCGGAGCCAGCTCGTTAGGAATGACAACCACTATCTTCTTTGTTCTGACCTACGTATTCACAAACCTGGCCGCTTTTGGCGTTGTTTCAGCTATCAGCAACGAAACCGGCAAAGAGAACATGGATGACTACAATGGATTATATCATACCAATCCCAAACTTAGTCTTCTATTGATGCTTGCCCTCTTCTCTCTTGCTGGAATTCCTCCTGTAGCAGGTTTCTTCGGTAAATTCTTCCTGTTTGCATCAGCTGCTTCTCAGAGTTTCTACTGGTTAGTCTTTATTGCGGTAGTTAATGCAACAATCTCTCTATATTATTACTTGTTACCGGTGAAAGCTATATTCATCAACAAGAACGAAAACCCAATACCCGCCTTCAAATCAGACGTCTATACACGTACAGGTTTAATTATTGCAGCATTAGGAACCCTTTTAATAGGGTTACTCAGCATTAGTTATGAGTATGTTGCCAGTTTAAGTTACGGATTACAATAAACATCAGACTATGAGCTTAAATAAAGGAAAACATATCGTTGAAGAGATCAAAGGTATTCGTTGTACTATCGTTGAAAAGGGAATTTCTCAAACGAGGGCATCTTTTCTTCAAGACCTCTTAAAAACTAATGGATTTGAAGTCATCACTGACGGAGAAGATGATAAAATTACAATTGGGGTAACTGATCTGGTCTTTAACCCTGTTATTGCGGTTTATCAGATGCGACTAAAAACCAAAGATGGGCATAAAGTTAGCCCGGCTTACTGGGAACAACGAACTACCATCTGTAAAGACGAATATTGGGAAGTATAGTCCCACCCCAAAAAAAAGAGCCATTTAACATGGCTCTTTTTTTTGAAATTTTAATAAAGGTTATACTCATCTACCCGATCAAAACAAGCTTATAACAAATTAACAATTTCTGTTATATCTTTGCACTATGATTAAGCTTCTACGAAATATCTTTCTTTCATTGATCTCAATAGTCTTTCTTTTAGGCTCAGGGGGGATCTATTTCGTAGTGCATCATTGTTCTGGTTCAGGTGAAACCTCCATTCATTTCCTTCAAAAGAATGGGTGCTGTGGCGAAGTGCACAACCGATCGGTTTGCCATTCCACAAATCCATTTAAAGCGCAACATCAGACAGAGGCTCTTTCGAAACACTCCTGTTGTTCTAACATCGCTACATTTCTTATAACTGACAAACATGTAAGGCCATCAATCCAGGAATCGCCTCTAACTCTTGATTGCCATCTGCTTAATAATCTTTCTTTCACCACGCTTAGCATAGCCCCTCCTATCAAAGTAATCCCTAACCACCTCTATTCACAGGGCCCCCCCATCACCTACGACATATCTACCTTACTGAGCGTTTTTCGGATCTGATTTCATCGGTTTTATTTATGAAAACGACTTCGCTTCTGCGAAGCATTAATCATTTACGTTAAAACATAAAAGATGAAATCAATAATAGCTTTTGTCATCCTAGTATTACTAGCGATGCCAGCAATTTCAATTGCACAGATAACAACCTCCCCCCTTACTGGAAGAATCTTACAAACTGATAAAAAGGGGAACCAGATCCCAGTTCCATTCGCCAACGTGATCTGGAAAAACTCAAAACAGGGAACGGTAACAGATGAATCTGGCAAATTCTCACTAGAAAAAAAAACTAGCGGTAGTCATGACCTTGTGATCAGTTGTTTAGGCTTCCAAACCGATACCATCCGACTCAATGCTGATAAAAAATATCTGGAGCATACTCTAGTTGTCAAGAACGTTAATCTGGATGAAGTGGAAATAAGATCAAGGCAAGAAGGTCAATACATTTCTTCACTGAACTCCATAAAAACCGAAGTGATTAGCTCAGTCGGCCTACAAAGATTGGCTTGCTGCAACCTCTCAGAGAGCTTCGAAAACTCAGCCACCGTTGATGTAGGATATAGCGATGCTGTCAGTGGAGCAAAGCAAATTCAGATGTTGGGGCTTGCTGGGGTTTATAGCCAACTAATGTTCGAAAATATCCCCTTTATCAGAGGAGTAGCCAGTCCGTTTGGACTAGGATACGTCCCCGGCACATGGATGCAGTCGATTCAAATAAGCAAAGGGACCTCCTCAGTAACTAATGGATTTGAATCGATAACCGGTCAAATCAATGTCGAATTTAAGAAACCCGAACACACCGATGAAAAACTATTTGTCAATGCCTATGGATCAACAAAAGGGCGTGGTGAACTAAACATTCATACGGCTTCAAAAGTAACGAAGAACACCTCTACCATGCTCTTTGGCCATGTTTCCGGCCAATTGGGTGAGTCAGACCATCAAAAGGATGGGTTTTTAGATATTCCTACGGGTCATCAGGTAAATCTCTTTAATCGATGGACATTTAACCACCCGAATGGACGAGGTCATAGCCAATTTGCAGTTGGAATTATCAATGAAACTAGAAAAGGAGGGATGACTGAGTACTGGAACACCTCTGGAAATAAAGATGGGCTCTGGGGTCTTAAGTTAAAGACAGAAAGGTATCAGGCTTTCGCAAAATCAGGTTATTATCTGGATAAATCCGGAGTGCTAAACTTAGGGATTCAAGCATCTGGGACTTACCATAAACAATCTGGATTCTTTGGTTTACGAGAATACTCAAGCTTACAGAAAAGCCTTTATCTTAATGCCATTCTTCAGATATCTATTTCAAAAAAACACAGCATCTCCACTGGAATTTCATATCAATACGATGATTATCAAGAGCAGTTTGACCTTCTAAAGCACGATCTATCAGAGTCAATTCCAGGGATTTTTAGCCAATATACTTTTGAGACAGAAAAGTTTACCGCCATTGCCGGATTAAGAGCCGATGCAAGCTCCTACTACGGAACATTCCTTACCCCTCGACTGCACTTAAGATACGCTCTAACTGAAGATATCACCGCTCGTGCAAGCGCTGGTAAAGGAAGACGGACTGCCATGCTATTTGCTGAAAACACAGGCTATATGGCTAGTTCAAGAAAGTTTATCATAGCAGACAATCTGAAACAGGAAGAAGCATGGAACTATGGGTTAAACTTAACTACCAATATCCATATCGACGAGGCAAGAAAAATCACAATTGCACTTGATGCCTACAATACATCATTCACTAATCAAGTAGTTGCCGATGCAGATATGGATTATAAGCATTTGCATTTCTATAATCTTACTGGGAACTCTTTTGCTCGTAGTTACCAAGCTGAAATAACAGCTGAGCCGATTAAACGATTATCGATAACAGTTGCATGGAGAATAAATGACGTGAAAATAACCGAATCAAATGATCTGGTCAAAAAGCCTTTTGTAAGCAAACATAAAGGACTCCTTGCCCTATCCTATTCTACCCGATTTGATAAATGGTCCTTTGATGTAACAACACAATACACCGGAGAACAAAGACTTCCCGATGTCTCAGAAAACCCTAAAGCCTCTCATCATACTGAGTACTCACCCGGCTTTTTTACCATCCATGCTCAAATAACCCGTCGCTTCAAAAACATTGAGCTATATGCCGGAGGAGAAAACCTCACCGGATATACGCAACATCACCCTATCATCTCCGCAGATGATCCATTTAGTGACTATTTTGATGCCAGTCACGTATGGGGCCCTTTGATGGGAGCGATGTACTATGCCGGCGTGAGAATATTTGTCAGATAACCTTATAACTCCCAATCAAATAGAAAGATTAATATCCTGTAAAAACATTTAAAAGATGAAAAAGTCAATTAAAAGAATGCTTCTGGTTGTCTTACCTCTATTTTTAATAAATATGGTAATGGCACAATCTCCTAAAGGGACAGAACTAAAGATTAAGACCTCCTCGCAATGTGAGACATGTAAAGAAACCCTCGAAAAAGCCATGGCTTATGAAAAAGGAGTAAAAGAGTCAAGTCTCGATGTTGAATCTAAAATCCTAACTGTATGGTATAATCCAGAAAAGACCACTCCTGAGAAAATCAGGAAGGCAATCAACCTGGCTGGCTACGATGCAGATGATACCAAGGCAGATCCTAAGGCATACAGTAAATTAAAAGATTGCTGCAAAAAGCCAGAAGACAGGCATGACCATTCGGCAGGCTGTCATCACGAATAAGGCCATTCTTGCCCCACCCAACATACAGATTACCTGCCCTCTTTCCTTACCTCTCCGTATCCTCTCCCTATTTGGCCCAATTTTATTTGGACAAATAGGGAGAAAATACGGAGAGGCAACGGAGAGGTAATAAACGCAGACTGAAAATCAGACAGTTACAATCAGTCTCTTTCAGATGATCAAATAGAATACCAATAAGCTGATTTAGAACAGAAACTATCAATGAGATAGCTATTCCAAGACTAACATAAAGACCATTATACAGAGTGAGTATGCCCTTCCTTCCTATTTCTGGCCTAATCGTTCAATATCTTCCACCTTTTTGGGAATGAGCTGCATCAGGTTTACCGGTTCATCTGCCACCATAATATTATCTTCAATTCTTATTCCAATTCCCTCCTCCTTAATATAGATACCGGGTTCACAAGTAAGCACCATCCCCTCTTTGAATGGCATATCTTTTCGACCAACATCGTGTACATCCAGTCCGAGGAAATGGGCAGTACCATGCATAAAGTACTTTTGAATTAAAACACCTTCACCGGCCGCCTTAACTTCATCAGCCTTCAATAGCCCAAGTTCAATGGCTTCCTCTTCCATCCAGATATAGACTTGTTTGTTAATACTATTAATAGTATTACCTGGAGTATAAAGTGGAATAGTTTTTTCCATAACACGTAAAACGGCTTCATAGCATTGCCGTTGTCGGAGAGTAAAATGGCCGGAGATAGGAAATGTTCGACTACAATCAGCAGCATATCCACCATATTCCGCACCAAAATCTAATAAGACTAATGAGTTATCATTGATCACCTGGTGATTTGTAGTATAATGAAGAGTACAGGCACTAACGTCGGCGGCTATGATAGGTTGATAAGCGTGAGTAGCGCCATGCCTCGTAAAATGGTAGCTCATGATGGCCTCAATCTCGAATTCTTTAGAACCCGCCTTACTCTCCTTCAGTACAGCCCTAAATGCTTCACTTGTTACAGATATTGCATCTTTAATTCTAGCAATCTCCTCTTTCTCTTTTACCGCACGACACTCCCATAAAATAGGTGCCAGCCTTCTATACTCATGCAGTGGAAACCTATTTCGAACCTCATTTCCTAATCTCTCATCACGTGATATAATGGAAGGAAAGAACTTCGGATACTCATTACTATTCAAATAGACGATGTTAGTCAAGGTCATAGTCTCTTTAAGCCATCCTTCAAAGGTCTCCAAGAATTGGATCTTCTCTATTCCACAAATCTTTCTTGCCTCATCAATCTCAAGTTTTTTACCTTCCCAGGTCTCGAGCATTTTATTAGGACGCCTTATAAAGAGCGTAGTTGGCCACCCATCAATCTTAGAAATCACTAAGACCGTCTGTTCTTGCTCAATACCAGTGAGATAAAGCAAGTCTGAACTTTGGCGGAAAGGGAAATATTGATCCCCGTTGCGAGGCATTTCATCATTAGAGTGAATGATTGCAATAGCTCCGGCAGGTAATTTCTGCTCAATTTTAGTACGATTGCCGGAATAAAAATCAGAGGAGAGAGAAGCAATTCGCATATGTGCGTGATTTTATAACAATTCTAAATAACCAACTGTGGTAAATTATATCTAGTATTGCCTTAATTTTGTAAATGACAATTGGCGGGGAAGGTAAACGAACCCCAATTGTAGGCCCCGGCATTAGAAGGGGTATCTCTGACAAATTAAACGAATTATAAATTTATGAGCAAATCTGTCATCATGTTGTCTTCACTTACGAAGAAGTTCCTTATGGCATTTGCAGGTCTTTTCCTGGTGATGTTCCTACCGGTACATCTGGGGATCAATCTGTTTATATTGCCTTTAACAGAGAATCACGTGGAGATATTCAAGGAAGCTGTACATTTTATGACCACCAATCCATTGATTAAGGTTATGGAGATCGTTTTGTTTTCGGCTTTATTTCTTCATATGATTTTTGGAGTCATCTTATGGTTTGAAAATCGGCAGGCGAGGCCGGTTGGCTATAAGGTTTCTCAGAAGTCAAAGGTGTATTCTCCGGCATCACGTTTTATGATTCACACCGGGATCATGGTTTTTATATTTTTAGTTCTTCACTTTATAAACTTCTACTTTGTAAAGCTAGGGTTGACTTCAGCTCCGGCTGGTCCTAATGTAGCAGTTGACAACCATGATTTCTACAACATGGCGTTAAATCTATTTTCGCAGCCCATGTACAGCATCCTTTATGTTGTATTAATTTGCGGATTAGGGGTTCATTTACATCACGCTTTCCAATCCGCTTTCCAAAGCCTTGGCTTAAATCATCCGATTTACACCCCGGTTATCAAGGGCGTTGGTTTGGTATATAGTATTGTGATCACCGCCGGTTTTATTAGCATTCCTATATTCTTTATGCTTCAGTAATTCTGAATCGATAAATTAAAAGTAATATGACACAATTGAACTCAAAGATACCACAAGGGCCACTGGCTGAAAAGTGGACATCATATAAGACTCATCAGAAGCTAGTAAATCCTGCCAATAAACGTAAACTCGACGTCATTGTAGTGGGTACGGGCTTGGCTGGTGCCGCTGCAGCCGCCTCTTTCGGAGAGATGGGTTTTAATGTTAAAGTACTCTGCATTTCTGACTCTCCACGTCGTGCTCACTCCATCGCTGCTCAGGGCGGTATTAATGCTGCCAAGAATTACCCGAATGATGGTGACAGTGTGTACCGTCTCTTCTACGACACGATTAAGGGAGGTGACTACCGTGCTCGCGAAGCAAACGTTTATCGTCTTGCAGAGGTGGCCAATAGCATTATCGACCAATGTGTTGCTCAAGGCGTTCCTTTTGCTCGTGAATACAGCGGATACTTAGATAACCGCTCTTTTGGTGGTGCACAAGTTAGTCGTACGTTCTATGCCCGCGGACAAACAGGACAGCAGCTCCTATTAGGAGCCTATTCAGCACTTAGCAAAGAGATTGGTAGAGGTCATGTAGAACTTTTCCACAGGCGTGAGATGCTAGATGTGGTGATCATCGATGGCCGTGCCAGAGGAGTCATTGCTCGAAATCTTGTAACTGGGGAGCTCGAAAGATATGCTGCTCATGCCGTTGTTCTTGCAACTGGTGGTTATGGAAATGTATATTTCCTCTCAACGAATGCCATGAACTCAAATGGAAGTGCTGCATGGCGTGCCCACAGAAAAGGTGCTATGTTTGCCAATCCGGCTTTTGTTCAGATTCACCCTACCTGCATCCCAGTTCATGGAGACTATCAGAGCAAGCTAACCCTGATGAGTGAGTCTTTGCGTAATGACGGAAGAATATGGGTACCCAAAAAGAAGGAAGATGCTGAGAAGATCAGAAAAGGTCAACTTAAGCCCACCCAACTTAGCGAAGAAGATCGCGACTATTATTTAGAGCGTCGTTATCCTGCTTTTGGTAACCTCGTCCCTCGTGACGTAGCCTCCAGAGCTGCTAAAGAACGCTGTGATGCAGGCTTTGGTGTTGGAACAACCGGACTAGCTGTTTACCTTGATTTTGCAGATGCGATCAAACGTCTAGGTAAACATGTCATCGAAGCTCGTTATGGAAACCTGTTCCAGATGTACGAAAAGATCGTCGACGATAACCCATACGAAACACCCATGATGATCTATCCTGCGGTTCACTATACTATGGGTGGACTATGGGTAGACTACGAGTTACAGACCACCATTCCCGGTCTTTTTGCTGCCGGTGAGGCAAACTTCTCTGACCATGGAGCCAACCGCCTTGGTGCTTCTGCGCTTATGCAAGGCTTAGCCGATGGCTATTTCGTATTACCCTATACAATCCAAAACTATCTGGGTGATCAAATCTCAGTTCCCCGATTTAAAACTTCAGCGCCTGAATTTGATGAAGCTGAAAAGAACATCAAAGGGCAGATTGATCGTCTGATGGCTATTAATGGCAAACGCTCTGTCGATAGCTTCCATAGAAAACTCGGCCACATTATGTGGGATATGGTTGGAATGGGAAGAAATGCAGAGGGACTCAAAAAGGCTATTACAGCAATTCAAGAGTTGCGTAAAGAGTTCTGGAAAGACGTCAAAGTAACTGGAAGAAAAGACAACGTAAACAATGAGCTTGAAAAAGCACTTCGTTTAATGGACTTCCTCGAGCTTGGTGAACTTATGGCTCGTGATGCACTTCACAGAGAAGAATCTTGCGGAGGTCACTTCCGTGAAGAACATCAAACACAAGATGGAGAAGCCAAACGTAATGACAATGACTTCAAATATGTTGGTGTATGGGAATACAAAGGGGAAAACCAAGAACCAGCTATGCATATTGAACCATTGAATTACGAATTCATCGAGGTTAAAACCCGAAATTACAAAGAATAGTCACGTTTTTCCTGAACTAAAAACATCGAAGTATTATGAAATTTACACTTAAAATCTGGCGTCAGGAAAACGCAAAAGCACAAGGACGTTTTGAGACCTACCAACTCGATAATATTTCCGCTGATTGCTCTTTCCTTGAAATGCTCGACATTCTCAATGAGAAACTTGTCAATGATAATATTGCCCTTCCTGTAGACACTATCACCTTCGATCACGACTGTCGTGAAGGTATCTGCGGAATGTGTTCACTCTATATCAATGGTCGTCCTCACGGTCCTGAACAGGGAACCACCGTATGCCAACTGCATATGCGCAGATTCAATGATGGAGATACTATCACCATTGAACCATGGAGAGCGAAGGCCTTCCCTGTTATTAAAGACTTAATGGTCGACAGAAATGCCTTTGACAAAATCATTCAAGCCGGAGGTTTCGTTAGCGTCTCTACCGGTGGCGTTCCCGATGCTAATGCCATCCCTATTCGTAAAGAAGATGCTGACCTGGCCATGGATGCTGCAGCTTGTATCGGTTGTGGAGCTTGTGTAGCCGCTTGTAAAAACGCCTCTGCAATGCTCTTTGTTTCGGCAAAAGTATCGCAATTCGCACTTCTTCCTCAAGGTCAAATTGAAGCTAAAGAACGTGTTCAAGCTATGGTTGCTAAGATGGATGAACTCGGCTTTGGGAACTGCACTAACACTTATGCTTGTGAAGCCGAATGCCCTAAAAACATCTCAGTAGAGAATATCGCAAGAATGAATCGTGAGTTCTTCTTTAGCAAACTCACCCTCGCTAAAAGAGAAAGTAACGGAGGTGGAGTCGGCTAATCCTCTCTTTTCTTACTTATTTAAAAAGAAAACAGGCAGAGATATCTCTGTCTGTTTTCTTTTTAAATAATTTTGATAACCCAATCTGTTTAATCATGTCAATGCTTTATCGAATCAACCTTTGCCTTTGGGCACTCCTAACAATCCTACCAGTTTCACTCTCTGCTCAAAAATACAGAGATCAAAGACTAACCCCTCATGAAAGAGCCATTGATTTACTTCAGCGAATGAATAAAAAGGAGAAGTTTCGTCAATTGTTCATGGTCCCTTTTGATGCTTCTATTTCAAAAAAAGATCTCAGTGATGGTATCTTCGGGTTTCAACATGGAGCAGCCGGACAAAACAATCAGATAGCCGGACAACTGCTTAATTATACAGATGAATCAGAGACCGTTCAATCAACTGAAGAGATCAACAGAGTTCAAAAATATCTCAGAGACTCTACGCGTCTAGGCATTCCTCAGTTGCCGTTTGATGAAGCTTTACATGGACTAGTTAGAAAAGGAGCTACGCTTTTCCCTCAGGCTATTGCTTTAGCTGCGACCTGGGATACCCTTCTGGTTTACCAATGTGCTGAAGCCATTGCAAAGGAGTGCAAAAGCAGAGGAATAAGGCAAATATTATCACCTGTATTAAACCTGGCTACCGATCTGCGTTGGGGTAGAACCGAAGAGACTTATGGAGAAGATCCTTTCCTTGCCTCAGAAATAGGAGTATCTTTTACCTCAGCATTCGAGAAGAATAATGTTATCACCACGCCAAAACACTTTATTGTGAACCATGGCGACGGAGGTAGAGATAGTTATCCGGTGCAAATGAGTGAGCAATACCTTCAAGAGATCCATCTGGCTCCTTTCAAAGCATGCATAAAAAGAGCAAAGTCAAGATCAATTATGACGGCCTATAACTCTTTCAATGGAACCCCTTGTAGCTCTAATGACTTTCTATTAAAGAAGATACTCCGTAATCAACTTGGCTTTACGGGATTTGTAATCTCTGATGCAGGAGCAACTGGCGGTGCCAACGTTTTACACATGACCAGTAAAGACTATCAAGAATCTTCCGCACAAGCTTTAAACAATGGCTTGGATGTTATTTTCCAAACCTCTCTCTCTCATGAAAACCTCTTCTTCCCTCCTGTGAACGACGGAAGTGTATCAGATGCCAACCTTGACTCTGCCGTTTATCATGTCTTAAAAGCTAAATTCCAACTCGGTCTTTTTGAATCCCCATACTCAAATCCAGATAGTGCAAAAACTATCAACGGCTCTTTAGAGCATAGACTTCTATCTTTAAAAGCGGCAGTCAAATCAATAGTTCTGCTGAAAAACAATAACATCTTACCCCTCTCTAACGAAACAAAAAAAATACTAATTACCGGCCCCGACGCCGCTTCTGCCCGTCCGGGTGGCTATAGCGGACCAGGTATTAATCCCGTGTCAATCCTTCAGGGACTAAAAAAGAGAACCGCAGACTCCATAGAAATAATTTACACCAAAGGATGCAATAGAAATTACAACCAATGGTCGCTCATAGATAGCAGCTGGCTATTCACGGAGGTGCCAAGCGCAAGTAATCACAGTAGACCTAAACACGGATTAATTGGCAGTTACTATTCCACTTTAAGCCAGACCAACAAACCGATAGCGACCCGAATTGATCCAATGATTAACTTCCATTGGACCCTCTTCTCCCCTTTCCCAGAAATACTCCCCGCCGACTTCTACTCGGTTGAATGGAAAGGTTGGATTACCCCACCTGCTGATGGCCTTAATACCATCGCATTGCAAGGCAACGATGGATTCCAATTATGGATAAATGACACCTTAAGAATTGACCAACCCGATAAGGTTACAGAAGAGACATACCCTTTCACATGGAGAGCAAAAAAAGGAGTCTACTACCCTATCCGAATTATCTTCAAAGAATCTACTGGAAATGCAAAGATCAGGCTCGTAGTAAAGAATCAATCGGAAAAAGAGGAAGAAAAGGTGATGGACAAAGCACTTAAACTTGCAGCAGACGTTGATGTAATCATTGTGGCTGCAGGTATTGAGGAGGGGGAATTTCAGGATAGAGCAACACTTAGCCTTCCAGGTAAACAAGAACTCCTAATTAAAAAGCTAAGCCAAAGTGGAAAACCCATAATTGTTTTACTAACTGGAGGTAGTGC
>Ga0209066_10003209_pt1 | contig 18929 bp, 19 predicted proteins | sample All_14_2_FD_187198 | JGI IMG/M metagenome (GOLD analysis project Ga0209066, IMG submission 187198) | Freshwater microbial communities in response to fracking from Pennsylvania, USA - Allegheny Zone_MetaG_DW_15 (SPAdes) (version 2) ... | reverse complement strand
TATTGTTGCGCCCTTTGGGCGTTCGCTTGCCGATTTATCCGGGTAAGGGATATTCAGCAACCTTTCATTTACCTGATGATGCGCCGGCTCATGCGGCCCCAACGGTGAGTCTTACCGATGATGAAGCAAAAATTGTGTTTTCCCGATTAGGGCAGCGTTTGCGGGTTGCGGGGACAGCAGAGTTCACGGGGTATGACTTGAGTTTGAACAAGACACGGTGCGATGCTTTGGTCAGACGTACCAAGCAGCTTTTCCCGGCGCTACCAGTGCAAGGTGACATTGAGTACTGGACAGGATTACGTCCTGTTACGCCAAGCAATGTGCCATTGATCGGCAGCATGCGGCATGCGGGGTTGGATGGTTTGTGGCTTAACACAGGGCATGGCACGTTGGGCTGGACACTGGCCTGTGGTTCGGCGCGCTTGCTGGCTGACTTAATGCGGGGTCGCGCGCCGACTGTTGATCCCAGTCCATACAGATTTGGTGCGAGCGCTGCGTAATATTTGATAGTGGCTTGATTGAGAACTGCTTGAGTTTTTAAACGACAAAGATTCAATCAAATGAAAAGCCAAGAAAAGTCGGCGCTGGCGAGACGGCGAATAAAGAAAATATCAAGTTTTTGGGCTTATTTTTGGCTTATTTATTAATTGCCAAAACAATGCAAAGCCTGTTTCTTTCACCTGATTCAAAAATTGGTTTGTAATGCGGTTTAGTAAAAGTTAATGCAAGTGTTTGAATTGTTTGTCATTCTGCTCATCAGGTGTTTCAATATGTACGATATTGCCCTCAGGGTCGGGATACAAAGGTAAGCCGCAATCATCACAACTTTCCATTGAAAATGCTTGATTCAGGATGGTGATTTCTTGAATGCCTGCTGTTTTCAAAATGCCTTCTATCTCTGCGGCGAGCGCTGGATCATCATTCTCGGTTTCTAGCAAGGGCCAAACAACACCATGAATGACGCGATAGCCGGTTAGTGTGATCAGGCTAATACGATATTCATCATTTTCATCTCCATTAAAACGCGCAACTACAGCCATGAGATGGTTGGGCAGTAGATTGAAGGCGGTCTGTAAATAAGCAATCGTTGCACAGATAGACCAAGGGCGGGAAGCGCGGTCCGTGCTTAAAAGTGCCGCGTGATAAGCCCTGACAGGCTGAAGCTCAACCGCACAAGCGGGAAGCAAGGTACGCAAAATGGACTGGATGGCTTGATTCGTTGAACTAGTCCAGGCATTGGTGGCGCTTTCCAGCGGCGTTTCTTCCAATGCATCTTCTGTTTGTTGCCAGCGAAATAACGCCGCGCCTTGGGGGGCTGCGATCGCGCCAACGATGTAGCGACTATCAGATAAAAATTGAATACTTTCGTTGATGGTTGTGGTTGCAATTTGAACGTCTTTATCCTGCAGGGCAGCACGAGTAAGCTGGTTGGCAAGTTGAGCCGTTTCCACGTAGGTTTGCGGTAGTTGGTCTGGACTCCAGAGTTGATCGCACAGACTGAGTGTCGTGCCTGTTGCCAACACATGGACCTGCAGCTGCAGGCGTAGTGCACTCAACTGCGCGGGTTGAATTTTTCCGGAAGGGATAGGAAATCGTGACCAAGCCAGCAGAGGGATGGCAATCATGAGGGCATCGGTGATGGCAGTGGCTGTTTTACCTTCACGAATGACCGTATCAACCAGGGCAGGCCTGGCTTCTACACAGGTTTCTATCGTACTCACCAAGGCGCCATAAGCTGGCGAGGTCTCCTGATAAAGGGGCTCCAGCGCTGCCATTAACGTATCTTCTGCTATTTTGGCGGCTTCGGCATTCTGTTGACTATTGGCTAGGTGCTGGTTGACTTCTTCGACCAAGCGGATATCCCAAAAATCATCTTCGAGACGGCTCGAAGATGAGCTCAGTGCATTGGATAGCTTGATCAAGCGTTGCACATCGGCAGTCTGCTTGGCTTGACGTGATGTGCGAGGGCGTTTCATAAGATGTTTGAATAGGTTATTTATTTATTTAATTGCGCTTGCTGGGATTTGATCCAGTTTTTGAAAAGCCAGATGAGGCATTGGTTTTCACGGTGTTGGAGTTATCTTCATCGTGAGTTATTTTTATTCAGCTATTGCGCTCAAATCGCTAAAAACAAAAAAACAGTAGGTTTTTTATCAATCGAGGGTGCGGCTTGCTTTTTCCACTCGACAATCGTTCGGGTCATGATTGATTCCTGCGGTAGCGTGATATCTGTTGCCAGACAAAGCAGCGTACTTGATCGCGCTTGATTTAACAATGCCGAAAACAAAGCGAGGTTGCGATAGGGGGTTTCGATAAAAATCTGCGTTTGACGCAAATGCAGGGATTCTTTTTCGAGCATCAAAATACGTTGGCTGCGTTCTGGCTCATGAGCCGGCAAATAGCCATGAAAAGCAAATCGCTGTCCATCCAGGCCTGAGGCCATCAACGAGAGCAATATTGAGGACGGACCCACCAAGGGTTTGACACATAAGTCTAATTCATGAGCACGGCGAACGAGTAAAGCGCCCGGATCGGCAATGGCGGGGCAGCCTGCTTCTGACATCAAGCCAATAGAAAAGCCAGCTAAAAGGGGCGATAACAAGGCATCTATTTCTGCTGGTGTAGGCTTTTCCGGAAGTTGTGTTATTTGCAAATCACGCATTGGCATCGGGTGTGCCATACGTTTGAGCTCAGCACGTGCGGTTTTTGCGTTTTCGGCCACAAAATGCATGAGTTGGCAGGCGGCAAGTTGGGTTGCTGGCGGCAAACACTGCTGCCAAGCAGTCTCTCCTAGTGCAACTGGTAGCAGCCACAGCGTGCCCTTGGAACCCAAACTCGCGCTAGAAATATCGCCAGAATGTGCGCCAGGATCAGAAACCAATTGATGGGGATGCTGCACCATGATGAAGTTTGGCAGGGTTAAGGCAAATGAAGGCCAGCATGGCGCAGCATATGACAAAGCGCGATGAGCGGTAGGCCGACCAGAGCTGTCGGGTCATCACCGCGTTGATAGCTTAGAAGTGAAATGCCCAAGGCTTCAGACTTTGCGCTGCCAGCACAATTTAGCGCATTCTCTTTATCAAGATAAGCATTGATTTCTCTGTCAGTTAAATCACGAAAACCGACATGCGTGGGCACGCAGATCACTTGAGCTTCACCCGTTGCGCTATTCAATAGGCACAATCCTGTGTGAAAAATGATTTCCTGGTTACGCATTTCACGGAGTTGTTGCAGGGCATTGGGGCGGGTACCAGGCTTACCGAAACGCTGTTCTCCACGAGCGGCGACTTGATCTGAGCCGATAATCAAGGCGTCAGGAAAATGCTTGGCGATGGCCTGAGCCTTGGCTCTTGCCAAGCGTTGTGCGGTCTCGGCAGGCGTCTCATTGACGAGTGGCGATTCGTCGATATCAGGCGCATGGACTGCAAATGGCAGTTGCAGGCGTTGTAAAAGTTCTCTTCGAAAGGGCGAAGTAGAAGCCAGAATAAGGGGCTGAGCCATGTTTCACGCTTGAAAAACAAAGGCTAAACATGATAACATTCGCAGCTTATGTCGCACGAAACTTCTTCATCAGCCAGCACGTCTGCATCGCCTATGGAAATAGGCGCTGTGTCGGATCACGCTGTGTCGGGAAAAACAGAACAGCCGTTATCTCTGCATACAATCGATAGCCTGGAGTTTGCTCGCACAGGTCGTTTGTTGAAGGGCGTTGTGAAGCTTGCGCAGTTATCGCGCTTGGCAGATCAGTTGCTCGATATAAATGGTTCGCTTTCCATGAAGTTGCAAGGAAAGCATGAAGCAGGCAGGTCTTTGTTACATATGCAGATCACGGGTCAGTTGGTTGTGCAGTGTCAGCGCTGTTTGGCTGGTGTGTCTTTGCCAGTGCAAGTGGATAATGTGCTGCAGTTAATTGGTGCCGGTGAAGACTGGCCTGATGAGGAGTTGATGGACGATCAGATGGATGCAATTGAAGCCGATGCGGCTTTGAATGTGTCGGATTTGATTGAAAGTGAAGTGTTGTTAGCGCTGCCCCCAGCGCCACGGCATGAAGATTGTGAGTTGCCGCTGGCAGCTGTCAATAACCATGGGTCGGTTGCTTTTTCAGCACTGGCCGCATTAAAGAAACACTGAAACAAGGAGCTTCAAATGGCTGTTCAGCAGAATAAAAAATCCCCTTCCAAACGTGGCATGCACCGCGCTCACGACTTTCTTACTGCCCCTCCGCTGGCCGTGGAATCAACTTCTGGTGAAGTTCATTTGCGTCATCATATCTCGCCCTCTGGCGTATATCGGGGCAAGAAAGTCATTAAGGCCAAAGCCGAGTAAGTCTTTCCCTATGAATTTAGCCGGATGCGATTACCGTGTCCGGCTTTTTTCTTGTTGGGAAGTCTGAATAATGGCAATTACCCTTGCAATAGATTGCATGGGGGGCGATCATGGTCCCCAGGTTACGCTCCCGGCAGCTTTTGATTTTCTGCGTCAAGACCCGACTTGTTCTGTCATTTTGGTAGGACAAGAGGGTGTTTTGCGTGCACGGCTTGCAGGTATTGCGGGCTATGAAACGCTTAGTACCCGATTTTCCATTCATCACGCCAGTGAAGTGGTGGCGATGGATGAGCCTGTAGCCAGTGCATTGCGGGGAAAAAAAGATTCCTCCATGCGAGTGGCAGTTAATCTAGTCAAAGAGGGTAAGGCTCACGCTGCTGTTTCTGCCGGGAATACAGGTGCTTTAATGGCCATCGCTCGGTTTGTGTTGAAAACCTTGCCTGGCATTGACAGGCCAGCGATTTGTACTGTCATGCCTTCTCAGCGCGGTGCAACTTATGTGCTGGATTTAGGTGCAAATGTCGACTGTACCGCTGCGCACTTATTGCAATTTGGCATTATGGGTGCAATGCTGGCTTCGGCTTTGGAGCATAAAGACCGGCCGAGTGTCGGTTTGCTCAATATTGGTGAAGAAAATATTAAAGGCAACGATGTAGTAAAGAGTGCAGGCGAGTTGTTACGGCAAAGCGATCTGAACTTCTTTGGCAATGTTGAAGGAAATGATATTTTCAAAGGCACGACCGACGTGGTGGTGTGTGACGGTTTTGTGGGCAATGTGACGCTTAAGGCATCCGAGGGTTTGGCTCAAATGATTGCCAGCGGGTTAAAAGAAGAGTTTTCGCGCTCCATTTTCACGCGTTTGGCTGCACTGTTTGCTTTGCCGGTATTAAAGTCTTTTCGCCGTCGTTTTGATCACCGTCGTTACAACGGTGCAAGCTTTCTGGGGCTCAAGGGCATTGTGGTGAAAAGTCACGGCTCAGCTGATCAGCTGGCATTTTTATCCGCACTCAAAAAAGCTGCTGAAGAATCGCGGCAAGACTTGCCTAACAAAATTGCAACGCGTATGGCGGCATTATTGCCGCATTTACTGCACGTTAACGATCCTGTGACAGGCAATTCCAATGCAGACGCCGTATCACCAGCGCCGACTTTATAATCACTGTCATCTAACCTGGCTTGGTGATTATTTTTTCAATTATTTCTGCTTTGGCTACTTTTCATTTCACGCAATTTCTACGTTGTTACAGGTTGTTTAAGGGTTTATTGCCATGATTCATACGCGCATTACGGGCACAGGGAGTTATCTGCCAGGGGAACCTGTCAGCAACGCCGCTTTAATTGCCAAACATCAGCTTGAATCCTCTGATGAGTGGATTGCTGAACGCACAGGTATTCGCGCTCGACACATTGCTGTTCCAGGTGAAAACAGTAGCGATCTGGCGCTCAAAGCCAGTCAGCGCGCCTTGGCTGCCGCAGGGAAAAATGCGAACGATGTTGATCTGCTGATTGTTGCAACCTCAACGCCAGATTACATTTTCCCCAGTACGGCTGCTTTGCTGCAGAAGAAACTGGGCATTACCAACGGTGCGCCTGCGTTTGATGTGCAAGCGGTGTGTAGTGGTTTTATTTATGCCATGAGTGTGGCTGAGAAATTTATACAATCAGGATCGCACCGCTGCGCGTTGGTCGTTGGTAGCGAGGTTTTTTCGCGCATCATGGACTGGACCGACCGTGGTACGTGTGTCCTGTTTGGTGACGGTGCAGGAGCTGTGGTACTGGAAGCCTCTGACGCGCCAGGAATTTTAGCCACGGCTTTACATGCGGATGGCAGTCATGCCGATATGTTGTCTGTACCTGGCCAAGTGTGTGGTGGGCAAGTCACAGGCGACCCGTTTTTACGCATGGATGGTCAGGCCGTTTTCAAATTCGCCGTGAAAGTGTTAACCGAGGTTGCCAATGAAGTGATGGATGCAGCACAGGTCACCGTTGATCAACTGGATTGGCTGATCCCGCATCAAGCTAATGTGCGCATTTTGCAATCAACGGCTAAAAAACTTGGTTTACCCAGTGAAAAATGTATTGTGACAGTTGATCATCATGGCAATACATCTGCTGCTTCAATACCGCTGGCGTTGGACGAAGCAGTAAAGCAAGGGCGAATTCAGCGCGGACAGTGTTTATTACTCGAAGGCGTGGGCGGTGGCTTTACCTGGGGTGGTGTGCTCCTTAATTTTTAACTGCTGGCTAACTTGAAACGTTAAAACGATGACAATCAAATTTGCGCTGGTTTTCCCTGGTCAAGGATCTCAATCTTTAGGCATGATGGCCGCTTATGGCGATGCTGCCATTATTCGAGCTACTTTCGATGAAGCATCCACGGCTTTGGGGCGCGATTTATGGCAATTAGTCACTGAAGGGCCGGCTGAGGCATTGAATCAAACGATTAATACGCAACCCTTGATGCTCACCGCAGGTGTGGCAACTTATCGCTTATGGCGGGAAAAAGGTGGCACGTTACCTGATGTCATGGCTGGACATAGTTTGGGTGAGTATGCAGCGCTAGTGGCAGCTGGTGTAATCACGCTGGCCGACGCCGTGCCACTGGTTGAATTACGCGCACGCGGCATGCAAGAAGCTGTCGCCGCAGGCGAGGGCGCAATGGCAGCGGTCTTGGGACTTGACGCCGCAGGCGTGATTGCCGCCTGCGAGGAATCCGCACAGGGACAAGTCGTGCAAGCAGTGAATTTTAATGAGCCCAAGCAAACTGTCATCGCAGGCCACAAGGCGGCCGTCGAGCGTGCAGCAGAAGCAGTCAAAGCCAAAGGCGCCAAACGTGCCGTGATGTTGCCTGTATCCGCACCTTTTCATTGTTCGCTCATGTTGCCAGCAGCTGAAAAACTACGTGTGCGCCTTACATCTGTTGTTTTTTCCAGCCCGCAAATTCCTGTTATTAATAATGTAGATGTCATGGCATTGACCGACCCGGAAGCGATTAAATCCTCCTTGGTTCGGCAGGCTGCGGCACCCGTGCGCTGGGTTGAAACCATGCAGGCCATGCGACAGATGGGTATCACGCAAGTGCTTGAATGCGGCCCTGGCAAAGTACTGTCAGGCTTGGCTAAACGCTGTGACGATGGGCTCACCGGTCTGGCGATGAATGACCTTGCTGGCTTGGAAGCAGCATTGGCCGCAATAACAACAGAATAAGGGGCGTTATGAGTCATACACAAAGTAATTTGCAGGGACAGATTGCCTTAGTGACTGGCGCTTCCCGCGGTTTGGGGCGGGCAATCGCTCTATCACTGGGTGCGCAAGGCGCGATAGTCATTGGTACAGCAACATCAGCGACAGGCGCAGCAGATATTCAAAAGATACTCGATGAAGCCAGCATCACGGGTTTGGGTGCTGTTTGCAATGTCACCGATGCTGCTGCTTGCGAAGCTTTACTGGGCGAGATTGAAACGAAGTTTGGCACTGTGGCTGTGCTCGTTAATAACGCCGGCATCACACGCGACAACCTTGCTTTGCGCATGAAAGATGATGAGTGGGATGACGTCATGGAAACAAACTTGAAAGCCGTGTTTCGTCTCTCAAAAATGTGCATGCGCGGCATGATGAAAGCGCGTTTTGGCCGCATCATCAATATCACATCTGTGGTTGGTGAGGCCGGCAACCCCGGCCAGGCTAACTATGCTGCGGCAAAAGCGGGTGTGGCAGGCATGAGTCGCGCCTTGGCGCACGAATTAGGCAGCCGAAATATCACGGTGAACTGCATTGCGCCAGGGTTTATCGATACCGATATGACACGCGCGTTGCCGGATGCGCAGCGCGATGCCTTGCTCAATAAAATTCCTCTGGGTCGCCTTGGGCGGCCGGAAGAAATTGCGGCGACAGTGGCATTTATTGCTTCGCCGCAAGCTGGTTACATTACAGGCAGCACCATCAATGTAAATGGCGGGATGTACATGGCCTGATTTCTCTCTAAGAGTCAGTGCTTTTTTTGTTAAACTAGGCGGGTTTTTAACACCCGTCAATCAGGGAAGGAGTTTCACTATGGATAACATCGAACAACGCGTCAAGAAAATCGTGGCTGAACAACTTGGCGTCAATGAAGCCGACATCAAGAATGAATCATCATTTGTAGAAGATCTCGGCGCTGACTCTTTAGATACTGTTGAGCTCGTGATGGCCTTGGAAGAAGAGTTCGAATGTGAAATTCCGGACGAAGATGCAGAAAAAATCACCAGCGTTCAACAAGCAATTGATTACGTCAATACGCATTTGAAGAAGTAAGTTTTAGAACATCATCACTTTTCATTTCGGGAGTCACGTGTGTCGAGACGTCGCGTAGTTGTTACTGGTTTGGGTCTTGTTTCACCCGTGGGGAACTCCGTTCCTGAAGCTTGGGAAAACATCATTGCCGGCAAAAGCGGCATTGCGCCGATCACCCGGTTTGATGCTTCCGCTTTGTCTGTACGCATTGCTGGCGAAGTGAAAGGTTTTGATGTCACCACTTATTTATCCGCCAAGGAAGCACGCCGCATGGATACCTTTATCCATTACGGCATGGCTGCAGGCATTCAGGCTGTACGCGATTCCGGCCTGGAAGTAACAGACGCCAATGCGGATCGCATTGGCGTGAATATTGGTTCAGGCATCGGTGGCTTGCCGATGATTGAAGAAACCCATAACGATTTTTTAAGTGGTGGCCCGCGCAAAATCTCGCCTTTTTTTATTCCCAGCACCATTATCAACATGATCTCCGGCAATTTATCGATCATGTATGGGATGAAAGGACCGAACCTTTCTGTAGTGACTGCCTGTAGCACAGGTCTGCATGCGATTGGCTTATCTGCTCGCATGATTGAATATGGCGATGCGGATGTGATGGTTTGCGGCGGTGCTGAAGGCTCAGTGACACCTTTGGCTGTTGGTGGCTTTGCTTCGGCTAAGGCTTTATCCGCGCGTAATGATGACCCGGCAACGGCGAGTCGCCCATGGGACAAAGAACGTGATGGTTTTGTGCTGGGTGAAGGTGCAGGTGTGATGGTGATTGAAGAATACGAGCATGCCAAGCGGCGTGGCGCGAAAATCTATGCAGAGCTCTCAGGGTTTGGCATGGCGGCCGATGCTTTTCATATGACTGCACCAGACACCGATGGCCCCAAGCGCAGCATGCAAAATGCCCTGAAAAACGCTGGGCTGAATACAGATGAAGTGCAGTACCTTAACGCTCATGGTACGTCTACACCACTCGGTGATAAAAACGAAACTGAAGCTATCAAGCTGGCTTTTGGTGCACATGTCGCTAAAGAGCTTGTAGTGAATTCCACCAAGTCGATGACCGGCCATTTGCTTGGCGGGGCAGGCGGCATAGAGTCTATTTTTACCGTGTTGGCTATCCATCATCAGATCAGCCCGCCAACGATCAATATTTTTGATCAAGACCCGGAGTGTGACTTGGATTACTGCGCCAATAGCGCGAGACCAATGAAGATTGATGCAGCGATGAAGAATAATTTTGGCTTTGGTGGCACTAACGGCACACTGATCTTCAAGAAGATTTAAGTACTTCAATCTTTAACTTATAAGATTGGGCGGTCGATGAGGCCAGTCGCTAATCGAAGCCTTGTTGTTTCCCCGTCAAAGCGGCTTAAATATCTTTTGTGGCTTGCCCATGCGGTGGCAGCTTGCAGCGTTTTTCTGGCAACGCTACCGTTGGGTGTGCGTACGGTTTTATTGCTAGCAGTTTTGGCTTCCTGGATAATCTATATGCCTGCGGTTTTAAATGGCTTGCCACCCAAAATAAAGCACCTGCTTGAAACTGGCTTTTTATTTCAATCCAATCCGCAATCGGGTGCTGTTTTACTTGTTTTGGGCGGTGATGGACAGCTTAAAAAAGTGCCTGAAGGAATGCAAAAAGTCGGCTCTGGCAAGACGGCGTCCAAGAATTTTTTGCTGTGCCCAGCGGCGGGTAAACCCGGTCTTACGACGTCCAGCCGCGGTATAACTGTTACTCCGACAGTTGATGATGGCAATGCAGAAACCATCACCTTGACCTTGCAGCCGCAAACCGTGGTGTTACCATTTTTGGTGGTTTTGCTTTACCGCCAGGCATCCAGACGCCGTTTGCAAGCCTTGCTGATCCTGAGCGACAGTTTGTCAGCGGAAGACTTTCGTTATCTCAGGATTTGGTTGCGCTGGCAAGTAAAATGGCATATCGAGACTGATTTTTAAAAACAACCTTTAAGTGAGCGAGTTAGGATGCAGCACCGTGTCAAGTGCGCGTGGCAGGGTGTTGGGATAGTCCCTGCTGAAATGCAGGCCGCGACTCTCATGGCGTCTTTGGGCGCTATTGACAATCAGGTGTGCGGTTAGCACCAAGTTTCGCAATTCAATCAGATCGTTGCTGACGCGAAATTTTTCGTAGTACTCGGTGATTTCTTTTTCCAGCAGAGTAATGCGATGCATTGCACGCTCCAGACGTTTGTTGGTGCGCACGATGCCGACATAATCCCACATGAAACGGCGTAACTCTGCCCAGTTATGGGAAATGACTACTTCTTCATCGGCATCGCGGACACGACTTTCATCCCATGAAGGCAGGGCAGGCAAGGGTGGCACCTTCGTTTCAGCAATCGCTTTCGCAGCTGACGCGGCAAACACGACGCATTCAAGCAAAGAGTTGGACGCTAACCGGTTTGCGCCATGTAACCCGGTGTAGGTGGTCTCGCCAATGGCATAAAGATTGGGTAAATCGGTCCTCGCTGAAAGATCGGTTACGATACCACCACAGGAATAGTGAGCTGCCGGAACGACCGGAATAGGATCTTTGGTAATGTCGATGCCGAGCGCTAAACAATTGGCATAAATAGTCGGAAAATGCTCTTTGAGAAAGTCGGCTGGTTTGTGCCTCATATCCAGAAAGACGCAGTCGAAGCCATGGCGCTTCATTTCAAAGTCAATGGCACGCGCCACAATATCCCTGGGGGCTAACTCGGCACGTTCGTCATAGCCGGGCATAAAGCGCGTGCCATCCGGCAAGCGTAATAATCCGCCTTCGCCGCGCAAGGCTTCGGATATTAAAAATGATTTGGCATGCGGGTGGTAAAGGCAGGTGGGATGAAACTGTACAAACTCCATGTTGGCGACACGACAGCCTGCACGCCATGCCATGGCGACACCATCCCCCGTGGCGGTATCTGGGTTGGTGGTGTAAAGGTATACCTTGCCCGTGCCGCCCGTTGCCAGCACGGTGTGGTCTGCAGCTATGGTAACAACTGTATCGTTTTTAATGTCCAGCAAATAGGCACCCAGACAACGGTTAGGCGTGACTCGTGCTGGGTCTTTGTCTGCTTGCTCCAGCTTGTCTGTTGTGATGAGGTCAACGGCAATATGCTGCTCCAGTATCGTAATACGCGGATGCTGCTTGACTTGTTCAGTGAGGGTGGTTTGTACCGCTTGGCCGGTAGCATCTGCTGCGTGAATAATGCGCCGCTGGCCGTGGCCACCTTCGCGTGTCAAATGAAAGCCGAAAGCAGAACTATCGCGCGTAAAAGGCACACCGCGTTCAATTAGCCAGTCGATGGCATCATGACTATGCTCGACTACAAAGCGCGTAGCGACAGGGTCGCACAAACCAGCACCTGCGTTCAGTGTGTCGGTAATATGGGCATCTACGGTATCGCTTTCATCGAGCACAGCAGCAATACCACCTTGTGCCCACGCCGATGCAGAGTCCCCCAGCATTTTTTTGGTGACGACTGCCACGCGGTGAGTGTCTGCCAGGCGCAGTGCCAAGGATTGGCCGGCAAGGCCACTCCCGATAATGAGGACGTCAAAGTGTGTCATGGCCTGATTTTTCATAGGCTGGAAATATATCACTCATCGTCCTTGCGTTGATTTGGAACTAACGAAGCGATTTCAGGTCATTGCTAGCAGACGTTAAGCAACGGGTTGGCCAGTGAAATGGGTTACTGATTCCAGGCAAGTTTCTGGCGCGCGAGAAAATGGCGTAGCAAAGAAGACGGGATGTACGATATGAAGAGGGCAGAACGGCTTGATATACTGACTAGCTGCCAAATTGGTGGCAATATTTTGTTATTAGGTGGAATCAAAGCACAGTGCCCATGGGAGATCGTGAAACAGATCGGCTACTTGTTGAGCGCGTCCAGGCGGGCGACAAGCAGGCATTTGGCCTGTTGGTTACCAAATATCAACGCAAGTTAGCGCGATTGGTGTCTCGTATGGTTCGTGATTCGGCAGAAGTTGAAGACATTGTGCAAGATAGCTTTATTCGTGCGTACCGGGCGCTTCCAAGTTTTCGCAACGAGAGTGCGTTTTATACCTGGCTTTATCGAATTGGCGTGAACACGGCTAAAAATTGGCTGGTAACTCACGGTCGGCGGGCGCAGCTAACGTCGGCAACTGACGATGATGAAAGCGAGATCTATACCGAGCCGGAGTTATTGCGTAATTACGAAACACCTGAGCGTTTGTTAATGACCAAGCAAATAGGGCAAACTGTTAACTCAGTGGTTGAGTCTTTGCCTGAGGATTTGCGGACGGCACTAACGCTACGCGAGATTGAAGGACTATCTTATGAAGAGATCGCCGACGTGATGGATTGCCCGATCGGTACTGTGCGTTCAAGAATTTTCCGAGCACGCGATGCGATTGCCTTAAAACTGCGACCCTTGCTGGATACAGCGGCAGATAAACGGTGGTGAATCAAATGACCTACGATGGACTATTACAAACCATTGACGAAATTGTGCAGCCTTTTGGGAGGATAAAGTCATGACCACGCCTCAATTAGCCAATCTTTCAGCATTTATGGATGGCGAGCTAGCGGCAACCGATACGCAATTGATGATCGCTGAACTATCCAAGCAGGCTGAACAGAAAAACAGATGGCAGCTTTATCATATGACCCGCGATGCCTTGCATCAGGAGGCCGAGCTCAGCATCGATGTGACTGCTCGTGTGATGGCTGCCTTAGCGCTTGAACCGACCATACTATCGCCCAAGGTAACCACGCTAACCACACTAACCACGAAAAATACGCCAGATCAGCAACAAAAAAAATCACGCACTCACGTGCGCTGGCAACACCCTTCTCTGGCATGGGCGGCTTCGTTGGCTGGTGTCGCATTTGTTGCCTGGGCAGCGTTGGCTCCTGTCAAGCAATCGGTTGAGCAATTTTCACCCATGGCTGTTTTCAATCAAATTGCGCCATCCATTGCCTCAAACACCGTGGCAGCTGCCATCGGAAACAAGGGGAAGATGGCAGATCCAGTTTTCGCGCGAGACAATCAGACAAAGAATATCGCTTTAGGAACAACCATCTCTGAGAAACAGCAAAGTGTGGCTGAAAATCAACCCGGTGTTGGTCGTGTTGATGAGTTGTCTGCCGGTCGCGTGACAGTTGCTTTAACGCGTACAGAAGAGGCGCAAGTAGCGCGTTTGCAAGAGTATTTGAGCGCCCATCGGGCCTATCGTGGAGATGTGATGGGTGGTAGCGTCAGCCCAATTCGCAATGTTTCTGTCGTGTCTGCTTCGAACGATCAGCGCTAATGGTCGGTTTTCGTTTCTCCCAGTTAAGTGCGATCGCCAGGCAGGTGAATAGCACGCGCCAAGCGTTGCGCCAATATCTGCTGCAAGCGATGTCAATTACGGCTTTATTCACCGTCTCACCAGCGCCGACTTTTGCTTACGACAGTCTTGAGTCGGAAATCAATGCGCTTGAGCGCATGGCGCAGGCATCGCAACGACTCACTTACGACGGCATATTTGTGTACCGCAGTGCCGATCGCATGGAAACTTCACGTATTGTCCATACATGGCAAGCAGGTCGAGTATTAGAGCGAACTGAAGTACTCGATGGCAGCCTGCGGGAAATGATTCGAAATGGCGATGAGACAACCAGTTTTTTTGCTCATGGCAAGCGCTTGATCGTTGAATCCGGGACAACGCGTCGTCAGTTTCCTGCCTTGCTGCCCAGTGGTTTGCGGCACATTCAGCGCTATTACACCGTGCAATCTGTCGGTCAAGGGCGAGTAGCTGGTCTGGATAGTCGCGTTATTGCACTGATTCCTCGTGACCAATTGCGCTATGGACATGAATTCTGGTTTGATCCTGTGAGCGGTTTGTTATTACGTTCAACCATCATTGGAGGGCATGGTGAATCACTGGATTCATTTAGCTTTACCCAGGTAAATATCGGCGCGAGCTTGCCAAAAAATGCCTTAAAACCACGTTTCCCCACTCAAGATCTGAGCGTGCATAAAGTGACAACAACTCAGGTTATCCCTGAAGATTTAGGCTGGGTTTTTAAAAAGCAACTGCCGGGATTCCGGCGTATTCAAGCAATGACCCGTCATTCGGGTAATGAGCCACAAACGCTGCACGTCTTATTGTCAGATGGTGTGGCAACTATTTCAGTCTTCATCGAGCTGAGTGCAGACCCAGCAGGAAACACAAGCGTTGACTCCAGTAAAGCGCAAGTCCGTCCTGTTGTCATTTCCAGCATGGGCGCCTTGAATGTGTATCACCGACAGCTCAAGGAGTATACGATTGTGGTGGTTGGCGAAGTACCCGTCCTTGCCCTCAAACTTTTAGGCGATGGCATTGCGCAAAGGAATGAATGATCCAGCATGACCTATTGTGATGCGCACGTTATTGACGTAACGAAAGATGGGCTGGTATGGGTAGAGCTGCCCGCAAGACTTGCTGCCTGCGAGAATTGTCCTAACCCGATAGTTTGCCAGAGTGGGTTGAATGCCCGTGCTCAGCGTGTTCGTCGTTATGTGTTACCTAATACCTTGAATTTACAGGTCGGTGATCAGGTGAAGCTTATTGTTCCTGATGGGGTAATTTTTCGTGCGGCGCTCTTCTCTTATTTAATTCCACTGATTTTGCTTATTTTCGGCGCTCTGCTGGGGCAATGGCTGGATGATGATAGAGGGGCAGCGATAGGTGTTGTATTGGGTTTAATGCTGGGCTATGGATGCTTGAAAAATCAGAGCCACCAAACAACACGCATAAAACTGTCTCCACTCAGCCTGCAACGAAGTGCCCCCATGAATGAACCTTTTTTTAATGAACAACCCTAATAACCGTGTTTCTAATTCAATATTTTTCAAGGAGCAGATAAGCAACATGAAAAAATTTAATTTTGCTGTGCTCAGTGTGGTTTTTTTCAGTATGTTGAGTTTATTCAGCTTGCACAGTCTGGCGCGCGAGTTACCTGATTTTACCGAGCTGGTCGAAACGCAAGGGCCAGCAGTTGTTAATATCAGCACAACGCACATCATCAAACGAAATGCACGTAGTCAAGAATTACCGTTTGATGAAAATGATCCTGCCTTTGAGTTGTTTCGCCGCTTTTTTCCTGGACAAATACCAGGTATGCCAGGCCAGCAAGGTCCTTACGAAGAGCCACGCGAATATAAAAATCAATCGCTAGGTTCTGGTTTTATCATCAGCGCAGATGGTTATATTTTGACCAATGCCCATGTGGTGGATGGTGCTGATGCAGTAACCGTCAAGCTTACCGATAAACGCGAGTTCAAGGCCAAAGTGCTGGGTGCGGATAAACGGACAGATGTTGCCTTGATAAAAATTGAAGCAACTCACTTGCCGTTTTCCCGGTTGGGTGATCCTCAAAAACTTAAAGTGGGTGAGTGGGTTGTGGCTATTGGCTCGCCTTTCGGCTTTGAAAACACGGTAACCGCAGGAATTGTCAGTGCCAAAGGGCGCTCGTTGGCACAGGAAAACTTTGTGCCTTTCATTCAAACAGATGTGCCTATTAATCCGGGCAACTCAGGTGGGCCGCTAATCAATATGCGCGGTGAAGTGGTTGGCATCAATTCACAAATCTATTCCAGATCAGGTGGTTTTATGGGTTTATCCTTTGCCATCCCTATTGACCTGGCGATGGAAATTCAAACACAACTCAAACAAAAAGGCCGCGTAAGCCGTGGGCGTATGGGGGTTGTGATTCAAGAGGTTGATAAGGATATGGCGGCATCATTTGGGCTGGCTAAAGCCCAGGGAGCACTGGTTTCATCTGTAGAAAAAAGTGCCCCAGCAGACGTAGCCGGCATTTTGGCGGGTGACATTATTCTGAAGTTTGACGGTAAGCTCGTCGATGAGTCCAAAGAGTTGCCACGGCAGGTAGGCGCAACGAAACCGGGTGCAAAAGTACCTGTGCAGATCTGGCGCAAAGGGAAAACACTGGATGTGCTGGTAACTATGGGGCAGGTGCCTGATGATGAAGCCTTGCCAGTCAAGCAAGGTCGTAAATCGACAGAACCGCCCAAGGCCAATCGCCTGGGATTGATGCTTGGTCCATTGTCAGCTGAACAAAAGCGCACCTTGGGTGTGCCAAACGGCTTGGTCGTCGAAGACGTTACCAACGGTAGTGCTCGAACAGGGCTGCGTCCGGGTGATATTTTGCTCTCGGTGATTTATCAAGGTGCCCAAGTTGAACTTAAATCTGTAGCTCAATTTAATGAGCTGATTTCTGGCATTGATAAAAAAGAACCGATCACCTTGCTGGTGCGTCGTGGTGATGTACAAACTTTTGTCATTATTAAAGGGCTGAGTGATAAATAAGATGGCGCGGCCTGCGCATTTTCAGTTGCTGAGTCGTTCGTATTGTCATTTATGTGATGACATGTTTCATGCACTGAATGAACTGCTCGATGAGCAGGCGAAAGTCGAAGGGTTGAGTTTTTCAAGCCAAATCAGCATTGAGGTCATAGATGTCGATGCTGATCCGCAACTGGTGGCGCAATATGATGAACTGGTGCCTGTTTTATTGGGCCGCGAGGGGCAGGTTTTGTGCCATTATTTTCTCGATATCCCGAAAGTCCGTGAGTATTTAAGCGCTTTCCGTTAAAATTCAAGCTCTTTTTTAACCGTTAAAGGTGCTCTGCCTGGTTCGAGCGCCTTTTTTATTGGTTGTTTATGAAACACATCCGTAATTTTTCTATCATCGCCCACATTGATCACGGCAAATCCACGCTGGCAGATCGCATTATCCATAAATGTGGCGGTTTATCAGACCGTGAAATGGAAGCCCAAGTGCTTGACTCAATGGATATTGAGCGAGAGCGCGGCATCACGATCAAAGCCCAGACCGCAGCCTTGAGTTACACAGCGCGCGATGGTCAAGTTTACAATCTCAATCTGATTGACACGCCAGGGCACGTTGATTTTTCTTATGAAGTCAGCCGTTCCTTGTCGGCCTGTGAAGGCGCGCTGCTGGTGGTTGATGCTTCTCAAGGCGTGGAAGCGCAAACCGTGGCAAATTGTTACACCGCCATTGAGTTAGGTGTTGAAGTTGTGCCGGTGTTGAACAAGATTGACTTGCCTCAGGCTGATCCAGATAACGCGCGGCAGGAAATTGAGGATGTCATCGGCATTGATGCCACTGAAGCAGTGCTGTGTTCCGCCAAAACCGGGCTGGGCGTAGATGATGTGCTCGAAGCCGTTATTGCGCGTATTCCTTCGCCTAAAGGGGAAGAGAATGCACCGCTTAAGGCGCTGATTATCGACTCCTGGTTTGACAATTATGTTGGCGTAGTCATGCTGGTGCGAGTCGTAGATGGCAAAGTACAACCAAAAGACAAATTGAAATTCATGTCGACGAGCAGTACGCATTTATGTGAACAAGTAGGTGTGTTCACACCTAAAGCCTTGCAGCGCACAGCATTAAATGCCGGAGAAGTGGGTTTTATTATTGCCGGTATTAAAGAACTGCATGCAGCAAAAGTCGGCGATACCATTACGGTGGCAGATAAGCCGGCTACTGAGCCTTTGCCAGGTTTTAAGGAAATCAAGCCGCAAGTGTTTGCCGGGCTGTATCCCATCGAAGCAAACCAGTATGACTCGCTGCGTGATGCGCTGGAAAAGTTGCAACTAAACGATGCTTCCTTGCACTACGAGCCGGAAGTCTCACAGGCACTAGGTTTTGGCTTTCGTTGCGGATTTTTAGGCTTGTTGCACATGGAAATTGTGCAAGAACGCCTGGAGCGCGAGTTTGATCAGGACTTGATTACCACCGCGCCTACGGTTGTGTATGAAGTTCGCTTGCGCGATGGCACAGAAATTTTGGTCGAAAATCCGTCCAAGCTGCCTGAACTGCAAAAAGTTGAAGAGATTCGCGAACCGATTATTACCACCGTGATTTTTGTGCCGCAGGAATATCTTGGCGCAGTGATTACTTTGTGCGAACAAAAGCGTGGGCGACAAATCAATATTGCTTATCGAGGCCGGCAGGTACAGCTGACTTATGAGATGCCTATGGCTGAAGTGGTTATGGACTTTTTTGATAAATTGAAGTCAGTGTCCCGCGGTTACGCCTCGTTGGATTACGACTTCAAGGAATATCAAGCAGCTGATGTGGTCAAACTGGATGTGTTGATCAACTCGGAAAAAGTCGATGCCTTGTCCTTGATTGTTCATCGTGCGAACTCAGCTTATCGAGGCCGCGAGTTAGCGGCAAAAATGCGCGAACTGATTCCCCGGCAAATGTACGACGTCGCCATTCAGGCAGCGATTGGCGCCACGATTGTTGCACGTGAAAATGTCAAAGC
>Ga0209066_10003208_pt1 | contig 18929 bp, 11 predicted proteins | sample All_14_2_FD_187198 | JGI IMG/M metagenome (GOLD analysis project Ga0209066, IMG submission 187198) | Freshwater microbial communities in response to fracking from Pennsylvania, USA - Allegheny Zone_MetaG_DW_15 (SPAdes) (version 2) ... | reverse complement strand
GCGCAAGAGCTGGCTTTCAGCGTGGAGGGGCTCGCTCCGGGAGAGCCGCTCTACTGGTTCCGGAACGACGAGCTGGAGGGCTCGGCCGAGGGCGGCGCGGCGTTCCGGTGGCCGCTGCGGCGCGGCACGCACCGCTTCGTCTGCGCCACGCTCGCGGGTGCGGCGGCAGCGGTCACGGTCCACGTCGAGTGACGGATTAAGTTTGTGATTTCGGATTTTCCGGCCTACAATATTCCCTTTGAAAATGAGGGAAGGAGGCGGCTGATGAACAACTATAGCATCCGAAAAATGCAGCCCGAAGACCGGTGGGAAGTCGCGGAGCTGATCTGCATCTCGACCAATTTCTGGTACCAGGTCCACGGGTTCCCGATGGTCTTCGCGGCGGGGCCCCAGAGCACGGTGTTCCACTTCGACACCTACCACGCGCTGGAGGGCAGCTCGGGGATTGTGGCGGTGGACACGGAGACCCGGCGCATCATCGGCTCCTGCTTCCAGCACGACCGGCCCACCCACGTCTCGCTGGGCATCATGAACGTCCACCCGAACCATGCGCGGCGCGGCGTGGCCGGCGCGCTGCTGCGCGAGATCGTCGAGCTGGCGGGCGTCAAGGGCAAGCCGGTGCGGCTGGTCTCAAGCGCGATGAACCTCGACTCCTATTCGCTCTACAACCGTGCGGGGTTCGTGACGTTCGCGGTGTATCAGGACATGACGGTGCGGGTGCCGGTGGACGGCTTCAGGGAGTCGCACGAGGCCACGGCGCGTGTGCGGCCGGCGACGCTGTCCGACCTCGACGCCATTGTGGATCTGGAGCGGGAGGTGTCCTACATCGAGCGGCCGGGGGACTTCCGTCATTTCATCGAGAACGCCGACGGCAACTGGCACGTCTCGGTCTGCGAGGGGCTCAGGGATCCGTTCCGCCTCGACGGCGTGCTGGTCTCCTGCCTGCACCCCGCGTGCAACATGATCGGCCCCGGCGCCATGCGCGACAGCGCCTCAGCGGTCGCGCTGCTTCAGGCGGAACTGAACGTCAACGCGGGGCGCGCGCCGGTCTTTCTGCTGCCGGTGACGGAGTGCACGCTGGTGCGGCAGGCGTACGCGTGGGGCGCCCGCAACTGCGAGCTGCATTTCGCGCAGATCCGCGACGGCCAGCACGTGCGCGTCAACGGGATCGCCATGCCGACCTTCATGCCCGAGTCGAACTGAGCCTACGCGCCGGTGGAGCCGAAACCGCCCGCGCCGCGGGCGGTCCGTGAAACCTCGTCCGCCTCGGCGACGTCCACGCGCAGCACGGGCGCGATCACCATCTGGGCGATGCGCATGCCGGGCGTGACCTCAAAGGGCTCTTGCCCGAGATTGATGAGGATCACGCCGATTTCGCCGCGGTAGCCTTCGTCGATCGTGCCGGGCGTGTTGAGCAGCGTGAGGCCGTGCTTGAGCGCGAGGCCGCTGCGCGGGCGCATTTGAGCCTCCGTGCCTTTCGGCAGCTCCATGACGAGGCCGGTCTTGATCAGCTTGCGCACGCCGGGCTGCAGCGTGGCGGATTCGCACGCGCACACGTCCAGCCCCGCGTCGCCGGGATGGGCATAGGCCGGCAGCACGGCCTCGGGGTGGATACGTTTAAAAGTGACAGTCATGGCGGAAAGAATAGCACAAGACTGGGAAGAGGGAAGAGGGAATAGGGAAAAAGGAAGAGTTAAGGGGACTCTGACTCTTCCCTCTTAACTCTTCCCTTTTTCTTGTCGCGTCCTCAGCCCGCCGCGATGGCGATGCGGCGCGGCTTGACCTCTTCGCGTTTGGGCAGCGTCAGGACCAGCAGCCCGTTGCGGTTGGCCGCCTTGATCCCCGCCGTGTCCACGCGGTCAGGAAGGTCGAAAGCGGTGCGATAGCGTACCTCGGGGAGTTCCGTGAGCACCAGGGCGTAGTCCTTGAAGCTCTGGACCGTGTTTTCGGCGACGATGGAGAGCGTCCGGTTCTCCAGCGTCAGCTCGATATCCTTCTCGTCCACGCCCGGCAGCTCCACCGTCAGCGTGTACGCGTCGCCGTTCTCTTCGACCCGGCTGACCGGCGTCACCTCCAAGCGGTTGGCTTTCTGGACGTCCTGTTCGGTTTTCTTGATCAAGCTCATGGTGGTTCTCCTTTCTTTGCGGCAGGGGTTACAGCTTCTCGATGGCAATCTTCCGCTTCTCGGCCGCCTTGCGGGGGATCGAGACCGTCAGCATGCCGTTTTTCACGGCCGCCTTGATGTGCTCGTTCTCCAGTTCGAACGGCAGGTTGAAGCTGCGCTGGAACTCGTTTTTGGTGCCGTCGGCCTGTTCCCTCTCGCCCTTGATCGTCAGGACATTGGCATCGACGGCCACATCCAGCTTCTCGGGGTCCACGCCCGCGACTTCGGCTTCAACGACGAGCCCTTGTTCGCTCTCCCAGACGTTGACGCGCGGAACCTGTCCGGTTCGCACGCGCCACGCATTGTTCAGGAATTCGTAGGGGAATTCGCTCATCAGCTCGTCAAACACGCGCCACGGGTTGCCAATGGTGTTCATGTAGGCTCTCATGATGCTTCTCCTTTCGTGAAAGTTTTGAGTCTCCACTTCCGTTATTTTTCCGGAAGCACCTTTTCATCCGCATGGGGGATGCCAAGTGTTTTAAAAGACCGGAGAATTGTCAGTAAAAGTTTAAAATAGAAGAAGTTACAACATGTTATAAGAACCCTGTCCGCGTTTATAATTGCGTCATATTGTCTCTTTCAAGGTGGCACAATCAGGGTCATTATGACTCATTTCAGAAGGCGCTGCCACGACGGCTCCTCGGATCTTCGGCGGGGAGTCGGGGAAGGCGTGGCGGACGGATTCGGGGAGTGTCCCGGCCGGGGGCGGCGGCGCGCGCGACCGAGCGGGTGCGGCCTTGTTTCGGGGCCGGGATTGGGATAAGATAAATAGAACAAATCGAATCACGGAAAAAGGTATGTCAGACGATACGCGCAGCGAAGAGCAGGACCCCATGCAGGCCGAATCTCCGGCCGGCAATTACACCGCGGCCAACATCACGGTCCTGGAGGGCATGGAGGCGGTCCGCAAGCGTCCGGCCATGTACATCGGCGACACGGGCGAGCGCGGCTATCATCATCTGGTGTACGAGGTGGTGGACAACTCGATCGACGAGGCGCTGGCGGGCTACTGTTCGCACATCGACGTCACCATCAATCCGGACGGTTCGCTCTCCGTGGTGGACAACGGCCGCGGCATTCCCGTGGACATGCATCCGACCGAAGGCCGTCCGGCGGTTGAGGTCGTGCTCACCACGCTGCACGCGGGCGGCAAGTTCGACGGCTCGAACTACAAGGTTTCGGGCGGCCTGCACGGCGTGGGCGTCTCCTGCGTGAACGCCCTCAGCGAGTGGATGGAGGTCGAGGTCCGCCGCAACAGCAAGATCTACCGCCAGCGCTACGAGAAGGGCCATCCCGTGACCCAGCTCGAGGTCATCGGCGACACGCACGGCACGGGCACCAAGGTCACCTTCTATCCGGACCACACGATTTTCACCTGCCACGCCTTCAAGTGGGACATCCTCGCGAACCGCCTGCGCGAGCTGGCGTTCCTGAACCGCGGCGTCTCGATCCGCTTCCGCGACCTGGAGAACGAGCACGAGCGCGACGAGTCGTTCCTCTTCAACGGCGGCATTGTGGAGTACGTGCAGTTCCTCAACAAGAACAAGACGCCGGTGCACGAGGAGGTCATCTATTTTTCGGGCGCCCGCGACCTGATCGAGTGCGAGATCGCGATGCAGTACACCGAGGCGTACAACGAGATCGAGTACAGCTACTGCAACAACATCAACACGATCGAAGGCGGCACGCACCTCTCCGGCTTCCGCTCGGCGCTCACCCGCACGGTCAACAAGTACATCACCGACAACGGCCTGCAGAAGACCAACGACGAGGCGCTCACCGGCGACGACATCCGCGAGGGCATCACCGTGGTGGTCTCGGTCAAGGTGCCGCAGCCGCAGTTCGAGGGCCAGACCAAGACCAAGCTCGGCAACGGCGAGGTCGAGGGCATCGTCGCGCAGATCGTCAACGACCAGCTCGGCACCTACTTCGGCGAGAAGCCCTCCGTGGCCCGCAAGGTAGTCGAGAAGGCCGTGCTTGCCTCCCGCGCCCGCATCGCGGCGCGCAAGGCGCGCGACCTGACGCGGCGCAAGGGCGTGCTCGATGGGCTGGCGCTGCCCGGCAAGCTGGCCGACTGCTCGGAGCGCGACCCCGCCAAGTGCGAGCTGTACATCGTCGAGGGCGACTCCGCCGGCGGCTCAGCCAAGCAGGGCCGCAACCGCGAGACGCAGGCGGTCCTGCCGCTGCGCGGCAAGGTGCTCAACGTCGAGAAGGCCCGCATCGACAAGATTCTCAACAACAACGAGATCCGCACGCTCATCACCGCCATCGGCGCGGGCTTCGGCGCGGACGAGTTCGACATCGCCAAGGTCCGCTACCACAAGATCATCATCATGACCGATGCGGACGTGGACGGCGCGCACATCCGCACGCTGCTCCTGACCTTCTTCTACCGGCAGATGCCCAAGCTGCTCGAGAACGGGTACGTCTACCTGGCGCAGCCGCCGCTGTACAAGATCACGCGCAAGCAGCGCGAGGAGTACATCGAGAGCGACGACCAGCTGACGCGCAAGCTGCTTTTCCTCGGCGCGGACGACATGAGCGTGCGCACGTCGGACGGCCGCGTGCTGGCGGCCGAGGAGCTGCGCCACCTGCTCGAGCTTCTGGCGCAGATCGAATCTACGGTCATCGCCATCGGGCGCCGCGGCATCGCGGCGAACCAGCTGCTGCTGCAGCGCCGGCCCGAGACCGGCGAGTTCCCGCGCTTCGTGACCATCATCGGCACCGGCGACGACGCGACCTTCAGCTTCTCCTACTGCGACGCCGAGCTGGCGCACGCGCGCGAGGCGGCCGAGCGGGTGCTGGGGGCGCCCATCGACCTGGCCGAGACGCAGGTGCAGAGCTATCACCCCACGCAGCAGATGCCGTTCCGCTGGCTGGAGATGTTCCGCGCGGGGCTGCTCAAGAAGCAGATCGACACGCTCGCCGGGCTGGGCTTCACCGTCCAGGACTACGTCGGCGACGGCGTCCCCGTCGCGTTCATCGTCGAGGACGGCGAGGAAACGGCCGTGACCGCGCTGCCCGCGCTGCTCAACGTGGTGCGCGAGCGCGGCCGCAAGGGGCTCGCGATCCAGCGCTACAAAGGTCTCGGCGAAATGAACCCCGACCAGCTCTACAGCACGACCATGGACCCGGTCCAGCGCCGCCTGCTGCGCGTCAAGCTGGACGACGCGGTCAAGGCCGACGGCATCTTCACCCTGCTGATGGGCGACGAGGTCGAGCCGCGCCGCAAGTTCATCGAGGACAACGCGCTCAACGTGCGCAACCTCGACATCTGAGCGCGCGCCGCTCAAGCGGCTTAACGGAGGCCCGCACATGGTGCTCAAGACTTGGCAGAGCCTGCCGCTGCTGGCGGTCGGCGCCTACGCCGTGTTCTGCCTCGCGGTCTGCCTGCGGCAGAACCGGCTGGTCTATTTTCCCGCGCGTCTCACGCCCGCCGAGGCGGACGCGGCCTTCGCCTTCTACCGCGTCGAGCGCTGGCCCGCAGGCTCCGGCGCGGACTACCGCGCGGTCGTGAAGCGGACCGTGCCCGAGGCGTCCCTGACCAACGGCACGATCCTGGTCTTCCACGGCAACGGCGGCGGCGCGCACGAGCGCGAGTCGTTCTGCGACACCTTCCAGAAGCTGGGCTGGCGCGTCGTGCTGGCCGAGTATCCCGGCTACGGCGCCCGTCCCGGGCGCTGGGGCGAGGCCTCCTTCCGCGAGGACGGCCGCGAAACGGCGCGGCTCGTGCGCCAAACCTGGCCCGGCCCGCTGGTGCTTCTGGGCGAGTCGCTGGGCAGCGGCGTGGCCGCCTCCGTCGCGGCCGACCCGGACCTGAAGGCCGACGCCGTGGTGCTCGGCACGCCGTGGGACAACCTGGCGAACGTGGGGGCGCGCCACTACCCCTGGCTGCCCGTGCGGCTTCTGATCCGCGACCGCTACGACAGCGTCGCCTATCTGCAGGGCTACCCGGGGCCCGTCACGGTGCTGCAGGCCGAGGATGACGAGATCATGCCGGCCGCCTGCACCCGCGCGCTCTACGACGGGCTGCCGCACGCCGACCGCAAACGGTGGGTGACCGTCCCGTACGTCGGCCACAACGAGTGGTTCTGGCAAGTCACGGACGAGCAGTGGCGCGAGATCCTGGGACGCGCCGCACCCTCGGCGCGCTGAAAATGTCCCCGCGACGGCGTGCTCGCTCAATGCGCCGTCAAGGCGCTGGCGGTCGGGCTTCAGGCCTGCGGGTACTGCCAGGGGCCGCGGTAGTCGCGGCGAAGCAGCGCGTCGGCGGCCGGGTCGCCGGTGGTCTCCTTCTCGCCGTCCCACGCCACGCTGCGCCCCAGTTTCATGGAGAGGTTTCCGAGCAGGCTCATGTTCGTGGCGCGGTGCGCGCCCTCGATGTCGCAGAGCGGCGGGCGGCCGGTGCGGATGGCGTCGAGGAAATCCGCGAACAGCTCGCGGATGTTCTGTCCGTCGGGCTCGTTGAGCTTCGCGTCCTCGTGCAGCACCGGCTCGCGGCCGTTCGACGGGTAGAAGGTCCAGCCTTTCTGCCAGCCGAGGTGGAACACGCCCTTCTCGCCGTAGAAGTAGACGCCGACGTTCTCGCCCTTCTCATGCGGGTTGCCGGCGTAGAGGCGGTGCTCCCACGTCACCGTGGGGCCGTCCGCAAAGGTCCAGGTCGCGGTCTGGGCGTCCGGCGCGTCGGAGGTCTGCGCCTCGGCGGTCAGGAGGGCCGGGCCGCGGACGAGGCGGCTGCCGGTGGAGTGGCAGGAGGTCGGATGCTTCAGGCCGGTGATCCAGAGCACCTGGTCGAACCAGTGGATGCCCCAGTCGCCGATCTGGCCGTTGGCGTAGTCCATGAAGTTGCGGAAACCGCGCGGGTGGATGCCGCCGTCCCAGGCGTTCTTCAGGTCGCCGCAGAAGGGGCGCAGCGGCGCGGGCCCGCACCAGAACTCCCAGTCGAGGCCCTGGGGCGGCTCCCGGTTGGGCTTGGGGCTCTCCGGGCCGCCGCCGTAGGTGATGAAGCAGCGGACGAAGCCGATCTTCCCGAGCTTGCCGGCGCGGATGAAGTCGCGCGCGCTGCGGTTGTGGGGCGAGGCGCGGCGGTGCGTGCCCACCTGCACCACGCGGCCGTATTTCGCGGCGGCGTTGACCATGGCGCGGCCCTCCAGGATCGTGTGGCCGATGGGCTTCTCGACGTAGACGTGCGCACCTTGGCGGCAGGCCTCGATCATGATCAGCGCGTGCCAGTGGTCGGGGGTGGCGACGATCGCGATGTCGGGCTTGGCGGCGGCGAGGCACTCGCGGAAATCCTTGAAGAGCCTGGGCTTGGCGACGCCGCGCCGCTCCAGGTTCGCGCAGCAGAGCGCCAGCATGCGCTCGTCCACGTCGCAGAGCGCCACGACCTCCACCGCGCCCGTGTCGAGCGCGGCGTTGAGGATGTTGGTGCCCCACCAGCCCGAGCCGATCAGCACGGCGCGGAACCGCTTCGCCTCTTGCGCCCGGACGATGAACGGGGCGTTTTGCGCGGCGAGGATCGAGGCGAGCGAGGCGTGCGTGAACGTGCGGCGGGTGAACGTCATGGCGGTCTCCATTTCCGCCCAGTTTAGCACGCCGCCCCGCGCCGGAAAACGGCTTTCTTGTGAGCCCGGAAGGACGGCGTGTTTACTTCGCGGGCGTGTAGATGAACGAGTCCCAGTAGAGGCGGTCGAGGGCGTAGCCGTCGGCGGGGTCTTTCGCGAGGTCGAAGGCTTCGGGCAGGATGCCGTAGCGCTTCATTTCGCGCAGGTATTCGGGGCGCGGCCGGAAGCCGGGCATGTCGAAGCGCTTGATGGCGTCGAGCCGCTGGCGGCCGGCGTCGATCATCGCGAGGAGCGCCGCGTAGCCGGGATCGGCGGGGGAGGCAAAGACCGCGGCGCCGGCGGCGTTGGTGCAGAGGCCGAGGCCGCCGGCGGCCTGCGCGAGCGGGGCGCGCAGGAAGAGCGACTTCTCGGGCCGCGTCAGGTTGAAGAGGTTGTGGCGGTGGGTCTTGAGGCGCGGGTCCTTCATGTCGGGCATCCAGAAGCTGAGCCCGTTCTCGTCGCTCAGGAAGCGCGGGAGCGGCTTGTGCGCTTTCGTGTGGCAGGCCGCGCAGCGCTGCTCGAAGACCGGCTGCGCCGCGACGGTGGCGGGCCACGCCTTGTCGTTCTCCAGCACCTGGTTGTTCTGTTCGTAGCCGCCGATCATGCCGCAGCCGAGCGCGGCGTAGGTGCCGGGGTAGGGCGCGCTGGCGTCGAGCCAGAGCGCGACGGCGGCGACCTCCTGCGGCGCGGGCCGGGCGCCGTGGTGCGAGCCGTCGAGCTTCTTCATGAGCGGGCTGCCGCCGCTGCCGAGGGCGTAGGGCTCGTAATTGCTCTTGGCCAGGTTGCGGCCGTCCGCGATCTGGCCCCAGACGACGAGCGCGTAGTAGCCCATCGAGAACATCGGGCCGCGGTCGCCGCAGAGGTCCACGCCGCCTTTGCGGTCGTCGGGGTTGTGGCAGCGCACGCAGTGGCGGTCGAGCACCGGCTGGACGTGGCGCGGGAAGTCGGGCACGTCGAAGGCTCGGTCCGAGGCGTCGATCGCCGAGGGGGCGCGGCGCGCGGCGGTGACCGCGCCGGCGGAGGCGTAGGGGCGCGGCGCGCTGGTGCGCGGCTCGTGGCAGCCGGTGCAGCCCTGGTGCTCGCCGGGCATGAGCTGGGTGAAGCTCTGCATGCGCTTGACCGCGCGGCCCTGGCGGTCGAGCGCCACGAAGAAGAGCGGGCGCAGGGCGGGCGCGCTGAAGTGCGCGGAGCCGTCCGGCTCGACGGGCACGGTGCCGAGCACGCGCGGCAGGGTGAAGGTGCCGACGTAGCTGAGCGGGTCCATGCCGCCGGTGAAGTTGATGGGCTTGGGCAGCGACTCCAGGATCATCAGCCGCGTGACGGTGCCCTGGGCGACGCCGGCCATTTGGCGGCCCTCGTAGACGTTTTCGAGGAAGAAGACGCCGTTGGACTGGGAGAGGTCGGTCTTGTCGGCGATGAGCGGTTCGCGCTCGCGCGGCAGGAGCGGCCGCGGCTCGTGGAGCCAGCAGTTGGTGAAGGCCGGGGGGAGCGAGTAGAGGACCCGCTCGCGGCCGAGGGGGTCCATCAGCACGAGGTCGCGGTCGCGCGCGGCGAGGTAGAGCTCGCTGCTCAGCGGCCAGGGGTCGCGGTAGTCGCCGGTCTTGCTGACGCGGCGCAGGTTCTGCCGGGCGTCGGGGCCCTGCTTGGCGGAGACGCGCGCGACGAAGCCTTTGTGCTCGACGTTGCCGTGGCCGGGCGAGTCGATGAACAGCACGTCGTCGCTGTGCGGCATCGGCTTGGCGTCGATGTAGAGCCCGCCGGGGTGGAGGTTGCCGAAGAAGACGCTGTGCTGGGTGCCGTCGGGGTTCATGGTCCAGAGGTGGTGGAAGTTCACCTGGTTGCGGTCGACGTACTCCCAGCGCATGTAGAGGAGCCGGCCGTCGGGCAGCGGCCAGGGCGTGTTGTCCTGTTCGATGTTGGCGGAGAGCATGCGGACGTTGCGGCCGTCGGCGTCGCAGCGGTGGACCGTGGCGACCTGGGTGAGCCAGCAGTTGACCCAGCGCCGGGCGCGGCCGGAGACGAAGACGAGGCCGCCGTCGGGCAGGCAGGCGGGCTCGAGGTCGTCGTAGCCGCCGAAGGTGAGCTGGCGCAGCCCGTCGCCGGCGGCGCCGATCTCGTAGAGGTGGTAGTGGGGCGCGCCGGCGGGACGGTAGGAGAAGACGATCCGCCGGGCGTCGTAGCTGACGCAGGGGTCGCGGACCGCGCCTTCGGGGTCGTCGACCAGCAGGCGCAGCGCGCCGGTCTGGAGGTTCCAGGCGCAGAGGCGCCCCTGGGTGCCGTAGGTGCGGCGCTCGGGCGAGGTGCAGTAGTAACCGAAGTTGGCGTACCAGTGGCCGTCGCTGACGGTGTTGCGGGTGGCGAAGACGATCTCGGCGAGCGGCCCGAAGGCGCCGGCCTTGAGGGCTTCGACTTGCGGCGCGAGGTCGGCGGGGGGCTCGGCGTCCGGCACTTTCGTGCACAGTAGGACGTAGTCGTAGATGATCCAGCTGCCGCGGTCGAGGGTGAGGACCAGGTCGTTGTCGCCGGCGCGGAAGTGCGCGGCGGGGATGGGGATGAGTGTGCGCGCGGGCCGCATCCGCCCCTCGGCGCGGCCGGAGCTGTCGCCGGACCCGGCGGGCAGGGGGCGCGGCTCCAGCGCGTGGCCGTTGACCGAGAGGGTCAGCGTCGGACTCTGGAGGGCGTTGAGCTGGCCGATGACGAGCGTGAGGGGCTCGGAAGGCGCCTCGGCCAGCGCGAAGCGCACGGTGAAAGGGTGGGTGCGGCCGCCGGCCCAGGCGTCGGCGGTGTTGGGGTGGATATAGGGCCAGTCGCGGTCGGGGCGTGAGACGCCGGCGGTGAACGCGACCGGCCGGGTGAAGGTCTCCGCGTAGCGCTGCCAGCCGGCGCCCTGTGCGAGCGCGAACTCCGCGCAGTTCTGATCGTCTTGGCCGATCGAGAAGAGCACGTCCGGCAACGCGGCCCGGGCGGCCGGCGCGGTCAGGATGAGTGCGAGCAGGAGCGGACGGATCGGTTGCATGGCGGAGTTTCCGAGGGTTCTTTTCACGTCAGGAGCGGGATGATGCCGGCGTCGCCGTTCCAGCCGAGGCGCCGCGAAATGCGCTCGGCGGCGGCCGTCAGGACCCCTGCGATGGCGGGGCCGCGGGCCTCGTTCACGGTGGCGGAGAAGCCGGTGACGGTCAGGGCGCCGATGCAGGTGCCGTTGCCGTCGCGCAGCGGCGCGGAGAAGCAGTTCGAGCCTTCCAGCGCTTCACCGCGGTCGACGGCGTAGCCCTGTTCGCGGATGGCGGGCAGCTGCTTGAGCAGGGCCGAGCGGCCGAGCGTGTGGGGCGTGCTTTTGGCGGGCGGCGTGCGGGCCAGGTAGGCGCGCGCGGCCCGGTCCGGCATCAGCGCGAGGAACAGCTTGCCGGGGGCGGTGTTGAAGAGCTCGAAGCGCGAGCCCGGCTCGACGCGGATGTGGATGGGCAGGCGCGGCGGGACCTGCTCGAGGGTGATGCCGTGGTCGCCCATGGGGATGTTCAGCAGCACGGTCTCGTTCAGGCGGTCGCGCACGGCGTACATCTCCTCGATCGACTCGCTGACGAGGTGGCGATCGCCGAGGCTGGCGCTGCCGAGGTGCAGCAGCTTGCGGGTCACGCGGTAGCGGTTGTCCGCGGGGCCCTTCATCACGAAGCCCAGCTCCATCATGGCGGACAGGATGCGCCCCATGCTGTTCTTGGGCGCGCTGAGCAGGCGCGCGAGCTCGGCCGCCAGCAGCCCCTGCGGATGCGTGGCCAGCTGCTCGAGCGCGACGAGCCCGCGGATGAGGTTGGGAACCCCTCCGTCCTTGAGTGAGTCCTCGCCGTCGTGCTTCATCGTGAGTTCCAATCAATTAACTGGTTCCATAGATAGCACAGAGTGCGGGCGCTGTCAACCGGCGGCAGAGGCGTCAGTCGGCCGCGGTGAGGACCAGCACCCAGTCGATGGGGTGGCGCTCGGCCGGGGGCGCGATCGTCAGCTCGCCGCTGTTGTCGCGCGGGCCTTGGCCGTGGGTTTGGCCAGTGCGGGGGTCGAACCACGCCACGTCCATTCTGGGCTTCGCGAGGACGGAGGTGTCGAAAACGGCCTCTGTGTTGTGCGGGAAGTAGGCCATGACGAAGGTGGCGTTTTTCTGGCCCGGGGTGCGGTCGCTGGTGACGGCGATGTGCCGCCACTCCTCTTTGGGGCCCTGTTTGAGGAGCGCGGGGTCGGGGATGCGGGTGAGATAGGGCTTGGCTTCAATCAGGGCGCGCAGGTGGCGCATCTGGTTCGCCCCGGGGAGGTCGAGCGCCTCCTGCCAGGGGGTGAGCGGCGTGTTGACCGGCGCGCGCCCGGGCTCCCACATCTGCCACACGGCATGGCAGCCGTAGGTGTGGCCGCAGGCGCCCGAGAAGACTGCCCAGTAGGCGCTGCGGCGCGCGTCGTGCGGGCCGAGCCAGCCGTTCTCGGCCTTGAAGCCGTTGGGGTGGTCTTCGTAGCCGGGCTCGCCGTCGAGGCAGGGCTTGGCCGGCGTGCGGGCGTAGTCGCGGCCGATGAACTCGAAGTTTTTGGCGTTGCGGGCGTGGCCGGTCTGCGACATGTTGAAGTCCAGCCAGGGCGCGTCGTGGAAGTACTGCGAGGACTGCTGCTGGCCGCAGGGGTGGAAGGTGATGAGGTGGGCGCCGCCGTCGCCGGCGCGCAGGCCCTCGGCCATCTGGGCGATGATGGCGCGGTGGCGGTCGTCTTTGACGGGGCGGTCGCCGCCGAGGATCCAGATCACGGGGCGGTCGCGGTAGCGGCGGCCCAGAAAGGCGCCGTAGGCGCGGGCGTTCTCGGGGGTGAAGATCTCCGGGCCTTTGCCCCAGGCCTGATTCCACTTGTCGCCCCACGTGGGGAGCAGGCCGGCCACGAGGCCGTGGCGCTGCATGCGCTCGACGACGCGGTCGACGTGGCGGAAATAGGCCTCGTTGGGCTTGGCCGGGTCGTTGTCGAGCAGCGGCAGGTCGCCGTTGGCGTTCGGCGTGCGCACGCCGTCGAACTCGGCGAGGAGCACGCATTGGATCACGGTGAAGCCCTGCTCGGCGCGCCGGGCGAGGTAGCGCTCGGCGTCCTGCTCGGTGAGGCGGTGGAAGAGCTCCCAGGCGGTGTCGGCCAGATAGAAGAAGGGCCGGCCTGCCGCGTCCACGAGGTAGCGGCGGTTCTCGCTGACCGCGAGGCGCGTCGGCGCCTCGGCCGCGAAGGAGGCCACGGGAAGAAGAAGCAGGAGAAGACTCAGCCAGCGACGCATCACACACCCTCCGTTCGGTTCGGGCACCCCGGTGCGTATGGCCCGGTCGGGCGCCCTTTGACAATATACAGGGTCAGAACGTATCACAAAGCCGGGGGCGGCTCAAGCCGGGGCGCGGGTGCGGTCGGGGCGGGTTCGGGGAACGGGCCCGGGGGCGCGTTGAGGACCTCGATGACCGCATGCCTGAGCTCCGAAGAGGAGAAGGGCTTCTGCAGAAAATGGATGCCCTCGTCGAGGACGTTGTGGTGGGCGATGACGTCTGCGGTGTAGCCCGACATGAAGAGCGTCCGCAGCTGCGGGCACCGCTGGAGCAGCCGCTGCTGGAGCTCGCGCCCGCTCATGTCCGGCATGACCACGTCGGTGAGCAACAGGTCGATCGCGTCGGGGTTGGCCTCGGCGAGGCGCAGGGCTTCTGCGGGGCCTTTGGCGGCGAGCACGGCCAGTCCCGTTTTCTTGAGGAGCCTGGCCACGAAATTCAGCAGGGAGGGCTCGTCCTCGACCAGCAGCACGGTCTGGGGCGTCAAGGCGCAGGCGGCTTCGTCCGCCTTGGCCGACGGCGCGGGGACGGTGTCTGTGCAGCTGGGCAGGTAGATGCGGAAGGTCGTGCCTTGGCCGGGCTCGCTGTAGACGTTGATGAACCCCTTGCACTGCCGGACGATGCCGTAGACGGTGGGCAGTCCGAGCCCCGTGCCTTGTCCGGTGGGCTTGGTCGTGAAGAAGGGCTCGAAGATGTGGGAGCGCGTTTCTTTGTCCATGCCGCAGCCGTCGTCGCTGACCGACAGCACCAGGTAATGGCCGGGGCCGATCTCGAGCTCATCGAAGCTGTCTTCCGGATCGACGAAGATGTGGGAGGTCTCGACGGTCAGGGTGCCGCTCTCGCGGATGGCGTCGCGCGCGTTGACGGCCAGGTTGGCAAGGATCTGGTTTACTTGGACCGGGTCCATTTTGACCGGCGGCAGGCCCTCGCCGGGGAGCCAGCGCAGGGCGATGTGTTCGCCGATCAGCCGGCCGAGGAGCTTGAGCTGGTCGGCGATGGTGGCGTTCAGGTCGAGCGGGCGCGGGGCGACGGTCTGCTTCCGGGCGAAGGCCAGCAGCTGGCGGGTGAGTTCGGCCGAGCGCTGGCCCGCCTTGCGGATGTCGCGCAGCGTTTCGGCGAGCGGCGACTCCGGCGCCGATTCCTGCAGCAGCAGCTCGGTGTTGCCGAGGATCACCTGCAGCATGTTGTTGAAATCGTGGGCCACGCCGCCGGCCAGCTGTCCGAGGGACTCGAGCTTCTGCGACTGGTGGAGCTGCTCTTCGAGTTTGCGGTGCTGCTCTTCCGCGCTTTTGCGGGCGCTGATGTCGCGGGCGAAGACCAGCGCGCCGTTTTCGCCCCGGAAGCGGAACGGCACAGCCGAAATTTCGACGGCGACGGCCTGTCCGTCGGTGCGCACGATGGTTTCCTCGATGGCGGGCACGGGCTGGCGCTCGTCGTTCAGCAGCCGGATGCGTTCCCGCACGGAGTCGCGGTTGTCCGGATGGAAGAAGTCAAGGACCGCGCGGCCGATCAGCGCCTCGCAGGTGGGCGCGCCGAACAGGGTTGCCGCGCTGGGGTTGAGGAAGACGAAGGTCCCGCCGGTCTGCACGAAAATCGCGTCCGGCGCGCCGTCCACGAGCGATCGGAACCGCGTCTCGCTTTCCGCCAGCGCGTCCGCGGTCTCGATCTTGTGCAGGGCAAAGCCCAGGTCGTCCGCCAGCTCGGTGAAGAGGCTGGCGGCCATACGGTCCCGGGCGAGCGGGGAGGGCAGGGCAACGGCCAGGACGCCGTAGACATGGTTCTCGAAGTCGATCCGGGCGGTCATCCCCATACACGTCTCCCGCGGTGCGTCGCCGCCGCAGAGCGACGGGCAGACCTCTTCGGGCTGCGGGTTGAGGGCGATCCGCTGTCCGCTCAGGACGGCTTGGATGCAGGGCGGGTAGTGCCGCTCCGCGACTTTCTGGCGGAAGCTCTCGGCGGCGTCGCCCAAGCCGGACGAGGCGAAGGCGGAGAGGGCGCCGCCTTCGTCGAAGAGGGCGATCCAGGCGGTGTGGTAGCCGAGCGTTTCGGTCAGATTCCTGCACGCGGCGTGCAGCAGGCTGTCGATGTTCTGCTCGCGCACGATCAGCTGGTTCACGTTGCGGATCGCCAGAAGCATCTGGTTGAGGAGGTGCTCGCGCTCCTCGGCCAGCCGGTAGTTGTTCTCGCTGAGGCGCAGCGCCTGGGTGCGACGCTCCACCAGCACTTCGAGGTCGGCGTGCCGCCGGATGAAGAAGACGGTCAGCAGCGTCAGCAGCACGGTGATCGTCAGGCCGGACGCGACGGTTGGCCAGACGGAATCGAGAGGGTAGGAGGAGAGGAAGCCTTGGCCAGGCGAACAGGTCAGCGCATAGGCGCGTCCGAAGGCGAAAATGGGGAAGACCCTGCTCATCTCGCCGGCCGTGTGCGTGTGAAGACCCTGCCGGGTCTCAACGCCCCGGCCCCATTCCGCCACAAACAAGGGGGGCTCCTGCGCGGGGCCGAGCTGATGGAACGCGACGTGTGCGGAGAGGGCTTCAGGCGGGACCGGACCCAGCAGGGCCTGAAGCAGATCCTTGGGTTTGAAGGCGACCATGGCGATCCCCATCAGCCTGGCGGCCTCGTCCGCCGTGCGGGTTGCCCGATAGGCCAGCAGTCCCGTTTCGTCGCCGCCGCCGGAGAGGTTCAGCTGCAGCGGGGGGGTCGCAGTGGCGAGGCCGCTGCGCACGGCCTCCTCGATCGCCTCGCGTCGGGTCGGGCAGGCACCTTCGTCGAGGCCGACGACGAGGCCGCCGCCGCGGTGCTCGAGCGCGTGCAGCACGGGGTACAGCAGCGGCCGGTCTGCCAGACGATAGGGAAGCCTTGGCCCGGGCCCGGACGGGGGTGCCCAGACCGTGGCGTTCGGGTAGCCTTCGAGCAGGGCGCGGACCGACCACGCCTCGCGGTCCTCTTGCCGGATGCGGTCGACCCAGCCGATGCCGAAGACGCCGTTCTGCCTGAGCAGGGAGCCGGCGAACGCCTCGAACTCGGCGCGGCTGACCCGTTCGGAGCTCCGAACGAAATGGGCGATCCCGCCCAGCACGGTGTCGCGGACCTGATGAACCTGCGCGGTCAGCCGGTACGCCTGGTTGGAGGCCAGCTGCGCGAAAACCTGGCGCTGGGCGAGATGGGCTTTCGCGTGCGATTCATAGGCGACCAGCAGCGTCAGCGAGAGGAAGAAGAGCGCCACGGTTACGGCTTCGGCATAGCGCAGCCGCTTCTTGTGCTCCGGAGGCAGCCGCTTGCGCCAGTCGATCAGCCAGAGTCCGGCGATCAGGATCAGTCCGGGAGGCAAGACCCGCAGCGCGGCCAGGAGGCTGTCCTTGAGCAAGATCAGCCGCCACTGGCGGCTCAAGAGGTCCACGCCGACGGCCAGACTCACGCGGCCGGTGTGCGGTTCGAGGACCGGCGCCACGGCGTACACGAACTCGCCGTACTCGTCTTTCTGCGGGCCTTTCACATAGGCCTTCCCGGTCTTGAACACGTCGAATTCGGCGTCCGATGGCTTCAGGTACGGCGTTCCCGGAGACGAGGCGAGCGGCGTTCCAGGCGCGTACGACTCCGGGCCGAAAATCAGTTTTCCGTCCCGGAGGGCCAGACTCCAGATGCCGTTGAAAGGAGTTTGGCTTTTGAACGCGGCCATCTGCGCGCAGAGGCGCTGATAGGCTGGTCGCGCCCCGTCTGCCGGCGTGAAGTCGAGCGCGGAGATTTGCTCTGCGTTGATGGTCTGGGCCAGCGAGACGGCCTGGTTCAACAGCGCGTTGCGCAAGTCGCGGTCGGTCAAGGCGGCCTGCTGCTGCGCCGCCCACAAACAGAGGAGGCCGGTCGCGACCGCCGCGATCCAGCCTGTCTTGGTTGCGAGACCGCTATGGTTGAGAGCTTCCATGATCGTCCACGCTCCGACACGTCTTGCGGCAACGCCCTCTGCGGGGCCGCGTCGCACGATCAGCCCATGCACCCGCGCTTTACATTCGCCAGTATATCAATGCGTGCGAGCGAGCACAACGTCTCTTTGTATGAAGTTGTTCGGGGCGGTTTGGCCGGGGCGGCGGACGCCGCTCGGTTCTGGGGCTGATTTCGGGTTTTTCGCGCTTGACGCTTTAACCGTTCGGCCGACATAATGCGGACGATATTTAAGTTGGATCCATGAATATGGCCGACACCGTATTTCGTACGAACGGACAACACCCAGTGTTTAGGAAAGGGATGACCATGAAAGCTCTGTCGCATGCTTTGTCTGCAGTCTGTGCCGCGCTGACGTTGACGCTGGCTTCCGCCACGTTGGCGGCTGACCGCACGTGGACCGGCCTGGGGGCCGACAGCCGTTGGCTGACGCCCGAGAACTGGGCGGGCAACGCGGTGCCCTCCGGGAGCGCCGATGTCGCGATTTTCCCTGCCGGCACGCCGACGGCCGTGCTGCTCGACCAGAACCTCAGCATCAAGACGATTTATTTCCGCAATCCGGGGCTGACGCTGACCGTTGCCGCCGGCGCCAATCTCGCGTTCAGCAATTCCGGGCTGCTGGTGATGCAGGCCGCCGAGAACGCCGTGATCGACGGCGACGGCACGCTGACCTTCAGCGTCAACAGCGGCGAGGACTTCGCCGACAACCAGGCCCTGGCCGGCAAGACGCTGACGATCCTGGCCCGGATCACCGGCACCCCCGGCTTCGAGCACAACGGCAACGGCGGCACGATCACGCTGGCCAACGCCGGCAATGACCAGGCGGGCAACACCGTCTTCACCGCGACGGGCGTGCTGGCAGTGCCCTCGGTCGCAAACGCGGGCGTGGCCTGCCCGCTCGGCAAGGGCTCGGCCTTCAAGTTCACGACCGGCTCGACGACCCTCCGTTATACCGGCACCGGCGATTCGACGGACCGCTCCTTCTACCAGAACGCGGCCGCCTCGCAGGACGTCACCGTCGAACACGCCGGCAGCGGCACGCTCACCTTCACCGGGCCCTTCCTCTCCGGCAACAACAACGGACACGCATTCATCTTCAACGTGGTCGCGCCCGATGCCGTCATCCAGAATACCGGCGTCCTCTCCAACGGCGGGACCGCCGCGCTCTGGCTCTACAAGCGCGGCGCGGGCACGCAGGTCCTTTCGGCCGCCAACACCTACACCGGCAACACGGTGGTCGACGAGGGCACGCTGGCGCTGCCGCCCTCCGGCGCGCTCAGCGCCTCCTCGCTGATCCGTCTGCGCGGCGGCACGCTGCTGCTCAACGCGGTCGCGCCCGCCGCGACCTACACCGCGACCTTCGGCGCCTTGCAGGTGGACGGCGGCCAGTCGACCCTCTCGGTCGCGTCAGGGGCGGCGTCCGCCCAGGTCACCTTCGCCTCGCTGACGAACCTCTCCGGCGCCGTCGATTTCGTGGCGGACGGGCTCGGCACGACCACCAAGATCTTCTTCACCGGGCTGGCCGAGGGCCTGATCGGACCGTGGGCCACGGTCAACAACGGCGCGGCTTTCGCCGCCTATTCGGCGTCGCTGGGCGTGTACGCCACGAACCTGACGGTCCAGGCGCTGCAAGCGCTCGGCCCCTCCACGATCACCAACAACGCCGCCGAAGCCGCGCGCATCACCTCGGCCGGCACCGGCGGCGGCATCACGCTGGGCTCGAACCCCACCGGGGTCGGGTTGCTCGCTCAGGACGTCGACACCGCGGCGGCCGTCACGTTCGGCGGGCAAACGCTGGTCGCGCCGCGCGTGCAGGTTAGCGCCGGAGCCGCCAGCCTCACCCTCGGCAGCGCGGCCGGGGACGGCGCGCTGCCGAGGGTGAGGCTGGCGGCTCCGGCGCTAACC
>Ga0209066_10003206_pt1 | contig 18929 bp, 22 predicted proteins | sample All_14_2_FD_187198 | JGI IMG/M metagenome (GOLD analysis project Ga0209066, IMG submission 187198) | Freshwater microbial communities in response to fracking from Pennsylvania, USA - Allegheny Zone_MetaG_DW_15 (SPAdes) (version 2) ... | reverse complement strand
GCGCGTGGGCGGCGACCCTGCATATCGAGCTCGACCCAATCCGGCCCGGTATTGATGTGGGCGCCCGCCTTCTCCAGCTTGACCAGCACCGCATCCAGCAAGTCGGCCCGCGCCCGCTTGGCGAGCACGCGGCCACGGGTGATCGCTCCGGCGACCAGAAAGGTTCCGGTTTCGATGCGGTCTGCCTGCACGTCGTAACGACAGCCATGCAGACGCTCGACGCCTTCCACCGTGATCGTGCTCGTCCCGGCACCGCTGATTCGGGCGCCCATCGCGGTCAGGCACGCGGCAAGATCGACGACCTCAGGTTCCTGCGCCGCGTTCTCGATGACGGTCGTTCCCTGCGCCAGCGTCGCGGCCATCAGGATGTTCTCGGTACCGGTCACGGTCACCATGTCCATCACGATGCGTGTGCCCCGCAGACGACCAGCCTTGGCACGGATGAACCCGCCCTCGACCGTGATCTGCGCCCCCATCGCCTCCAGTCCGCGAATGTGTTGGTCGACCGGACGCGAACCAATGGCACAGCCACCGGGAAGACTCACCTCAGCCTGTCCGAAACGGGCTACCAACGGACCGAGAACCAGAATCGACGCACGCATGGTCTTGACCAGTTCATACGGGGCGACGAAGCGATCCACGGTGCGCGCATCGATATCCACACGCATTTGATCACCCATCGCGACCTGCGCACCCATCTGCCCGAGCAACTCGAGCGTGGTCGTCACGTCCTGAAGGTGCGGCACGTTGCCGATATCCACCTCACCATCTGACAGGAGGCTGGCACACAGAATCGGCAAGACCGCATTCTTGGCGCCGGAGATGCGCACTTCGCCATCCAGTCGATGGCCGCCGACAACCGCGATGCGAGCCATCAGCGCGCTCCCGCTTCATCGGGCGTCTGCGTGCGCAAGGACAACGCGTGAATTTCGCCGCCCATCAAGCTGCCGAGCGTCGCATACACAAGTCGGTGACGGGCCAATGGCAGTTTGCCGGCGAACTGTGCAGAAACCACGCGGGCTTCAAAATGCACGCCATCGTCGCCGCTGACCTCGACGTCGGCGTCGGGCAGGCCCTGCAGAATCAGTTGCTTGATCGTATCGGGAGTCATGGGATCACTGAGATGCCGCGATGTTCACCGGCGCTAAAGGCCGGTGGGTGCGGCTGCGTTAGAATGGCCGCAGATGATAGCGAATAGCCCCGCAGCCGACACCTGCGGTCACCCGATCGATTCAGCTCACGTGGCCCCTAGCCCATGAATGCGCAAGTCCAAGTCCTCTCCAGTTCCCGCGACGCCACGGGGCTTTCTGCGGAGGCGTTGATCCAGAGCGGACAGAACGTCATCGACGTCGAGCAGAACGCCATTCAAGCCTTGCGTGGCCACATCGATGCCAGTTTCGTGGCGGCCTGCCGGTTGATGTTTGCTTGCCGCGGTCGAGTCGTTGCCTGTGGAATGGGAAAGTCCGGCCATATCGCGCGGAAGATCGCGGCGACGCTGGCGTCTACCGGTACTCCCTCGTTCTACGTCCATCCCGGCGAGGCCAGCCATGGCGATCTGGGCATGATCACCGATGCCGATGTGGTTCTTGCCGTATCCAACTCCGGCGAGACCGATGAACTGCTGACCATCCTTCCCGTGCTGAAACGCCAGGGCAACGCGCTGATCGCCATGACGGGGCGTCCGCAATCCACACTGGCGCAGGTAGCCGACGTCCATCTCGACGTCTCGGTACCGGCCGAAGCCTGTTCGCTCGGCCTGGCGCCGACGTCGAGTACCACGGCGGCCTTGGTCATGGGCGACGCGCTCGCGGTTGCTCTGCTGGATGCGCGGGGCTTCACCGCCGATGATTTCGCGCGCTCTCACCCGGCCGGGGCGCTCGGCCGCCGATTGCTGTTGCATATCGGCGATGTCATGCACCAAGGCGATCAGGTGCCCACGGTGCATCGCCAGGCCAGCTTGAGCGAAGCCCTCGTGGAGATGAGCCGCAAACGCTTGGGGATGACCGCGGTGGTTGATGCGGACCATCACCTGTGCGGCATATTCACCGACGGCGACTTGCGCCGGACACTGGATGACGGGGCTTGCGACTTGCGCACCACACCGGTGGCACAGGTCATGAACACGCACCCGAAGACCATCCGCTCGGACCAACTCGCCGTGGAGGCCGCGCGTTTGATGGAATCCCATCAAATCAGTGCCCTGGTGGTCGTTGATGGCGAGCGCCGCGTTGTCGGCGCGTTGAACATCCACGATCTGCTGCGCGCCAGAGTGGTCTGAAGGGATGAGCACGCCTCTCACGCAACGCCTTGTGCCCGACTCGCTGATTGCGCTGGGTCGGCAGATTCGATTGCTCGCACTCGACGTCGACGGCACGTTGACCGATGGTCGCCTGCTGTTTGCCGACGACGGTACGGAACTCAAGGCGTTTCACGTCCTCGATGGTCAAGGCTTGAAACTGCTGGAGCGCATCGGTGTTGCGGTCGCGTTGATTACCGCGCGCACCAGCAGTCTGGTTGAACGCCGTGCGGCGGATCTCGGTATTCCCCACGTGATACAGGGATGTCACGACAAAGGGCTGGCGCTGCAACAACTCGTCACGCTGCTGGGCATTCCGCTGTCGCAGTCCGCCTTCATGGGCGACGATCTGCCCGACCTCAGCGCAATGCGCCGGGCCGGACTGAGCATTGCCCCCGCCAATGCGCACCCGTGGGTGGCGCAGCGCGTGCATCTGCAGACCGCTTCGAGCGGCGGCCAGGGCGCGGTCCGCGAGGTCTGTGATTGGCTGATCGAGGTGCAACAACAGCGCGAAAACCTCCTGCGCGTATGGCTGGGCCCATGAATCTGCGCGTGTTGTCCGTGATCCTTCTGGTGCTGGCGGCGATCGGCAGTTCCTGGTGGCTATGGCTGCTGCAGGACAAGCCTGCAGAGGCGGCTCTGCTTGGCCCACCGCGATCCGACTATCAACTGCTTCAGTTTCAGATGGTGGCACTCGACAAAGACGGCCACGAGGCGTTTTCGGCGAGTGGTCCGCAACTTGCGCGCCACCCCACCGCGGGAACGCTCACTGTGAACGCACCGCAGTTCACCTTTCCCGATGCCAAGGGTGAGCGTTGGCAAGCCAGATCCGCGCAGGCGTGGATCAGTGCGGACGGTGAAGAATTGCGTCTGCTGTCTGACGTGGTCATCGACGGTGCGGCAACGGCGCAGCGCCACACCCGCATCGAGACCGAGCGACTGGATGTCTTTCCTCAGTCCAGCACGCTGCAGAGCGATCACACCGTGACCATCCGCGATGCCGCTTCTATACTGCAGGGCACTGGATTGCGCGCGGACCTGAATACGCGTCGCTTCCAGCTCCTATCAAAGGTCAGTGCCCGATATGTTCCAGCCACTTCCCCGCCGTCCAGCACGACGCCCTGAGCACCCAAGCCGCCTTGTTGCAGTCAGTCTTCTGCTCGCCCTCGCGTCCCTCCATGGCGCTGCGGGTGCGGCAACCGCTGATCGCAAGCAGCCGGTCGATGTCAGTGCCAACGATATTGACGGCAGCCTCGCTGATGATGGCGAATCGATCCTGCGCGGTGCCGTGCACATCACCCAAGGCAGCCTGGAAATCCAGTCCGGCGTCGCTCGCGTGACGCGAGTGGGCGGCGAACTGAGCCGCGTGATGCTGGAGGGCGAACCGGCAACGCTGAAGCAACTGGATGATCAAGGCCAGGTCATCAATGCCAAAGCCCGCGAGATCATTTTTCAGCCGGCGGAAGACCAGATTGAACTGCGTGGCGGCGTGGTCATCGAACAGCCACAGGGAAATCTGACCGGGGAGCGAATCACCTACCACCTTGGAACGGGCCGGATTCAGGCGGACGGACAAGGTGGTCGGGTCTCCATGAGAATGAACCCGAAGCCCGCGAAGACCGACAGCGGAGCGCAATGATGCTGATCGCCAAGGCGCTGCGAAAGCGCTACCAGAAGCGTGAAGTGGTGCGCGATTTTTCCCTGCGGCTGAATCCCGGCGAAGTTGTTGGCCTGCTCGGACCGAACGGCGCCGGCAAGACCACCTGTTTCTACATGATTGTGGGACTGGTCGCGGCGGATGGTGGACAGATCACACTCGACGGGCAGGACATCACCAGCATGCCGATGCACAGCCGCGCCCGACTCGGCGTCGGCTATTTGCCGCAGGAAGCGTCGGTGTTTCGACGCTTGACGGTGGCCGAAAATATTCTCGCGATCCTCGAACTGCGTACCGACCTGAAGCCAGGGCAGCGCCAACGCGAGTTGGACGGTTTGCTGGACGAACTGCAGATCAGCCATATCGCCGAACAGCCCGGAGCAAGCCTGTCCGGCGGCGAACGGCGGCGCGTCGAGATCGCCCGTGCACTCGCGGCAAAGCCCCGTTTCATGCTGCTGGATGAGCCCTTCGCTGGCGTCGATCCCATCTCGGTGGGCGAAATCCAGAAGATCGTGCGTCACCTCAAGGCCCGGAAAATCGGTGTTCTGATCACTGATCACAATGTCCGAGAAACGCTGGGTATCTGCGATCGCGCCTACATCCTCAACGATGGCGGCGTTCTTGCAGAGGGAACACCAGAAGCCGTTCTGGCCAATCCCGATGTTCGCCGGGTCTATCTGGGCGACAGTTTCAGGATGTAATGCTCAAACCTAGCCTGCAACTTCGCCTGGGGCAGCAACTCACGCTGACCCCGCAATTGCGCCAGGCCATTCGCCTGCTGCAAATGTCGAGTCTCGAACTCGAGACCGAAGTGCGCTCGGTGCTCGAAAGCAACCCGCTGCTGGAGCTTGACGAAAGCGACCCCGGCGCCGAAGGCTCCACCGAACTACTGGATGAGCGAGACATCGGTGAGGCGATGCAGCGCGGCGAGAACGAGTTTGCCGCCACGGACGTCGCCTCGACCGAGACCTTCGATTCACGCGACGAAATCGCCCCCCAGTCCAGCGACGTCGACAGCGACAGCGTGATCGACAGTCCTCTCGACTACGAACCGGAATGGGATACCGAGCCCTCTTTGGGCGGTGTCAGCGGGAGCGGATCGGATTCGGATGAGCGCCCGGACAGCCAGCAGGATGCCGCCTCGGAAACGCTGCTGGACCATTTGCTTTGGCAGTTGAACCTCACACCGATGTCGGCGCGCGACCATGCCATCGCACTCGCCCTGATCGATGCCATCGGAGAGGACGGCTACCTGTCGGAAAGCGTGGAAGCGATTCGCGACGGCCTTGCGCCGGAGATCGAGGTTGAAACGGACGAAATCGAAGCGGTATTGCACCGCATTCAACGCTTCGACCCGCTGGGTGTGGCGGCGCGCTCGCTCTCCGAGTGTCTGTGGGTTCAGCTCACCGAACAGGACGCCAATCTGCCCTCACGTGCGCTGGCGATGGACCTGGCGAAGCACCATCTTGAGGCGCTGGCGAAGTTGGGCAATGACAAACTTGCCCAGCAACTGGGCGTGCCGAAGGCCGACATGAATCTCGCCGTGGCACTGCTGCGCTCACTCGACCCGCGGCCTGGCTCGCAGATCAGCAGCGCGGCCGTCGAATACGTCACCCCGGACGCCTTTGCGATTCGCCATCAGGGTGGCTGGCGGGTTCACCTCGCGTCCGCCTGCTTGCCGCGACTGGGCATCAACCGCCACTACGAATCGTTGATCGGACACGCGAGCCGAAGCGATTCCAGCTATCTGCGCGGCCAATTGCAGGAAGCACGCTGGCTGATCAAGAGTCTGGAAACCCGCGCGGATACGGTCCTGCGGGTCGCACAGTGCATCGTGCGCCACCAGACGGGATTCCTCGAACACGGCCCGGAAGCCATGCGCCCGCTGGTTTTACGCGAGATCGCCGAAGAACTCGAATTGCACGAGTCCACCATTTCGCGTGTGACGACGCGAAAGTACCTGCATACGCCCCGAGGCACCTTCGAATTCAAGTTCTTCTTTTCGTCCGGCGTCGCCACGCTCGATGGCGGTGGCGCGTCCAGTACCGCGATTCAAGCCATGCTCAAGCGGATGATTGACGCCGAAGACCCGCGCAAACCGCTCTCCGACGCCAAACTAACGGCGGAGCTGAAGGCTCAGGGCATCACGTTGGCTCGCCGAACCGTGGCAAAATACCGCGAAGCGATGAATGTGCCGTCTTCCAACGAACGTCAACGCGTCAGTTGATTGCATGACTCCGCACCGCCCCCATATCGACCTCAGGCCAAAGGCGGCCCGGCGATTGCAGGCGGAATGCAACCGGATGCGCCTTGTGGCCGCATCCGCATCACCGGTGCCGGAGCGCGCACTTGTGGTGCTTGTTTTCAGCGCTCCAGATACGGAGGTCTGTCATGCGGTTTGACATCAGTGGACATCAGGTCGAAGTCACGGCGGCATTGCGCCAGTACGTGGAGTCCAAGCTCGAGCGCCCGGCGCGCCACTTTGATCACCTGCTCACGGTGCACGTGATCCTGTCGGTCGAAAAGCTCGAGCACAAAGCGGAGGCAACGATCAACGTCTCCGGGCGAAGCTTCCATGCCGAATCCGTCGCGGAGAGCATGTATGCCGCCATTGATCTGCTGGCCGACAAACTGGATCGTCAGATCCTCAAGCACAAAGAAAAAATCACCGATCACCATCGTGGCGAAGCGATTTCCCACGACGATGTGGTCGGCTGAGCGCCGGTCCGAGTCTGATCTTCCATGTTACTGATCGATCTACTGACGCCCCACCGCACTGCGGTGGGCGTCAATGTCAGCAGCAAGAAGCGCCTGCTGGAGCGCTTGGCTGCTGACCTGGCGGAAGGCCAGGGCGAAGTCGTCCAGCAAGCGATCTTCGAGAGTCTGTTCGCGCGCGAAAAACTCGGCTCGACCGGTCTTGGCCGTGGCGTTGCGATCCCGCACGGACGCACGCCGGGCCTGCATTCGGCAGTTGGCGCCTTCGTTCGGCTCTCCGAGCCCGTCGACTTCAGTGCCATCGATGGCGCTCCCGTTGACCTGGTGTTTGCCTTGGCGGTACCCGAACACTTCAGCCATCAACATTTGATCCTGCTGTCGCAGCTGGCCGAAATGTTTGGCGATGCCGGTTTTTGCCAGCGCCTGCGCGCAGCGCCCGACAATGCCAGCCTCTACGCATTGCTGGCGGAGTGGCAACTGACCCACGCGGCAGCCTGAAACGAGCACGCGCCATGAGCGAAGGCCTGAGCGCGCGACAGCTTTTCGACACACTTCAGGATCGCCTTGCACTGCGCTGGGTAGCTGGCCAGCGCGGCGAGAGACGCCAGTTCGAAGCGCCGGGCGACATTCAGCAGCGGCCCGCACTGGTCGGGTATCTCAACACCATCCATCCCAACAAGGTGCAGATCATCGGGGCCGAAGAACTGGCTCATCTCGACGGTCTGGCACCACAACATCGCTGGGAAATACTCGGCAAAGTCATGCAGGCGCAGCCGCTCGCGCTGATTGTCACGCACGACCAGTCGATTCCAACCGATCTTCGCGACGCCGCCAACCAGCACGACTGTCCGCTCTGGGTATCCCGCAACTCAGGCCACGAGTTGCTGACCTACATGCAGTATCACCTTGCGCGCGCGGTTGCCCGCCAGGAAACACTGCACGGCGTGTTCATGGAGGTCTACTCGATCGGGGTGTTGATCACCGGCGCATCCGGATCAGGCAAGAGTGAGCTCGCGCTGGAGCTGATCACACGCGGCCATCGTCTGGTGGCGGACGACGCCACCGAGTTCACCCAGATTGCTCCCGATGTGCTGGATGGCACGTGCCCCGTGTTGCTGCAGGACATGCTGGAAGTGCGCGGCCTGGGCATTCTCGATATCCGTTCGATGTTTGGCGACACCTCGGTCAAACGGAACAAGTATCTTCGCTTGATCGTGCACCTGGAACGTCACGATCCACAGGTGGACGCAAGGCCAATGGACCGTCTGTACGGCGACGTGGGACAACGTCGCATTCTCGACATCGACATTCCGCAGATTACCCTTCCGGTGGCACCGGGACGAAATCTCGCGGTGCTGGTCGAGGCAGCGGTGCGTTCGCACATCCTCAAGTCCAAGGGAATCGACGCAGCGCAAACCTTCATCGACCGTCAGGCCCACCAGATGCGCAGGCTGAAGACATGCTAGACGATCCGTCATCGGGACCCGCAAGGCGGACCCGCACCGAGTCACGACTCGTCGTGGTCAGCGGGCTGTCCGGGTCAGGCAAAAGCGTTGCCTTGCGCACGCTGGAAGACCTCGACTATTACTGCGCGGACAATCTTCCCGCCGCCTTGCTGCCGCAATTCGTCGAAACCGTCATCGGCAATGACCGCGACCATCCGCCGAGACTGGCCGTGGGCATTGATATCCGCAACCACGCGCAGGACCTTCAGGATCTGCCGCATGCACTATCCGCGATTGCCGCAAGTGGCGTGGGCTGCGAGCTGGTGTTCCTCGATACCCGTGATGATGTGCTCATCAAGCGCTTCAATGAAACCCGTCGTCGTCATCCCTTGAGCAAGGACGGCTTGCCACTGGCCGAGGCGATTGCCAGCGAGCGTCAACGCCTCAAGCCGCTGATCGCCATCGCGGACAGAGTCGTCGACAGCAGTGAGTTCAACGTCCACCAGTTGCGCAGATGGGTTACCACCGAGCTTGCGATTGATGCGCATGCCGGACTCTCCATCCTGTTCGAGTCGTTCGCTTACAAGCATGGCGTGCCAGCCGATGCCGATTTCGTTTTCGATGTTCGTTGCTTGCCCAACCCACACTGGATTCCCGCCCTGCGACCGTTGTCCGGGCGCGACAGCGCCGTGAGCGCGCATCTGGATGAGCAGCCGCTGGTGCGCGACTACATTGATCAGGTGATCCAGTTCCTGGATACCTGGTTGCCACGATTCGAAAACGACAGTCGCAGCTATGTGACCGTCGCATTCGGCTGCACGGGTGGAAGGCATCGATCGGTATTTTGTGCGGAGCGCCTGGCGGCACATTGCCGACGCAATGGCCGGGAGCAGGCGATGACATTCCATCGGGAGTTGGAAGGATGACCGAAACCAGTGCGGCCGTCGGCATATTGCTGATCAGTCATGTCGGAATTGCCAGCGCCATCCATGCAGCCGCCAGCCGTATGCTCGGCACCTTGCCACTCCGCAACGAGGTTCTCGAAGTGGCATTCGATGCCGATCTGGAGCAGTTGAGCAGACAGGTGGACCAACACTTGCGGCGTCTTGATCAAGGTGCCGGGGTGCTGATCCTGACCGACCTGTACGGCGCCTCGCCAAGCAATCTCGCGGAACGTTTCGATCGCGGGCGCGTGCATACCCGGCGGGTTTCCGGGCTCAACCTGTCGATGCTGATGCGGGTGATGAACTATGCGGAGCAAACGCTGGATGAACTGGTTCATACCGCCGTGCAGGGTGCGCGGGGTGGCGTGGTGATCGGCCGTGCTTGAGCGCGAGGTTACCGTCATCAATAAGCTCGGGCTGCACGCGCGTGCCTCCTCGAAGCTAGTGCAACTGCTGTCGACATTTCGCGCCAACGCCTTTCTCCTGGGGCGCGGTCGCGAAGTGAACGCCAAGAGCATCATGGGCGTCATGCTGCTGGCCGCTGCGCAGGGCAGCACACTGACCCTGCGTATCGACGGCGAGGATGAAGCCGCTGCGATGGAAGCCGCCGTCGCCCTGTTCGAACGCTACTTCGACGAGGGCAGCTGATGAGACGCGTCGTGCAAGCACAGGGGGCATCCCGAGGGCTTGCGCTTGGACGCGCGCGTGTCAGGCAAAGCCAGGTGTTCGACGCGGCGCCAGAACTGATTTCGCCGCAGGCGGTGGATGGCGAGGTTGAACGACTGCATCTGGCCTTCGATGTCGCCCGATCCGAATTGATGGAGATGCGCCAGCGACTGCAAGGCGCCTTGGCGCATGAATTGGGCGAGTTCCTCGATCTGCACGGACTGATTCTCGACGATCCCGAGCTTCTGCACGGCCTGGACGACCTGATCCGCAAGGCCAATTACAGCGCCGACTACGCCCTGCGACTGCAGCGTGATCGTCTGGCGTCGGTGTTCGAAGGCATCGATGATCCGTACATGCGCAGTCGCCGCGAGGATCTCGATCACGTCATCGGACGTGTGCATTCCGCCTTGCATCGCAATCCCGGCAGTGACGTCATCGGTCTGGCCGGCGATGTGCTGGTTGCCGACACCGTCGCGCCTTCAGAACTGGCACAACTGACCGAACGCGGTGTCGTGGCGGTGATCACGACACAAGGCAGCGCGCTGTCGCACAGCGCGATTCTTGCCCGCAGCCTGCACCTTCCGCTGGCGGTCGGCGCGCACGACGCCTTCGCAAAAATTGCTGATGGCGATGCGCTACTCGTCGACGGCAGCAGCGGCGAAATCATCATTGAACCGGACGCCGATGATCTGCGTCGGTTCAAGCATCTGCAACGCGAAACGGCGCGCGACAGGAAGGCCCTGCAACGGCTGCGTGACGCCGAAACCATCACCCTGGATGGTGTGACGATACGGCTCTTTGCCAATGCCGAGTCGCGCGACGATGTCGCACAGGCCTACGAATTGGGCGCATCCGGGGTTGGGCTGTATCGAACCGAATTTCTATTCCTGCAAGGGCGCGAATCCCCGGACGAAGACCAGCAGTTCCTCGCCTACCGCGATCTGGTGATGGGCATGCGAGGCAGACCGGTGACGCTGCGCACGCTCGACCTCGGCGCGGACAAGGCAGACAGTGCGGGCATCTGCGTGCAGGGCGAACCGAATCCAGCCTTGGGGGTGCGTGGAGTCCGCCTCTCGCTGTCACAACCGCCCCTGTTTCGCACCCAGATGCGCGCCCTGCTGCGCGCCTCGGCCTACGGCAAGATGAATATCCTCATCCCCATGGTGACCTGCCGTGAGGAAATTTCTGCCGTACGGCAGTTGATCGCACGCTGCCGAGATGAATTGCACGACGAGAATCACGCCGTCGCCAAACAGGTCAACCTTGGCATCATGGTCGAAGTTCCCGCTGCCGCATTGGCCCTGCCTCAGCTTGCGCACGATTGCGACTTTCTTTCGGTGGGCACCAACGATCTGGTGCAATACCTGTTAGCCATGGATCGCGGCAACGAAGCATTGGCCAGATCCAACAGTCCCTTGCACCCTGCCGTGCTGCGCGTGCTGCAGAACATCCTCAAATTCGGGCAGCGGCGTGGCATTCCCGTATCCATCTGCGGTGAAATGGCAGGCGACCCCGTATTCACCACATTATTGCTCGGCCTTGGCCTGCGGGATTTCAGTCTGCACCCCAGCAATCTGCTTGAGGTTCGGCGGCGCATTCGCGACGTGGCACTGAGCGACTGCCAGCGTCTTTGCCGACGCCTGCTGGCGGCCAAGGAACGAGGCCAGATGGAGAGACTGCTGCACGGTGGTGCGGGTGGATAGCAGCGGACTGCTGTTACTCGTCCTGCTTGCAACGGGCTACTGGTGGTACAGCAGCCACAACGCCTACGAACTTGCCCGCCAGCTTGGTGCGGAGGTCTGCGCACGCGCCGCCGTGCAGTTTCTCGATCACACCGTCAGTCTCCATCGTCTTCGTCTGCGTCGAGACGACAACGGCCGCGTTCGGATATACCGAATCTACCGGTTTGACTATTCAACCGACGGATTGTCCCGCCAAAGCGGCCAGTTGGCGCTGCTTGGATCACAGGTGCTGTGGGTCAGCGAGATCACGCCAGAGCGCGAGCCGCTTACTTGACCACACGCAACCAGGGCGCCTTTTTCGGCGGCTCGTCGTCACCGGTGGGACCGGATTCTTCGGCGGCAGAAGGCAGGGTGGACTCGGGATCATCCGGTGGCAGCATCATGCCCTGTCCGGTTTCCTGCGCATAAATGGCCAGGATCGCCGCGACAGGCACATCAATGGACTGACTGACGCCCGAGAAGCGCGCCAGAAAACGAATGGCGTCATTGCCCATATCCAGGCCGCTGACGGCGCGATAGGCGATGTTCAGCACGACACGCCCGTCCTTGATCGTCTGGGGTGGCACACGGACACCCGGTTGGGTGCCATCCACCAGCAGATAGGGAGTCATGCCGTTGTCCTCGATCCATGCGTGAATGGCGCGCAACAGATAGGGGCGATTGGAGGTCATGGCGGGTGTCGAATGCGTGGCGTCTGACATGCAAAGGAACTCGAAAAGTGGTCTGCACCCCGAAGGGTTTGCAGGCAAGCGCGTTCATGGGCAACGCGAAAAGGCGACATAGGACCATCGACGGAATCATCCGTCCGATAACGCCGAAAGGCACCCCCGAGGGAGTGCCTTTCGAATGCTCTACGGGCGACGGTCAGTCAGTGAATATCGCGCCAGTACTCCGCTTTCAACAGCCAGGCAAGGAAGGTGAACACAGCAAGGAACAGAATCACCCAGACGCCGATGGCCTCACGCTTCATTGCAGCCGGCTCACCGACATAGTTGAGGAAATTGGTGATATCGCGAACCACACCGTCAAATTCCTCCGCGCTGAGACGCCCTGCAGGTGCCAACTGGAAGCCCGAAATGTGCTCCGCACCGTGTTCGTCCTGTCCGTAAACAGCGCGTTGCGTGCCCTGCAGGTCCCAAAGCACATTGGGCATGCTGGCACCCGGCAGCAGGGTGTTGTTCCAACCACTGGGACGCGACTCGTCGACGTAGAAGGACTTCAGGAAGGTGAAGGTCCAGTCTGGACCACCCGGCTTGGCACGCGCGACCAAGGACAGATCCGGTGGCGCCTTGCCGAAGAAAGCCGTTCCATCTGCAGGTGCCATCGAAGACTTCATCGTGTCACCAAACTTCGCACCATTGAAGTTCAGCCAGGTCTGAACGTCATCCTCGGTCAGACCGAGATCCGCCGCCATCCGGGAATATCGCTGATACCCGAGCGAATGACATCCGGCGCAGTAGTTCATGAAGTACTTCGCGCCACGCTGCAGTGAGGCCTGGTCCCCGAGATTGACGTGCGACTCCATCAAGGCACCACCACCAGATGCCTGACTGCCGACCGAGACAAAGCCAAGAACCAACGCAACAAAGGGGGCAAGAATGCGATTAGTCATGGCTGCTCACCCGTTCCGGCACTGGCTTGTAGGAATCCCACTGCGTCCACAGCGGCATGAAGAGGAAGAACGCGAAGTAGTAGGCCGTGAATATCTGTGCCATCAGCTTCTGCAAGTCGCTGCCCGACTGCATGCCCAGCCACGCCAGCGACACGAAGGCCACGACAAAAATCGAGATCAGCAGCTTGGACAATGGTCCACGATAGCGGATCGACTTGACAGGGCTGCGGTCCAGCCAAGGCAGAAGGAACAGGATCATCACCGCACCGCCCATCACGATGACACCCGCCAACTTGTCCGGCACCGCCCGCAACATCGCGTAATACGGGGTGAAGTACCACACCGGCTTGATGTGATCCGGCGTGACCATCGGATCGGCCGGGATGAAGTTGTCGTATTCGAGGAACAAGTCACCGAATGTCGGCGTGAAGAAGATGATGAAAGCGGCAATGATCAGGAAAAAGCCCACGCCAAAGATGTCTTTGACCGTGTAGTACGGGTGGAACGGGATGCCATCGAGCGGCTTGCCGTTCTCATCCTTTTTCTTCTTGATGTCGACGCCTTCCGGATTGTTCGAACCCACCTCATGCAACGCTGCGAGATGCAGAACCACGAGCAGCAGCAATACCAGCGGCATGGCGATAACGTGCAGGGCAAAGAAGCGATTCAGGGTCGCGTCCGAGACGAGGAAGTCGCCACGAATCCATTCCGTCAGATCGCCACCAATCACCGGGATCGCACCGAACAGATTGATGATCACCTGCGCACCGTGATACGACATCTGGCCCCAGGGCAGCACATAGCCCATGAATGCCTCGGCCATCAGTGCGAGGAAGATCGCCACACCGATCACCCAGACCAGTTCGCGCGGCTTTTTCGATGATCCGTAGATCAGACCGCGGAACATGTGCAGATAGACCACGATGAAAAACAGCGACGCACCAGTGGAATGCATGTAGCGCAGCAACCAGCCCCACTCCACGTCGCGCATGATGTACTCGACCGAAGCAAACGCCTCGGCGGCACTGGGCTTGTAGTTCATCGTCAACCAGATACCGGTGACGATCTGGTTGACCAGCACCAGCATGGCGAGCGAACCAAAGTAGTACCAGAAGTTGAAGTTCTTCGGCGCGTAGTACTTGGAGAGATGCTTTTCCCAGGCATCCTTGAGGCTGGGCGCGCGTTCATCCACCCACTGCACCGCGCCCTCAACCGAACGTTCGATCAGACCGGCCATCAGGCTGCTCCTTGTGTGTCGACGCCAATCTGCAGCGTGTTGTCATCGAGGAATTGGTGCGCCGGCACGCGCAGGTTGGCCGGCGCGGGTACGCCCTGATATACGCGGCCCGCGAGATCAAAGCGCGAGTTGTGACACGGGCAATAGAAGCCGCCTTTCCAGTCCGCATCAAACGGCTGTGCGACCACTTCCGGCTTGAACAAGGGAACACAGCCCAGATGCGTGCAGATGCCCACCAACACGAGGTACTCGGGCTTGATGGAACGGTGGGCGTTCTTGGCATAGGCAGGTTGCTGTTCGGGATTGTCCGAATTCGGGTCGCGCAGACGTCCGTCTTCGCCCGGCAAGGCCTTCAGCATTTCTTTCGTTCGTCGCACGACGAACACAGGTTGGCCACGCCAGGTAATGCGCAGCAACTGCCCGGACTGCAGCTTCGAAATATTCTCGGTGACCGGGGCACCCGCCGACTGCGCGCGCGCGCTGGGTTGCCACGAACTCAAGAACGGAATGGCTGCAGCCATTGCACCTGCACCACCCACCACGGCTGTGGTAGCGGTCAGGAAACGGCGGCGGCCTGGGTCAACACCTTGGTCAGCCATGCGGCTCTCCACGTCACACAGGAAAATGAGCGATCCACGCGCTCCCTTCCGGTGAGCGGTGGCGACGGAACCCGAATAGTTTAGGCGACACCCGCGACAGCGACAACGAACACGTGACGAAGGCACAATGCGACTCTTGTCGACCCTGTGCCCGATGCCCCACGTGAAGCGATACGGATGGTTCCTGCTGCAAAGTGTCGTTGCCGGTCTGGCGGCCGCCTTTGTCATTTCTCAATTTTTCCCTGCTGCCGTACGCACCATGCAGGCCAGCAGCGCGCTGCCTGAAACGACCGGCCTGCAGGTGGTCTCCTATGCCGACGCGGTCGCGTCGGCTGCGCCGGCGGTAGTCAGCATCTACGCTGACAAGCTGATCACCGAACAGACCCTGATCCGGGTGCCCAGCAACTCCACCGTGCAACGTTTTTCCGGACTGGCCTACGGCCCGCCCCGTACCCGCCTTGAGCGTGCGCTCGGCTCGGGCGTCATCGTTACCGAAGACGGCTATGTGCTCACCAATCACCATGTGATCGCCGGCGCCAGCCAGATTCGGATCGCCTTGTGGGACGGTCGCGTGACCCAGGCGAACCTGATCGGCAGTGATGCCGATACCGATCTGGCTGTGCTGAAGATGGAAGGCTCCGCCTTGCCCGCGCTGCCACTGGATGCCGAGGTTCCCAAGCGGGTCGGTGACGTGGTGCTGGCCATCGGCAACCCGTTCGGTCTGACACAGACGGTCACGCAAGGCGTTATCTCCGGTCTCGGTCGAAACCAGCTCAATCTGCGTGCCTACGAGGACTTCATCCAAACCGACGCCGCGATCAACGAAGGCAATAGCGGTGGTGCGCTGATCAATGCGCGTGGCCAACTGATCGGCATCAACACCTTCGTGCTGGGGCGAATCAATGGCGCCGAAGGCATTGGATTCGCGATACCGATGAGCACCGCCAGCGCCGTATTCGAGGAGATCAAACAGCATGGCGCGGTGGTTCGGGGCTGGATGGGCGCCGAGTATGGCGATGCGCCGTTGCTGCCTGGCAGCCTCGACGCCGATGCACCACGCGGTGTTGCGCTGACCGCGCTGTACAGCGGCGGTCCGGCACATGCCGCCGGATTGAAGTCGGGCGACGTGCTGTTGCGCTTCAATGGCGAAGCCATTGCCGACCAGGCGGATCTTCGGCTGCGGGAAGCCGCCATTCCCCCAGGTGAAAAGGTTCAAGTCGCCGGGTTGCGTGCGGGTGTTCCCTTTGAAGCGACGCTGGAGCTCGGCCAACGTCCGATCATGAGCAACTGACTGCGCGGCAGGCTTGCGCTCAACTCCGCTGATCCGCGTCCGATACCCGCGCCTGCGCAAGCTGCTCGCGATAGCGCTGCAACAGTACGCCGACGCGCTCGACAAAGACCTGGGTCTCTGGATAGGGAGGCACGCCGCCAAATCGATCTACCGCGCCCTCACCGGCGTTGTAACCGGCCACGGCCAGCGAGATGTCGCCATCGAAACGCTTCAGCAGCCAAGCCAGATAGGCCGCACCACCGGCAATGTTCTGCTCGGCGGAGAATGGGTCGACCACGCCGAAACGCGCCGCCGTATCGGGCATGAGCTGCATCAAACCCTGAGCACCTTTGTTTGACAGCGCATTGAAGTTGAAAGCGGATTCCGCATGAATCACCGCACGGACCAGCGCTTCGTCAACGCCTTGCGCCGCACTTGCGCGACGGATTTCCTCAGCATAGGCAGTGGTATTCAGACCCACACTGTTGAAATCGACGCTACTCGCCACGCTGCAGGCGTAACAGGTTTCGATATAGCTGAAAACCAGTTCCACGCGCTGCCCAGCGGGACGTCGATTGGTGTAGTGGGTCACGCCGTCCTTGACATAGCGATACACCGCGCCGCGACTGACCCGCGAACCGGCGGCCGCAGGTGCCTCCTTGGGCGGCTCGCTTTCCGCCGTCGAGGTACGAAACTCGACTCGCGGTCCGCTTTGTGTCGACGCCGGTGGCAACCCCGTCTGGGGCGGACTCGCGACCGGCGCACTGGAAACCCCTGCCGAGCCGGAATTGCTGCCGCGGCTGTACTTGATCGGCTTGCAATCGCGATAGCCAGTTCGATCACTCGTGAAGGCAGTTTCGCCTTGCGGACCAATACAGCGATACAAATCACCCGCCCACACGCCTCCCCAAGGCATCCACAGCAGAAAGCAGATCCAGGCCAGAGGCGCAGCGCGCCTTAGGCCGACCTGCGGAGAATCGTGGTGCGCTGGGAGCAAAGTCATGGAGCGCAGTGTCATGCGGGCGTGCAAAAAAGCCAAGAGACCGCATGCGAACCCGTTCAGCGCAATGGGTTCCGCAGCACTAGGAGCCTGTCGGACTTGAAGAATCGAAGCGAAAATTCGGCTGGGCGAGGCCAGTTTTTGCCGGTTTCGCAGGGCAATAGTTGAACTATTGCCCAAGGAAGCGGCGAAAAATGGACCGTCCAGACGGATTTGCAGCCGATTCCCCTTCAAGTCCTACAGGCTCCTAGCTGACACCGAGTCGTGGACAGCGGGTCGGGCGCTCGACCCGCGAGCCTTTAGAATGCTGCGCTATCACTCAGGGAGAATTTCATGCAACTAGAGAATGTGCGCGCCGTCGTTACCGGCGGCGCCAGCGGCTTGGGTCTCGCCACGGCGCGCCACCTCGTCGCCCACGGCGCGAAGGTCACGCTTCTGGATGTGCAGGCGGAGCGCGGCATGGCGGTAGCGGCGGAACTGGGCCCGAACGCGAACTTCCTGCGCACGGATGTCACCAGCGAGGCGGATGCCATCGCGCGGATCGGCGAAGCCAAGGATCACATGCAAGGTCTCAACGTGGCCATCAATTGCGCGGGAATCCTCGGCGCTGGCCGCGTCCTTGGCAAGGAAGGCCCGATGCCACTGTCGCTGTTCGAAACCACCGTGCGGGTCAATCTGGTCGGCAGTTTCAACATCGCCAAGGCGGCGGCAAACCTGATGCAGCACAACGATGCGGACCAGGATGGCGGCCGCGGCGTGATCATCCACACCGCATCGGTCGCCGCCTACGAGGGCCAGATCGGACAGGCGGCCTACTCGGCCAGCAAAGGCGGCGTGGTTGGCATGACCCTGCCGATGGCGCGCGAGTTCGCGCGGATTGGCGTTCGCGTCATGACGGTGGCCCCGGGCGTCTTCCATACGCCGATGGTCGACAGCATGCCGCCAGCCGTCTACGAATCACTGTGTGCCCAGGTTCCCTTCCCTTCACGCCTCGGAACGGGCGAGGAGTTCGCAGAGACCATCGCGTTCATCCTGCAAAACGGCTACATGAATGGCAGCGTCATCCGGATGGATGGCGCCATTCGGCTGGCGCCGAAATAAGCCGCGATGAAGCAAGCGCCCTTGATTGAACTCGATCACGCGACCGTGATGCGTGGCGAACAGCGTGCGCTGGACGCGCTCAGTCTTCGCGTCGATGCCCACGAAAGCATTGCCATTCTCGGCGCAAACGGTTCGGGCAAGTCCACCCTTATCAAGATGCTGACGCGTGAACTGTTCCCGCTCAACGACGAGGATCGCCCGCCGCTGAAGATTCTCGGCAAGAGTCGGTGGGTGACGGCGGACCTGCATGCGCAGCTGGGCATCGTCCACACCGAACTCGCCGACTTGCTGCTGTCGATTCCCGGCATGCGGGTTCGCGATGCGATTCTCGGAGGACTGTTGAACCGGCACGCCATCGACCCGGAGGCGCAGCCGGACGAGTCGATGCTCGCGCGCATCCGCGCGGTCGCCATGCGAGTGTCCTGCGTCGATCTGCTGGATCGACCCTTGACCGAACTGTCTGCCGGGCAACTTCGCCGCAGCCTGATCGCTCGTGCCATCGCGCATCAACCAGGCACCCTGCTTCTGGATGAGCCCGCCAACGGACTTGACCTGCAGGCGCGACAGGAACTGGATGTGATCCTCCGTCGCCTTCAGGAAGAAGGCGTCGGCATCTGGCTGATCACCCATCACATCGAAGAG
>Ga0209066_10003205_pt1 | contig 18934 bp, 10 predicted proteins | sample All_14_2_FD_187198 | JGI IMG/M metagenome (GOLD analysis project Ga0209066, IMG submission 187198) | Freshwater microbial communities in response to fracking from Pennsylvania, USA - Allegheny Zone_MetaG_DW_15 (SPAdes) (version 2) ... | reverse complement strand
GAGGATTCGCGCGCGAGCAGCCGCGTCTCGACGGGGAAGAGGCGGGACTCGGCGGTGTGGATGTCGGCGTCGCCGAGGTGCGCCGCCACGGGGTCGGGGCGGATTGTGGCAGACATGACGAGGAGTCGCAGGTCGGGGCGCAGGGCGCGGCGTGCGTCAAGGGCAAGGGCGAGACCGGTGTCGGCGGCGAGGCTCCGCTCGTGGAACTCGTCGAAGATGATGAGGCCTGTGTCGGCCAGTTCGGAATCGTTCAGCAGGCGTTGTGTGAGCAACCCTTCCGTGAGGATTTCGATGCGGGTGCGCGGCCCGACCTTCCGGTCCAGGCGGATGTGATAACCGATCGATTCTCCGACAGCCTCATGGCGTTGGCGCGCCATGTAGCTAGCAGCGGCGCGGGCAGCGAGGCGGCGCGGCTCGAGCAACAGGATCTTGCGGCCGCCCAGCCAAGGCGCGTCCATCAGGGATGGAGGAACTCGCGTGGTTTTCCCAGATCCGGGCGGCGACTGCAACACGACCGAACGGTTGGCGGCCAACGAGGCGGCGAGGGCAGGCAGGAGGGTGTCGACGGGAAACACGTTATTCCCCTTCGCGGACGGGACCGTGTTTCTTCACGTCCTTCATCGGGATAGTCTGGCTGATCCCCGGCGCGGTCTCGAGACGGATGCCCTCCTCGTTCATGAACTCCAGCACGCCTTTGTAGTACGAGCGGGTTGTGGTCACCTCATAGTTGGGAATGAACTGCCGCAAGAGCTTGAACTGGAAGGTGAGCGTCTCGCCGCGTTTGACTTCGATCTTTCGCTTCTGGCTGGCAAAGCCTTTGCGGAAGATCTCGACCTCATGTTCGCCTTCCAGCACTTCTTCGACCGCGAAGGGGTCGGAAACGGCGGTCGTGTCGGTCTTGCGCGTGATGGTGATGCCCACTTTCTTGCCGTCGATGAGCACTGTGGAACCGGCTGGCGCCGTGATGAGTTCGATGCGTCCGGTGATCTTGGCGAGCCGGAATTCTTCGGTGATGGAGGCTCCTTTTTCGAGCGTCACGTCGCGGGCGACCGGCTCGTGCCCGGCCTTGTCCACGCGCACGCGATAGGTGCCGGGCTTGGCGTTGACGAGGTCGTACGGGGCTTCGCCCTTGAACTCGTCATTGATGTAGACGCGCCCGGCTTCGGGGATCGAGACCACGCGCAACGTACCGGGCAGGGGCTTGAGTTGGACCTCGACCTTCTGTACCTCGCCGGCGGCCAGCGAGAACTCGCGCGTGTGGGACTGGAACCCGTCTGCCCTGATCTCGAGCGTGACGGTGCCGCCGGGGATGCGGTCGATGTGGCAGGGAGTGCGGCCTCGGGAGATGCCGTTGATGAAGACCTCGGCGCCGCCGGGATCTGAGGTGAGCGCGATGGTGCCCGAATCCGACATGAGGGTGACGGCCTGTTTGACGGGTGTGCGCCCTTCGAGTGTGACATCAATTTCCTTGGTCTGAAAACCGGGAGCGGCGATAGTCAACCGGTGGGTCCCGCTTTCCAAGGTGGTGACGAGCAACGGAGTTGAACCGAGGGATACGCCCTTGAGTGAGACCTCGCACGGGGTCGGGTCGGTGGTGAGCAAGAGTATCCCGGTGACCGGCTCGAGCTTGAAAGCGGCGGTCCGGCTTACCCCGGGTTCCAAGAGGACAGTGTCGAAGCTGTCGTTGAAATTCGCATGGGAGACCTGGAGGAGGTGCTGTCCGGGCTCAAGGTCGGTGAGCGAGAGGGGAGTCACGCCCTTCTCGCTGTTGTCCACGCGCACGAGGGCTCCGGGCGGCTGCGACGTGATGTCGAGTCGGGTGGAAGGCCCCTTGTCTTTTGCCGCGTTGGCATTGAGGCCGAGAAACAGGGCGACGGCGAGGGTTAAAAAGCGGTTACGTGTCATACGGTTCACCTTGGCTGAAAAGAGGGGATGGTTTAGCGCCGGTTTTTCTTGAGACGGCTTTCCACATCGATCAGTTTGCGGGTCGCCTCTTTGTTGCGGGAGTCGGTGCGGTCAGGGATCATTTCGCGGAGGATCTTCAGCTCTTGGGCGGCGCTGGCCCAGTCGGCGAGGTTGATGGCCCGGTCGGCGCGGAAGCGCTGCTCCTCGTGGCGTTTGGTCAATTCGCCTTCGGCGGCTTCGAAGCCGTCGATGATTTCGGGGTAGAAATCGGGTTTGGGATTGACGGTGTCGAGATAGAAGACCGCTTCCTGATAACTGCGGATCGCCTCGTAGAGGTTGCCGTACTTCACCTCGCGCTCTTCAAACTTCTTGCGTGCGACCGCCAGCGCGTTACGGGCGAGCATGGTGAGCTTGTCGGCTGAGAACTGGATGGCCCAGATGCCAAGCTCATTTTTGCTAAAGGTTTCCAGCTTTTCGCGCAACGCTTTGAAAGGTTCGGGCTCTTCACGGTTGGTGACGCGGCAGGTGTGAACCCGCTTTCCGATGGCGGCGGTGAGGGTCCATTCGTTCAGCGTGTTGGGATGTGCGGCGAAACCGGTATAGGTTTTTTCGAGCGAGTAGAAGCCGCTGGCTTCTATCTCGCGGGTCAGTTCGGCCAGCAGTTCACGGTCGACCTGTTTCTCCCTGCGCACGTGGCGGTTCTTGCCGGAGAGGTCGTCGATCTTGACGGCGAGAACGCCTTCGGGCGAGAGGGTGAGTTCGTACCTGAAAATGTTTTCCGTGGAGGCCTCGACCTTTTCGTATTGGAGCAACAGCGTCTTTTCCTGCAGGATGTTTTGCGGCTTTACGGCAACGCGGTCGTTTTTGCGATTGGAGGGGTCGAGGATCAGGGTGATGCCGGTGACGAGGATCAGGACGGCGGCAAGCGTCCAGAGAAGCGGTCGCAGGAAGTTTTTCTTGGCGTGGTTGGCTGAAGGCTCGCTCTTGCCGAACCCAAGATCGATGACCACCTCGGTGTTCTCTTGGGGCGGCTTGTCGGCTTGGCTCAGGGTCACCTCTTCGGCTCGTTCGACACGGAGAAGGGTTTGGCCGGCTCTGATGAGGTCTCCCTGCGCTAGCCGTGACTCGTCTACGGCCGTTTCGTTGACGAGGGTCTGGTTGGCGCTTGCCAGGTCGATGAGCCAGAGTTCGCCGTTGCGCATCTCGAAACGGCAATGGCTGCGCGAGAGCAGCAGGTCGGATATCGCGATGTCGCATTGGCTGGAACGCCCGAGTATGAGTCCCGCAGAGGTGATGGGGTAGCGGCGGCCTTTCAGTGGGCCTTCCTCGATCACGAGGGTGTATAAGTAAGTGCTCATAGGTTAGAAGAGTTGGTCCATGACTTGACGGAGAATCGGGCCGAGCAGGATGATGAGCACGGCCGGAAAGATGCACAGCATCAACGGCCCGAGCATCTTGACGGGGGCTTCGTTGGCCAGCTTTTCGGCGCGGTCAAACCGGCGCGAGCGCATCTGGTCGGACTGGATGCGCAAGATGGCGCCGATGCTGACTCCGAGTTCATCGGCCTGGATCAGCGCATAGGCCACGGCGCGCAGATCGGCGAGGTTTACTCGCTGCGCCATATTGCGCAAGGCGACGCGTCGGGGGATGCCCACCTGAATTTCGCGCGTCATGCGGATGAGCTCTTCGTTGAGCGGGTCGAGTCTGCGGCGTTCGCAGTTGCGCTGGAGGGCGCTCATGAAGTCCATGCCCGCTTCGACGGAAAGGGTGAGGAGGTCCAGCACAAAAGGCAGGGCGCGCTGAATGGCTGCGTGGCGAGCCGAGAGAACCCGCCGCAACCAGAGAAGGGGATAATAGTACAAGAGGACGACTCCCAGCAACAGGGCGAGTTCAAGGTTCCCGGCAAGCGCGGAGTTCGGGGCGACTGCGCTGACCAGCCGCAAGCCCGCGAACCAGAAGGTGCCGCAGACCAACGGCACCAGCATCTTGACGGCGACGAATTCGCGGCCGCTGAGAAGACCTTCAAACCCGGCGGAAACGAGCTGGCGGTCGGCGGTATCGCGGGCCTTCTTGAACGACGGCCGCATCACGAAGCCATCCAAGTTTGGCACAAAAGGCAATAAAAGCCGAAAGACGAGCGGCAGTTTCCGCTCTTGCTGGCGCCCATCGGCTAGCGTCACATACGTGATCTGCCGGGCGATATTCAGGCAATACCAAGCCAAGCCTGCCGCGCAGGCCGACCAGGCGAGCATGGTCAGCAGTCCCAAGGTGTCGGTCATGGCGTCATCAATCCGGTCAAGGTACACAAGCTTCAGAATTAAGTCATAATTATCCCTGTTTACACTGCGGATGTCACGACAGACTTTCAGAAAACCCTGAAAAGGTCGGCGGTCTCTAGGCTGGAAAGGGGAGCGTGATTCTGTTTTAATACCACCCACACGTTTTGTTCTGAGGATCCAGCACATGAGTAAACCCGTCTTCGCAGGCATTGCCGTATTTTGCTGTTTTCACGTCGCTTGGTGCGTTGAGCCGCCCCCGGCGGGTTTTTTGCTGGACCAGGCCGCAGCCATCGCCTCCTCCCGCGCCGTGACGGAGGTGCGGTTTCCGGACGCGGACCGCGTGCTGGTGGACGACCATGTTTTCGAGCAATTCGAGAAAGACGGCACGTCGATCGTGTGGGATGACGAATATTCGAAGGTCCTCACGGAGAAAGGACGGCGCGACGCCTCGACGCTCCAGCTCGAGTTCAGTGCCCACTATGGCACGACGTTGGTCTATCGTGCGGAGATCATCAAGCCTGACGGGCGCGTCATCCCCATTGACACGGCGGCCTATTCGCGCGTCATGACGGAACCGGGCCAGATGGGGGCCAACATTTATGACCCGGACAATAAGGTCCTGAGCTTCTCGATCCCCGGTCTCGCAATCGGCGACCTTTGCCACCTCGTCACCTGCCGCATCACCTCCAAGACTCGCATGCCCAACACCTGGAGCGATTACGCGGTCTTCGAGTACGATTCGCCGATCGTCAAATTCGACTACACCATCTCTGCCCCGCCGGAACTCCCGATCCGTCACAAGGTCTTGCGGGCGCCGGTCACCAATACCGTGGTGTTCGCCGAGACGCGCCTGTCGGACGGGCGCACGCTCCACACATGGAAGGTGAGGGATGTGCCTCAGATGTTTCCCGAGCCAGACATGCCTCCACTCCATACGCAAGTCCAGCGCCTGATCCTGAGCACCATTGAAGACTGGCGCACCGTGTCGCGCTGGTACTGGGACCTCTGCCAGCCGGCCCTTGCCAAAACCACGCCGGAAATGCAGGCCGAAGTGGATCGTCTGGTCGCGGGAGCCACAACACGCGATGAAAAACTGCGGCGGATCTTCAAATTCGTTTCGCAAGAGATCCGCTACATGGGCATCACCACCGAGGACACCGCTCCCGGTTATGAGCCGCACGATGTCAGCCTCACTTTCAAAAACCGTTACGGCGTGTGTCGTGACAAGGCTGTGCTGCTCGCTGCCCTGCTGAAGCTGGCCGGCATTCCCAGTTATCCGGTGTTGATCCACGCGGGCGCAAAGATGGACCCGGATGTGCCGATCCCCTTCTTTAACCATGCCATTACCGCCGTGGACAAGCCAGGCGGAGGCTACATCCTGATGGACCCTACGGACGAGAACACGCGCGATCTTTTCCCCTCTTACCTCGGGAACCGCAGCTATCTGGTGGCCCGTCCGGAAGGCGAGACGCTGTTGGTTTCGGATGTCCATCCCGCCGAAAACAACTTGGCACGTATTACCACCGACGGCACTCTGGATGAAACCGGCGCGCTGTTGCTCAAGACCCGGATCGTATTCGAAGGCATCAACGACAACGCGTACCGCGGGCACTTCCTGCAACAAAAGGCCGAACAGCGCCGGAAGTTTTTTGAGGGGGTGCTCAAAAGCCGCCTTTCCGGCGCGGAAGTGATCGAGTGTGTCCTTACGCCCGAAGACTTGCAGAACACGGAAGAGCCCTTGACCGTCTCGCTCACGAGCCGCGTTCCTGATTTCCCGGTAAGAGGGGAAGGACTCGACCTCGTCACCATGCCGTGGCTCGGCACCGCTTTGGGGTACGCGAATTTCGTGATCGGACAAACCGGTCTGAAAGCTCGCCGCTATCCCATGGAGACCCGGCTCGCCTGCGGGATCGAAGAGCGGGTCACACTCGATATCGGGGCCGGGTTGGGCGCGCCCCGCGCGCTGCCTGCCGAGATCAGCATCGACCGTGCGGGTGTCGTTTTCAAGATGACGCAGCATGTCGCGGGGGGACGGCTCACGGGTGCGCTGCGGTATCTGTTAAAAGCCCCTGAGTTTTCGCCTGCCGACTATCTCGAACTCAAGAACATTCTTCAAGAGATCGAGCTAGCCAGTCGCAACCGGCCCCTCTTTGTCGGCAAGGACATCCTCGCGCCTGATCAGGAGACCCTGTTCGTGTTGACGGACACGCAGCTTCACACGCCGCAGGCGTGGACGACCACGAAGACCTGGTCCAAACGCATTCTGACTTACGCCGGCAAGAAGAACGGAGCGGAACTGAAGTTCGCGTTCAACCCTGCGTGGCAGAGCGTCGAGCTGGTCTCTGCCGTGGTCTCGAATACCACAGGCAAGGTGTATCAGGTGACTCCCAAAGAGATGAATGTCATGGACGCAGCCTGGGCCGGCTCGGCGCCGCGTTACCCGGCCTCGAAGACGCTGGTCGTGAATTTGCCCGGCGTTGAGACGGGCAGCGTGATTACCGTCACGACGCGCTACACCCAGACGAACGCGTGCTTTTACAGCCACGCGCATTCGTTCGGCGGCACTGAGCCGGTCTTGGACGAGACCTACCGCCTGACTTATCCGAAGGCGCTAAAACCGAAAATGCAGCTGTTCCACTTCGGTTCGGTCACTTGCGTTGCGGAGACCAATGCCGCGTCTGTCGTTCTCACTTGTCACGCGCCCGAACAGCCGGTTGTCCGCGCCGAAGAGCAGTTGCCTCCCGGACATTTCTTTAAGCCGACGCTCTTTGTTTCATTCGGTGATTGGACGGAGTATGCGCGTCAGCTTCGCCGCGAGATCGCCGCAGTCTCCGCCGACGATGCCGCTGCCCGCCGTCGCGCCAAAGAGCTTGTCAAGACGCTCAGAGAACCGCGCGCCCGCATGCTCGCCATCCGTGACGAAGTCCTGCGCACCATCCGTCCGGCAGGGCCGTCGTTCTTGGAGTTGCCGCTCGGCACACTCTCCGCGCCCGATCGCACGCTGGCCGATCAGTACGGGCATCCTGCTGACCGTGCGGTGCTGTTGGCCGCGATGCTTGACGCGGTTGGCTTTGATGCCGAGCTGCTCTTCGCGAGCGGTGACAAGACACGCTACCCGGCCTTTTCGCAGCCCCAGCGCGACGTCCCCCAATTCGGGTTTTACGGTAATCCGCTGGTGGCGGTTAAACACAAAGGGATCGTGTACTATCTCAACGAGGGCGACCAGTACGACGAGCTGGGCTGCTCATCGTTTGATGCCGTGCCCGCATTGACCCTGAAGGGGAAGACCGAGACGCTTGCCGTAGCCGAGCCCTTCCGCAATCGTGCGAAAAACACGTGGTCGGTCGATCTCGATGCCTCAGGCGCCGCGCGGATCACGGTCTCCAACTGGTTCTTCGGCACGCAGGCCGGCGTATTCCGCAAGCAGTATCAAGAGATGTTGCCGGAGGATCGTCGTCGCCACCACCTCGAGTTGGTCGGGGCCATCTCCAAATCAGCCGAGCCGGCCTCCGAACTGCTCACGGAGACGGCCGTCTATCCTTGCCTTCGCACGTACACGGTCACGGCGAAAAACTATGCGGTCGTCGGGAAGGACACATTGACCCTGCTGATCCCGGAAGTTGCGGGAGCGATCTTCCCGTTGCGGGCCGACACGCGCGAAAGCCCTTTGTTCTTGGGGAACAACGATCTTTCGGAATTGGACTGCCGCATCACGTTGCCGCCTGGATTCACGCGTGTCCCGCTCGTGCCGGAGTCAAAGCGGTGGGTGTTGCCGAACGGTTTCGGGACTCTGGACTACGCGGTTCAGACAGCTTCGCGTGCCGACGGGCGAATGGATGTGTTTATCACGCGGAAGATTGTCCGGTGCAGCGGCGAAGCCGCGCCGGAGCTCTATCCGGCCTTGTTGGAGTACAACCGCCGCTTCACGCATGCCTCCGTCCGCACGCTGGTGGCGGAGCGTTCCGCCACACCCTGAAGAGGGTTTGCTCGGGCGTTTGCCTCAAGGCTGTCGCCGCAGGCCGCATCGAGGAGGTTCTTCGCTTGCAGGTCACTCGACCGAGACGACCGTGAACGCGTGCGAGGCCGCTCCGATCTTGATGTCGAAGGTGTCGCCCGCGGTTTTCCCCAGCACAGCTCGCCCCAGAGGCGAGAGCGCGGTGACGATCAGGATCTCCTCCCCGTCAGCAACGATCTGTTCGCCGCCCGCGGCAGGCCCGAAGAACAGGGCCCGCTTTTTGCCCTCACCCGATTGCAGCCGGACGAGTGCTCCGAGCTGGACGGGGGAGTTCCCGCCCAACTCTTTCAAGGGGAGCGCCTGGAGCCGCTGCAGGGCATGTGTCAGTTCCTCGATCCGCATGGCCTGGCCTCTCGCGAGGTAGGACGACTCGAGACTGAAAGTGTCGTATTTGCTCTCGGCGCGATGCGCCTCGTTGGTAGCCATGGACGCCGAGTTCTTGGCCGCGGCGGTCAGGGACTCCAGCTCGCGGGCCATCTGGTCGACAAAGCGGCGATGGATCTCTTCTTTGGTCATTTCGGTATTCCTCGCATTGTGGCCTGCGTCAGGCGTGACAAATCTCCGGAGTGCGTGCCAAGGGGAAGGCCGCCTTGTGCAGACAGCGCCGGGAGGACGGACAGGAGGGAGCGTTTCGCCGCGGTTGGGTCCACTTGAGAGATGGGTGTGCGCTATTAGCGCTCGAGCGCGCAGGCAAAGGCGCCGTCTGTGCCGCTGCGGGTCGGGATTCGCTCCTCGACACCCACGCAGACGAGTTCTGGGTGGGCCTTGCGAAGCGCGGTGATCTGGCGGCGGTTCTCCTCCGGCTCCAGGCTGCACGTCGAGTAGACGAGCCTGCCTTTTGGGGCGAGCAGGGTGAGGGCGCTTTCAAGCATGGCGGTCTGCGTGGCGGCCAAGCCCTTCATGCGCTTGGTGGTCCAGCGCCAGCGGGCGTCCGGACGGCGTCGCAACACGCCGCTGTTCGAGCAGGGCGCGTCGAGCAGAATGCGGTCGAAGAGGCCGAAGGGCTCCAGCGCTGCGCGCGGGTTTTCGGTGAGGTCGCCTTGGCAGACGGTGACCCAGGTCTGGCGCGTGCGCTCGAGATTTGCGCGGACTGTCGCGAGCCGGTCCTCATGCAGGTCTAGCGCGACAAGCAGGTGGTCCTTCGAGGCGGGCGGGCCCATGCGCCACGCGAGCTGGACGGTCTTGCCGCCTGGGGCGGCGCAAGCGTCGAGCACTTTGAGCCCGGGCTTAACGTTGAGCAGGTCGATGCAGGTTGCTGTGGCGGGGTCCTGCACGATGAATGCGCCGTCCGCAAAGCCGGGCATCTCTTCGACGCGTGAGCCGCGGGGCATCGGCACGAAGGGCTCGGTTGCGCCAGGCGGATAGGCGAGGAACGTTTCGGCCGGCGTATTGTTCCACTCGCAGAGCGCGAGCGTCTCGGCTTCGCCGAAGCGCTCCAGCCACCGGGTGATGAGCGCGTCAGGATGGGAGGTGCGGATGCCGATCGTTTCCTTGGCCAGCTTGGCGAGCAGGTCGTCGCGTTGGCGCAGCAGGTTGCGGAGCACGCCGTTGACGAGGCCGGCGGTCTGTTTGGAGGCTAGCTTGGCGGCTTCGACGGTCTCGTTGACGGCGGCGTACTCGGCCACGTCGGGCATGAAGAGGATCTGACACGCGCCCACGAGCAGGGCGGCCCCGGTTTCACCTTTTGGCATACGCTTCATGAGCTTGCCAAGCGCCCACTCGAGCGTTCGGTGTCGCCGGACCGTGGTGTAGACAAGATCAATGATGAAAGCCCTGTCGGGGGAATCAGGGATCATCCGGTCTGGGAAATCGCGGGTGGCCAACCAACGAGTGATGACAAAAATCGCTTCGCGTCTGGAACTCATGCAGGTATGTTTTCTGTTGTTGCCGGTTGCGCTTCAGAAGAGAGAGGCGCCGTCTCAAAAATGGACACAAACTTACATCCGCACCGTCCGTTTGTCTATCTGAAAAGAAAGAAGGCCTCTTCTTTGACTCGACGGCCTGGCCGGAAACTGGCATCCTGAATGCAAAGAATGAACGGTAAGAGCGAGAAAACCGTGAAGATCGCGCTGGTCAACATGCCGTTTGCGCCGCCGGAAGGCCCCTCCATCGGTCTTACGCAGATTGCGTCTGTCATCAATAAGCGGTTCGGGGGGCAGGTAGATGTCCGGACACACTACGTGAATCTTGATTTTGCGGCGATGATGAAGGAGTCGGGCTTTTACAGTCAGGCGATCTCGCCGTATGGCCGCATGTCCGGACTTTCAGACTGGTTCTTCCGGTCCGCGGCCTTTCCCGATGCGGACGACAACCTCGACGACTACCTAGCCAGATACTATTTCGACGGCACGCCGGAGTCGGAGGAGGTCGCCGATTTTGTCCGTGCCCGTCGCCGTGATGCGTATGGCTTTCTCGATGAGCTCATCGGCCGGTATGAGTTGGCTTCAGCGGACATGGTCGGCTTCTCCCTCTGTTTTTTTCAGACAGTTGCCTCGCTGGCCATGGCAAATCGCTTGAAGGCTCTGAACCCGAAGCAGACGATTGTCTTTGGCGGTCCGGCGGTGAAGGGCGTTCCGGGAAGGACGCTGGTCGACCATTCGCCCTCCGTCGATTACGTTGTTTCCGGGCCTGGGCTTGTCAGTTTTCCCGAGCTGGTCGCATGCCTCCTTTCTGGCCGGGTGTCGTCGATACCGGAGATTCGGGGAGTCTTTGCGCGGGGAGTGGAGAGCGGCCTGCCGCCGGACAGGGAGGAAGGCGCGAATCTCGATATCAACGCCGACCTGCCGCTGGACTATGGTCCCTTTCTCGATCACTACGAAGCGAGCATGGCGGGCTCAGGACGAAAACCTTTTTTGCTGATGCAGACCTCGCGGGGGTGCTGGTGGGCTGACAAGCAGCGATGTGCGTTCTGTGGGCTCAACGGACTCTCGGAACATTTCGAGGCCTTGTCGCCGGAACAGGCGCTCAGGCACATCCGGGCTGTCCTTGGATACGCGGGCCGAGTCTCCTATTTCGTGGCCTGCGACAACATTGCGCCTCCGAATTACTTCAAGGATGTGTTCCCCCATCTGAACCCGCCTGAGGGTGTCTACATCAAATATGAGGTCCGGCCCACGATCACGGCAGAAGAGATAAGGGCGCTCTGTGCGGCGGGTATCCGGTGCGTCCAGCCCGGCGTGGAGGCGCTTTCGACGGAGAGCCTCAAGTGCATGCGCAAGGGGGTCAGCGCGTTCAACAATATCCGTTTTCTGAAGGACTGCGTTCGCCATTCGCTTTTTGCGGAGTGGAATATCCTGCTTTTCTCCCCGGGCGAGGGCGAGGAGGTCTACCGGAAATACGAGAGGGACATTCCCCGGCTGGTTCACCTGCAGCCGCCGGTGGGGGTCTTCCCCGTCGAGTATGTGCGTGATTCCTGTTATTTCGAACAGGCTGAGGCTTTCGGCCTTGACCTGGAGCCGCACGAGAGCCTCCACTACATCTATCCCTTTGACCGGCAAACGTTGAGCGGGCTCTGCTACCGCTTCTCCGACCGGAATGCCGACCGGGATATGACCGACGCGTGGCTGGAGAAATTGGGCGGGCATGTCGAGATGTGGCGGGAGCGGTGGGCAGGCCGGCAGGAGAACAGGCCGCGCCTCCTGCTCGGGCGAGATGACCATAGCGCGTATATCTACGATTCGCGGTTTGGCGCCGCTGAGAGCTACCGGATTTCCGACGCGTCGGAAAAACTGCTCAACGCGATGGCGAGCACGCCCTTGGCGGTCAGGGAGGCCGCCGTCATGAGCGGGCTCGAAGAGTCCGCCGCGAAGCGAGAGATCGGTTTTTTGAAAGACAGGGGGCTGCTTTTTGAAGAGGACGGCAAGTGCTTGAGCCTGGCCATCGAGGAAACGTAGTGACGAGATGTGCCGCCGCCGTTCGTCTGTGGTGCGGTCTTGAGCGCCCGCCGCGTGACGCAAGAGTGAATGATTGCTGCCGCATTTCGGTGTTGGGTGTGTGTCAGGATAGTAACAGGATTCTCCGAAAGTACTTGCCGCACGACTGCCGCCCTGTTAGAGTTATATATATTGTATGTATAACAAGGAGGTGGCTATGTCGCTTGCAACGCTGACGGCGAAGATCATCGAGAGCATGCCCGCGAGAAGGGGCAACGTTTATGAGACGAACATCCGGAAGCGGCGGGCCGACGGCACCGTCCGCGAGAACGGGCCTTACTACATCTGGACGCGGTGCGAGGGAGGCAGGATGAAATCGTCGTACGTGCCGGCGGCGGACGTGCCCCAGTTCAAGCGGGAGATCGCGAACGGCCGGAAGTTGGCCGCGCTGATGGAGGAGCTGTGGGGACTTGCCGAGGGGATGTCCGACCCGGTAAAAAAAACGCCGCGAGGTACGAAGAGGCCGCGGCGGCTCTGATCGCGGAGAGCCTGGCCGTCTCCGACTGCGTTGAGGCGGGAAGCGCGGGCCTCCCCGAGGCCGAGGGCAGGGTGCGCGCGGCCGCTCTCTCGTTCGCGGCCCGCGTCGTCGGCGAGATCCTGTCGGGGCCCGCGCAGAGGGCGGCGGGCGTGGAGGCCCCGGCGGGCCGGCGCGGGCGGCGGGAGGCGAAGATCCTCTCGAGCGTGGGCGAGGTGTCGTACGCCCGGGCCTACGTGACGGGGGCGGACGGGAAGCGGGGCTTCCCCGCCGACAGGGCGCTCGGCATCACGTGCGGCTGCACTCCCGCCGGCGCGAGGCTGCTGTGCCACGAGGCGGCCCGCAGCCAGTCCTACCTCCAGGCGGCCGAGAACCTGTCTGTTGCCTCCGGGCTGTCCGTCTCGCCCTGCACCATCCGCCGGCTTGTGGCCACGGTGGGGCCGGACATGGAGAAATGGGCGCTGGAGCGCCCGCCCGGCTCCGTCGAGGACGCGCGCGAGGTCGTCGCGTGCCTCGAGATGGACATGACCGGGGTCCGGATGCTGAAGAAGTACCTCAAGGGGGTGAAGGGCAAGGACGGGGCGCCGAAGTGCAGGCAGATCAAGTGCGGGACGCTCTTCCTGATGGAGCGCGACGGGGAGGGCCGGTACCGCAGGCTGCCGGGGACGGCCGTGCACCTGATCTCGTTTTGCGACCCCGTCGCCTTCTCCGCCTCGCTGGAGGCGGCACGGCAGAAGCTGGGCGTCGGACCGGGGACCGCGCTCGTCGTCGTGTCCGACGGTGCGGAATGGATATGGAACATCGTCTCCGACCGCTTCAAAGAGGCGGTCGGCATCGTCGACTTCTGGCACGCCGCCGACCACCTTCACGATCTGTGCGAGTTCTTGGAGGGTAAGTGCTCGGCAGCTGAGGCGCTCTTCGAGCAGTGGCGTCACAAACTGAAGGTCTACGGCGTCGACTGCGTGATCAGGCACTTCGCCTCACTGGAGGCCAAGCCGAGGAAGCGCTCCGGCGTCAGAAAGCGACTGCGCTACTTCAAGGGCCATCGCGACAGGATGCAGTACCGCCGCTTCCGCCGCGAAGGATGGCCGATCGGCTCCGGCGCCATCGAGGGGGCTTGCAAGTCGCTCATCAAACAGCGCACGGATCTTTCGGGGCAGCGATGGTCTCCAGACGGCGCACTGGACGTCCTCTGGGTCAGGGCTCTCATCACCGACGGGCTCCACGCCACCTACTGGAACGGCGTTCGCGACCGCGAGGCCATCGTTAGAGCGGCAGTCTTTGCGGCATGAGCTTCGAGGTAATGTCACTTTCCTGACACACACCCCTCTGCACGCGCGAGCCCTTATCGGAGACGAGCGCAACCCGCGATCGCACTGGACACAAACGACGCACGCCCTCAGAGGACGACGCACGCGTCACAAAAGCTGGATGACCGTGCCGCGCTCCATGTACAGCCAGACGTCCTCGTTCCGGTCCTGCCTGACGATGCCCTTGCCCGTGACCGTGATGTTCTCCGGCGCGAATGACCCCGCGCGCGTGGCGCAGTCGATCAGCCGCAACCAGACCGCTGAGCCTTTGTAGGCCGAGGAATCGACCTCCAGCGTCGAACCCGCGCTCAGCGTCAGCGTTCCCTGTGCGGTCAGCGTGCCTGCACTGTTTTCACCGAGCTCGAAGCGTACGGTCGACTTCGTGTTATTGGTCAGCGAGATGTCTTTGGCCGTGCAGACGCCGTTCGACCCGAGGATCAGCGTGCCCGTGCCGTGCCGCCCGAGGTAGAGGTTGGCGTTCGTCACCGAGAAGCTCCCGCCGTCGACACGCAGCACGCCGACGCTGTTGCTGGTGAAAACGATATTGGGAATATAACCGAGATCGTTCGTAGTCAGACCACCCACATAGACATTCTTTGCTGAAACGAGTGTGCCTCCAGACATCGTATAGTGCCCTCTTCCTCCACCCCAGCCGATCGTCATCGGGTAACCTGTCACACCGGAGCGTCCAACTCCCTGGCGCACAGTACCGCCCGTCTGCACGACAATTCCCGTGGCACCCAACCCCGTTCCCAAGATGAACTGCCCCGAATTCGTCACCGTACCGCCGCTGAAAACGATCTCTCCGACAGCGATGCCGCCAGCAACGGCTCCTACCACGCCGACGATAAGTCCTTGTCGGTTGTCCCACCCGTTCCACATTGCGCGCGAAAGGTCGAGTAATCCGCCTGACATGTTTAAACGGGCATATGCCCGTCCCGTCGTGTGCTCTGCGCGGCCAACAAAAAGGCCGTATCCGACATTGATGCCGAGGTGGACCTCGCCGCCGCTCAAATTAAGTACTCCCGACCCCCCCGTACCGGTGAGTGATCGGCATAAATAGATACTGCCGCCCTCATACAACCGTCCTCCTTCTACATTGACAACACCATTTCCGTTGTTTCCGTTTCCGCCAACGAACATGCCGTCACTTCCCGTCATATTCCAAAAACCGTTGTCGCGGACCGTGACTTCTCCGTAAGCACCCGCCGTATGGGCCACATTAAAACGTCCTCCGGTCCTCACCACATCAAAGAGAGCGTTTTCAGCAATCGTCATGCGGCCCGTTGCGCCAGATGACGCGCCAATCTCAGCGGCGTTACTTACCACAGACAGGATCGCAGCGCCAGACAGGGACACGGCACCTATCGCTCCAGCGCCATTTCCGACTGTCAAAGCGGTGCCCCCCGCACGCGACCAAAGCCGCAGAGTTCCACCGGTCATTTCCAAAAAACCGCGTCCCGTGCCCGACCCGATCCTCAGATTGACCGTATTGTTCGTTTCATATGTCTCCAGCAAACCTTTCATCTGAAACGTGCCTGAAACGATCTCCAGACGGCCAGTCGAGTCCGCTCCCACATAGACAAGGCTGTTTCCGCTCGTGGGCGTTCCGCGTTTAAGGTCCGAGAAGTCCACAAGGCCCCCGTCCACGCGCCACACGCCTCCATCGGTGACCTGGACGAACGGAACGGAGGTGGTGCGGCCGGTGTAGCACATGACGCCGCCGCTGTTGACGACCACTTCGGCGCCTCGGCCGAAGGTCAACAGCCCGTTGGTGCTGGTGAAGTCGGGCGCGTTCACGTTGAGTCTCGTCGTGTTTCCCGCAACGTTGTTGATGGTCAGGTTGCCATAAGGCGTCGCCGGCGTCGCGTCCACCGTGACCACGTAAGACGCCGCGTTATTGGTCAGGAACGCGGCATTGGCGTTCGGCACGCCGGCCGTCCATGCCGCCGCGTTCGTCCACGAACCGTCAGACGCGCTGTTCCATGCGGTCTGGGCCGCCGCCGACAGACACAGCCCCGCAGCAGCCGCAACAGCCATCATCGCCACGCCCCCGCGACTGCGCTTGCATCCCGTTCTTTGCCGCCTCATCTCCGACCTCCATTTTTAAGACCCCGTCTGACCCAACACCCTGTCTCACCTTTACTAAGTAAACTATACGCCGAGGAAACGGCAAACGTCAACTCTTCCGCTCAACGGTCGTTCCTGGCCGCCGCAGCCCTGACCGGATCGTCGTAGGGCCCGATCTCTTCCAGTGGCGGCAACGGCCGAAACGGCGTGCGGTCTTCAATGTCTTTCAGATCCGGCATCTCCGCAAAAACCCGGTTCTCCCACTCATCTGTGCCCTTTGGCTTCTTGTAAAGGGCCTCTTCCGTGCCGATGAACAGGTTGCGCCAGATCCGGTTACTGTCCGGCCGGTTCAGGAGGTCCGCCAGCTCCGGATACCGCTTGCTGTACGGCGGCAACCGGATGTTCACGTCGGCGTACAGCAGCTTCTTGATGTGCGGGCTCTCCAGAAACTCCTCCCACCGCTTCGGCCCCCAAGGCGAAAAACTCACGCCATAGCGGCACCCCTTGAACACGTTGTTGTCGACAATGTTATTGTGTCCACCGTGGATCTGCACGCCGCCGAAGTGCCCCGTCGAGGTCCGCTCGAAGAGGTTGCCGTAGACCACCATCCCGCTGATCGCGTCGTCGAAGCGGATGCCCGCCTGGCCGCACGGCACATCGCCTCCGCCGATATCCAGCCAGTGGTTGAAGCGGATCGTCACGCCCCGGTAGGAGGGGTTGCACCACATGTCGATGCCGCCCTGGTCGTCCGACTCCCGCACCACGTGGTCCACCCGGTTGTACTCGATCAGATGGTCGTTGCCCTCAATCCGCATGGCGCTCGAAGGCGCGTGGTGGAAGCGGTTGTGCGCCACGCGCGCGCCGCACCCCTCCAACAGCAGCGCGGGGTTGTAGGTGCGCGAACAACGCGCGAAGTGGCCCACGTCGTTGTTTTCGATCACGACGCGGCCGGAGGTCAGATTCTTGCGGTTGCCGCCCCCCACAAGCATGCCGGCATGTCCCAGCGTATGCAGATTATTCCCGTAGATCCTGACATTGGCGCCGTCGGTGACCGTCAGCGCCGTGCCGCCCAAGCGGCGGATCACGTTACCCGCCACCGTCACGTTGACGCAGGTGTCCAGCACGAGGCCATGCTGCTGACCGTACTCGAACGTGAGCCCTTGGAGCGCCACTTCCTGAACGTTCTTGGCCTCGATGAACGGCTTGTTCCAACGCGACAGCACCAGCTTGCTGAACCACGGGTGTTTGAGCGGCCACACATAGAGCAGCCCGTTGGCCCGGTCCAAGAACCACTCGCCCGGCCGGTCGATCTCCTCCAGCAGGTTCAGCACGTAGAAGGGCCGGCCGTCGCGCATGTTGTGGTAGGGCTTCTCTTTCAGCTTGAAAACGCCGGTTGCCGCATCGGCCGAAGCCAGCGGCACGGTGCACTCGGCCCACAGGTGGAACCAGTACCCGTTGGCCATCAGGTCGTCCGCGTGGGACCACCGTGCGAGCCGGTTGGTCGCACAGGTAAACACGAGGTTCGTGATGTTCACGGCCTCCATCTTCAGGTTGCCCGTGTTCGGCCAGCGCGCGATCTCCAAGGGCTGTCCGTCCTGGAACAACTCGCGGACCGCCTGATTCGTCTGCCCGCGCCCATAACCCGGCTGCGCCCCCAACGCGGTGAACCCTTGCGCCTTCAGGTCCGCCACAAACACCTTGCCGCGCGCCTCCTCCGGAAGCCGCGCGAGTACCGCCGCGTCGCTCACCTTCCGGAAACCCCTCACAGGGAAGCCCCCGTCGAGGACCGGCCGCTCATCCTGCCACGCACGGTAAACCACCGGCGCGCCGAAGCTGCCCGAATCTTCTCCGCTCAGCGTGAACGTGCGGGTGACGGCGTACCGCCCCCCGCGCAGGTAAACGCACGCGCCGCCCTGCGGCAGAGTCCCGTGACGCTTGTGCTTGCGCACGGCGTCGCGCGCGCGTTCCAACGTGGCGAACGGTTTCCCGTACGTTCCGGGGTTCGTGTCTTTACCTTTCGGGGACACGAAGTAGCGGACGGCCGGCTCAGGCAGCGCCGGCATCCGCTGACGGGTGGACTCCGGATCACGCACCGGCTTGCCCGCCAGCTGGTTGGCGCACTCGGCGGCGCACGCGGCGGCTTCGTCACGGAGATGGGACGCCTGCGAGACAAGCCCCGTCACGGCCCCGTATGCGTTCACCGCCTCGGCCAGCTTGCCCTCCTGCCGCCACACCTGGGCGACCGAAAGCGCCGCCAAGCCACGCACATGCGCCGGAAGCCGCACGTCCGCCATCAGCTGCGAATACTGTTCCCGCGCGTCGTCCCACCGGCCCAGTTGCCACAGCGCCTGCGCATAGCGTTGACGGATCTCCGCGCGGTCGAACGGCTCGTCGAGGGTCACGGCCAGAATCTGCTTGAACACGCTGTCCGCCGCCTTGTCGTTCTTCTCGCGCATGTAGGCCTCGGCCAGCGCGAGCCCGAAGAGGCGCTGACTGTCGGCATCCAGCTCGATCAGCTCGGGCAGCTTCGCCAAGACCCGGCTGGGAAGCTCGCCGCCCATCCCGCTGTAGCAGGCCTGCACGAGCGCCTCCATCGCCTGCCCGCGCAGATGCGCGGGCGCCGCAGGGTTCTCGAAAAGCGCCGCGCAGGCCTCGGTGCCCGCACGCGTGCCCTTCGTTCCTGCCGGCAGGCGCGCGACCGCCAATTCCGCCCAAAGCCTCCACACGGCCGGAAGGCCGGCCGCCGCCGCAACCGCCCGATACGCCTGTGCGGCCTCGCCCTCGGGACGAGCCCCCGCCGCCTCTTGCGCCTGCCTCACCAACGGCCTGAGCGCAGCGGGAAGCGGCTGGCCAACCAGCGACAGCTCCGCCATGCGTTCTGGCGGCAGCGCGCGGTCGAACACCGCCAACTCGTCGACCGCCATCTTGAGCGAGCCCACACCGTACCC
>Ga0209066_10003204_pt1 | contig 18947 bp, 11 predicted proteins | sample All_14_2_FD_187198 | JGI IMG/M metagenome (GOLD analysis project Ga0209066, IMG submission 187198) | Freshwater microbial communities in response to fracking from Pennsylvania, USA - Allegheny Zone_MetaG_DW_15 (SPAdes) (version 2) ... | reverse complement strand
CTGGCCGGGAGCGTGAGTACGCGGCAGTGCCGTGAAGCTGACCTTCATTGCCTGAACTCTCGCCAACCAAAGTCAGCTGTCGGCACCGTCCACGAACTGGCAGTCCCGGCCAATTGCTGCTGTCGCCCATGACCGCATTTCGATTAGGTTATCTTTCATGAGAGAACGCTCAATTCCCATCGCATCTGTTCGTCAATGACTGCCTTTAAAACTACACGGCGAACGCTGCTGACTTTGATCGGCGGTCTGGCGATCTTTCGCCCGGCAAAAAGCGGCCTGATCGACACATTCTCGCTTGAGCCTCAATTGGCGCTGGGGCAAGTGATGCGCTATCGGCAAGATCTGCAAAATGTCCGCAACGGCGAGGTCGCCTACCGATCGAGGTCCACGGTGACGCTCGAGGTCCGTGAGCGCACACCCGACGGTTGGCTGGCGCGCTGGACGCCCTCGGGCACGGAGCTCCTGGAGGCAGATCCTCGCATGCGGCCGCTGCTTGAAGTGATGCAAGGGTTGTGGGAGGGCGTACCGATTGATCTTCTTCTCGATGAAGGCGGTCGCCTTTGCGGCTTGGCCGACCTGGCTGCGGTGAAGGCACACGGCGCAACGTCGCTTGAGCGTCTCTTGGCATGGGTATTAGCCCAGGCGTCGAGCGCGCCGATGGCCGGGGCGTTGCGTGCCGCGATACAGCCGACGCTGGCCGATGGCGCAGTGCTTGCGCAAAGCTTGATGAAAGAGCCCGCCATCTTGCTAGGTGCGATGGGCCACGACTACCGCGTCGGCGAACCGCTGGAGGTTCGCACCCACATTGGCTCGCCACTGGGCGCAGGCGAGATTCCAGTTCTAGGCCGCTACAAAGTGCGAGGCATCTCATCCGACAAACGCCGAGCCGACATCGGATGGCTGATGGTGATCGACCGCCCTACTGCGGCGCGCTTGGTCGGTGGCGAGGTTCTCGCTATTGTGCGGCGCACTGGTGCAACCAGGCCGGCGTCTGTTGGAGAGCAGAAGCAGGCACAGGCGAGCTTGAACGCATCAATGGTCAATGACGCCTTGGCCTCGTTGGACTTCGACGACCTTGGCGACTTCATCGTCGACACGACAACTTCGTGGCCTGTAAGCGTGAAACATGTGCGGCGCGTATCGACCGCCGGGGGCTCACGGGTCGATACGGTGGAGTTCACTCGCTTGGAGTGAAGGCCGAAGGTAGGAGATCCGCTGCTTGCGGCCGCCAAAATGAACTCAAACCGGTCTACCGGATCCGGAGCGATTCAGGCAATTTACGAACTCATTGCGTCCGAACCAGGAGGCGTGAGCTTTAAGCACCGTGCTCCCCATCACGTCGCCAAACGCTCCCTTGCGAGCGCCGTTCCACCTTCGCAGAAGCCTTTGAAAGGTCCACGCCTTCCAGGTGCAAACGGCATGTAGACGTGAGGGGCTTGAACGTACTCGTCGCCGAGGCCATCCTTTAGCTGGTACTGCCCACTTTGGTGATGAGCGGCGACATCGCCAGCATGGTGGCCGGGCCGTAGATCGTCGCGAAGGCCACGTCCTTGGCGTCGCGGCCCGTAGCCACGCGCACCAGGTCATCGATTGGCGACATGTAGGTGGCGTCGAACATGACCCACCGGTCGCTCAGGTAAGCCTCGAACACCGCATGGAAGTCGGGTGGTGGATCGTCGAAGCGGGCATAGCCCACCACCAGCCGCGCCGGGATGTTCAGGGCGCGGCAGAAGGTCACGCCGAGGTGGGCAAAGTCGCGGCAGACCCCCATGCGCTTCGCCAGCACGTCACGGGCCGTGGTCATCGCGTTCGAGGTACCGATCTGGTATGCGACGTGGCGGTGGATCCATTCGACAATGGCTTGCACCCGGGATACACCTTGCGGCAGCTGGCCGAACATGTCCTGGGTGATCTGGCTTAGTTCGTCGGATTCGCAATAGCGGGTCGGGTTGAGGTTGTGCAGCAAGTCATCGGGCAGGTCGGCAATCGCCACCTCCCGGGCTTGCGGGTCCAGCGGCTGCACGATGCGATGCACGCGGGCCTGGTAGCGCAGCCTCACCGGCCCGCCGTCGGCGTGCAGGCGCAAGAAGCGGTGCCCGATGCCGGGGTCGGCGTACACATGCCGTGGCAGGTTGGGCGTGATCACCAGCGACTCGCTCTCCACCTGCTGGTCCATGCCGTTGTGCGCGTGGATCTGGAACACGAAGTCGGTCGGACCGCGAACTTCGTAGTCCAGCTGGCAGTCGATGTCGAAGGTTTGCGTCAACGGCGCATCCGGCAGCGTGGCGCGCTGGGTGTAAGTGGTAGTGATGGGCATGTGGTTGTAGGAGTCGGCGCAAGTAGTCATCCCCTGAGTTGAATTCGAAGCGAACTGCAACGCCATCGGCCCGGTGGCCGGCACTCGGTAGGACAAGCTCCCGCTGCGGGGCCCGGGCTGGGCGGCTGCAGGGGCAGGTTCCTTGTCCCTCAATCCCGTTCCCTGGTTTGACATCGGCCTCGTCGACAGACAATATCCCGCTGCACATCAAACGTCTGTGCGGCATCGAACGCATGCACGGTAACAGCGAGGGGCTGAACTCTTTCGCCAAAAGGCTTTTGGAGCTCGACCGACGGCTTCCGGACAACGACTTCCCGAGCTCGAATGGCGCCTCATGACCAATACCAGACCTCCCCCGATCAGTTCGAGGCCCTCTCAAGCCGGTGGGGTGCCGCTTTGCCCGCGCCAAGCCACAAGCCATCAACCCAACACCAGCAACCCCGCATTCCCCCCCGCCGCAGCCGTGTTCACTGACACCGTGCGCTCCGTCATCAAGGCGAACACGCTGAACACCCCCGCCACATGGCACCCCACCGGCGCGGCCAGCAAGCCCACGATCGGCCCCGCTCGGTCAGCCAACAAACGCCCCACACTGGCCACCGCCTCGGCATTGCCATGCAGCAGCACCGCATCCCAAGCCGCGCTGCCCCAGTCAGGCACCCACTGCACACAAGCCTGCACCGCCTCAGGCAACAAGCCATACAAGCCCCGCGCCACCGCGCCCTCAGGCCACACGGCCACGCTGCCAGCCGCCAGCACCGTGGCCAGCTCATGCACCAGGTCACCCGCCTGGGCGCCCAGACACAGCACCCGCTCGCGCGCCCGCAGCGCATAACTGTTGCGCTCACCCGTGGGCCCCACCAACACCGTGTCAAAGCCCGCCGGGCTCGTTTGCAGCAGCCACTGCGCACACGCCAGCAAGGGCGGGGCCTCAGCCAACGGCGCAGCCTTCAACCAGTCCACCAAACCCAGCAGGCCAGGCAGCGCCCCCGCAGGCCGCTGCGCCGCCATGCGCTGCAAACTGCCCGCCGATGCCACCGTGTCAGCCGATGGCCGTAACAGCCGATGCAGGTACAAAGGCCCGCCCGCTTTGGGCCCCGTGCCCGACAGCCCCTCGCCACCAAACGGCTGCACACCCACCACCGCGCCCACCATGTTGCGGTTCACATAGATGTTGCCCACACGCGCCCGTTGCGTGATGAAGTCAATCGTCTCGTCAATGCGGCTGTGCACGCCCAGAGTCAGGCCATAGCCCGTGGCGTGTACCTGGTCCAGCAAGGCGCCCAGCTCGTGGCGCTCAAAGCGCAGCACATGCAGCACGGGGCCAAACACCTCGTGCGTCAACTCGGCCAGTGAGGGCAGCTCGATCAAGGTCGGGGCCATGAAGCAGCCCGTGGCCTGTGCTGCCACAGCATCCACCGCCAACGGCGCCTGGTACACGGCGTGGCCCCTGGCCGCCATCGCCGCCACATGCCGCTGCACAGCCTGCAAGGCCGCCTCATCGATCAAAGGCCCCACGTCGGTGTCCAGCCGGTCAGCCGGGCCCAGTTGCCACTCGTTCATGGCGCCACGCAACATGGTCAGCACACGCTCGGCGATGTCGGCTTGCAGGCACAGCACGCGCAGGGCCGAACACCGCTGGCCCGCGCTGTCAAAGGCCGAGCTGAGCACATCGTTCACCACCTGCTCGGGCAAGGCAGACGAGTCCACGATCATGGCGTTCTGGCCGCCTGTTTCGGCGATCAGCACCAGCGGGCGGCCGTCTTCGCTCAGCCGGCCGGCCAACTGCTTTTGCAGCAGCCTGGCCACGTCGGTGGAGCCTGTGAACATCACGCCCCGGATGGCCGTTTGCGCCACCAGGGCCGCGCCCACCACATCGCCCGCACCGGGCAACAGTTGCAGCGCCTCGCGCGGCACGCCGGCCTCGTGCAGCAGTGCCACAGCCTGTGCGGCCACCAAGGGCGTTTGTTCGGCGGGCTTGGCCAGCACCGTGTTGCCCGCTGCGAGTGCCGCCGCGACCTGGCCGGTGAAGATGGCCAGCGGGAAGTTCCAGGGGCTGATGCAGGCGATGGGGCCCAGGGGTTGGTGGTGCCCGTCGACCAGGTCTGACCGGGCTTGCGCGGCATTGAAGCGCAGGAAGTCGATGGCCTCGCGGACCTCGCCCACGGCGTTGCCCAGGGTCTTGCCGGCTTCGCGCACCAGCAGGTTGATGAGCAGGGGCATGCGGGCCTGCATCAGGTCGGCCGCGCGGTCCAGCATCTGCGCGCGCTGGGCCACGGGTGTGTGGCGCCAGGCTGCGGCATGGGCAGCGCTGGTCTGCACGGCGTGTGCCACCTCGGCGGGCGTGGCGGCATGCAGGGGGGCTGGCGCCAAGGGCAGGGCGGCCAGGGGGGCCAGGTCGGCGTGCAGCAGGTCCAGCGTGTGTGGGTTGTGCAGGTCCAGGCCCGGCGAGTTCAGCCGATCGGGCATGAACAGCGCCGGCGGTTTGACGATGGCGGGGTTGGGCGCGCCCACCGTGCCTTCGCGCCGGGCCGTGTCCAGGATGTGGGCCACCGGGTCGGCCACCAGCTCGGCCAACGACACGGCCTCGTCGGCCACGCGGTTCACGAACGAGGTGTTGGCGCCGTTTTCAAGCAGGCGCCTGACCAGGTAGGCCAGCAGGGTTTCGTGGGTGCCCACGGGTGCGTAGATGCGGCAGGGGCGGCCCAGGCCACCCACTGCCTCGGGGCCCACCACCATCTCGTAGAGGGCTTCGCCCATGCCGTGCAGGCACTGGAACTCGTACTGGCCAGGCTGGTAGAGGGGGGCCGCCAGTTGGCAGATGGCGGCCAGCGTGTGCGCGTTGTGCGTGGCGAACTGGGGGTAGACCTCGGCGGGCGCGGCCAGCAGCTTGCGGGCGCAGGCCAGGTAGGCCGCGTCGGTGTGCGGCTTGCGGGTGTAGACGGGGTAGTCGGCCAGGCCATCGACTTGGGCGCGTTTGATCTCGCTGTCCCAATAAGCGCCTTTGACCAGGCGCACCATGAGGCGGTGGCCGCTGCGGCGGGCCAGGTCGATGAGGTAGTCGAGCACAAAGGGGCAGCGCTTTTGATAGGCCTGCACCACAAAGCCGATGCCGTCCCAGCCTTGCAGATCGGGCTCATGGCACAGGCGTTCCAGCAGGTCGAGCGAGAGCTCAAGCCGCTCGGATTCTTCGGCGTCGATGTTCAGGCCGATGTGGTGGTGGCGGGCCAGCCGGGTCAGCATCAGCAGACGGGGGTAGAGCTCGTCCATCACCCGTGTGTACTGGGCGCGGCTGTAGCGCGGGTGCAAGGCCGAGAGCTTGATCGAGATACCGGGCGCCTCGTACAGGCTGCGCCCGTTGACCGACGCCCCGATGGCGCGGATGGCGTCTTCATAGGCCTGCAGGTAGCGCTGGGCGTCGGCATCGGTCAGGGCGGCTTCGCCCAGCATGTCGTAGGAATGGCGAAAGCCTTGGGCCTCACGCGCCGGGGCATGGCCGAGCGCCTGCTGGATGGTCTCGCCCATCACGAACTGCTGGCCCAGCATGCGCATGGCCACGTCCACCGCCTTGCGGATCAGGGGCTCGCCCCCTTTGATGGCCACTTGCTGCAGGGCGGCACGCAAGCCGGTTTCAGCGTGCGTGCCCACCAGCTTGCCGGTAAGCACCAGGCCCCAGGTGGCGGCGTTGACGAACAGCGAGGGGCTGTGCCCCAGGTGCGCGGCCCAGTTGGCGTGGGCGATCTTGTCGCGGATCAGAGCGTCGCGCGTGGCCTCGTCGGGGATACGCAGCAGGGCCTCGGCCATGCACATGAGGGCGATGCCTTCGTGGGAGGACAGCGAGAACTCCTGCATCAAAGCCTGGACCAGGCCGGTGCGGCCGGGGCTGGCCTGGCCTTGGCGCAAGCGGGTGGCCAGGCTCAGTGCCTGGGCTTGCGCGGCAGCCGACTGGTCGGGCGCCAGGGTGGCTTCGCTCAGCAGGGCCTGCACGCAGGTGGCTTCGTCCAGCCGGGTGGCGCGCGTGATGGCGTCGCGCAAGGGGCTGGGCCGGTGCGTGGCCGCCCTCAGTGTCTGGAAAGGGCGGTTGGCGTGGCGCATGGGGTGTTCAGGCCTGGGGCAGGGCGCGAGTCATCAGGCCGGCCAGCATCACCTCCAGCCCTACGGCCATGGCGGCTTCGGGCTTGCGGCCATCGAGCAGGTTGGCGCGGTCGAGTTCGACCATGCCGTGCAAGAAGGCCCACAGCGACAGGGCCAGGTCTTCCGGAGACCAGGGCGTGGGCAGGCTGGCAGCCAGTTGCATGACGAAGTCCCAGACGGCGTCGTGGCTGTCGGGGCGGCCGTCGTCGCTGGCGCAGTGGCGCATCTTCACGGCATACAGCTCGCTGTTGCCGCGTGCAAACTTGATGTAGGCCTTGGCCACGGCCTGGATGGCCTGGGCCGGGTCCTTGCGGGCGGCGGCTTTTTCAAGCGCGCTCAGCAAGAGGCGGCCGGCCTCTTCGGCCATGGCGTATTCGAGTTCGGCCTTGCTGGCGAAGTAACGGTACAGCGCATTAGGTGTTACCCCTAATTCGGCCGCCAGCGTGCGCATGGACAGTTCAGCCAGCCCATGGGCTTCGATGTAGGCCATGGCACTGCCCAGAATCGTTTCGCGGCTGATCTTCTTGGGGTACGACATGGCCCCCACTGTACCCGCTTGACGCGCTTCATGAGAAAGATGTACGCTGTACACCATGCACACATTCAAGCTCAACGGCCAGGCCGTTTCGGTGGATGTCGAAGACGACATGCCTTTGCTCTGGGTCCTGCGTGACGAACTGGGCCACACCGGCACCAAGTTCGGCTGCGGCATTGCGGCCTGCGGCGCCTGCACCGTCCACATGGACGGGGCGGCGGTGCGGTCCTGCGTGATGCCGGTGGTGGCCGCAGCGGGCAAGGACATCCGCACGATCGAAAACAAGGACGACCCCATTCTGGCGCGCTTGCAAGCCGCCTGGGTGGCGCACCAGGTGCCGCAGTGCGGCTACTGCCAGTCGGGCATGCTGATGGCGGCCACGGCGCTGCTGCGCAGCAACCCCCAGCCGACCGATGCCGACATCGATGCGGCCATGACCAACATCTGCCGCTGCGGCACCTACCAGCGCGTGCGCGCGGCGATCCACTCTGCGAAGGTGCCCGCATGAAGGCGGTGGTTTCAAGACGCCAGTTCCTCATCACCGGGGCGGCCTTGTCTGGCGGCCTGTTGGTGGGCTGTGGCAAGCCCACGGCAGCCGACCGACTGGGTGAGGGCCTGCCGGTGGACGCCGGCGAGGTGGCGCTCAATGGCTGGGTGAAGATCGCGCCCGATGGCACGGTGACCGTGGCTGTGCCGCGCTCGGAGATGGGCCAGGGCGTGTTGACCGCGCTGCCCATGCTGCTGGTGGAAGAACTCGGTGCCCGCTGGGAAGACGTGCGTGTCGAGCAGGCCCCGGTGGCGCGCATCTATGCCAATGTGGCGATGCTGCTCAATGTGGTGCCCTTCACCTCGGACGACGACAGCATGCTGGCGCGTGTGGCCCGGGCCAGCGTGCAGCGCCTGGGTTATGTGCTGTCACTCCAGGTCACGGGCGGCTCGGCCAGCGTCCGCGATGCCTGGGAGCCCATGCGGCTGGCCGGTGCCACGGCGCGGGCCATGCTGGTTCAGGTGGCGGCTACGCGCTGGGGCGTTGCGCCGGCAAACTGCCGAGTCGAAGCCGGCCAGGTCATCCATGGCCAGACAGGGGCCAAGCTGGGATTTGGCGAGCTGGTGAAAGACGCAGCCGCCTTGAGCCCACCGGCCGATGTCCCCTTCAAGGACCTGGCGCAGTACAAGCTGATTGGCAAGCCCATTGCCCGCACCGACATCCCGGCCAAGGTCAATGGCGCGGCGGTGTTCGGTGTGGACGTGCGCGTCAAGGACATGGTCTACGCGGCCATTGCCCAGCCGCCGGTGTTTGGCGCCCAGATCGCGTCGGTGGACGATGCCGCCGCACGCCAGCGCCGGGGTGTGATCAAGGTGCTGCAGATCCCGCAGGGCGTGGTGGTGGTCGCCGACAGCTGGTGGCGTGCCAAGCAGGCGCTGGCCGAGGTCAAGATCAGCTATGCCACGACGGCGCACGACAAGGTGTCGTCGGCCGACATCGCCCGGCAGTTCAAGGCCGAGCTGGCCGCGAACAAGGGCTTTGCATACGGCAGCAAGGGCGATGCCGAGGGCGCGCTCAAACAGGCCACCAAGGTGATCGAGGCCACTTACTGGGCGCCCTTCCTGGCGCATTCGGCGATGGAGCCCATCAACTGCGTGGCCCAGGTCCAGGCGGGCAAGGTCGAGGTGTGGTGCGCCACCCAGTCGCCCTCGCTGGCCAAATGGAAGGCCGCGCAGGTGGCCGATGTCGACATGGACCAGGTGACCCTGCACGTGCCGTATCTGGGCGGCGGCTTTGGCCGGCGGCTGGAGATCGACATGGTCGAACAGGCCGTGGCCATCGCCCTGCAACTGGACGGCAAGCCGGTGAAGTTGTTGTGGACGCGTGAAGAAGACATGCAGCACGATGTCTACCGGCCTGCCGCGCTGTCCGAGTTCCGCGCGGCCGTGGATGCGAAGGGCCGCGTGACGGCCTGGACCAACCGCGTGGCGGCGCCCTCGATCACGTATGACTCGGTGCGGCGCTTGCTGCCCCTGGCCGCCGCCAACACGCCAGACAAAAACCAGATCGAAGGGGCCTTCGACATCCCTTACGCGTTTGACAGCATCGACGTGCGCCAGGTGCGGCCCGAGACCCATGTGCCGGTGGGCTCGTGGCGCAGCGTGGGCCACTCGTACAACGCCTTCTTCACCGAAAGCTTTGTGGACGAACTGGCCCACGCGGCGGGGCAGGACCCGCATGCCTACCGGCGCAGCCTGCTCGGTGCGCACCCGCGTCACCAGGCGGTGCTCGACCTGGCGGCCAGCAAGGCCGGCTGGGGCAAGCCTTTGCCAAAGGGCCGCGCGCGCGGCATCGCGCTGCACGAGTCTTTCGGGTCGATTTGCGCGCAGGTGGCCGAGGTGTCGGTGGCCGATGGGCAGGTGAAGGTGCACCGCGTGGTGTGTGCCATCGATTGCGGCGTGGTGGTCAACCCGGACACGGTCGAGGCGCAGATGCAAGGCTCGATCGTCTATGGCCTGAGCGCCGCGCTGTTTGGCGAGATCACCGTGGCCAACGGGCGTGTGGAGCAAAGCAACTTCCCCAGCTATGATGCTTTGCACCTGGCCCAGATGCCGGTGGTGGAGACCCACATCGTGCCCAGCACCGCCGCACCCGGCGGGGTGGGTGAGCCGGGCACACCGCCCATTGCCCCGGCCGTGACCAATGCCGTGTACGCCCTGACGAAGCAGCGCATACGGTCCCTGCCGATTCGACTGGAACATGCACAGTAACGACCACGAGGTATTGGCGCAGGCGCTGCGCTGGCATCAGGCCGGACAGCGCTGCGTGCTGGTGACTGTGCTGAGCACCTTTGGCGCCAGCCCGCGCCCACCTGGCGCTATGGCGGTGATCAGCGAGCAGGGCCTGATCACCGGTTCGGTGTCTGGCGGCTGTGTGGAAGACGACCTGGTGCACGAGGTGATGGCCGGCAGCTTGTGGGCCGAAGGCGCCCCGCGCGTGGCCTTGCGCACTTATGGCCGCGATGCCGCCGAGCGTGAACGCTACCGCCTGCCTTGTGGCAACGCCCTGGGCCTGGCGATCGAACCTTTCTGGCAGCCGGCTGTGGTCGAACAGGCCATGCAGGCCCTGCATGCGCGGCAGATGGTGCTGCGCCGTCTGGACTACGCCTCGGGCCAGGTCAGCCTGTCGCCGGCCCGTGAACACGCCGACTTCAGCGATGACGCGCAAGGCCTGGCGCACGTGCTGGGGCCGCGTCACCGCTTGTTGCTCATTGGTGCCACCGAGGTCAGCCGCTACCTGCTGCCCATGGCCCAGTCGCTGGGTTATGCGGTGACCGTCTGCGACCCGCGCATCGAGTACACCGGCGCCTGGCAGGACCTTGATGCCACGCTGGTGACCGACATGCCCGACGACGCCGTGACCGCCTTTGCCTGCGATGCCCGCACGGCCGTGGTCACCGTGACCCACGACGCCAAGCTCGACGACCTGGCCCTGATGGAGGCCTTGAAGTCCCCGGCCTTTTATGTGGGCGCGCTGGGTTCGGTCATCACCAACGCGCGGCGCCGCGAGCGCCTGAAGCAGTTTGATTTGAGCGAGCAGCAGGTGGCGGCCATGCGCGGCCCGGTGGGCCTGCCGATTGGCTCGCGCGCACCGGCCGAGATCGCCGTGTCCATTGCCGCCGAACTGGTGCAGGTCAGGCGCCAGCTTGAAACCGGCGCGAGCTGCGCATGAGCGTGGCCGGCCTGATCCTCGCTGCTGGTCAGGCCTCGCGCTTTGGCAGTGACAAGCGTCAGGCCATCTTGCCCGATGGCCGCACCATGCTGGAGGCGGTGCTGACCCGTTACGCCGAGGTGTTCGACACGCTCTGGCTGGTCATCCCGCCTGATGACGCCTTTGGCAAAAGCCTGGCCGACATGCATGGCGCTTATGCCATCGTCAACGCGCAGGCCGACCTGGGCATGGGGCATTCACTGGCCTGCGGTGTGCAGGCCTTGATGTCGCAAGCCGATGTGTCTGGCGTGGTGGTGGGCCTGGCCGACATGCCTGCCGTGGCCAGCCAGACCCTGCAGGATCTCAAGCACACGCTGATGGGGCGCGGGCAACCCGTGGTGCCGGTGTACCAGGGCAAGCTGGGCCAGCCCAGAGGCTTGCCACGTGCCTGGTTCGAGGCCTTGAGCAAGCTCTCGGGCGACCAGGGTGCGCGCCAGTTACTGGACTGGCGCCAGGCCCTGGCCGTGCATGTGAACGACCCGGGCGTGCTGCAGGACGCTGACACGCCCGAGGACCTGGCGCGCTTGCGCCTGTGAAGGGCTTACCAGATGCGCATGCGCATCGCGGGGGCGCGCCACATCGCATCGCCCGGGCGGGTGCCGAAGGCCTTGTGGAAGGCATCCAGGTGCAGCAGGGGCACATAGCCGCGCAGCGCGCTGTTGGCGTGGTAGTCGACCGCGGCCAGCAGCTTGACCCGTTCGGGCCGCGCTTTGTAAGACCACATCTGCGCCCAGGCCACAAAGCAGCGCTGGTCTGAACTCAGCCCGTCAATGCGGGGCAGGGGATGATCGGCCAGATGGCGTTGCAGCGCGGCGTGCGCCAGCGTGATGCCACCCAGGTCGGCGGTGTTTTCGGTGAGCGTGAGCTCGCCGTTGTGCTGCACGCCCGGCAGCAGCGTGAAAGCGCTGTACTGCTGAACCAGCACATCGGTGCGCTTCTTGAACTCGGCGGTGGCCTGAGGGGTCCACCAGTCGCGCAGATTGCCCTTGGGGCCGTACTGGCGCCCGAAGCTGTCAAAGCCATGGGTGAGCTCGTGCCCGATGACCGCGCCAATGGTGCAGTAGTTCACGGCCGCGTCCGCACCGGGTTTGTAAAAGGGCGGCTGCACGATGGCCGCGGTGATGTCAATGCTGTTGGTCTGCGGGTTGTAGGCCGCATTCACCGAGGTGGGCGTGGTGTAGGGCGGGCTGGCAAAGCGTTCGTTCACCACGGGCTGGCCGACCCTGGCCAGGTCGCGGCGCAACTGGAAGGCATCGGCGCGCTGGGTGTTGCCGAAGTGGTCGTCGGGCTTGATGAGCAGGCCGCTGAAGTCGATCCATTGCTGGGGGTAGCCGACCTGGATGTCGACCTGGCTCAGCTTGTCCAGCGCCGCCGCGCGCGTGGGCTCGTCCAGCCAGGGGTTGTGGCGCAGACGCTGGGCGAACTCGTCCTTGACATGGCTCACCATCCGGGTGATTTCGCGCCGTGTGGTGTCGGGGAAATGCGCCTGCACATACAGCCTGGACAGTGGGTGGTACAGCTGCATGTTGATGGCCTGTGTGACCTCGCGCTCGCGCGTGGGCGAGGTCGGCAAGCCCTTGCGCTGGCGGTCAAAAGCATGGTCCAGCTCGCGCCATGTCTCACCCAGGGCCGAGGCGCGGGCGGACAGCACATGCCATCGCAACAGGGTGCGTACCTCGTCGGGCGAGCGCGTGCTCAGCACGGTGTTCACGGCCTTGAGCGCGGCGATGTCCTGCACCTGCACGGTGGCGGGCGGCGTCACGCCCATGGCGCGCAGCTTGGCGCTGATGTCCAGCGCCGGGATGAGGGCCTGCGCGTCGGCCAGCGGCATCTTGTTGTAGGTCATGGCCGGGTCGCGCTGCTGAAGCGGCGTGAGCCGCGCGGCGGACAGTTCGGTCTCGATGGCCAGCACCGTGCGCGCGCTGGCTGCAGCGGCCTCGGCGTTGTCGCCCGCGCTTTGAAGCATCTTGCTGATGTGGGCCAGGTACAGGTCGCGCACCCGCTGGCCATCAGGCTTGGCGTATTCGTCAGGTGTCAGTGCCTGCTGGCCTGCCAGGATGATCAGCAGATTGGTGCTGCTGTCCTTGGCATCGGGTGTGGTCTCGACGTTGAGCAGCGGCGACGCGACAAAGCCCAGTTGCAGCCTGGCCGACAGTTCACCCACGCTGGCGGGTGAGCCGGGCAAGGTCAGCGAGGCCACGCGCTGCAGATCGGCCTGCAGGGGTTTGAGGCCCAGCTCGTTCTGGCGCTTGACGTCCATGGCCGCGCGCCAGTAGTCGCCGATCTGCTGGCGCGCGCTGCCCGGCGCGTCCTGCGTGGTGGCAGCGTCCTTGATCAGCTTGAGCAACTGGCGATCCAGGTTGTTGGCGAGCTGGCTGAAGCCACCCACATCGGGCTCGTCGGGTGCAATCTGCGTGCGCTTGAGCCAGTTGCCGGTGGCGTACTGGTAAAAGTCCAGGCGCGGGCTGACACGCTTGTTCATGTTGGCGGGCGAGTAGCCCAGGGCCGGGGTCGCTGTCGCGGCCTGGGCCTCCCACATGGACCCTGTCATGGCCAGCGCGGTGAGCGCGCTTGCGACGGCGCAGGTGATGTGACTCGGTGTCGCCTTTCGGCATGTTTTGCGCATATCAGGTTCCCTCGTTGCTTGGTCTGGATGAACCATGCCACAGGCTGCTGCGTTCGCCCTTGCTCATGGTCGGTATCTGGTTAGCAAAGATGATGCCGCCAAACGGTGTGAGCGGCGCGCAACAGCCTAGTACCATCCTGTGTCAGGGCCGCTACAGGCCCCTTGTGCCGAGACGTTTTTGATGACCACTGCTCAGACTGCTTCTTCTCCCCGGCCAGCCTGGACGCGCTGGCGCTGCTGGGCCTTGGCTCTGTTGGCCGTGGCGTTCGCCTGGACCGGGCTGGTCGGGGCCTGGCTGCCCAACTGGCTCAAGCCCAGGGTCGAAGCCGCTGCCAGCGAGGCCCTGGGCACGCCGGTTCGCATCCAGGCCTTGCACATCCAGCCCTTGACATGGGTGGTGGGGCTTGATGGCCTGAGCGTGGGGCCGGCAGCCGCGCCCATCCTGAAGGTCCAGCAGGTGCAGACCCAGCTCTCACTGGAATCGCTGTGGCGTTTCGCGCCGGTGTTGCGCCGCGTGAGCGTGGTCAAGCCCGAGCTGTGGATCGAGCGCCAGAGCGCCCAGGCCTTCAACTTCTCGCCCATCCTGGCGCGCCTGCAGAACCAGCCCAAAACGCCCGACACCGGCGGTGAGCCGGCGCGCTTTGCCGTGTTCAACATCGAGCTGACGGATGGTCTGGTGCGCTACACCGACCGCGTGCTGGCGCAAGAACACCGCATCGACCAATTGCGAATCGGCATTCCCTTTGTATCGAGCCTGCCCAGCCACACCCAGGTGCATGTGCAGCCTCTGCTGGCCGCGCGCATCGACGGCAGCCCCTTGCAGATCAAGGGCAAGACGCTTTTGTTCGACGAGGGCTTGCGTTCTGAAGTGCAACTGAACTGGGATGCGGTGGATGTGCCCCACTGGCTGGCGGCGGCCCAGCCCTTTGTGCCCGAGGCCTGGCGCATGCAGGCCGACAGCGGTCGCCTGGACACGGCGCTGACGCTGCAGTTCGAGGCGCGCCGGCCTCCGGCTGTGCCGCGCCTGGCCATTCAAGGCGGCTTCAAGTTGAGCCAACTGGGTTTGACCTTGCCGACCGCACCCGGCCTGGGGCGTGTCGAGGCAGGCTGGGAGACCCTGGCGGTGGAGGGTGTGGACGCCTTGCCGCTGGAGCGCCAGGTGCGTGTGGGCGCCGTCTTGCTGGACGGGGTTCGCGTGCAGGTGCGTGCCCTGAGGGTGCCCGCTGCACACCAGGCCAAAGCGCCTGTGGCCAAGCAGGCGCCAGCACCCGCTGAAGTTGCGCCGACCAAGCCCTGGGCCTGGCGCCTGGACAAGCTGCGCGTGAACACCAACAAGCTGGACATGCAGACCGTGCCGGACGTCAAGCCCGGTCAAGCCTGGCCGGCCATCGCCGCCGTGCGACTGAGCGTGGATGGGCTGGATGCCGCGCGCGCTGCCAAGCCCGCAAGCTGGCAACTGGATGTGCGTGACGAACATGCAGCCAGCCTGCTGGCGCAAGGCCATGTCCAGGTGGCGCAACAACTGGTCGATGGCCAGCTCAACCTCAGCAAGGTCTCGCTGCAGCCGTGGGCGCAAGCGCTGTCTGGCCTGGTCAATCTGCCTGTGCAGGTCCGCCAGGGCGAGCTGGCCATGCGTGCCCAGCTTCAGGCCCGTTTGCAGACCGCCTCCGCGTTGGAGCCCGCCCAGGCTCGCTTGCTGTCGGGCAACGTGCAGCTCAGCCAACTGGGCCTGCACGCCAGCCAGGCCGCTTCGCGCGACCGCATCCTGCTCGACAAGCTGAGTGTGGATGGCGTCCAGGCCGAGCTGGACCTGGCCGCCTCACCCGCCTTGCGCATGCTGACGGTCGACCATGTGGACCTGCACAAGCTGGATGCCGCTGTCACGCGCAGCGCGCAAGGCACCTTCTTCGGCATGAGCCCTGCGGGGCCTGATCAGGCGCCCGTCACAACGGCCACGCGTTCGGCGCAGCCTCAGCCCCAGATCACGCTCAAGGCCCTGAACTGCAGCGACTGCCAGTTGCAGCTGCAGGACCAGACCGTGAGCCCGGCCGGCCGCATCGAGGTCCACCAGACCCGTTTGAGCCTGGCGGACCTGTCCAACGACCTGAGCCGTCCCGTCCAGTTGACGCTGGACACCCTGGCCCAAGGCCGCGGCCGCATCCAGATCAAGGGCGCGGTCACGCCGCAACCGCTGGCCGTGAACGCCCGTGTGGACCTGACCGCCTTGGACCTGGCCGGTGTGCAGCCCTACATCGACCCACTGGTCAACATCCGGCTGGCAGCGGGCAAGGCCCAGGCCAGCGGCCAGTTGAGCCTGCAGATGCCGGTAGCAGGCCCCTTGCAGACGCGCTACCGAGGGCGGCTGGGCATCAACGCGCTGCGGGTGAACGACCGTGTCAACGAAGCCGATTTCCTGAGCTGGCAGGCCCTGAGCCTGGATGGGGTTGACATCGCCCTGGCAGGGCAGGCGGTGGACGCCAACCTGGGCCGCATCACCTTGAAGGACTTCTTTGGTCGGCTCATCATCAACCCCAACGGCCAGTTGAACCTGGCCGGCATCATGCGCAGCGAAGCGGGCGGCGAGACCCGTTCGCTGACCACGCCCGAGCCCAAAGTCGATGTGGCCAAGCCCGCTGCACCTGTTGACCCGGTCGTGCCGCTTGCCAGTGCGGCAGCGACGGCGTCTTCGCCCGCCGCGCCAGCCCCGAAGCTGCGCTGGCAGCAGATCCAGCTCAGCAAGGGCCGCGTTGCCTTCACCGACAACTTCATCAAGCCCAACTACTCCGCCCGCCTCACCCAGGTTGAAGGCGAGGTGTCGGCCGTGGCTTCGACCAAGCCCGAGCCCGCCACCATCAAGATATCGGGGGCCGTGGACGATGCCGCACCGCTGCTGGTCACCGGCCAGATCCACCCGCTGGGCCCCCAGCTCTACACCGACATCCAGGGCTCGGCCAAGGGCATCGAGTTGACCCGCCTCACGCCCTACGCTGCGCGCTACGCTGGCTACGGCATTGAAAAAGGCACCCTGTCGGTGACGGTGAAGTACAAGGTGGATGGCGGCAAGCTCGAAGCCAGCAACCAGATCTTCCTGGACCAGCTCACCTTCGGCGAGAAGGTGAACAGCCCTGATGCCACCGGCCTGCCCGTCCTGTTTGCCGTCTCGCTGCTGCAAAACCGCCGGGGTGAAATCGACGTGAACCTGCCCATCTCCGGCTCGTTGGATGACCCGCAGTTTTCCGTGGGCGGCATCATCTGGCATGTGATCGCCAACCTGATCACCAAAGCCGTGACGGCGCCTTTTGCCTTGCTGGCTGGCGGCGATGCACAGGAGCTGGGCCACGTGGCTTTTGACGCGGGCTCGGCATCGCTGAACGATGCCGCACGGCAGCGCCTGGACACCCTGGCCGACAAGCTCATGGACCGCCCCGCCTTGAAGCTGGAGGCCACCGGCCGTGCCGACCCGGCGCAAGACACCGAGGGCCTGCGCCGCATCCATGTCAACCGCCTGCTGCGCCTGGCCAAGTCCAAAGCCACGGGCCAGCCCATGCCCGAGACGCGCGTGGCGCCCGAGGAGCGCCTGACCTGGTTGAGTGCCGCCTACAAGGCCGCCGACATCAAGAAGCCGCGCAACCTGATCGGCCTGGCCAAGACCTTGCCGCCCGAGGAGATGGAATCCCTGCTGATGGCCTCGGCCAACGTAGGCGATGAGGCCCTGCGCACGCTGGCCAACCAGCGGGGTGACCAGGTCAAGGCCTACCTGGCCAGCAAGATGCCGCCTGAACGGATCCTGCTGACGGCGTCCAAGGTGGGCGTGGCGGGCTTGCCTGAGGACAAGGGCCCCAGCACCCGCGTGCAGTTCGAAATCAAATGACCGCCCGCGTCAGGTGGGCAAGGCTCAAGGCTGAGCCAGCAGCGCGTCCACCATGGCCTTGACGGCACGCAGTTGAGGCGCGTCCTGCCTGGCGAACGGGGGCGCGGTGCCGAACAAGGACGCATCACCCAGCGGGCTGGTGTAGCCCCAGAAGTCCCAGCAGCCCTTGGGGTTGAACTCGTAAGGCGAGCCCATGTTGAACTTGTTGCTGGGCACCACCTGCGGGTAGAGCACCACGATGCCGGCCGCCTCGGCCCAGCGGTTGTAGCCTGCGTGGGTCACAAAGGTGGTGCCATAGGGCTGCCCCTTGGCCGGGAAGTTTTGCCCCTGCTCACAGCCATGGAAGGCCACGTGCAGCTTGCAGCGTGCGCCGCTTTGTTCGCAGGCCTGCGGCACGTAGAGCCAGCCGCTGTCATCGAGGCTGTCGAACACCCCGGCTTGCCGATAGGGCTTCTGGTCAAAGGGCTTGAGCGAGCCCGCCTGCGCCCGCCCGGCCTGCCAATTGGGCTGCTTGTAGAGCCACTTCAGCAACTCGCCGGCGCCATCAAGCTTGCAGCCGTTGATGTAGGGGGACTCGGTGAGCGCGCAACTGCCCTGGGTGTCGATGGGCATGCCGTGCCCGGCGGTGGGTTCCTTGACGCGCCGGATGCGGTTGGCGGCCACCTTCGCGTCCTTGTAAAACTGCTGAAGGCCATCCACGATGGTGGTGTCGACAACCGGGTCGGCGTCACCCGAGTACAACCACAGCCTGTGTTTGCGCAGGTTGCTGATGCCGTCGATGTGGTCCTTGTTGCCCTCGATGGCCTGGCGTGCGCGGCCGGACAGCACCTTGGCTGGCAGATGCAGGCACTGCAGGCGGGTCAGTTCGGTGGACGCCGGGTTGGCGCCATCGTAGGGACAGGAGCAGGTCAGGGCGGCCGTGGTGACCGAGCCCAGGGAGCAGCCGTAGGGGCCGCCTGCCACGATCGCCGCGCCCGCCACCGACCTGGAAAAGGCCACCTCGAACTGCGCGGCCATGTAGCCGCCAGACGACAGGCCCGACACCGTCACCGATCGGGCGTCCAGGCCCAGCGCAGGCAAGGGCGAGGGGTCAGCCTGCGCCAGGCCCTGTGCGCACAAACCGGCCAGGCTCAGTGAGACCAGCGCCCGTGCCGACCAGGACAGCGGGCTGGCCCATGGCGACAGGAGGGCGCGTTGGGGGCGTGATCGTTTTGCAGGCATGGCTGAATCACTCTCGGCTTGGTCAATCGGTGGATGCTGCGCTGCAGCATGATTGGCCGACGATACCCATTGTGGGCAAGGATGTCCACAAAAGGCGAGGGCCCTGACCAGTGTTGGTGAGGGCCCTCGAACCTGCTTTTAGGCAGGCATTGGACGACAGCGTTAGTTTTGCAAGCCTTTCACGCACATGGTTCGTGCGATAAGGCTGGATTTCTTTAGAATTGTTTCTATTGTCCGGGCCCGTGCGGCGCATGTTATGAATTGCGTCTGAAAATCTTCTGAAAAGCGCTTGAATATCAGGCGGTGCCATCCTGAAAGGGCCGATCATTCGCCACAACAACATCAGACCGGCTGGGGAACACTTGTTAAACGGTTGTTACCACTTTGATCGGTTCGAGCTCCGCGTATCGGAGCGGCTTCTGTACCTTGACGGCGAACCTGCCAGCTTGGGCGCACGTGCCGTGGATGTGTTGACGGTGCTGGTGA
>Ga0209066_10003203_pt1 | contig 18952 bp, 19 predicted proteins | sample All_14_2_FD_187198 | JGI IMG/M metagenome (GOLD analysis project Ga0209066, IMG submission 187198) | Freshwater microbial communities in response to fracking from Pennsylvania, USA - Allegheny Zone_MetaG_DW_15 (SPAdes) (version 2) ... | reverse complement strand
GCTCTCTAATGACTTCATCTACAACCTCTGTACTACTATCGTCATGGAGATTAATGATGTAGGTGTGATTAGATCGAGGTAGCCGGTCACAAGCACGCTCATGACCGGCTATCCTCACTAGGACCCTTTTACAATCGTTACCGTAAGGTAGCGTTTGCATCCAGTTCCATTTTCTGCTTCAGCATCTTTCGGCGACGTAGTTTTTCTCTTTTGGAGATTCTACGCTGTCTGTCGGGTTCGAAGAATTCCCGAATGTATGGCCTCACCTCCTCTAAATAGACACGCCGAAATCTGTTGATAGCCGAGTCAATCGATTCATGGGGATGAACGATGACAGTTGTTCCGCGCCCTGTATATCCACTTCTTCTACGACCAGAAGATTGCGCGGATTGATCATTGTACATAGTAACTACCTTCCCGTTAACCTCAAGATAGAAGTAAAGTTTTCACTGCTTCGAAGGCGCTATCCCAATCCGTCCTTCTAAGGTTATTATAGCGCATGGCCTCGGAACCTGAAAGCGAATTGTAACTCGTTTCGATCAAAAAACTTTGCTCCACTACCTGTGTCATATCGATAGCCGTTGGGGCATAATCTTCAATGAAAGCCTTGAGATTATATGGGGCGGCTACCATTACTTTATTGGAGCTTTTGGTGAATAAGATATCAGATGTACGAAAACCATATGCCTGCATAGAATCAAGTGTCACATCTTGAATATCACTACTAGTCGTTCTAGCTGTAATGAATAGGATTTCGACACCATTTTGATATAACGACAAGATATCTTGTATGCGAGATTCAAAGGGCTTAACCCTTGTGAATAGTTCGCCATTGAAGATGGTCTTGTATTGCTCCATTGGCACGCCGAATTGATGACAAACATCGAAGCACACTATATCATCAGCCTCGGTATCCTTCGGAGCCCAACCCCTTTGAATAAATTCGTCAACAATCGCCTGCTGCGTATCCCACAGCACGCCGTCCAAGTCACATCCCAACTGGTAAGGCATCGCCACGCTTCTCCAAAGGTTATTATAGCCCGTGACCGAACAAGTCTCTAGCCAGATTTTGGTTGTAGCATCTAATTTCGTCAACAAATGATCTCACCAATACTCCCGGCAGCACGCCATACCTCTGGAACTTACGTCTTGCCATCCTGCTAATACCATTAACGTTCTTATCTATCAAGAAATTAGTAAGCTTCCAAATAAATAGATACAACTTCAACAAACCCTCTAAATCTCTTCTTGATACATTACGCCCTGCATGAAACTTGGGATAATAAACGTTGACTCTCCTTGAGTCACTGTTAACCTCAAATAGAAGTTCAGGCAACTTACTTTTAAGAGAGCGCATAGCATTATATAGTTCTTCTTCCTTATACAAAGATAATAAAGTCATACCAATGCTCGAATCAGCAATCATGTATATACCCCTTGTAATATCTTGTGTTTCACCAATCATATTCAGAGTCTTTTTGATATCAGCGGGGGATTCAGAATTAAGTATTAGATATAGGCTATTTTTCAAACAATCACTGATGCCTTCCATCATGACATTAAGGCATCGCAGTTCAAAATAATCACCATGATATAGCATACTAGGATCATCAAAGATCCAAAGTCTATTGTGATAATACATCATGTCTCTACCTGAGTTCTTGCTTTTCATAACACCCCCAAAGACAAAAGGCCGCTTCCTAAGCCCATATTAGGAAGCGGCCTCTAAAGTCTAGCAGAAATCTAAGCACTAGTTCCTACCTTTCGTATCGGTTCGAACGAAACTATTCGGTTGGCATCTTCTACGATTCGGTACATCTTTAACTTTAACGTTGTACGACAATACACTTCACGTCTAACTTAGGTTTTCCGAAACCCCCAACAACACTATCAGAATATTCGACCACGATAGTCACCACGTCACCTCCCTTTCTTAAACTAAAATTGAAGAGAGAAATCAACTGTCGCAGTTTTTCAACTCATAGACCTTGTTGGTACGTCATATTCTACTTCACCTCAGAGCTTTTACCCTTCTGGGTAGGTGAACTTTCTACATTATTTATTGTAGCTCGTTCGTGACGGATCGACAAGCACATTTTGGATAGTCTTTAACACTATGTCTGCACTCCTTTCCCACGTATACTCATTGCTCACTACAGAAGCTTTTAACGCCTTTTTTTGAACGATATTGGGATCAGCGCATATGCCAAGCATAATATCTGACAAGGCCATATGATCCACGATATAACTCGCGTACCCCGCATCCCACACTTGCTCCACATCATTGACTGACCAAAAACAAGAACGATCAATATACTCCATATATCCTGAATGTCTTGGAATAATTGAAGGAACACCCAATCCCGCACATTCTAATGGACACAACCCAAAACCCTCATATTTACTAGCGAATATCCCAACATCGAATGATGCTATGAATTCCTTCAATTGTTCCGTTTTAGGAAGCCAGCCATCTCTATAAATCAAGTTCTTGCGATTCTTGGATTCTTTCCTAATTATCATATGGAGATCTGTGTCTTTAATTCTTGAACCGAGTATTCGTAATTTTGTCTTTGGATATTTCTCAACAACAGTATCAAAAGCGGCTAGAATCTGATTGACGCCTTTCTTGTAAGAAATCTCGCCAAAGTACCCAAACGTCAAATCCTTCGATTTTTCAATTTTGATATCATCGAATGACCCAAAATGATCAATACCCAAAGTCATCTTTGCTACGTAATCAGTATGTTGTGAAAAATAGATGATATCCTCGTCACTGAAAGTCAAAATGTATGATTTGTCATAATCGGGGCTATGATACTCATCAACTGCCGATATTCTAATATAGCGAGGGCGTTCAGCATCACAGAAAACGGTAATTAAAGGGACATCATCAGGAATCTTATCTACAATCTCGCCAATATTGGATGATTTTAGACTAACATCAGATTGGATAAGAACCTTAATACCACGGGATTGAAAGATCCTTGATAGGTTCTCAATGATGATTTTAACAGAGGTGGATTTAGATAATGAACCCTTAAGCCCAATAATCTCTGGCGTTTTTGTCTTGACCGGATCGGGTACTTGATAGATCAGTCTCTCTTGATTCATCATTGGCCCTTTCCTTTGGAAGTCGCTTCTCTGTTCCTTCTGTTATATCCACACGCTGACCTGAATCTGCAAGCCTTGATTCTGTGCTACCACCCACAGCGCGCTCAGGTCTTTCTAATCTATCCTCTACCGAGGTGGTCGGCTCCTTAGCTCCCCTAGCCTTCTCAAGCTCTTCTTCTCTGCTTAGAATGCAGGCAGCGACCGAACGGAGTGCTTTGGCGGTTTCAATGTCACCTGTGTATTCTTGAATATCACGAGACAACAGTAACATCTCTTTAGAAGCAGCCCTTGCTAGATCATATCTGGTACTCATCAATACACTCCTTAAGTTGTAAAATCTCTCCGGCGACGAGGTGGCTTGGGTGCCATGGCTGCGTCATAAGTTTCTGCTGCACCCGGCCTTAGGGGCGTATCACTCATACCAAGAGGAAATGGATCGTCTTGCTCTTCAGGATTAATCGATGTTGCCTTATAGCATCTTGCGGCTTCATCATATTCCTGGTCTTCTTTGTTGAACTCTTTGAAAGGCTCAGGTAGCTCCTCATCGAATACGCCAATTTTATTCTTTGGGCGTTCTCTTTCAAAACTACTAATACGAGTATTGATGTCAACCAAGTCATTGGGGCACTCTTGAGACAAAGCCGCCTCAATATCATCCCAATCTACTTCGCCTGTATGACTAGCATAAACATGCACCACTGATGGAGCACTATGATAATGCGCCTCCACTGAGCTAACAATATCTATATTCTCTTTATCAATTGCATCTACAATTTCTTGTAGGAGTTGCGTTTCCAAAGACTTAGCTTTGATAATACGCTGATCCAGATTAGTGCAAACTCTATGAATGATTCTTGCTTCTTGCTCCAACGAGAGATCGTCGCAGATATCATTCAGCACACTCTGTATTTCCTGTTTTAGATCATGCATCTTGAACAAGCCCCTTTATCACTATATATCTTCTGTTTCTGTAGGTACAATCTCCTTCCCTGCTACAAAAAAGCGAAGGGGTCGGGAACCTAAGCCCCCGACCCCTTCGACACTACACTATAGAGCTAAGACTACCAGCCGGTCCATTGCACACCAACCACTGGTGAGACATTATCTTGCTCAGTATTGTAAAGCACACCGCCCATAGCAGAGAAACTATTCTTGCTATCAGCGTAGAACTGATAGCTCAGCCCTGCTCCAATACCTGCACCATAATCCTTACCAGTTGCAGGCATCTGAACTGACACAAGCGGGGTCACGCCAAATGTCTTAGTAATTGGCAACGTATAGCCAATACCTGCACCAAAACGAGCCTTATCACCATACAAGGCCAAAGCACTAAAACCACCCATGCTCTTAGTTGGTTTCACTGACATTAGCCGAGGTGCAGCATTAGGATTCTTGTATTGTCCCATCAAGCTTGTGACATCAACACTCGCGCTGATACCATAAGCAAAACGAGTATTACCCTTACCTGTGAAGTCCTGTAGGACGCCAACAACCGGGGTAAGGCTAAAGTACTTATCGTCAACGATCTTGTACCCAAGCATTGGTCCGCAGGTCATCTCTACATTATTCGTATCGTAAGTGACCGCCCAATTGAACGTCACACGAGGATGCTCAGGATAGATGCCGCGACTCCAAGCAAAACCGGGCTTGAAGCTATCACCATCCTGAAGGTAGAACATATTAAGTCTACCATTATCAACGGTGATACTCTGCGACTCAATCGCAGGCCCCTTAGTCTCAGCAGCAATCGCAGGCATGGTTAGTGCAAACATCATAACCAATGCTAGCATCAGTTTTCTCATCGAATTCCTCCTGGTCATGAAATAAGCTCAAGCTCTTTCATAACCCTGTCTTGCAGAGTTTTAGCAACCTGATCCACGAAGAGATCAGGGTCAGGAATCGGTGAAGTAAGTTCCTTCACCAGTTCATCAATATCAGTCTTGATTTTCGGTAAGATGAGGTTTCCAAATGGCAACTCTGCTACCATAGTTTCCAGATGTTTGCCAATTGAATCGCGATCTAGTGATTTCAATACCTGATATGTCTGAACATCTTTTCCAAGGTCCTGGATGGATTTCGCAAGCGCTTCACGAACTATCTCAGCGAAGCTCTTCTTGAAAATCCGTACCAGGACCCTAGCAATCTTAACGCCCCAGTCGTCCATTACATCCTACCAAACTGCCCACCACCTGTAGGATGAGCTACATTCGGGATATATTGTGAGTTACTCTCGTGTTCACGATCTAAGTAATTTCTCACAACATTAGGATGAATATCACCCTTACCATTAAGATCCAAGAACTCCATCACCACTTGATGACGACGGGTATGTGCGTAAATAGCATCTACCATCGAACGCATATCGGATGTAGAAATCGGACAACTAGGATCTACGCTTCTAGGCATCTTTTGATAGTTGCGAGCGAGATTGATAATGGTGGTAACATCGGCACCTAACGACTGAGGTAAAGTCACATCATCTACACCACTAGGTTGATGCACCTGCTGGAACTGCTCAAGTTGCTGTTGATTCTGCTGTGCCAGCAACTGTGCCTGTAATGCCTCAATACTATCAGCCTCTACCTCTTGTGGAGCAATAGGCATCTGCATCTGTTGTGGCGGTTGCTGTTTTGGTGTTGGCGGCTTATAGTCAGGTTGTAATGCCTTCAATCTAGCAAAAAAGCTATCCGTAGCAGGTTCTTGAGGGGCTGCCTGCGCCTGTACCTGCGCCTGTACCTGCGCCGGTTTTACCGAAACAGGTTGACTTACAGGGGCATCGGCAACGGGTGTCTGAACTGACTGTTGTTGGGCCTGCATAGCCTTTTCATATTCAGCGCGGCGTTGTGCGTACACTGTATCATTAACCAATGGTGGCGGATCGCCTTCTTCAATGGGATGCATGACGCCAACAATTTCATCACTTGCATCATGTTCTTGGCCCAGAGTAAGAATATCCGAGACATCTTCTAACGCTGCCTTGTAAGCTTCAAACTCTTCCGCCTCTGTTGAGACTTCAGTTTGGGCTTCAACTACGTGCTGAACAACGGGCTCATCAACTTTCGTATCTGCTTCCGCGCCTGAGGAAACTTCAACCATAAATGACGTTTCGGTCAGCTTATCCTCAATAGCCCGAATTTGCTCATTATACTTGTCGTAAATCTTACGAATGACATCAGAAGAGACGGTGCGAATTCGATCTTCACGACCTTCACCTACCTCGTGACGCATATCATCAAACATACGAACCTGAAGTTTGAGGTTATCAATGCGCAGTCTAAGATCAAACATCGAAGCAGAATACTCTTCTACTACAATGTTGCTCTCCATGATCATAATCATTCGAGTAAGATTGTACTTCTCTGTTGACAGTTGATCTATTTCCTTGATCATTGCCATTAAACGTGCTCGATTGTCCTGAACATCACTTTCGCATGACCAAAGGGCCATAAGGATATCATCTACAAGCGCCTCGTATTTGCTGTCAATATTGTCGCGCTGCCTATACACTTCAGATAGCTTCATAGCTAGCTCCTTCCGGGAAATCCATTACTTCGTATATTATAGCACCATGACGCGAATCCATCAAGGCGTTCCTACGTCTCGGGCTGCCCCCACCGCGCGGGCCAGCACTCGGGACAGATCAAACCCATCGCGAGATTAAGGTCGGCTCGATTCATTAAAGCAAGATAGCCCAAGTGGCCTGCCATTATCTCCTTAGCAATTTGCGCCTCTGTTACTGTCGGTTTCATATTATATGGCATCACAGTGTTCTGAAACTTCCTTATGAAAGTACCACCACAAACCTCACAAACACCACTTATTACACTCGTCTTTGCCATATTAGCCCCTTTGCATACTTTCACCACTTGTTGTTCTAATCATAAAGTCTACCACCGACATAATATCGTACAATACGATTTGTTTGCCGAGCGGCAACCCAGTCACTCTTTGAACATTGAAACGATTATCGTCAAGAACAAAGCGATATGCTACGATACAGTCATCTTGAATCTCAACCGGATTAATTGCGTAAGAAAATGCCCTAAATGATTGAATTAGATATTCTGGGACATTGATGTAAACAACAAATTCCCAACTATCCTGATCATAAGGGGCAGGTCTAAGAAGACCTTTACGAGACAGATTAAACACATACGGTGTAAAACCTAATCGCTTGAAAGCTGCGATTACTTGATACTTATGGTCAAGATTCTCCTCATCACATATCAAAGCTACTTTTCGTGCCATACTTTGATTATACTAAGGGGTTGGTGCAGTACCACCGAAGGCGATAGGCCAAGCACGGACTATCAATTCGTCAGCATCTGTCAGACCTGTTTCAAGATAAACCTCATTAGCTGCCCTAATCAGTTTCTTGAAGTCCGGCCCCGGTTTTAACCCCAGATATGGCCTACTAAGAATGTCTCGCCCACCTATGACATCCGCCTTGTTTCCTATAGGGAAATTCACAGGTGGGGTGAATAAGGCTTCGAGACGCTCATCAACTTGGTGTCTTCCACCAATATCTGCCATATGAAGAGCTAACAATCTCTTTCGAATACGCTCCGCATCCTGAGGTTCTCTCTCTCCGCGTATATCTCTATGAAAACGACGATGGGGACTGCCCTCTGTCGCATTCTCCTTCAGTAAGCTCAAAGGACGCATATGTAAGGCAGTGGTGGATTTGATATCATTAATCAACCGCTCAGGCATATTAAGACGCGCACCGATTTGGTCTATAACATCCGTAGCATCTTCATGACCATGAAAGGTATTCCACTGCTGTCCCTCTACCATTTTAGCTGTAGATGCCTTGCCGATATCATGCAGAAAAGCATCCCATCTTACATCTTCTTTGTTCTCTTCTTGATTATCTTTTTGAGACTGAGGTGCCCTATCAACTACTTCTAGCAAATGCTTCCAAACTGATCCTTCAGGATGATGTTTGGGATTTTGCATTAAAGTATCCATACCTGATAGTTCAGGTATGATTTGTTGAATGAGTCCAAGGTCCCATAAGGTTTGTAGGAACCCTGATGGCTTATCATCATGGAAGGCTTTATCAATCTCATCCCTAATACGATTGATGTGGATTTGACCTTTTTCTGCCTTCGTCTCGCCATAAACAAGGCTATCAACTAGAACAGGGGTGTATTCTTGCATGGCCTGCCATGTTTCAGGCTCTATCTTAAAGCCATAGCGACCTGCGAATCTAGCCCCTCTGATGATTCGTAAAAGATCCTCTGAGAATCTAGTCCCAGGATCCCCCACGCATTTAATCAGTCTATTAGCAAGATCCTGCTGACCACCAAAGGGGTCAACAACCTCACCATCTCGCCCAATAGCCATAGAATTGATAGTAAAATCTCGGCGGCTTAAGTCTTGATGTAGTGCCTCTAAAACTTGAGCAGGATCATTAGGATCATCAACCACTATTCTTTTCACTTTTGTTTTATGACCATAGTGCTCTTCATCAATTCTAAATGTTGTGATCTCATATTCTTGATTATTGAGTCTAACGAAGACCGTACCGTGCTCAAGATTTACCTTAGCTTGATTAACCGGAATGTCATTTTCATTACACAGTCTTATAACCTCTTCAGCAGGAGTTAAGGTGCAAAAGTCTATATCATCCGGTTGTTTACCTAAGACAAGATCTCTCACACAGCCACCCACAGCCCAAAGATTTGGAATAAAATGAAATAGATTCAGCGACTTTTGTATTAACTCGGAATGCATCTTAGTAGCTATAACCTTACGGAATAAAGCATCTGAAGTAGCAAATGCGCCTCTCGCATCAAGATATTTACATTGCAGTAATTGTTTAATGGCATCCATTAGAACTCCACTAGAATTGAACTATTATTGGTAACCGTATCCTTATATAGTAAGAACTTCCCCTTAGTATCTTCTATCGATAAAGTATACGCATAAAACTTGATATTACGATAAGTCCCCCACACCCCTGTCAAAGCAGCATTTTCCGTATCATTAATTGCGAAGCCTGAATACTCAATAAGATAATCAAAAAAGCGACTATCAGCAACTACGTAATTCGGCTGTTCTATATAGATTGCTTCCAATAAACCAGAAACATCGACTCCTGTATAAAACTTCATGCGTCTAATTATTGGAAATAGATTTGGAATTGAGAGATTCCAAGATACTTACATTCATTATCCACCCCCAAGTCCATTCATAATTCCAATCGACACCAAGAATTCAAATGATCCAAGCAGACATCCTACTATTGAAATACCTATCGTTAGAACTTGATAGAGCTTTTTGATCTCTGTCATCATACCGACTAAAGATGTAAGCCCCTCTTGGATGGTCTTCTGCCGGCCCGACACAGAAGATATCTTGTTGTTAATGTCTCTAACATCACCACTGATAGAATTCATATTTAGCTTGTTATCATTATCTATCTTATTTAATGTTTCTTGCATCTTGGAATATAATAGATTTTGAACTTTCTCGGTAACACCCTTGATCACCCGATCTTCTGTGCGCTGAAGCGTTTCTGAGTTATGGTCGCTAACTTTCCCAAGCTTCTCAGTCAGGTCTTCTTTAATGGTTTTGATGTTAGCGTTGATTTCATCAATCTGACGCTCTAGTTCATGAAATGAAGCTGTTTGTTTCTCTAGGATCTCATAACGAACATTGTCGAATCGTTCCCGAAACGAATTGATGATATCTTGAATCGTTGAATACGCACGAACTGTAAGTTCGGTACGCTCCAAAAAGCTATTCATCATATCTGTATTCGGTATTTGATCACCCACCACAACTACCTCTTACGCCTTTTGTAACACACTATGAACATATTCAAGATCTACATTTAGTTCACCCTTGGTCTTACCAATGTTCTCATAGTAGATATCTGTCATAAATTGTTCGAACAATTGCATTAATGCTCTTGCACCGAACTCAGATTGTACAGCCTTTTCTGCTATATACTCTAAGACTTCATCTTTAATGTTCAATTCTATCCCATTTACACCGAACTCGGCCTTGTATTGATCTAGGATTGAGCATTCAATTGACTTGATTATTTCTAGCATGTCTTCTTTCGTCAGTGTTTCAAAAGGAACAATATTGGGAAAGCGCCCAACTAGCTCCTGTATAAAACCATATTCGATTAGATCTTCATGTTTCACCTGTCTCAAAAGTTCACTACGATGAATTATTACTTCATTTTGTTCACTTCGGAAACCCATTCTAGAAACATTCAATCTACGCCTGACGATTTCCTCAAGTCCTGGGAAGGAGCCGACACCAATGAATAGAATATTGTGGGTGTCGAGTGGTATACTCTGAGACATTGGATTACGACGAGTCTTCCCCGGTGGCATGATATTTGCAACAGAGCCTTCAATGATCTTGAGCAAGGCTTGCTGCACCCCTTCTCCCGAAACATCTCTCAGGATAGAGGGGTTCTTTGCTGATTTTCTAGCTATCTTGTCGATTTCGTCTAAGGCTACAATGCCTTTCTCTGCCTTAGAAATATCCCCATCAGAATCAGCGAGCAACATGGTTAGCATGTTCTCAACATCTTCGCCTACATAGCCAGCTTCCGTCAATTTAGTGCAATCGCCAATAACGAATGGCGCGTCCATAAGCTCCGCAGCCGCCTCCATTAAGGCAGTCTTGCCAACCCCCGTATCACCTATCAATAACATATTGCGTTTTTTGAAGTTCTGATTAGCTCCAGTCAACATGCTATAATGACGATGCAAAGCGACCGCGATAGCTTTCTTGGCGTACTCCTGGGATACGATTTTATGAGACAACTTTGCGACGATCTCTTTTGGTTCATAAACCTTTAAGGAAATAGGCTCCGCTATCTCTTCTTGCGCACCCTCATACTTCACATCATAGATATTATCATGGTCAGCATTCTTATCTACAATTAACTTCCTGTCAAGATATAGATTGGAGAAAAGCTTCCACAACTTATCCAAATGCTCCGCATAGTCCTTATGGACAGCGATATGACTATCATCTGTCACACGAACATATACTACATTCTCAGGCTCAAGCTTTTGATCCGTAAGATAGCAATTTACAACATTCCCCTTAACCTTATCATTTGCATCATCTTGCTTCTTAACCGCCATTATTGCCCCTTCCTAAAGAAACTAAGGTTATAATTAGCTAAGGCAGAGACCTTTTGAATCCAAGCCTCACGAGTAGCTAAAATCTGAGCCTTATAGGGGGCATATAGCGGTAAGTCAAGACACTTATGACAGATGAACTTGTTATCGTATTCAGGATCGGGGGGCGTGATATTAGACATCACCGGGTATTCAATAATAACCGCTTGATAGCAAACATCACATATTACCTGAACAGCAGGGAAGTTTTTGAAGAACCAGTCAAAATGAGGGCATTGCTGCCACTTATCCAAGTTATTATTTCTTGGATCATAGATACAAGTTCTTACATCATTATCGCGGATATGGGTAGTATCATGCCAGAAATGCTCCAAGGCATCAGCGGCAATCTGTCCCTCTCGTTCTCGCCATTTCGTGCAGACACTGCAAGGAAACGGTAGATCATCTGGCTTAGCCATACAAGCGGCCTCCTCTAAGGAGGTTATATCGATGCTTGTTTCATTCTAACAACTAAACCACTCCACCGTTCTCCTCTTTTATCATTATTTACAGCAGTTCTAATTGCACTTTCTTGACCAATAATAATCAAACGAGACTTTGCTCTTGTACTACCCGTGTAATAAACACTGCGAGTCAACAAGTTTCTACCAAAGCTATTGTGAGCAAGCAGAATAACCACCGGCATTTCTTTGCCCTGGGCTTTGTGAACAGTAATCGCATACCCCAATCGAATTTGCTCAAGTTCCCATGCTTTATACTCGGCATTATTCTCTAGGAAAGGATAGGCAACCGAATATGTCTTATTCTTTGTATCAGGAAATTGGAACTTGCCAATATCTCCATTATATACATCTTTATCACGATTATTCTTGATTTGAATAACCCTATCATCATAACTAAACTGAGTCCCCACCTTACTAGTTACAACTATGTCTCGGATAGCATTCCTATTGAAAATCGGTCTCAAGTCATTGTTGATAGTCTCTGTACCTAAACCCAATTCATCTTGTCGGCGCGGGCAAAGCAACTGCATGTCCTCTAAGTCGTACCCCTGAGGTATTAAGATCTTTTCGATGACCGATCCAATAGCTATAAGAATTCCTCGCTTATTGTCTCTTGGAATAAATAAGACCTCACCGCCTGTATAATCACAGGGAAGTGTTAATTTAGGCATTCTGCCATTATTCAGATCATCAGCAAATTGAATGATTTCAGAATCTCGCGCGAATCTATGGGGTTCCTTTAACTCAAAATATGGAACATCAGCAGCTTTGAGATCCGCAAGCAAATCTCCCGATTCAACACTAGGCAACTGATCGCCATCACCTACAACCCAAATCTGAACATTACTACCTACACCACGAAGAACACCCGCGAATAATGGCGTCCCTACCATAGAGGCTTCTTCTAGAACAATGGCATCAACATTATCGAATATCTCTTCAGGGAAGAAGCTAAACGAAGCCAAAGCATCATTGGGCGCAAACTTAAACTTCCGATGAATAGTTTGAGCAGGGAAACCGTTGACTTCTTCGAAGCGCTTAGCTCCCGCAGCCGTAGGAGACACCACTATGACTCGCTTGCGCTTGGCCTCCATGTAATCTAAAAGCCCCTTACACACAGTGGTCTTGCCTCTACCCGGCCCACCCGTAAGGATCCCTACCCTTGAGCATAACATCCCCTTCAAAGCAGCCAGTTGTTCATCGGTGTACTCTATGTCACTAGGAGGAATCTCAATATTCTCTGGAAGCAGATCCATAGGCATTTGTAGTCTATTGACTAAATTCTCAGCGATGGTCTTTTCATCAACATAAAGATCATATGGGTACACAGCAACATAATCATCGAAGGATTTACTATCAGCATATATTCTACGCTCAGTATGTAACTCTCGTAAAGCATCTAATAGCTCGGTCCTTCCAATTTGGATTGGCTTTTTGGTCTTAGATAAGGCACTATTAGTCAATGTAAGAAGATTGGGAGCGGGGATATAGCAATGACCGCCTTCTGAGATACCATGCAAAAGCGCCCAATAGGTCGCTGCTGTGATTCTAAGAGGATCACGAGACTTAATGCCCCGATCAAATGCCATCTTGTCGCATTTATCGAAATTGCATTCTTCGATGATCTCGAACAGTCGATACGGGTTGGTCTCCAGTATAGTTAGAGCTTCCTTGCCGAAGTTAGCAAAGATAGATATAGCAACATGAGCACCTAAGTCATATTGACTAATAGCGGCGGAAATCCTATTAATGAAACGCTCATTATTCCATACTTCTTGAAGTTTATCTAACTCAGGCTCACTCAGATCATTAGCAAGTTCTGTTCTTACTCGCTCGAATTCATTATCAAGTACTTCAACTGATCGTTTACCATATCGAGCGTGAATTAGTTTAGTCCACACATAGTTCGATAGAGCATCCAATAAATACTCAAAAGTAGCCTCTGATGTTGCGAATCCGTTCTCTGAGAAATACCTTACTTTGAATTGAGCACCATATTGAGGATCATCATGCTCATTGCCAGTGACTGTTAAGATCATACCATAGTATAGAGGCGGGAATAGACCAACCAACTTAATCAATGGGCGGTCTCTCAAAGTATCAAACCCACCCATCTCTTCAGTGATATTGAGATCGCGATCCTCAGCTAAAGCAATGGTCCATCCTGTCTCCTTGTTGTTAAACAGGATTTTCTTGACCACTACCACTCGGGTTTGAAGCTCACTATCATATGATCTTGACATTACTAATCCTCTGTCCACGCACAAGGGAAACAATCATCTTACCGCGAGAAACACGCCCACAAAGAGCCACACTCGAAGCCGTCTTCGTCTCCGAACTACCATCAGAGATATTGATTTGAAGCGTGCTCGATGGTCGCACCAAAATTGATGATACCACCTTAGTCAATGCAGACTTAAAGACGCTCACCCCCTTGCCTGCCCGACCCTTTTGACAAGGAATCTCAGTCAAATTCAAGCGCTTAGCAAGACCGCCACCAGTAACAACACATAGTTGCTGTTTACTATCAGGCTCACAGACCAAGAGCCCAACCGGCTGCCCCGATTTATCTGACACAGCAACAACACCTTGTGAATATCGTCCGATTGGAGACACTAGATTAGTTGGATATCTCACTGCGAATCCTAGATCGGTAACGATTAGATACTCATTATCTTCGTTCTCACTAAAGATGACAGAGACTACTTCATCGCCTTCTAGTAGCTTGATAGCCGGGAAGGGTTTCTTGTAAGTTCCGATATACTCACTTGCAGTAGATTTCTTGATCTTACCTTGCTTGGTCAGCATAGTGATCGTCTGATTAGGATCGTCTCTATAGACTATGAAGGTTAAGATTTGATCAAGCTCAAAGAGCTTGTCCCCAACTCGGCGGCGGTCAGCGATTTCTAGTGTATGAATCGGATGCGCAATTGCCATACCTGTCGCAGATATAGCCATAATCTTATCTAAGGTTGTGCAATGATGCAATTCCTTCACGAATTGCTGCTCGCGTTCCGTTAGCTCACCATCGAATCGAGCCACCACCTTAGCAGTGCCATCCTGATTAACCATCACGGTCACAGGAATTTCCTCAATACTATCTTCTTGACTAACCTTCTCGGGAACACCACTGACAATCTTGGTGCGACGTTCATCACCCACTAATTTCTTTACTTCTGCTACCTCTCGCTTGATAATAGTATCAATGCGCTTGGGTTTCACAAGCAAATCTTCACAATCTGCAATCTCATCGATTACTTCTTGCTTCTCTTTAACAAAAGCCTCAAGTCGTTCAGGTGAAAACATATCAACCGACATAGCAACCACATAATCAACTTGCTCATCATCAAGTTTGAGTAGTGATTTTAACTGCGCTAGTCTAGCCGTCTTATCTTTAACACCACGGATAGTCTTAATGACAGCCTCACCGTGATTGATAGCAGCGATATAAGCCGCCACCCGAGACAAACGAATACGAGCTTTCGCTAATTGTTGTTCGATCCGCTTCGTTACCATTCGGCGGCGGTGGTTAATGTGGAACCTAATAACATCCATGGTAGAAGCCATCATAGGACGGCCTTCATGAACGATGTTCTGGTTAACATTGAAGCTAGTTCGCAAAGATGTTACACGATATAGCTCTTCAATAATAGCCTGTGGATTGTAACCAGACTTAAGCTCAATCACGATGCGGACAGGATACTCGCTATCAGAGTAGTCATTAAACTCTTGAATACCACCGACCAAAAGCTCACTGGTCTCATTTTGTAGTGCCTTAGTGATCTCCTGCATGATTAGAGTAGGACCAATTTGATATGGCAACTCAACGATGGTGATAACAGGATTTTGACTACTATCAATAATAGCGCGACCCTGAAGAATCATACTACCAAGACCAGTAGTGTAGTAACTTTGTACACCACCGTTATCGTAGAGTATGCCTGCGCTCGGAAAATCCGGCCCTGGCATAACCTCTAATAGATCTTCAACTGTAGACTTAGGTTTATCAATAAACAAGGTAATCGCATCACACACCTCAGACGGATTATGACAAGGTGTAGTAGATGCCATTGATACCGCAATACCTTCATCGCCATTGATTAGGATATTGGGAAACTTGCTTGCCAAGAAGATAGGCTCGGACATTCTTGCAGATGAATTCTCGATAAAATCAAGGATATCATCATTGCAGTCCTCTAGCATCATAACGCCAGCTTTAGAGAGCCTAGCCTCTGTATAGCGCATCGCGGCTTGCTTACCATCTAAGGTACCAAAGTTCCCGCGACCATCTACCAATGGAACACGCATAGAAAAAGGCTGAGCCAAGCGCACCATGGCATCATAGATAGAACCATCACCATGTGGGTGCAACTTCATGGTGTCGCCAACCACATTGGCGCTTTTTGTTCTTGGGCGATCTGGCGTCAAGTGCGCTCGATACATCGAATATAGAATGCGTCGATGTACGGGCTTTAGCCCATCTTCCGAGAACCTTAAGGCGCGCTGCAAAAGCGTCCAAAGGGCATACGGGACATAAGAATCCGCAAACATGTCATAAAATGGGATAGGCGTAGCCTCAGCCATTACTTTAGGGGTGGTAGCTGTTCTTCTCACGACAAATCTCTTTCTGGGTCTAGGGACGAATGTGTGTAAATGTATCGCTTACGAGCCTCAATATTAGGTCCCATTAAAGTTCGAACAATCTTGTCGGCCTCTGCTGTATGATCCACATCAATCTGACGTAAAGCTCTAGTAGTGGGATCCATGACTGCTTCCTTTAACTCGTCAGAATTCATCTCACCTAGACCCTTGAAACGTGAAACTTCGTAGCTTCCACGCAACTTAGCTATCTCACGTTCCATATCCTCTTGTGTTGCACAGCAAATATCTTTACTCGCTGTTTTGATAGAGTATAGAGGTGGTTCAGCTATATAGACATGACCTTCATGTAATAACTGTGGCATAAATCTTAGAAAGAACGTGGCTAATAGACATCTAATGTGAAGACCATCCACATCGGCATCTGACATGATTACGATCTTATGATATCTTAGCTTTGTGATATCAAAATCAGGTTCAAGACCACACCCTAAACAAGCGACGATATCGGAAACTCTATCGTTCTTGAGGATTCTCTCAGCATCCTTATCTTCGACATTAAGTGGCTTACCAGTCAATGGTAGAATGGCTTGTGTTCGGGCATTACGAGCGCCTTTTGCTGAGCCCGCTGCCGATTCGCCCTCTACAATGAAAAGTTCACTCTCTATTGGCTTGCGTGAAATACAGTCTGTTAACTTACCAGGAAGACTATTGCGACCTCTTAGGTGCTTGCACTGGATTTCACTAGTGCGCTTATGAAGCGTCTCTCTTGCCTTCTGCAAAGCGCTAGCTACTTCAATGATCTTCTTAGCAAAATCAGGATTGGCATTCAAGTATGCAATCAACCCCTGATAAACAACAATACGCATAGCGCTTTCTGCTTCAGAATTGTTGAGCTTAAACTTGTTCTGACTGGCGAATTCAGGATTAGGTACCATAACACTAATAACGTAGACCATACCTGTGCGTAAGTCATTACCATTAAGATTAGTGTCTTTATCTTTCAGTAAACCCATATCATGAGCATAAGTGTTGATGGCCCTTGTAAATGCCTTCTTAAATCCCTCAACATGCCGTCCTTCATCACGAGTACGAACATTATTGGCAAAGGACACAAGGGTATCATCCGAGTGACTTACTGAATATTGGAGAGCCACACTGACCTTAACACCATCTGCTTCTCCCTCAATACAGATTGGGTCATTAGGAAAGAGCCCTTCACGATCCTCGGTCATATAGCTAAGATAGTCAACCAATCCCCGTTTACTCAGGAAGATCTGATCTTCTACTTTATCACGAGAGTTCTTGAAGACAAATCTGATATTTGAGCAAAGGCATGATAACTCGCGCAGACGACTTGAAATATCATCGGCTACGAATTTGACTTTGGTAAAGATCTGAGGATCAGGCTCGAAGTAGATTGTAGTGCCTGTCTTATGTGTTCCCGTCTGAGGAACTCCAATAACGGTTTTAGGATCCCCAATGAGCTTGCCGCGCGAATACTCACGATTATAGACCATACCGTCTCTATAAACCGTAATGAGCGTTTTCTTACTGAGTGCATTTACACACTTAACGCCAATACCATGCAAACCTGCCAACGAAGCACCACCACCGTAAGCGCTCTTCGCGAATTTACCACCGGCATGTAACTGGCACATAATAACGTCAATGGTAGGCATCTTCTCTTCGGGATGCTCATCAACAGGGATGCCACGTCCATTATCTGATACCGTAATACAATCGCCCTCGTGTAGCTCCACAACGATATCGCGCCCGAAGCCCACAATGGCCTCATCTACCGAGTTATCAATAGCTTCCCAAATGAGATGATGCAGTCCGGCGCGGTGAACATCACCGATATACATATTTGGACGTTGCCGAACGGCTTCCAAACCATGAAGCACAACGATATCGCTAGCTTCAATGCGCTGACTTAAATCAGACATTCCTAGAATTCTCCAGAGGATATAGACCCACAAATAGGCCCCGAAATGGCCCCTACAAGGTCATTATAGCACCAGATGGCCTAACCCATCAAGCCAGAAGGCCCAAGGAGGATGAATTTGCCCTTACCGAAAGTTCCACCGAATTTATCTTTAATGGTGGTATTTATCTGGTCGGCTTCATTATCATAACCCAACTTACGTATCATCTGTGAAGCTGAGGATGCTCTTCTAACAATAGCGTATAAATCGTGTGCGCCTAATGCAGCTAATGGATTTGCTCCCCCGCCACCCTCAGCGCCCTTTGCGTCTTGCTGAACTTTACGCACTACAGAAATTGAACTTCTTCTCAAAGCTTCGATTAGATCATTCTTATTGAGAATATCTTCAATTGTCTTATCTCTAACCAATCTTTCCCAACGCTTCTGATCTGTTGCTTCGCGTTCTTTCTTGATTTCTTCTTGAATATTTGGATCGGCTAATTCTTGAGTATCATATTTTCGTGTTCTAAGGCCAACTTTTACAGGATCGGCATGTTGATCAGATGGCAAACCACCATATTCTACCCATATTTGCTCTGCTACTTCTTCAATAGGACTTGGAGTCGCTAATTTCTCCTCAAGCTCAACATCAAGCATCAATTTCTGCAAATTATCAATAGGGTCTACTATGA
>Ga0209066_10003202_pt1 | contig 18961 bp, 14 predicted proteins | sample All_14_2_FD_187198 | JGI IMG/M metagenome (GOLD analysis project Ga0209066, IMG submission 187198) | Freshwater microbial communities in response to fracking from Pennsylvania, USA - Allegheny Zone_MetaG_DW_15 (SPAdes) (version 2) ... | reverse complement strand
GCTGGCCCTGGCCGGGCGCGGCGGCGCCCAGGGCCAGCAGGTCAGGCAGGCAGGCCAGGTTCAGGAGCAGAAGCTCCAGGGCCAGGGCCGGCTCCATGCTGGTCAGGACCTTGCGCTGGCTGTCCATGGTCATCTGCCAGGCCGCGTGCAGGTGCCCCAGGCTGAAGCGCGGCGCGAACTCCGCCCAGACGTCGATCTCCTCGGCCGGCAGGTCCATGAGGCCGCGCGCGGCGTCGCCCATCTGGTTCAGCAGAAAGAGGTTGCGCCAGCACCCGGCAAGCTCCCGCAGGAAGAAGCCCAGGTCCGCGCCCTGGTCCAGGACCTCGGTCAGCAGGGCGTGGAGGCCCCGCAGGTCGCGGCCGTGCACGCACTCCACCAGGCGCGCGAAGATCTCGCCGCCGGCCAGGCCCAGAACCTCGCGCACGTCGGCCAGGGTCAGGGTCGTCGAGCCCAGGGCCAGGACCTGACCCAGAAGCGACATGCTGTCGCGCACCGAACCCGCCCCTCGACGGGCGATGAGGGTCACGGCCGAAGGCTCGGCCGGGATGCCCTCGCGCTCCAGCACGCCGCCCAGGTGGCGCACCAGGTCGGCCTGGGGCAGGCGCTTGAAGACGAAATGCTGGCAGCGGCTGACGATGGTCTGGGGAAATTTTTCGGGCTCGGTGGTGGCCATGATGAAGGTCACGTGCCCGGGCGGCTCCTCCAGGGTCTTGAGGAGCGCGTTGAAGGCCGCCTTGGAGAGCATGTGCGCTTCGTCGATGATGATGACCTTGTAGCGGCACTCCAGGGGCGCGTAGCCCACGTCCTCCTTGAGACGGCGCACGTTGTCCACGCCGGTGTTGGAGGCGCCGTCGATCTCGACCACGTCCACGGCCGCGCCGAGGGTGATCTGGCGGCAGACCGGGCACTGGTTGCAGGGCTCCTCGGCCGGTCCGTTCTGGCAGTTGAGGGCCTTGGCGAAGATGCGGGCCAGGGTGGTCTTGCCCACCCCGCGCGTGCCGCTGAACAGGTAGGCGGGCGCCACCCGCCCCGTGGCCGCGGCGCGGGACAGGATGCGCTTGACGGAGTCCTGGCCGGCCACGCTGGCGAAGTTCTGGGGGCGGTAACGGGCGGTGAGGCTTTCCTGGCTCATGGTGTGATCGGCGGGTGCGGAAATTGACGAAACGCCGGGCGCAGGCAGGCCGCGCCCGGCGGGCAATAACGGGAGGCTAGAAGCTGTAGCGGGCCAGCCACTGGCCGTACTTGGGGTTCTGGCCGCGCAGGACCTTGAAGTAGGCGTCCTGCAGGGCCGCCGTGACCGGGCCGCGGCTGCCCTGGCCGATGACGCGGCGGTCCACCTCGCGGATGGGCGTGATCTCGGCCGCGGTGCCGGTGAAGAAGGCCTCGTCGGCGCAGTACAGCTCGTCGCGGGTGAAGCGGTCCTCGACCACGGTGTAGCCCAGGTCCTCGGCCAGGATCATGACGGACTCGCGGGTGATGCCCGAGAGGATGGAGCCCAGCGGCGACGTTTTGATGACGCCCTTGCGCACGATGAAGATGTTCTCGCCCGTGGCCTCGGACACGTAGCCCTCGGCGTCGAGCATGAGAGCCTCGTTGTAGCCGTCGGCCAGGGCCTCGCGCTTGGCCAGCACGGAATTGACGTAATTGCCGCAGGTCTTGGCCTTGGTCATCATCACGTTGACGTGGTGGCGCGTGAAGGACGAGGTCTTGACGCGGATGCCCTTCTCCAGGGCCTCGGCGCCGAGGTACGCGCCCCAGGGCCAGGTGGCGATGATGGTCTGGATGGGGTTGTCGCCCGGGTAGACGCCCATGACGCCCGCGCCGATGAAGGTCAGGGGCCGGATGTAGCCCTCGGCCAGCCTGTTGACCTTGAGGGTCTCGATGATGGCCGCGCAGATCTGGTCCTGGGTGAAGGGGATGACCATCTCGTTGATCTTGGCCGACAGGAAGAGGCGCTCCACGTGCTCCTGCAGCCGGAACACGGCCGAGCCGCCGTCGGTGCAGGTGTAGCAGCGGATGCCCTCGAACACGCCCACGCCGTAGTGCAGGGTGTGGGTCAGGACGTGGACCTGGACTTCGTCCCAGGGCACGAGTTTGCCGTCGAACCAAATCTTGTCTGCTTTCTGAACCATGGAATCCTCCTCGCGGTGGGCGTCGTTGTGGCGCGGCGGGGCGCGCGGCCCCGAGCGTCGCGGAACACTAGGTCAAGGCGCAGGCCCCGGTCAAGGGAGGCCCCCCGAGGCCGCAGGACCTTACGAATCCTTGTCGTGGCTGGAGCGGAAGATCATGCGGATGGGCGTTTTGTCCATGCGGAAGACCTTGCGCAGCTGATTCTCCAGGTAGCGCACGTAGCTGCCGTGAAAGAGCTTCTCGTCGTTGACGAAGAAGACGAAGGTCGGCGGCCGGGAGTCGGCCTGGGTCATGTAGTAGATCTTGCCGCGCCGTCCGCCCATGACCGGCGGCTGGTGCCGCTCGGTGACCATCTTGACCAGGCGGTTCAGCTCGCCCGTGGTCACGCGCTGGCCGCACTGCTCCCAGAGCTTCTCGACCAGCGGCAGGAGCCCGCCCAGGCCCGCCATGGACACCGACGACGAATAGAGCACGGGCACATGACCGCAGAAGGCGAACTGGTCCACCAGGTCCTTCTTGGTCTTGGCCAGCTGGTCCTTGGTCAGGAGGTCGATCTTGTTGACCACGATGACGAAGGGAATCTTCTCCGTGTCCAGAAAGGACAACAGCCGCTTGTCCTGCCCGACCACGCCGTCCATGACGTCGAGCACCAGCACGACCACGTCGGCCTGCTTGGCGGCCTGCATGGAGTGCACGACGCTGAAGTATTCCAGGGAATCCGTGACCTTGGACTTGCGGCGCACCCCGGCGGTGTCGACGAAGGTGTAGGTCTTGCCGCCGCGATGCACGGTCACGTCCACGCAGTCGCGGGTGGTCCCGGCCTCGGCGCTGACCATGAGCCGCTTCCTGCCCAACAGCGCGTTGATGGTCGAGGACTTGCCCGCGTTGGGCCGACCCAGCAGGGCGATCTTGAGACCGCCCTGAGGCTGCTCCACTCCCTCGCACTGGTCCTTCGGCAGCGCCGTCTCGATCATGTCGCGCAGATCGCCCATGCCGAAACCGTGGGCCGCGGACACGCACTGAAGGGGAAAGCCCAGGGCGTAGAAATCCGCCGCCAGGGTCTCCTCCTGTTCGGGGCCGTCGACCTTGTTGATGATGACGCGCACTTCCTTGCCGCTTTGGCGCAGATACTGCCCGACCTGCTCATCCTGGGGATGCAGCCCGGCGCGGCCGTCGACGATGAACAGGATCAGATCCGCCCCGGCCATGGCCTCACGGGCCTGCTCGAAGATGCTGATCTCGATCTCGTCGCTGGAGTCGGGAACAAGTCCGCCCGTGTCGATGAGCATGTAGGTGCGCGTTTCGCCGCGCACCTCGCTGAAGATGCTGTCCCTGGTCACTCCGGCCATGTCGTGGGTGATGGAGACCCGCTTCTTGATGAGGCGGTTGAAAAGGGTGGATTTGCCCACGTTGGGACGCCCGATGAGGGCCACCATGGGAAGATGCTGGTTCATGGTCTGCGTTCCTGGCCGATGATCTCGGCGATACTCGATGTGTATGGCGGGGAAAGCACCCCGCGCTCGGTGATGATGCCCGTGATCAGGGAGTGATCCGTGACGTCGAAAGCGTAGTTGAAAACCGGGACCCCGTCGGGCGTGATCTGGGTGGCCCCGACGTGGGTCACTTCCAGGGGCGTGCGGTCCTCGATGGGGATGAGGGAGCCCTCGGGCGTGGCCAGGTCGAAGGTGGAGCTGGGCGCGGCCACGTAGAAGGGGATGCCGTAGTGCCGGGCCAGGATGGCCACGCCGGACGTTCCGATCTTGTTGGCAACGTCGCCGTTGGCCACGATGCGGTCGGCCCCGACCACGACCTTCTGCACCAGCCCGCGCTTCATCAGCAGCGAGCAGGCGTTGTCGCAGGCCACGGTCACGGGGATGCCGTCCTTGTGCAGCTCGTAGGCCGTCAGGCGCGCGCCCTGCAGGAAGGGCCGGGTCTCGTTGGCGATGACGGAAATCCTCTTGCCCATGTCCACGGCCCCGCGGATGACGCCCAGGGCCGTGCCGTACCCGGCCGTGGCCAGGGCGCCGGCGTTGCAGTGGGTCATGACCGTGTCGCCGTCGGCCAGCAGCTCCCCGCCGAAGCGGCCCATGGCCCTGTTCATGGCGATGTCGTCGGCGTGGATCTTCCGCGCCAGGGCGAGCCAGACATCGCCCAGTTCGCGCGGGTCGGCCACGCCGCTTGCGGCGCCGCGCATCTCGTTCACGGCCCAGGCCAGGTTGACGGCCGTGGGCCGCGCCTGGGCCAGGAGGCCGAGCAGCCGGCCGAGTTCGTTCGTCCAGTAGGCGCCGGCGGCCAGGGCCTGCTTCAGGGCGATGCGGCAGCCGTAGGCCGCCGTCACGCCGATGGCCGGCGCTCCGCGCACAACCATGGTCTGCAGTGCGTAGATGACGTCCTCCACGGTGCGGCAGGTGAAGGTCTCCTCCACCAGGGGGAGCTTGCGCTGGTCAAGCAGGAGCAGGGCGCAGGCCTCGGCGTCGAATCGGATATGGTCTTCCATGTGAGTCCTTTTCAAGAGAGAATGGAAATTATGGGAGGCATGGGCGGTACGGGGGTGCATACGTCCCATGGCTCCCGTGATTCCCCTTCTCTTTTCCCAAAAAAAACCGGGCCACCAAGCAGCCCGGTTTCCACAGACAGGGGCGGAGCCGCTTCGTCAGGAACGCTCGGTCACTTCCACCAGGTGGTAGCCGAACTGCGTCTTGACCGGTCCGTGGACCACGCCCACGGCTTCGTTGAAGCAGACATGATCGAACTCGGGCACCATCTGGCCCGGGCCGAAGGTGCCCAGGTCGCCGCCGCGGCGGCCCGACGGGCACTGGGAATAGTTGCGGGCGATTTCGGCGAAGTCTCCGCCTTCCTCGGTGATCTTCTTTTTCAGAGCCTGGCAGACCTCTTCGGTCGCCACCAGGATGTGACGGGCACGTGCTTTGGCCATGGTGATCTCCTTGATTTTTTCGTGGCCCTAACCCGATGCCCGCCACTTGGCAAGACGCCTCAGGCGTAACTCATCATGTGCTCCGCGACCTTGTCCATGTCCACGGGACGCCGGTACATGGCCCCGTCCCGGCACTGCGGCAGGAGCGTCTCCTTGGACGGCCGCTGTTCGCGGTAGATGACGCCGATGGGGATCTCGTCGCCGAAGACCATGGCCGCCTTCATGGCCTCGTCCCAGTTCGCGGGGTCGTGGGAGACCTCCTTGCAGCGGGACTTGTACCAGGCGAAGGTGTTGACCTTGTTGAAGGAGACGCACGGCGAGTGCATGTCCACCAGGGAGAAGCCCTTGTGCTCCATGGCCGCGGCGATGGTCGCGGCGGCGTGCTCCTTGAGGCCCGAGAAGGACCGGGCCACGAAGGAGGCGCGCATGGCCACGGCCACGGCCACGGGGTTGAAGGGCTGGTCGAACACGCCCAGGGGGTTGTTCTTGGTCACGTGGCCCGTCATGGTCGTGGGGCTCGACTGGCCCTTGGTCAGGCCGTAGATCTGGTTGTTGTGCACGATGAGGGTGATGTCCAGGTTGCGGCGGATGGCGGCCAGCAGGTGATTGCCTCCCTCGCCGTAGGTGCAGCCGTCGCCCGACTCCACGACGACCTTGAGCTCAGGATGGACGAGCTTGAGGGCCTGGGCCGGCGGCAGGGCGCGGCCGTGCAGGCCGTTGAAGCCGTTGCCCCGGACGTAGTGCACGATCTTGGCGGCCTGGCCGATGCCCGAGACCAGTGCGAACTGGTGTGGTTCGAGATTCTGCCGCGCCAGGGCGTCCTTGAGGGCCAGAAGCACGTCGTGGTTGCCGCAGCCCGGGCACCAGGCCGTGACGTATTCGCCGTATATCTTGCTGTCGATCATAATGCCTCCAGAATGGGCGCCAGGCGCTCCAATACGTAGCCGGCCGTCAGGGCCCGGCCGTCGTAGCGCAGGACGGAGTTGGCGATGTGGAAACCCGTGGCCTCGCGCAGCAGCCGCGCGAACTGGCCGGTGCTGTTGCCCTCCACGGCCACCACGCATTCCGCGGCGTGCAGGCGCTGCAGGAAGGTCTCGGGCGCCAGGGGCCAGACCTGGGTGAAGCACAGGCTCGCGGCCCTTACGCCACGCTCCTGCAGGATCCCGGCGACCTCGCGCAGGACCTCGCCCGAGGAGCCCCAACCCACCAGGAGCAGGTCGGGCTCGGCCTCGCCCGTGGAGACGGGAGGCAGGATCTCCGCGCGCAGCACGTCCAGCTTGGCCAGGCGCTTGTCCTGCATGCGCACGCGGATGTCCGCGGCCTCGATGATGTGCCCCTGCTCGTCATGTTCGTGGCAGTCGGCCAGGACCAGGCTCTTGCCGTGGCCCGGAATGCGGCGCGGGGACACGGGCGCGGACCAGTCGTAGCGGCGGTAGCCGTCCGGGTCGGCGTCGCTCAGGTCGGGTCCGGCCACGGGCGGCAGGGCGCCGAGGTCGAAAGGCTCCACGGACCGCACGGCGCTGGCCAGGTACTGGTCCGAGAGGATGAAGACCGGACCCTGGAATTTTTCGGCCAGGTCGAAGGCCTTGTGCGTGAGGTGAAAACAGTCCTCGACGCTCGCCGGGGCCAGGATGGCGCGGTGGAACTCGCCGTGTCCGGCGCGCAGGACCAGTTCCAGGTCGGCCTGTTCCGTGCGCGTGGCCAGGCCCGTGGCCGGCCCGGGGCGCTGGGCCACGACGAAGACCACGGGCATCTCCATGACGCCGGCCAGGCTGACCGCCTCGGTCATCAGCGCGAAGCCGCCGCCCGAAGTGGGCACGATGCTGCGGGCCCCGCCGAAGGCCGCGCCCAGGGCCATGTTGGCCGCCGCGATCTCGTCTTCGCCCTGCTCCACGACCACGCCCATGTCCACGGCCACCTGCGCCAGCCCCTCGGCGATGGAGGTGGCCGGCGACATGGGGTAGTAGCCGCAGAAGCGCACCCCGGCGGCCAGGGCGCCCAGGACCAGGGCCTGGTTGCCGTCCATGGCCAGCCTGGTCACGGAGTCGCCCTCGCCCGGCAGGGGCAGGGACGGCGTGTTGGCCGCGGCCCACTGCATGGATGCGGCCAGGACATCCAGGTTGCTGGCCACGATCTGGTCGCCCTTGGCCCGGAAGTTGTCCGCCACCAGTTCCCGCAGGATGTCCGCCTCGATGCCGAGCATGGCGCCCAGCACGCCCATGAGGGCCACGTTGCGGAAGACGGGCCGCGAGGCCAGTTCGGCGAAGGGGATGCCGATGAGGCCGGGTCCGGGCGGCATGTCCCAGCCGCCGTCCACCAGGACGACGGCTCCGTCCGCGAGCCGTTCGCGGTGCAGGTCCACGCTCTCGCGGCTCATGGCCGCCAGCAGGTCGAAGGTGTCCGGCGGACCCTGCACCGGCCGGGACGCCAGGCGCATGCGAAAATTGTTGTGCCCCCCGCGCACGCGGGACATGACGTGTTGCACGGTCAGCAGATGCCGGCCCGAGCGGACCACGGCCTTGCCCAGAAGTCCGGCCACCGTGTCCAGGCCCTGGCCGGCCTCTCCCCCCAGTATCAGATGAAGTTCTTCGCGCACGAATCTCTCCTTGGTTTCCCGTGGCCGCGACAACGCCGCACGGAAGTGAGCATGTTGTTGTCTTTCGTTGCACATTTCGGCCCTGGAGACAACCGCGGTCTGCCGATTGTCACGAAAAGAATCCGGCGCAGGCTTTACGCCACAGCGCGAAATCCTTAATGCAGACCCGTCCGCACACCTTTCAAGGAAACGATCATGTCATCAGAGCATTTCGTCATCGGCATCGACACCGGCGGCACCTACACCGACGCCGTGGTCCTCGACAGGCGCACCGGCCGGGTCGTGGCCGGCGCCAAGGTGCCGACCACGGCCCACGACCCGGCGCTGGCCATCGGCCGCGCCCTTGCGGACGTCCTGGCCGCTTCGGGAGCGGAACCGGAACGGATCGGGCTGGTCACGGTGTCAACCACCCTGGCCACCAACGCCCTGGTGGAGGACAAGGGCGCCGAGGTCGGCCTCTTCGTCATCGGCCACGACAAGCGCCTGCACGTCCCGGCGGCCGACTCGCGCTTCATCCCCGGCGGCCACAAGGCCCGGGGCGTGGAGGTCGAACCCCTGGGCATGGAGTTTCTGCTGAGGGGCATCTCCGCCATGCGCGGCCACGTGGACGCCTACGCCGTCTGCGCCCTGCTGGCCTTCGACGACCCGACCCACGAGCTCGTCGCGGCCAAGGCCATCGAGCTCACGGACCCCAAGCCCGTGTTCTGCTCCCACCAGGCCAGCAGCCTGCCCGGCATCGAGGAGCGCGCCTCCACCGCCGTGCTGAACGCCCGCCTGCTGCCCGTCATGCAGGACTTTCTGCAGAGCATCGCCCGCTCCATGCAGCGTCTGGGCCTCTCCTGCCCCGTGCGCATCGTGCGCGGCGACGGCAAGAGCATGGACCTGGATCAGGCCCTGCGCAACTCCTCCTCCACCGTGGCCAGCGGCCCGGCGGCCACGGCCCTGTTCGGCGCCGACGCCGCGGCCGGCGACACGGCCGTCATCGTCGACGTGGGCGGCACCACCACGGACATCACCCTCATCCGCGACGGACGCCCCGTCATCCGCGAGGAGGGCATGACCATCGGCGCCTGGCGCACCCATGTGCAGGCCGTGGAGATGTACACCGTGGGCCTGGGCGGGGACAGCGTGACGCTGGTCTCGGGCGGTCTGATCGCCCTCGGTCCGGCCCGGGTCGTGCCCCTGTCCCAGGCCGGGCTGCATCTGGAAGGCGCGGCCCTCGACGCCGTGGAGAATCCGTCGGCCTGGCTCGGGGCGGACATGCGCGGGCAGTGCGTGCACCTGGCCCCGGGGACCGTCCCCGGCGACGACCCGATCCTGCGCCGGCTGGCGGAGCGCGGCCCGGCCACGCCCTGGCAGCTGCGCCGGGACATCGGCATGGCCGAATCCAGCCTGGAAAAGGCCATCGCCCGGCTGCAGGCGGGTCGGCGGGTCGTGTCCTGCGGCTTCACGCCCACGGATGCGCTGCATGTGCTGGGGCGCCTGTCCCTCGGCAACGCGGACGCATCCCTGCGGGGGGCGAAGGTCCTGGCGGAACTGTGCGGCACGGACCCCGAGGAGTTCTGCCTCCGGGTGCTCGAAAAGGCCGAAGGGACCATCGCCGCCACCATCCTCGAAGCCCTGAGCACGCGCGAGGTCGGACCCGCCCTGGCCAGGTTCATGGGCCGGACCGGGCACAGCCCCCTCCTGGACATCTCCGTCCGTCTCAAGGCGCGGATCATCGGCATCGGCGCGGCCGCGCCGTTCCTGCTGCCGGCGGTGGCCGAGCGCCTGGGCACCGAGGTCGTCTTTCCGGACCATTACGAAGTCGGCAACGCCCTGGGCGCGGCCGTCATGGACAGCATCAACGCGGAGGCATGAACATGCATTTCAGGGAACAGTGTTTTGCGGCGGCCATGGAAATCTGCAGCGAGAGCGAAGCGGCCGAGGTCGTCCACGGCTGGGTGCCCGGCGGACCCGGCTTCGTGGTCCACGCCTGGGCCGAGGTCGAGGGCGGCGTCTACGACCTGACCGAAAGCGACCGGCCCATGCGCAAGGCCGACTACTACGCCCTCATGGGCGTGCGGCCCGAGCTGACCCGGCGCTACTCCCGGGTCGAGTACTTCACCCTCATGGCCGAAACCGGGAGCTTCGGGCCCTTCGACAAGGAGTTCTTCTTCGCCAACGAGACGGCCACGCTGGCCCAGGGATGACCCTGCCCTTCGCAGGTGAGGTCGCGGCCCTGGCCGCGGCCTTCATCTGGTCCGTGGCGACCTTCCTCTACACCCGCACGGGCAACCGCGCCCCGGCCGTGTTCCTGAACCTGGTCAAGGGCGCCATCGCCGTGGCCATGCTCGCGGCGACCATCCTGGTCCTGGGCGACGCGGCGCCGGACCTGACGCCGTCGCAGTGGCTGTGGCTGGCCGGCAGCGGCGTCGTGGGCATCAGCATCGGCGACAGCGCGTATTTCTCGGCCATCAAGCGCATCGGCCCCAGCCAGACGCTCCTGATCGAGTCCCTGGCACCGCCCCTGACGGGCGTGCTCGGCATGTGCCTGCTTGGGGAATCCATCGGCATGGCGGGCTGGCTCGGCATCCTCCTGACGGTGTCGGGCATCCTGTGGGTGGTCACGGAGCACCGGCCGCGCCAGCGCCCGAACCTGCCCGGCCTGGCCTTCGCCGCCCTGGCCGCCCTGTGCCAGGCCCTCGGCATGATCCTTTCCCGGCAGGTCATGGTCACTTCCGAAGTCACCCCTCTGTGGGCCGCCCTGGTCCGTCTGGGAGCCGCCAGCCTCGTGCTGTGGGCCGTCATACCCGTGATCAGGCCGGGCCTGGTCCTGAGCCGCGAGACCTGGCGGGCCGTGGGCACCGCGCGCCATGGCTGGATGCTCTTCACCCTGGCCGTGTTCCTGGGCACGTTCCTGGGCATCTGGCTGCAGCAGGCCTCACTCAAGCTGACCAGCGCGGCCGTGGCCCAGACCCTCATCTCCGTCAGCCCCCTCTTCGCCCTGGGCCTGGCCCGGCTGGGCGGGCATCCCGTGTCGCGCCGCAGCGTCGTCGGCGCCCTGGTCACCCTCTGCGGGGTGGCCCTCTTCTTCCGCTGAACCGGCCGCATCCCCGCCGCGCCGACGGAGCGCTGGCGGAGCGGCTGGCGGCAGGGCTTGCGTTTTGGCTTCGTCCTGCTATTTCTGACGGCTCCGGAACCGGACATTCATCCCCAGGGGAGCCCCATGACAGATCAGTTTTCCTGTCCCGTGCAGGCCCAGGCCGACCCCGTCAGCCTGGTCGTCTTCGGCGCCACCGGGGATCTGGCCATGCGCAAGATCTACCCCGCCCTGGCCTCCCTGTGCCGCAACCAGCTCCTCAGCCACGACACGCGCATCCTGGCCGTTGGCCGCACGGAAATGGACACCGAGCAGTACAGGCAGCAGCTCGGCGACAGGCTGGCCGGAATCGTTCCCGCCTCGTGCCTGGCGGATCTCGCTCCCAGGGTGAGCTACCTGAGCATGGACCCCGAGGACCCCGCCTCGGCCCGCTTCCTGGCCCTGGCACTGAACGAGCTGGACGGCGGCGGCAGGGATCGCCTCTTCTACCTCGCGGTGCCGCCCTCGGCCTACATCCCCCTGGCCACGGCCATCGGCGAAGCCGGCCTGGCCCGGCAGGACGAGGACCGGCGCGTGCGCATCGTCGTGGAGAAGCCCTTCGGCCGCGACCTGCCCACGGCCCGTGAGCTCGACGAGGTCCTGCACCGCTATTTCCGCGAGAGCCAGATTTTCCGCATCGACCACTACATGGCCAAGGAGACGGTGCAGAACGTCCTGCTGCTGCGCTTCGCCAACGCTCTCTTCGAGCCCGTCTGGAACCGCCGCTACATCGACCACATCCGCATCACCGCGGCCGAGGACATCGGCATCGGCCACCGCGCCGGGTTCTACGACCAGGCCGGGGTCCTGCGGGACATGTTCCAGAACCACATGATGATGCTGCTGGCCCTGTGCGCCATGGAGCCGCCGTCCCTGTTCGACGCCGAACTGGTCCGCGACGAGCGCTCCAAGGTCTTCCGCGCCCTGCGCCCCCTGGACCTGGAGCGCCTGGACGAGCAGCTGATCCTGGGCCAGTACGGGCCGGGCATGGTCGGCGGCAAACCCGTGCCCGGCTACCTGCAGGAGCCCGGCGTGCGGCCGGACTCGGCCACGCCGACGTTCGCCTGGATGAAGGTCTATCTGGACAACTGGCGCTGGCAGGGCGTGCCCTTCCATCTCTGCTCGGGCAAGCGCCTGGCGGCCAAGCACACCGAAATAACGGTGCAGTTCAAGAGCGTGCCCGTGTCCATGTTCCGCAAGACCCACGGCGGCGCCATCCCGCCCAACAGGCTGGTCATCGGCATCCACCCCCACGAGGTGGTCCGCCTGGAAGTCCAGACCAAGGGCCAGGGCTCCCGGCTGTGCCTGCAGGGCCAGTCCATGGAGTTCTCCTACGGCGCGGCCTCGGACCTCGGACGTCTGGACGACTACGCCAAGGTGCTGCTGGACTGCATCACCGGCGACCAGACCCTCTTCTGGCGGCAGGACGCCGTGGAACTGTGCTGGGGTTTTCTGACCCCAATCCTCGACCGCTGCGACGGCGAGGAAGGGGCTCTGCCCCTGCACACCTACGTCGCCGGCGGGCCCGGGCCCAAAGAGGCGCACCGCGCCGCGCCGTAAAGGCCCACGATTTTCAGGACACAGAACGCACCGTCCGCAACCATCAACCCGACACGCATCAGGAGGACCCATGGCCGGTTTCGAAGGCATCAAATGGGCCGGTTCCCAGGCACGCTACACGCTCCACGACAAGGCCTTCGCCATGGTGCCCACGGCCGACAAGGTCCCGGCGGTATCCCGCTCCATCCACTACGGGATCTGTCTGGCCTTCGAGGGCATCCGCTACTTCATCGGCCCGGCCGAGGACGGCAGCCTGCACATCCAGTTCCTGAACCTGCACAAGAACCTGCAGCGCTTCCGACGCTCCATCTCCTTCAACCTCGGCACGGCGCAGCAGGCGCTGGTGCCGACCGAAGAGGAGCTCCAAGGGCTGATCCTGCACTACCTGCGCAGCCCCGAACTGGCGGACTTCATCAGGGACATGGGCGAGAGCGGCGGACAGGGCTACCTGCGGCCCTTCACCGTGGACGAGTCCCAGTCCATCGGCGTGACCTTCCCCGAGCGTCCGTCCATCCGCATGGTCACCTGCACCTACGACCGCTACCTGGGCGAACCCTTCAGCGGCGTGGTCGTGCCCAACCTGGTGCGGGCCGTGGGCGCCAACGGCACAGGCAACCTCAAGCTCGGCGTGAACTACCTCCTGAGCGTCAAGGCCGTGGACGAGGCCAAGAGCATCCTGCCCGAGGCCAGCTCCGCCCTGTTCCTGGACGACCGCCTGGACCTGCCCCTGCGCGACCGCCGCATCACGGAATGGGATTCGTCCTGCTGCCTCATCGCCATGGCGGACGGCACGGTGGTGAAGATCCCCGAGAGCCCGCTGATCCTGCCGTCGGTGACCATCCAGGGCATCTGCGCCATCCTGCGCGAGGACGGCGTGCCCGTGGAGGAGCGGGACATGACCTACGGCGAGTTCATGGCCCGGGCCGAGGCCGGGGAGATCGCGGCCATCGCCTCCATCGGCACGGCGGGCATCCTGAACCGGGCCCAGCGCCTGATCATGGTCGACGAGAACAACGCGCCCTGCGGCGAGCTGCGCGCCCAGACCGACCACCCCATGTACCACGCCCTGGGCAAGGCCAGGCAAACCTACTGGGACATCTACCAGGACAAGGCCCCGGTGCCGGCGGGCATGACCCTGCAGAGCTACCTGATCTGAAAGCGCCGAACGCTTTTCAGGCGTTCGGCTGTTGACAACCGGGCCCGCACCACCTATCAGGCTTCCCACGCCTGGGGATGTAGCTCAGCTGGGAGAGCGCCGCGTTCGCAATGCGGAGGCCAGGGGTTCGATCCCCCTCATCTCCACCACAGGAAAAGTCAGGGCCTGGATGAAAAATCCGGGCCCTTTTTCTTGGCCGAAATTCCTCCACGCCCCTTTCAAGCATCCGAGCCGCAACGGACGACATGTTGCACTCCCCGCGATTCTTCAGCTATGGTCCATGCCTGACCCGCCCATCCGCACGATTGTTCCCCCATCGGACGGACGGAACCTCAACCCCGGAGGCATCATGGAACTCTCGACGAAAACGAAAATCGGCGACCTGCTCGACGCGTACCCTTTTCTGCTCGAATATCTGGTCAAGCAGTCGCCGAAGTTCTCCAAGCTGGAAAACCCCTTCCTGCGCAAGACCGTGGCCTCCTTCGCCTCGGTCTCCAAGGCCGCGGCCCTGGGCGGGCTCGACCCTGACGACTTTCTTGCCGGCATCGCGGTGGAGATATTCAGGAAATCCAACGACTCCGTCACCCTGGTCAACAGCGGCGGGCGGGCGGAGCAGGCGCGGGGCGTGTCGCGCGAGGAGCGGATCGAGGCCTTCAAGGGCATCGTCATGCGCCTGCACGGGGGCGAATCTCTCGACAGCCTGCGGCAGGAATTTCACGCGCTGCTGAAGGACGTCTCCCCGGCCGAGGTCGGCGCCATGGAGCAGCGCCTCGTGGCCGAGGGCATCCCGGAGTCGGAGATCAAGAAGCTGTGCAACCTGCACGTCGAACTCTTCACCGCCGACGCCGACAAGCCCGAGCTGCCGCTCCTGCCCGACGGGCACCCCATCCGCACCTTCCAGGCCGAGAACGCCCTGGCCGAGGAAAAGGCGACGAATCTGTCCACGATCCTGGGCGGCGTGCGGGACGAGCTCGGGTATTCGGGGGCGCGAAATGCCCTGAAGAACGGGGTCGCGGACCTGGCCGCCATCATCCGGCACTACGAGCGCAAGGAGAACCAGCTCTTCCCCATCATGGAGGCCCACGGCCTGACGGCCCCGCCGCAGGTCATGTGGGAGATCCATGACGACATCCGGGCCATGTTCAAGAAGGCCCAGGCCTGCCTGGAGTCCTCGCAGCACGCCCCGGCCGCGGAGGCCGTGTCCGAGCTGGTCCTGGCCGTGCGCGACATGGTCTTCAAGGAGGAGCGCATCCTCTTCCCCATGGTCTTCGAGGCCTTTTCCGAGGAGGACTGGCGCAAGGTCAGGCGGGGAGAGGCTGAGATCGGCTTCGCCTGGGTGGACCCGGGGGACGCCTGGCTTCCGGCCGGGGGGACGACCGCAGGCGGAGGCGCGGCAGGCCTGATACCGCTCGACTGCGGACGCATGGAGCCCGAGGTGATCAACGCCCTGCTCAAGCACCTGCCCGTGGACATGACCTTCGTCGGCCCCGACGACCGCGTGCAGTACTTCTCGCAGACCGACGAGCGGATCTTCCCCCGCAGCGAGGGCATCATCGGCCGCGAGGTGTCCAAATGCCATCCGCCCAAGAGCGTGCACATGGTCGAGGAGATCCTGGCGCGGTTCAAGAGCGGAGAACGCGACACGGCCGAATTCTGGATCGAGCTGGGCGGACGGTTCATCCACATCCGCTATTTTGCGGTCAGACGCGAGGGCCGGTATCTGGGCTGCCTCGAAGTCAGCCAGGACGTCACCGCCATCCGCGCCCTGAAGGGACAGCAGCGTCTCCTGGACTGGAAGTGACGACATGACGGCTGCGCCGAGGGAAACCAGGACAATCTTTCGACCTGGTCCCCGTGACGTATCGGGCCCGTCGACTCCGCACCGCACCGATATCCGTAGTTTCACGTCCACCATTGCCGGGGAGCGTCTCCTTCATGGGGCGCTTCCCGTTCCGGGACACGTCCGCGCATCCGGGACGCGAGGCACGCGACGCCTTGCGCCCTTGCGCTTTCTCTTCCGACTCGCGTAAGAAATAATCCAGGGCGGCGCCGCCCTCAAGAATTCCCCCCGTCCACATCAGCGAGGCCCCATGTCCCGGAAACGGAAGGCCAGCATCCCGAGCGCGTTCCTGCGCTTCACGTCGCTCATCTCGACCGCGAGCCTGCTGCTTCTGGGCGTCCTGTGGGTCGGCGACGACATCTACCATTTCGAGAAGGACAGCGCCGAGTACCGGCAGGAATTCCTGGAGGCGCGCAAACGCGAAGTCAGACACGAGGTGGACGCCTTCCTGGCCGCGATCACGGAACGGCGCGGCAACCTGGAAGATTCCCTGCGGCGGGACATCCGGGATCGGGTCGACGAGGCCTGGTCCGTGGCCGACAACCTCTACCGGCACAATTCGGGGCGCATGGGGCGGGAGGATCTGGCCGGGATGATCCGCGAGGCCCTGCGCCCCATCCGCTACAACAACGGGCGGGGCTACTTCTTCGCCGCGGGCCTCGACGGGGTGGAGCAGCTCTTCGCCGACCGGCCGGAGTTCGAGGACCGGAACATCCTGGACATGAAGGACCCGTCGGGAAAACCCGTCATCCGGGATATGATCCGCATCGCCAGGGAACGGGGCGCGGATTATTACGAATATTTCTGGACCAAACCCGGCAGTCAGGGGCGCGATCACCGCAAACTCGCCTACATCCGGCACTTTCCCGCACTTGAATGGCTCATCGGCACCGGGGAATACCTCGAGGACGTCGAAAACGACCTCAAGGCCGAAATGCTCCATCTGCTGGAGCGGGAACATTTCGGCGACGGCGGGTACCTCTTCGCCGGCACCCTGGACGGCATCGGACTGGCCGGGCCGGCCAAGGGCAGGGACATGCTCGCCGTGACCGACGCCAACGAACTGAAGATCGTCCGGGAGATCATCGCCGCGGCCAAGGGAGGCGGCGGCTTCGTCGAATACGTCATGCCGCCCATCGAGGGCGTCACCCCGCACCGCAAGCTGAGCTATGTGGCGCCGGTCAAGGATTGGGGATGGTATGTCGGCGCCGGCGTCAACCTGGACTCCGTCGAGGCGGACATCGCCCGAAAGCGGCAAGCCCTCATGACCAACAGCCTCAAGCACTCCGCCATGCTGCTCGGTCTGCTCGGACTCATCTTCCTCATCCAGCACATCGCCGCCCGACGCGCCACGGCCAGGCTCCGGGAAGGCCTGGCAGCCTTCATGGACTTTTTCAACCAGGCCGGGAGGTCCGCCGCAACCCTCGTGCCCGGGTCGCAGCCCTACATCGAGATGGAGGAGCTGGCCGCGACGGCCAACGCCATGATCGACGGCCGCCTGCGCGCCGAAAAGGCCCTGCACGACAGCGAAGCCCGGTATCGGCGCCTGGTGGACAACGCCCTGGACGCCATCTTCCTGGCCGACCGGTCGGGCCGCATCCTCGACGCCAACAACGAGGCCTGCCAGAGTCTCGGGTACACGTATGCGGAACTCACGGCCCTGAACGTCTGGGATGTGGACATCCATGCCTCGGCCGAAGGTTTCGGGCAGGTCGTCGACATGCTGAACGAAAAGGGAGCCGCAATGCTCCAGGGCGCCCACCGCAAGAAGGACGGCACCGTGTTCCCGGTGGAGGTGCAGACCACCGTCTTCCAGGAGACCGGCAACCTGCTGGTCCTCGGCGTGGCCCGCGACATCTCCGCCCGGATCGAGGTCGAAGAGAAGCTCAGGCAGTCCGAAAAGACGTTCATCCAGCTCTTCCAGTCCTCGCCGGAAGCCATTCTTCTCGTGCAGACGGAGAGCGGGCGCATCAGGGAGGTCAACGAGGCCTGCGTGCGGCTCTTCGGCCATGCCCGGGAGGACCTGCTGGGGAAAACCGCCATGGAAGCGGGGCTGTACGCCCGCCAGAGCGATTGCGACACGATGCTCGGCCAGTTGCGCCGGGGCGGGGAGGTCAAGGACTACGAACTGCAGATGCGGCACAGGGACGGGCGCACCCTGGACTGCGTGCTCTCGAGCCAGGTCCTGAACATCGGGGGCGAACGCCATTACCTGGCGTCCTTCCACGACATCACGGAACAGAAGAAAATCCAGGAAATGCTGATCCAGTCCGAAAAAATGATCTCCGTCGGCGGCATCGCCACGGGCATCGCCCACGAGATCAACAATCCCCTGGGCATCATCATGCAGGCCGCCGAAAACCTGACGCTCAGGACGCGGCCCGATTTCCCCAAGAACCGCGAGGCGGCCGAGGCCGTCGGCCTCGATCTCGCGCTCATGGACCGCTACATGAAGGCCCGCAAGCTCGACGTCTTCATCCAGGACATCCGCGAGGCCGGCATCCGGGCGGCCTTCATCGTGCGCAACATGCTCGACTTCAGCCGGCGCGGGGAATCCAGGCGCACCATGTGCCGCGTGCGCGACATCGCGGACAAGGCCCTGAACCTGGCCCGCAGCGATTACGACCTGAAGAAGCGCTACGACTTCCGCAGCATCCGCGTCGACGTCACGGAGGAGCCCGACGAGCCCGCCGTCTTCTGCAGCGAGACGGAGATGGAGCAGGTCTTCCTGAACCTGTTCCGCAACGCGGCCCAGGCCATTGCTTCCGCCCCGTCCCTCGTCCGGGAGCCGCGCGTCGAGATCCGCATCTCCGCGCCGAACGAAGGCTGGGTCCGGGTCGAGGTCGAGGACAACGGCCCGGGCATCCCGCCCGAAGCGCTCAGGCGCATCTTCGAACCCTTTTTCACCACCAAGAAGCCCGGCGAAGGCACGGGCCTGGGTCTGGCCGTGAGCTACTTCATCGTGACCAGCGGGCACCGCGGACGAATCCACGCCGCGCCGGGCTCCGCGGGAGGGGCCTGCTTCACCGTGGAACTGCCGGTGCAGCCCGGGAGCACCCCGGAGAACGCGGAGCGCCGGCACGTGGAGACTCCGTCTTCCGACCGTCGTTGAACGATGGCCACGGGCCTGCCTGCCGCGAAAAAGCGCCAGGGTGCTCCGCTCCCGACTTTTTTCTTTGCAGAACGAAAAAACCGCGCTAGCGTCCTGTCAGCCCCGCAAGGGCTTCCCCAACGCACAGTCAGGCAGAGCATCGAACATGCGTCCCAAGCTCAGAACAGGTTACCCCGTGACGATCCACGGCCAGGCCTTCACCAAGGTCGGCATCGTCTGCGACGTTTCGGCCTACGACGTCGACGGCACCCTGGAGGTCGTCTATGTGGACCCGACGTTCAAGGCCCGGCGCACCACCGTGGTCTGGCGGGACGGCCGCTTCGAGTGGGCCGGCCCGTCCAACCCCGGCGTCAACGCCGAGGACGACCCCGCCCTCGAAACCTACGTGACCACGGTCAAGAACGGCCGCTACTAGGGTCCCTCCAGGCGGCAGCGCTGCTCGTAGAAGGCGCTGCCCCCGCCCATGTCCGTCTCCACCGCCCGGATGATGCGGTTCACCCCGCCCCCGAAC
>Ga0209066_10003201_pt1 | contig 18966 bp, 19 predicted proteins | sample All_14_2_FD_187198 | JGI IMG/M metagenome (GOLD analysis project Ga0209066, IMG submission 187198) | Freshwater microbial communities in response to fracking from Pennsylvania, USA - Allegheny Zone_MetaG_DW_15 (SPAdes) (version 2) ... | reverse complement strand
CGCAAGAGCTGGGGCTGGTCAATACGCCGGAAGGTGTCCGGCTGACGCACGCGCCGGTGAAGGAGCTGAACGGCTTGCGCGAGCGGACGCGGGCATTCGGCCCGGTGGATTTGGCGGCGGGCGGGGCGAACCCGCTGGCAGGCTTCCAGGCGGAACTCGTCGAGCTGCGCCTTGCCTGCGAGGTGTCGGCGGATGCGGAGGTGACGATCCACCTGCGCGGCGTTCCGCTGCGCTACAACGCGTCGAAACAGGAATTAACCCTAGCCAGGCACACGTCGCCGTGGCCGGTCAAGGACGGCAAGCTCGGGCTGATCGTTTACCTGGACCGCACCTGCATCGAGGTCTTTTCGCAAGACGGACAGCTCTACGCGCCGGTGGCGGTCATCCCGGAGGCGGATGCGCGCAAAGTGACCATGGCGGTGGAGAAGGGGTCGGCCAAAGGTGTGCGGGGCGAGGCGCACGCGCTGCGGTCGTGCTGGAAAATGAGCCGCAGGGGAAAGCGTCTTACGACGCCACTACAAACGGACAGGGGAGGGGCATTGGGCGGCCGTTTGTAGTGGGCCCGTAAGGGCCTTGTCGCGGGTGTAATCAAGGTGTTACACCTCTGGTATGATGGGCAAAACAAAGGGTGAAGAACGATGCTCGATCTGGTGGCGTTCGGAGAAATCCTGTGGGATGTGATAGACGGCACGGCGCATATCGGCGGCGCGCCGTTCAACCTGGCGGCGCATGCGGTCCGGTGCGGGCTGCGCGCGGCGGCGGTGTCGTGCGTGGGGCGCGACGGGCTCGGGCGTGCCGCGCTGGACGAGATGGACCGCCTCGGCGTCGACCGGCGGTGGACGGGCGTGGACGACGGCTTTCCCACCGGCACGGTGACCGTCACGCTGAAAGAGGGGCAGCCGAGCTACGTCATACACGAACGCGTGGCGTGGGATCACATCCGGCTCTCGGAGGAGTCGCGGCGGTCCCTGGCGGCGCAGCACCCTCGCGCGCTCTGCTTCGGCACGCTGGCCCAGCGCAGCCCGGTGTCCCGGCAAACGCTGGCGCAGGTTCTGGACCCGCTCAAGGAGGCGGTCACCTTTTACGATGTGAACCTGCGGCAGTCCTACTGGTCAGGACCGCTCGTGGAGGCCGGGCTCGCGCGCGCGACGCTGGTGAAGGTGAACGGCGACGAGGCCCGGGTGTTGGGCGCGCTTTTGTTTGAGGGCGCCTGCGCGCCGGAGGCGTTCGCGCAGGCGGTGCTGGCGCGGCATGCGGCGCGGGCTGTGATCGTGACGTTGGGCGCGGACGGGTGTTTGGTTTGCGAGCGCGGCAAGGACGTGGTACGTTGTCCCGGCATCCCCGTCGAGGTGGCGGATGCGGTCGGCGCCGGTGATGCGTTTTCGGCCGCTTTCCTAGCGGCATGGCTCACGGGCGCGACGGCTGCCGAGGCTGCCGAGGCCGGGAATCGGCGCGGCGCCTGGGTGGCTTCGCGCCGGGGTTCGGTGCCGGATGAGGACGGAGGGGCGACAGGCGTCGTCGCCTGTCATGAGCGGACGTAAAGGAGTGCGATGAACAGACGCGTGGTGATGTGTGCGGTGATTGCCGCCTTGGGCGGTTTTCTCTTCGGCTTCGACACCGTGGTGATTTCGGGCGCGGAGCAGACCATCCAGAAGCTGTGGGGGCTGAGCGCGGCGCTGCACGGCTGGACCATCAGCGCGGCGCTGTGGGGCACGGTGCTGGGCTCGCTGATCGGCGGCTGGCCCACGGAAAACTACGGGCGCAGGCGGACGCTGCTCTGGGTCGGCATCCTGTATTTCGCTTCGGCGGTGTGGTCGGGCCTCGCCTCGGACGCGTACGCGCTCATGGCCGCGCGGTTCATCGGCGGCGTGGGCGTGGGGATATCGACGGTGGCGGCCCCGCTCTACATCGCCGAGATTTCTCCGGCCAAGGCGCGCGGTCGGCTGGCGGGGATGTTTCAGTTCAACATCGTTTTCGGCATTCTCGTGGCCTTCCTGTCGAACGCGCTTCTCAGCGGGATCGGCGCGAACGCGTGGCGCTGGATGCTGGGCGTCGAGGCCTTGCCGGCCCTGCTCTACACGCTTTTCTGCTTCGGGCTGCTCGAGAGCCCGCGCTGGCTCATCACGCACCGCGGCGACCGCGCGGCCGGGCTGGACGTGTTCCGGCAGATCAACCCGGGGCTTTCCGAGGCCGAGCTGCAGGCTCTGGCCGACGAGGTCGAAACGGCCGCGGGCCACACGCGGGACGCCGCGCGCTTTTTCACGCGCCGCCTGGCCACGCCGATCCTGCTGGCCTTTGTGATCGCCTTTTTCAACCAGCTTTCGGGCATCAACGCGATCCTCTACTTCGCGCCGCGCATTTTCGAGATGACCGGCCTGAAGGCCAGCGCCGCGCTGCTGCAGTCGATCGGGCTCGGCGCCACCAACCTGATCTTCACGTTCGTCGGGCTGTGGCTGATCGACCGGGCGGGGCGCCGCACGCTGCTGACCATCGGGTCGTTCGGCTACATCGCCTCGCTCGGGCTATGCGCGTGGGCGTTCTTCACCGGACACGTCGGCATCGTGCCCGCCTGCATCTTCGCGTTCATCGCGGCGCATGCGGTCGGCCAGGGCGCGGTGATCTGGGTTTTCATCAGCGAGATCTTTCCGAACCGCAACCGCGCGGCGGGCCAGGCGCTGGGCAGCTTCACGCACTGGATGTTCGCCGCGCTGCTGACGCTCTTTTTCCCGAAGATGGTGGAGGCCTTTGAGCCGGGCACCATTTTTGCGATCTTCTGCGGGATGATGGTCCTTCAGCTCGTCTGGGTCAGGCTCGTGGTCCCAGAGACAAAAGGCGTCCCGCTGGAGCAGATGCAGAAAAAACTGGGCATTCGGGAGGCGTGAATGAGAGCAGGAACGGGGTGGAGGCTGGCGGCGGTTCTGGTGGGTCTGGCGGGCGTCGCGCGGCGGGGCGGCGCCGAGGCGTTGGCCGACGGCATTCAGGCGCGGGTCGGCCAACGGTGCGCGGCCGCGCTCGCCGCCCGGGCGAAGGCGCAGGCCGGCGCGCCGGCGCTCGAGACTTTCAGGCCTCTGGTGCGCACCGGGAGCTGGACGGAGGTCTGGCCAGACCCTGACGGGATGGACTGCCCGCGCACGGTGACCGGCGAAGTGTGGACGGCCGCGATCCAGGCTTCGCTCGACCGGCACGCGACGGTCAGGATTCCCGGCCGCAGCCAGCCCTATTATCTCGACGGGCCCATCGTGCTGAAGTCGGGGCAGTCGCTCGTCGCCGACGCGAAGGCCGAGTTCCGGCTTCAGCCCGGCGTCAACACCTGCATGGTGCGCAACGAAAACATCGTCGGTGCCCAGGGCGGCCCGGTGCCGGCCGGGGCGGAGCCGGACCGCGACCTTTCCGTCGAGGGCGGGATCTGGACCACCTTGGCCACCTCGCGCCGCGCGTGGAACGGCAACGCGCGCGGTCGCTCCGCCCAGCAGAACGACGTGCCCGGCTGCCACGGCGTGATCCTGCTGAACAACGTGTGCGGGGCCGTGGTGAAGGGCGTCGTGATCCGCCAGGCGCGGGCTTTCGGCGTCCACGTCAGCAACAGCCGCGACTTCCTCGTGGAGGGCGTGGCGTTCGAGGACCATGGCCGCGACGGCGTCCATGTGAACGGACCCGCGTCCTACGGGGTCATCCGCAACGTGCGGGGCGTCACGCATGACGACTTCGTGGCACTCAACGCGTGGGAGTGGCGCGGGTACACGCCCACGTTCGGGACGATTCACCACGTGCTGGTCGAAGACGTGAGCGGCACCGGGCGCGTGTCGGCCGATCCCGCCAGCCCGCTGCCCGACGGCACCGCGGAGCTCCGCCTGCTGCCCGGCACGAAGGTCTTCGCCGACGGCTCGCGGCTGGCCTGCGACATCGCCGATTGCGTCTTCCGCACGCTGACCGACATCCGCACGGTGAAGATGTACGATCAGCCGAACCTGGAGGCGGGCCGCGATAACGATTTCGCCGACCCGATCGGCTCGGTCCGCAACGTGACCTTCAGCGGGCTCGTCTTCAACCGGCCGGGCCGGTTCCAGATCGCCACCCACGTGGAGGGGCTGAGGATCGTCGACGTCCAGCTCGGCTTCGTTCCCTCCGGCTCGTTCAGCCTGGTGGAGATCGGGCCGATGTCGGCCACGTACAAGCCCAAGCCGGACGATCCGGCAACGTGGACCGAGATCTTCTCTCCCGACCGGGATGTGACGGTGCGCGCGTTTCGTCTGGACAATGTCCGCGTCCGGCAGGGGAACGGCTTCGCGCCGTTCGCCGACGCCGGCTCGCGCCTCGTGAAGGTGGCGGACCAGAAGCCGAACCCCGGGTACCCGCAAACCACGCCGCGAGGCGGCACGGGCACTGCCAGGCTCCTGCCGTAAGGATACTGCTGCCCGCGGGCGGACGGCACGGCAACCGTCCCTGCCGTCCCTGCCTCACATGAGAAGCCGGGGTGACAATCGGAGTCGGTGTGTGTTACACTCCCTCATCACTTTTACGGAAGGAAGACGAAGAGATGTCAGAGGAACAGCCGCTTTCGAGCAACGAATACCGCGAACAGCGCATCGCCAACCTGCGCAAGCTGGAAGAATTGGGCTTCGCCCCGTTCGGACAGGCTTTTGAGCGCATCCGGTTGTCGGAGATCCGCGCCGGCTTTGAGGAAAACAAGATCGTGCGGGCGGCGGGGCGGCTCATGACCGTGCGGCGGATGGGGAAAGCGTCCTTTGCAAACATCAGCGACGGCACGGGCAGCTTCCAGATTTTTGTGAAAAAAGATTTGCTTACCCCGCAGCAGTTTGAGGGGTTTGCCTATCTCGATTTGGGCGATTTCGTCGGCGTCGAGGGGCGGCTTTTCACCACAAAGATGGGGGAGCCCACAATCGAGGTTCACAGCTGGACGTTTCTGGGCAAAGCGATCATGCAGCCGCCGGAGAAGTTCCACGGACTGCAAGACGTGGAGGAGCGTTACCGCAAGCGCTACCTTGATCTGATGATGCACCCCGACTCGCGCGACCGTTTCAACAAGCGCAGCGCGATCCTCGCTGAAATCCGCAACTTCCTGCACGCCCGAGGTTTCATTGAAGTCGAGACCCCGATGATGCAGGCGCAGGCGGGCGGCGCGGCGGCCAAGCCGTTCTTCACCCACCACAACGCGCTGGACACCGAGATGGTGATGCGCATCGCGCCGGAGCTGTACTTGAAGCGGTTGATCGTGGGAGGGTACGACAAGATCTTTGAGTTGGGCAAGGACTTCCGCAACGAGGGGATCGATCGCACGCATAATCCCGAGTTCACGGTGCTCGAGATCTACGAAGCCTACGGCGACCGGAAATCGATGAAGGCGATTATTGAAGGGCTGTTGCCACATCTGTGCGAGAACGTGCTGGGCACGATGAAGGTCGAATATGGCGAGGCCAAGGAAATTCTCGATTTCACGCCGCCCTACCGCGAGATCGCCTACAGGGATGCGGTCAAAGAGGTGATGGGCTCCGACTGGTTCGACCTGTCCGTAGCCGAAGCACGAGCCAAGGCAGAAGCCAAAGGCGTCGACATCGACCCGTCGTGGAACCACCTGATGGTGACGCACGAGATATACGGCAAGGCGGTCGAGAAGACGTTGCGGCAACCGACCTTTGTGACGCGCATTCCGCGGCAGTTTGTGCCGCTTGCCAAGGCGTGTGCGGATGACCCTGAACTGGTCGACGTCTTCGAGTTTGTGGTGGCCGGCAAGGAGTTGTGCCCGGGCTATACCGAACAGAACGACCCGATGGCGCAGCGTGCGGCTTTCGCCGATCAGGCGGGTGACGACCCGGAGAAGATCGACGAGGATTTCATTTTGGCGCTGGAGCACGGCATGCCTCCGACCGGCGGGTTAGGCATGGGGATCGACCGGCTTGTCATGATGCTCACCGGAACCGAGGTGATCCGAGACGTGATCCTCTTTCCCCAGATGAAGCAGCAGGGATAATGCCGGCAGCCTGCGACGCGGCGGGCCCACTCCCGTTTTTGAGTCGGGAAAAATATGAAACCCTGCTTGCGGGTCCGGGCGTCAATCTGGTATGTTTAGCGCTCACAACGTTTAATTGTGTGTGTTCTGGGTGCGGGTGCAGGGTGTTCCCGCAGGTATTGAGATGGTCGGGCCGCCATCCATTCAAGCGCGCGTCGAGCGCAGACATGGATGGTGTGCGATGCAAGACCAGCCGGGTGGTGAACAGGACAGTGGCGCAGGTTGCCTCACTCGTCTCTATTGGATGTTCTTGGGCAATGCCCTTTTGTTTATTCTTTTCGGCCTGTTGATTCAGAATCGTCCGAAAGGGCCGTCTTTCCTGGATGCAGGTTGCCTGATTGCGGTGGCCTCTCTTGTGTGGATCCGGTACATCGATGTCCGTCACTTAAACGGCCAAACCGGCGAAGGTGTTCCCGCGACCTTGGCCCATTGGCGGCGATATTCCGCCATTCTTGTTTCTGGAAGCCTTGCCGCTTGGCTGGCGATCCGTTTCCTGGCACCCCTGGTCATGGAGTGACCACACCGCGTTTGGAGGTGGTTCCCCGTGTGGGCGAAATTGACATCGCCAGTTTTCGGATCGTCGTTAAAGGAGGCTCAGGATGTTGATGCAAGGTTTGGTTCTTTTGGTCGTCGGTGTGGGTATCGTGTTTCTGTTTCTCAGTCTGTTGGTGTGCATTTTATCGCTCAGCGCGAAAATCATACCGAAATTCAATTACATTCTGCCAGATGAGCAGCCTCGGGCAAAGGCCCAGAAAGCAAAAACATCCGGCACGAAGTCCTCGCCTGAGGAGGAGATCGTCGTTGCGATAGCGGCGGCCGTCGCGCACCAGCAAGATTAGAAGAGGCCCGTGTGTGGCGACGACCGTCGTGCGGGTGTCACTTGAAATGTGTCAGCGCCTCGCGGAAGCGGATTGCCAAGAGTTGCTCCATGGTGTAGAAGCCCCGCGGGCACTCCATCAGCCATTCCGCGCCTGCGAGGGCGCCGCGTCCGAACGCACCGCGGTTGAGGCTTTCATGCGTGATCCGCAGCGTCTGGTTCGGCATGCCGAACAGGACTTCATGCTTGCCCACAATGCCTCCCGCGCGGATGGACCTGATGCTGTCCTCCGGGTCGACTTTCAGTTTCTTTGCGATGCGCAGGGCTGTTCCGGAGATTTCCGGTTTCTGGCGGAAGTGCTCCTCGAGAATCGCGACGTCCGCTTGCGGGATGACGCTGCGGACGACCATGGCGGTCAGCAGAAGCAGATTGACGCCGATCGAAATGTTGGGCGAATAGAGCACGGCCGTTTTCCGGGCCAGTTTTTTCAACTCCGCTAGATCGTCCCGCTGGTAGTTTGAAATGGCGGAAAGGATGCGCGTCCCCTGGCTTGCGGCCGGCTTGTAGAGGTGGACTGTTTCAGAGGCCGAGAAATCGACGATCACATCGACGGGGTTGCTTTCGAAAAATGAACCGTCAATATCGCCCAGCCAGTGGATGAGGCCCTCGTCGTGGCCGAAATCGTGAAGACGGCTGGCATACTCGCCCGCATGGGCATCGCTTTTGCGGACCACCCAGACAAGTTCCGAATTCGCGGAGTCGATCATTTCGCGCGCGACGGTAGCCCCTGTTCGCCCGAACCCGAAAAGGCCGATTCGTGTTTTCCGTGTAAGTGCTGGCATAAGAAGATCCTCTTTATGGTTTACGTTCTACCTTTTTTGGCACGCAAGGGTCAACCCCAAAAGCGGTAGAGTCTAAATTTAACGCTTAGCGCTTCGGAGGGTTGACAAGCAGGTCAACATTTGGTTATTATGCCAATCAACAAAACGAAAGAGGGTCTGTGAACAGTAAAGAAAAATCAGTTCTGGCGGCTAAGACCAAGGTGCTGAAGGCGCTGGCGCATCCGGCCCGGCTGTGGATGGTGGAGCAGCTTGCCAGCGGCGAGCGCTGCGTGTGCGAGCTGGTGGACGGGCTCGAACTGGATTTCTCGACCGTCTCCAAGCACCTGCTGGTGCTGAAAAACGCGGCCGTGGTGGCGGACGACAAGCGCGGCAAGCAGGTGTTCTATTCCCTGAAGGTGCCGTGCGTGCTGAATTTCATGCACTGCGTCGAGGCGGTGATTGAGGGAGCGTGAGAAGGTGTTTAGGCTGTAGGCTGTTAGACTGTTAGGCAAATAAACGTGCCTGTTTATCGAGTTGCGTCAAGCCTAACAGCCTAAACCGCTAAACTGCGAAAAGGCTGTACTTATGGACTGGAAGAGCGAGTGGAAGAAATTGGCGTGGATCGTGGCGGGTTTTCTGGCCTGCTTCTATCTGCCGGTGGGCGTCGCGCGGTTTGACCATGCGCTGCTGGAGGCGGCGCACCTGGTCAAGTGGTATGCGCAGGAACATGTGCTGTTCTGCCTGATTCCGGCGTTTTTCATCGCGGGCGCGATCGGCGTGTTCGTGAGCCAGGCGGCGGTGATGAAATACTTGGGGCCGAGCGCGAAGAAGGTGCTGGCGTACGGCGTGGCCGCGGTGTCGGGCAGCATCCTGGCGGTGTGCTCCTGCACGATCCTGCCGCTCTTCACGGGCATCTACCGCATGGGCGCGGGCCTCGGGCCGGCGTGCGCGTTCCTTTACTCGGGTCCGGCCATCAACGTGCTCGCCATGATCATGACGGCGCGGATTCTGGGGCCGGAGCTGGGCATCGCGCGGGCGGTCGGTGCGGTGGTGTTCAGCGTGGTGGTCGGCTACGCGATGCACCTGCTGTTCCGGCGCGAGGAGGAGGCGAAACTCGCGGCGGCGATCCAGATGCCGGAGGAGGAGGAGGGCGGGCGTCCGCTGTGGCAGACGTCGCTCTATTTCGCTTCGATGGTTCTGATCCTCGTGTTCGCGAACTTCGGCAAGCCGCAGGATACGGAAGGGGTGTGGGCAACGCTGTTCAAGGTCAAGTGGGCGCTCACGGCGGTCTGTGCGGCGGGGCTCGGCGTGATGCTCGTGGCGTGGTTCAAGATGCGCCTTTGGAAGGTCGGCCTCGTGGCGGCCGCGACCGCTCTGACGGCGTTGGGCACGGGCGGCAACGCGCTGGTGGCCTTCACCGTCGGGTCTCTGGGTCTGGCGTGGCTGACGGCGACGGACAAAGGCGAGGGCGGGCAGTGGTTCGACTCGTCCTGGACCTTCGCGAAGCAGATTCTGCCGCTGCTCCTGATCGGCGTGGTGGTGGCCGGCTTCCTGCTGGGCCGCGTGGGGCAGGAGGGCATGATCCCGTCGGAATGGGTCGCCAAGGCCGTGGGCGGCAACTCGCTGCGGGCGAACTTCCTGGCCTCGCTCGCGGGCGCGTTCATGTACTTCGCGACGCTGACCGAGGTGCCGATCATCCAGGGGCTGATGGGCTCGGGCATGGGCAAGGGACCCGCGCTGGCGCTGCTGCTGGCAGGTCCTGCATTGAGCCTGCCGAGCATGCTGGTTATCAACAGCGTGCTCGGCCCCAAGAAGACGGTGACATTCGTGTCGCTGGTGGTCGTCTTCGCGACGCTGGTGGGGTGGGTGTTCGGGATGCTGTGACGCTTGAAACTGGAAACTGGAAACTTGAAACTGGAAACTTGAAACTGGTAAGACGCTATGAAGGAAGTTTTCGAGTTGGATGTCTATCGGTTGGCAGAGGAGTTGTCGGATTTGATTTGGTTCGCATATGACACATGGGACAGTAAGGCACAGCACACGGTAGGACAGCAGGTCATACGTGCGGTTGATAGCATTGCCGCCAATATCGCCGAAGGATACGGGCGCTTCTCTCCTGCGGATCGAAGGAAGTTCTTTCTCTATGCCCGCGGCTCGTTTGAGGAGACGAAGTGCTGGCTTCGTAAAGCATGTCGCCGAAACATCATATCTACAACAGAAGTCGCTGTGTACAAGAAGCTGATCGACGAGCTTGGGCCGAAGCTGAATGCTTTTATCAAGGCTACGCGCATTGACTGAGTCCCCAGTTTCCAGTCCCCAGTTTCAAATTTCCAGTTTCCATTCGCACGTACGACTGAAAGGAGTCAGACATGAAGATCCAAGTTCTGGGCACGGGGTGCCCGAAGTGCAAGACGCTGATGGCCAACGCGGAGGCGGCGGTCAAAGCTGCGGGGGTCGAGGCGACGGTCGAGAAGGTCGACCAGATCGCGGACATCATGAAGATGGGCGTGATGATCACACCCGCCCTGGCGGTGGACGGGGTTGTGAAGAGTGCGGGCAAAGTGCTCAGCGCGGAGGAGATCCGAAAATTCATGGTCTAAGCGGTTCTCGCCAAGACGCAAAGAGCGCCAAGGAGGTGAATTGTGGAGAATGAGACAGCAAAACAGATTGTGGATGCAGCGCTATTGGTTCACAGAGCGCTGGGACCGGGTTTGTTGGAGTCGGTGTACGAAACCGCGCTGTTTCACGAGTTGGTTAAACGCGGGTTACCCGTCGCACGCCAAGTCCCGGTGACCTTCACTTACGATGGACACGTCTATGACGAGGGTTTCCGGCTCGACCTTTTGGTTGCGAACTGTGTGGTTGTCGAACTTAAATCAGTCGAGACCGTTCACCCTGTTCATAAGAAACAACTCCTGACCTATTTGCGTTTATCAGGACGACGTCTGGGCTTGTTGATCAATTTCAACTCAGCCTTGTTAAAGGACGGAGTGTTGAGGATTGTAAACGGTCTTCCTGATGGTCAGTAGTCAGGTTGACTTCGCGGCCTTTGCGGCTTTGCGAGAGAAAGAGGTTCTCGCCAAGACGCAAAGATCGCAAAGGGTTTTGTTTGTGGAAAACGGGAGGGTGGTATGAGCGAACAGAATGTATGCGCGTGCGGAGCGGCCCCGAAACTGGTCTTCGCCTGCTCGGGCGCGGCGGATGTGGGGGCGGTGACGGATCAGGCGGCGCGGAAGATGACGCGGGACGGGACGGGCAGGATGTTCTGCCTCGCGGGGGTCGGCGGGCGCGTGTCCGGGATCATGGCCACGACGGCTGCAGCCTCCAAGGTGCTGGCCATCGACGGGTGCCCGCTGAACTGCGTGAAGCTGACGCTGGAGCAGGCGGGCTTCTCGGGGTTCGAGCACCTGCAGCTAGCGGACCTCGGGATGGAGAAGGGCAAGACGCCGTTGTCTCCCGAGGCGGTCGAGAGGGCCGCTGCGGCAGGCGCGGCGAAGTTGGTGTGACGGGAAACTCGAAACTTGAAATTGGAAACTGGGGATGTGCGAACACGGGTAGGGGCGGCTTCTTGTGGAGCGAACGGTAAGCCTTGTCCCTAGTTTCAAGTCACGAGTTTCCAGTTTCTATAAACGGAGCGGATTCCATGAACATGAAAAACATGGCGATTATCGGGGCGGTCGTCGTCGCGGCGGCGGCCATTGTGTTGCTGAAGCAGGGGAAGAAGGCGGAGCCGGCCGGGGCGGCGGCGAAAACGGCCGTTGAGGCGTCTGCCCCGCAGGGCAAGGCGCTGCCGCGGCTGGTGGATCTGGGCGCGGGGAAGTGCATCCCGTGCAAGATGATGAAGCCGATCCTGGACGATCTCAAGACGAATTACGCCGGGACGTTCAAGACGGAGTTCATCGACGTGTGGGAGAATCCGGACGCCGGGAAGCAGTACGGCATCAACATTATCCCCACGCAGATCTTCTACGGGGCTGACGGCAAGGAGCTGTTCCGGCACGAGGGGTTTTACTCCAAGGAAGACATCCTCGGCAAGTGGAAGGAGTTCGGGGTGGGAGTGGAATGAGGGAATGGCGGAATGATGGAATACTGCGAGGGAAAACTTGAAACTGGTAACTGGACAGTGCTCTGGTGTTTAACGCCGAGACGCGGCGACGCGAAGTGTTGGAGAACGGATTGCGGCTAACGGAATCCTCAAGAGTTCACCATTCCAGCATCCCATCATTCCAGTCTTGCGATGTGAAAGGAGTTGAACATGCTCAGTGATTTGTTTGCTGCGCTGACGCGGGCGGTGGAGGGCACGCCCGCGATCGCGATGACGGCGGCGGTAATGTGGGGGATTTTGAGCATCGTGCTCAGTCCCTGCCATCTGGCGAGCATCCCGTTGATTGTCGGGTTCATCGACCAGCAGGGGCGCATGACTACGCGCCGGGCGTTCACGATCTCGCTGCTCTTCTCGCTGGGCATCCTCATCACCATCGGCGTGATAGGGGCTGTGACGGCGGCGGCGGGCCGGATGATGGGCGACGTGGGCCGCTGGGGTAACTATGCGGTGGCCGCGATCTTCTTCCTGGTCGGCCTGTATCTGCTGGAGGTGATTAAGCTGCCGGTGCCGAACGCGGCGCAGCCGGGCATCAAGAGCAAGGGCATGCTGGCGGCGTTCGTGCTGGGGCTGGTCTTCGGCGTGGCGCTGGGGCCGTGCACCTTCGCCTACATGGCGCCGATGCTGGGCGTGACCTTCCGCCTGGCCTCGACGAACCTGGCCTACGGCGTGCTGCTGCTGGTGCTCTACGGCGTGGGGCACTGCGGGGTGATCGTGCTGGCGGGGACGTTCAGCGAGGCGGTGCAGCGCTACCTGAACTGGAACGAGAAGTCCAAAGGCTCGCTGATCCTGAAGAAGGTTTGCGGTGTGCTGGTTCTGTTGGGCGGGCTGTATTTGCTCTACACAGCGAGATAAAAAAGGTGTGCAATGAGAGCTCATGTGCTACAGCATGTGCCGTTTGAAGGGTTATGCGGCCATCAAAGCGCTGATGAGCGGATCTGTTGGACACGTTGTCCGGTACCGTTGTCGGTCTCCCTCGTGCCGCTGATACGCCGCCGGCCTCATCTTCAAAAGAGGGATGTTGAAACGAGGTTTTCAAGTCGGGCTGTAAAAGGGTGTTGTCGTGTGAATGAGCGCGGCCATGGCAGTCATACCTATACCCTCACGAATGAATCGACGCCGACACGGGCGTCGCTGTATAATTCTCACATTGAATGTGACAACGAATGCGGCTTAAAGGCGAACGAATGGCGCTCAAAGACAGCGGTTACTATCTAACCATGAGGTATTAAAATGAGAAGAAGAATGGAGAGTACGTTGTGGACAGACGTTCTCAGGGTGTCCGTTATCGGCTTTTTTCTCGCCGGTTCGGCCGGGCAGGCTGCCGCCATCAATGATGCGGAGGCCGCTTCGCATGCGGATGCTGCCGCCGTCCAGACGGTCGTGAAGACGTACGAGTTCTCGGGCGTCAAGATCGTGCAGCTCAACCTCGCGGTTCTATCGCACTACTCCTATTTCGTGGTGAGCGGGAAGGATGCGCTGATGGTCGATCCTGACCGCGACATTCAGGTGTATCTCGACGTGGCCAAGAAGGCGGGGTGGACGATCAAGGGCGTCTTTCTGACCCATTCGCACGCCGACTTTGTGGCCGGGCACAGCGAGTTCGCGAAAGCGCTCGGGTGTCCCGTCTACCAGAACAAGGAGAGCGGCGCGAAATACGCGATCACTGCGCTCTCCGACCAGCAGACGATCCCGTGGGGCGAGGCGACGCTTCAGTTTCTGGCCACGCCGGGGCATACGCCCGACGGCATGTGCGCCCTCGTTTTCGACAAGGCCGACAAGGCCAAGCCCCGCGCCGTTCTGACCGGCGATACGCTGTTCGTGGGCTCAATCGGACGTCCCGACCTGATGGGCGGGACGATGTCCGCCGCCACGCTGGCCGGCATGAGTTACGACACCTGGAAGAACAAGCTCGCCAAACTCGACGACAGCGTGATCGTGCTGCCTGCCCATGGCGCGGGTTCGCTCTGCGGGGCGCATCTGAGCGACGAGCCTTCGTCGACGATCGGCACGGAACGCGCTTCTAATCCTTACCTGCTGCACGCGGCCAGAAATGATTTCATCACCGCCGTTCTCGAGGGTCTCCCCGACGCGCCGCAATACTTTAAGCACAACGCAGCGATGAACCGCGAAGGTCCGCCGCTGGTGGCCTGGAACGCGCCGCTGCCTCCGGTTCCCGCTTTGGACAAAACGCTGACCGATATCAAAGCCTCGTATGTTGTCGACCTGCGCGACGCGAAGAGCTTTGCCGCGGGCCACATCCCCAATTCGGTGAACATCGCCCTGCGCGGACGTCTGGAGACCTGGGTCGGCATCATGGTGCCGTGGGGCAGCCGCACGGTGCTGTGCGGCAGCGGCGAGGATCTGAAAGAGGCGGTCTACCGTTTGCACCGCGTCGGCTACGACATCGCGGGCACGGTGGGCTTTGACGCGTGGGTCGCGGCGAGGCAGCCGGTCCTGTCGAACGAGCCTATCGGACCGCAGGACCTTTACCGGCGAATGAAGGACGGAGCCGCGCCGGTGATCGTCGACGTGCGCCTCCCGAGCGAGTGGATGGGCCTGCGCATCGGCAACGTCGTGAACCTGCCCTTGAATCTCTTGGGCGAACTCGCCGCGGCGAAGCTCGACGCGCACGAGCCGGTGGTGACGGTCTGCAACTCGGCCTACCGCAGCAGCATGGGCATCGGCGTCTTGGAGCGCAAGGGCTTCACGAAAGTCGCCAGCATGGTCGGCGGCAGCGAAGCGTGGATCGAAGCCGGTCTGCCGGTGATCCAGCCCGCCACGCCCGGCGGAGCGACAACGGCGCAGCCCAGGCGCGTCGTCAAGATGCCCGACCGGATCGACCCGTCCGCGCTCAAGCGTCTGCTCGTGGACCTGCCCGGCACGTACGATCTCGTGGACATCCGTCCCTCCGAGCAGTTCGCCGATTATCGCCTGCCCGGCGCGCGCAACGTGGAACTGGCCGACCTGATCGCCAACCCTGCGGTTCTGACGGGAGCGGGGCCGCTGGTGATCGTGGATCGCGACGGTTCGCTGGCCATGGCCGCTGGCGGCATCCTCTCACAGAAGACCGAAAGGCCCGTCAAAGTCCTGTTCGGCGGTCTCGACGCGTACTGGCGCGATGCTGAGATGGGCGGGCCGGTCAAGGCCGTGCCGCTTGCGCCGGCCGCATCCGCCACGCCTTCGGCTCAACCGGCGGCGCCGGCGCAGCCCGCGCCGCAAGCGCCGCAGGCTCCAAAAAAGAAAAGCGCGGGGTGCTAGTCATGAACGCCAAACCGTATGCGAACCCTTACCTGGCGGGAGTCGTGCTCGGGCTGACCCTGCTGACCTCGTACCTGATCCTCGGCGCCGGACTGGGCGCTTCGGCGGGCATCGCGCGCGCGGGGGCCTTCTGCGAACTCGCGCTCGCTCCCGCGCGGACGCTGGCGAGCCAGTACTTCGGCGCATGGGGCGACCAGCCGCTGCGCTACTATCTGGTCTTCATGCTGGTCGGCGTGTTTGGTGGCGGACTCGTCTCTGCCTTGCTGGCCGAACGTTTCGCCGTCAGTGTGGAGCGAGGCGCGCGGTGCTCCTCGCTCAAGCGGCTGCTCTTTGCGCTGGCCGGCGGCGTCATCGTCGGCTTCGCCAGCCGCCTCGCGAACGGCTGCACCTCCGGGCAGGCGCTTTCCGGCAGCGCGGTGCTGCTCACGGGCAGCCTGCTATTCTTGGTCTGCGTTTTCGCGGGCGGCTATGCCGCCGCCTGGTTCGTCAGGAGGCAGTGGCATGATTAACACCTTCTACAGCAGCGGGACGCTGGACACGCCGGCCGCTTTTCTTGCGAGCCTTCTCATCGGACTGGCTTTCGGCATCGCGCTGGAACGCGCGGGCTTCGGCAGTTCGCGTCGGCTGGCGGGCATCTTCTATTTCCGCGACATGGCGGTGCTGAAAGTCATGTTCACCGCCGTGATCGTCGCCATGCTCGGCGTCTCCTATGCCAAGGTTTTGGGTTGGGTGACTCCCGATAACGTCTACTTCCTGCACACGCTCTACGCGGCTCAGATTCTCGGTGGGCTGCTGTTCGGCGCGGGGTTCGTCATGAGCGGCTGGTGTCCGGGCACGGCGGCTGTGGGCTTGGCTTCGGGAAAGATCGACGCGCTGGTTTTTCTCTTTGGCGCGATGGGCGGCAGTATTCTGTACAGCGAGCTGTATCCGGCGGTTGCGCCGCTGACGGCCAACGACCGCGGCGTACTCTTCGGTTTTGAGTCGCTGGGCGTCTCTGAGGCGGGCTTCGCGTTCGTCTTCACGCTCATCGCCGTCGGCTGTTTCTGGGGTGCGGAGGCGATCGAGAAAAAACGCAGCGGAGTGGACGGTTACTGGAATTCGCGCTTTCTGAAAGTCTTTAGCGCGGTGCTGGTCATCGGCGCGTTCGGGCTTTTCGCCAGGCAGGCAAGCCCGGCCTCCACACCGGCAGCGGCGGCGCAGGAGCAGGCGTTGCTGTCCGGCATGCAGGAGGGTGCGGACCACATCGAAGCCACGGAACTCGCCGACCGACTGCTGGGGGGCGACGCGTCGATTCTGCTGGCCGATATTCGCACGCCGGGCGAATACGCGAACTTTCACATCCGCACGGCCGTCAACATTCAGCCGGCCGACTTGCCGGACGCGCTTGCGCCGCACAAGAATCAGGGCGTGGTCGTGCTTTACTCAAACGGCATGACCCATCCTGCGCAGGCCCGCGACAGTCTGGCTCGTCTCGGCTTTGGCAACGTCTACCAGCTCACTGACGGGCTGGAGGGCTTTCTGGATCACTGCCTCAAGCCGGTGTCGCTCCGCGCGGAGCCGGTTCCGCCGGTTCATGCCGCGAAAATCCGCGCCTGGCGCGCATTCTTTTTGAGCGCACCCGTTGTCGCACCGGCTGCGGCGACACTTCCGGCAGACCTGCCCGAAACCCTTCCCGCCGAGGTGGAGACCGAATGGCTGGCGCGGAACCTCGGCAGGGGCGATGTGAAACGCATCGACGTGCGGCCGCAACCGGAATACAACGGGGGTCACATACCGGGCTCGCTGAGTCTGCACGTCGAGAGTCTGCGCGGCTGTGTCGAGGGCCTTCCTTCCATGCTGTTGCCGGCCAGGCTGCTGGCCGAACACTTCTCGCTCATGGGGATACGCCCGGAGGACAGCATCGTCGTCATCTGGGGCGACAAGGAGCTGGACGCGACGCTGGTGTGCATGGCCTGTGAGCGTCTGGGGCACCGTCGCACGGCTATCCTGCGGGGGGGCTTCGCCAAGTGGCAGAGCGAGAAACGGCCGCTGGACACACGGCTGCCTGTCGTCACGCCCACACAGTATCCCGTGTCCGCGGAGACTGACGCCTTTACGGTCAGCGCAAAGGACGTGCTGTCGGCAATGGGAAAACCGGGCGCGGTGATTCTCGATGTCCGGCCCGCAGACTTTTTCGCCGGCAAGAAGCGCGACGAGGCGAGGGGAGGGCACGTTCCGGGAGCGGTCAACCGGCCTTTCTCGGAAGACGTGGCCAAAGGCGATACGTTCAGCACGCTGAAGCCGGTCAGTGACCTGGCGGCCGCCTACGCGAAACTCATTCCCTCCAAAGACTCGCCGGTCATCGTCCATTGCCGCACAGGACACCAAGCCAGCCAAACCTTCTTCGTGCTCACCCGGCTTCTGGGTTACACGAACGTCAGTTGGTACGACGCCGGGTGGACCGAATGGGCCGCGCGGCCCGAACTTCCGGCGGTCAGCGACGCGCAGACGCCAGAGGGACTGAAGTGACCGGCGTCATCGTGTGATGACAACAGGAGTCGTTTCGTATCCAGCATGATAAACCCCTTTTGTGTGGAGTGAAATGAGACGGATATTCAAGGCTGTGGTTCTTGTCTCGCTGATTGCCTCGCTGGTTGCGTGGGTGAAGCTGGCCCGCGTGCCGGTGGCAGGAGCCGAGGCCCGTACGGGTCCTCTGGCCGTGGAGGTCATGGGCACGGGCACGCTGGAGGCGCGCGTCAGAACCACGATCAGCCCGCGCATCCAGGAGCATCTGGACGAGGTGCTGGTGGATCAGGGCGATGCCGTCAAGGCAGGACAGCTTCTGGCCCGGCTCAGCGATGCCGACATCCGGGCGCAGATCGAGATCGCAACAGCGGCTCTGGCTGCGGCGCAGGCGGGCGTGGAGCGGGTCAAGAGCGACGAGGCCCGTGCGTTGGCGGTGGAGAAGAACGCCCGGATCAGCCACGGACGCGCGGCTGAGCTTTTGGCCAAGCGGATGGTCTCGCAAGAGAACATGGACAATGCGGTCGAGCAACTTCACATCGCCGAGGCCGATGTTGCCCGGTCGCGGGCGGCGATCGCGGAAACCGAGAGTCAGGTGGTAACGGCGCGGAAGACGCTCATCTACCAACAACAGCGTTTGAGCTTTACGCGCGTGATCAGCCCGTATGACGGACTGGTGGTGCGCCGCGACCGCGATCCGGGAGGCGTGGTGGTGCCGGGCGGCTCCCTGATGCTGCTGGTCGCAACCAATGAGCTGTGGGTGTCTGCGTGGGTGAACGAGACGGCCTCTACAGGGCTCAAGGTGGGGCAGCCCGCGCGTGTCGTTTTCCGCTCGGACGAGACGAACACGGTCGCGGGCGAAGTGGCGCGGCTGGGGCGCGAGACCGATCGGGAGACGCGCGAATTTCTGGTGGATGTGCGTGTGCGGGCGTTGCCGCCGAACTGGACCGTGGGTCAGCGTGCGGAAGTATACATCGAAACGGGACGCTCGGAAGCCGCGCTCGCGGTTCCGCAGAAGTTCATCCAGTGGCGCGCGGGCCAGCCCGGCGTCTTCGTGAACGAGGGGGGCGTCGCCCGTTGGCGCGGGGTCACGCTCGGCCTGCAAGGTCGGGAGAAGGCCGAGATCACGAAAGGGGTTAAGGCCGGGGAGCAGGTCGTCCGACCCGGCGCGCCGAAACAGGCTGCGCTCGCCGATGGGCAACGGATCAAGGTGCAATGAATCTCGCCACCAAAGACATCCGCCATAACATTGGGCGGTTCGCGCTCACAACGGTCGGCATCGGCCTGCTGCTGATGATCGTGATGGGTATGGGCGGCATTTACCGCGGGCTGATCGCCGACGCCACCTTGCTGGTTCAGAAGATCGGCGCTGACCTCTGGCTTGTGCAGGGCGACACGCGCGGGCCGTTCGCCGAAATCTCCCGCGTGCCGGCGA
>Ga0209066_10003198_pt1 | contig 18969 bp, 11 predicted proteins | sample All_14_2_FD_187198 | JGI IMG/M metagenome (GOLD analysis project Ga0209066, IMG submission 187198) | Freshwater microbial communities in response to fracking from Pennsylvania, USA - Allegheny Zone_MetaG_DW_15 (SPAdes) (version 2) ... | reverse complement strand
TCCTTGGCCGGTGTGGGGGCTGCCGCAAACAGGGCGGGCGCGGCGATCCGGCTGTCCAGGGCGGCCTCCTGCTCGGAAACGATGCCTTTGCCGGGGCTGATGACGAACGGGAACGGTGTTGAGAGGTTGCGGATCTCGCCGAGGTATTTGGTGACGCGCAGGACGCGGTTTGAACCTTCGGCATGGTCGAGGTTGATCACGACGGGGCAGAGGTCCTCAAGGCGGCTCTTCAGGGTGAAGGCCGGGTTGGAGACGGGCTTGGGCAGGGTGAGCAAGGAGGTGACCCCGAGCCGTTCGAGGGCGTGGATAAAGGAATAGACGTGCTCGGCGATGCGGGAGACGGGCTGGATGGCGACCCACGGCAGCACGGTGTCGAAAACGAGGCGGCGGATGGACTGCGTCTCGATCGTCTCCTGGAGCTCCATGAAGGACTGGGGGGGCAGCATCACATTGGCGCTGGCGTTGCTTTCGGGGATGAACGAGGCGTATTCGAGAATGGTGAGCTGGCCGGAGCCGACCGCGTCGGCGAAGGGCATGCCGACGCTCTCGGCGATGATGATGGTGTCATGGGCGCGGTAAGGCGAAAGCAGGAGCGCTTTGTCGCCGTCCTGGATCGCCTGGTTTAGGAAGTGATAGGCGAGGATGGACTTGCCGCTGCCGTTGCGTCCGGAGCACAGCGACTGCCTTCCGCGGTAGATGCCGCCGAAACAGGTGTCGAAAAAGGAGATACCCAACTTGGTTTTGTCGACGATCACAGTGTCCTCTTTCTGCCGTCACGGTCAGGATCACGTGTCGAAAACGGTATGGAGAATGTTTTTGATGAACGCCAGCTCGAAGGGCTTGCTCAAGAAGGCCAAGACACCGTTTTCCGTGGCGCAAGCGGACAGCTCGTTCGAGGGCGCGCCGGAAATCAAAACGATCGGACGTCCGGCGGCCTTGGCGCTGAGCAGGCGGATCCACTCGTGCGGTTCCGGCGCGTCCGGCAGGCGGATGTCGGCGATGATCAGGTGAATCTCCTCGCGTTCGAGTTTCTCGAGCATTTCGGAGGCGTTCAGTGCGGTGAAAGCCTGGTGCCCCAGACGGACAATCAGTTTCGCCAAATAAGAACCGATGGCAGGTTCATCGTCGATGACAAGAACATTTCCCATGTAAAAACCTTTTTTGGGTGGCGTTTCGCTGTCTGCGCAGAACGGTTGCCCCACCTTTTTGTGGCTGTATTATGGCGAATTTCAGGGTTGCGGTCAAAGCGAAAAACGGATAATCTTGGGGTCAACCTACGGGTTTGTTACTCCAGCGATTATGCAGACTTATTTTTCACATGCACAGGACGAGGATTCGTCGGTTGTCCGGGGAAGGCGTTGCCGGTGCCAAGAATGCGCGTTGTCGGTTCATGTGATCGAGACGCCTGCGCCAACGGTCTGTCCCTATTGCCAGAAACTCCTGACTCATGAGGCGACGGCTCTGCAGCTCGCGGCCGAGGCGGCGGTTCCGAGCGAGGCGGAGGTGCGGCACCGGTTGGGCAAGCTCTATTCGCGCCCGCCGAAACTGCTGGTGCTGATCATCGGGTTCATCGCGATGTTCATGCTGGGGTGGGCGGTGTTCCTGCAGCTGCGCGGCGTGGAGAATTACTGGTACCAGCCCATGGTGAGCATTTATTCGCTGCTGGCGGGCGTGTTCGTGGTGTCGCGCTTCATCATCGCCTCGTTCTACGTGCCCCCGAAGGACGTGGGGTACGTGCCGTCCGTGACGGTGCTGGTCCCCTGCATGAACGAGGGCGAGGTGATCCGGCAGACGATCGAGCGTATTTTTTCTGCCGGATACCCCCTCGACAAACTCGAGGTCGTGTGTGTGAACGACGGGTCTTCGGACAACACGCTGACCGAGATGCTGGCCGCGCAGACGCGCCATCCGCGGCTGGTGGTCGTGGACTTCGAGCGGAACCGGGGGCTGTGCCACGCGTGGGGGGTCTCGACGCTGATCGCGCGCGGCGAGTTCATGGTGTGCGTGGACTCCGACACCTTCATTTTTCCCGGGTCGTTGCGAAAGCTGATGCAGGGCTTCGTGGACCCGACCGTGGGAGGCATCTCGGGCCACTGCGACGTCGAGAACGCGGACGTCAACACGCTGACGCGCATGCAGGACGTGCGGTATTATTTCTCGTACAAGATCATGAAGGCGGCGGAGAGCGTGTTCGGTACGGTGAGCTGCCTGCCGGGGTGCTTCTCGGCTTACCGCCGCGTCTGTGTCCTCCATGTTCTGGGCCAGTGGCTGAACGCGACGGTGATGGGGGAGCACGGCAACTTCGCGGATGACCGGTCGCTCACCAACCAGATCCTGAAGGACTACAAGATCCTGTACGACGACGAGGCTTTGGCGACGACGATCGCGCCGGAGAACTGGAGGCAGTATACGCGGCAGCAGACGCGCTGGATGCGCTCCTACCTGCGGGAGATCGTGAAGACGGGTCGGTACATGTGGCGCAAGCATCCGGTGCCGTCGCTCTCGTGGTACGCGATGATGTGGATGCCGATCTTTGAGCCGTTCGTGATGGTGCAGGCGCTGGTGATCGGGCCGATCCTTGCGGGGCAGGTCACCGCGTCCTACATCGTCGGCGTTCTGGCCATTACGGCGGTGTGGTCGCTGCATTTCTGGGCGTCTACCGGTCGGCGCTGGTGGTGGGCGGGATTCGTTTTCACGACGTCTTACATCGTCTTTTACAGTTGGCAGATCTATTGGGCGCTGTTAACCTTGCGCGGCAAAAAGTGGGGAACTCGCGGATGAACACAACCGAGAAACCGGACAGCGGGAACGTGGGTCAGAAAGGGCTTGCCCCGGCGGATGAGCCGCTGGCGGAAGAGGCCGACCAGGCGTGGGAGCGCCCGGTCGCGGTCTCCAAGGACCGGAACGTCCGGGCGTGGCTGATTTTTCTGGGGCTGATCTGTTTCGGTGTTGCGCTGTGGACGCCGCTGCGCGCGTTGTACTACCGGTACGGCTACACGAAGACCGAGGCGGCGGTGGTCCGCGACGCGGACACCTTTGTGGCCTTGGCCTATTACGGCATCAACAGCGAAGCGAAGCCGGGCTCGCAGGACATCACCAAAGAGGCCTTTGAAGCGCACCTCAAGCTGCTGAAAGAGCACGGGTATTCGCCGATCGGGCTGGACGATGTGCGGGCTTTCTACAAAGAGGGCAAGCTGTTGCCGCGCAAAGCCGTCCTCATGACGTTCGAGCAGTCGCGCAAGAGCTCCTATTTCGAAATCCGCGACCTGCTGCACACCTACAAGTGGAAGGCGGTGATGGGGGTGGTGACCGCGCCGATGCAGGCCAAGGACGCCCAGGTGCTGCTGTGGCCGTACATGCGCGACATGATGACGATGGGCTCTTGGGACCTGGCGGCGCAGTCGGACAAGGGCTTCTCCTTCATCGAGGCGAGCCCTGCCGGCCGGACCGGCTCTTTTTTCGCGATGCCCAAATGGCTGGCCTCGCAGAACCGCTACGAGCTGCCGGAGGAGTTCAACGCGCGCATCGGGGCGGATCACGAGCGCGTGATCGACGAGTTCCAGCGGGAGGTGGGCTTCAAGCCGACCGCGTTCTTCTTCCCGTACGGGGATTACGGCCAGTACGAAGAGCGCGCGAACGTGGTGCGCGTCACGAACATGCACCAGGTGGGCAGATATTACGAGCTCGGGTTCATCCTCGGCCAGCTGGCGCTCAACACGCGCAGCAGCGACCCGCGGCGGCTCAACCGGCTGCTGGTGAACCCGCAGTGGTCGCCGCAGACGTTCATCGCCAAGCTGGAGACGTTCTGGCCTTTGGACATGGTGCGCGAGGCGCGCAACGACCGGTTCGGTCCGGAGCGGTGGATCGGCGAGTGGGGCGACGTGTTCACGCGGGACGACGAGCTGGTGATGCGGGCGATCGCGCCGGTCAATCCGGTGCTGACTTTGCGGCAGGACCAGACGACGGCCACGACGGGCGCCAAGGCCTGGCTGGCGGGCAGCGACACGTTTGAGGACGGCTTCTTGTCGATCCGTTTCCAGCACAAGCGGGGACGTTTCGGCGTCTACCTGCGGTCGACGCCGATAGGCGGGTACATCTATTTCAGCCTGGACGATGCGGGCAAGGTTTCCGTGCGGCAGAAGCTGCCCGACATGGACGAGCTGATTTTGGCCTCGGACGGGCTGGAGGGTGAAAACGAGCAGAACCATGAGCTGTTGCTCAGCCTGCGCCGCAACCTGCTGTTCGTGCGGCTTAACGGTAAGACGCTTTTCGGGGGCCGGGTTTTGCTGCGCGGCGACAGCACGCCGGGGCTGATTGCCGCGGGGGTTTGGGACCCGATTCCGGGTGTTGCCGATGCGAGGGTCATCGAGACGCGGCTGGTCGGGCGGCGGGAGGCGCTGGTCACCTGGAAGCCGGACGTCGCCCGGGACGTCGGCTACCTCACCACGTGGCTGAATGAGCACGGCTACCAGTTCACGGTGCTCGCTCCGCCGTGGCTGGATATTTTCGAGAACGCGCCGCTCACGTTCCCGATCTGGGACAAGAAGGCGCTGGACCTGTTGGCGCGGTCGAACAACCTGCGCATTATGCCGCACGTGCAGGTCCGGGACGCCACCCTTCTGCAGAAGGTTTCGACCGACGAGGTCGTGGCGCGCGCCGTCGAGCATGAGGTGCACGGGCTTTATGTCGACACGACGACCTGCACGCCGGAACAGATCACGCCGCTCGTGACATGGCTGATCAAACTGAACGAAGCCCTGCGCCAGAAGAACATGCAGATGGCGTTGAAGTTGCCCATCGCGATCGAAACGTTGCCCTCGGCGGGCAGTGTGTTGAAGCTGCTGCCGGGCGTGATGCTTGCCGGCGACTACAAGAAGCCGCCGTTCGATCTGAAGCTGTCCGATGTGCTGGGGCTCACGCAGGTGATGCCGCCGGCGACGGATGAGACGCTCACGCTGTACTATCAGCTTTCCAACATGCTCTCCATCTACAACGATGTCTCCCCGGAAGCCAAGAAGGAAGAGCTGCGGCAGAAGGGCTTCGACGCGTTTCTCGCCGGAGAGTATCAGAAGGCGATCGATTTCTGGGAAATGTGGGCGAAGGAAGACCCGCGCAGCGCGGAGGCCGTTTCGCTGATCGGTGACGCCTGGCTGCGCCTGAACGAGCCGCAGAAGGCGCTGGAGGCCTTTTCGCAGAGTCTGCAGATCAACCCTGGCCAGATGAATCTGGCCATCCGGCGCTCGCGGCTTTTGGAGCAGCTGAACCGGCTGGAGGAGTCGGCGGACATCCTGAACGTCTATGCGCGGGCGTTTCCCGACAGCCCGGCAGTGACGATCGCGCAGGCGCAATGGCTGGACCGTCACCGTCAGCGCAACGAGGCGTGCGGCGTCATGCGGGCGCTGGTGGCGCGGCACCCCGACAACATCGAGGCGCGCTTGGTCCTGCAGACGCTGCTTGACGAGCCGGCAGACCGGTATGCCAACATGCAGGAGCTGCTGATGATCGGCCGCGGCTCCGAAACCCACCAGTTCGGCTTCGGGCGGGATATTTTTGCGGCGGAGCTTTTGGCCATTCCCGAGTCGAGCATCTTTTTCGATTTCGTGCGCGAAACCGCGCAGAAGACCTCCAACAAAAAGACGAGGGCGCTGTATGAGGGGTTTCTGCCGCTCACGAATTCGGTCTCCGAGAATTTCGTCACCGACAAGCTCTCCGACAACTGGGTCGCCTTGGGCGGGTTCAAGCCGTCCACGTATGGCCGGTACGAACTGCGCGCGGGCTCGGACATGTCGGAGGCGTTTCTGCGCCTGAAGAAGTCGGAGCTGTTGCGCGACGGTTTTCTGGATGTGACGCTGGACGAGACGGCCGGCTCGTTCTGGCTGTACGCCCGCCGCAGTTCGAGGTCGATGGTCCGGTTCGGGTATGACGACGAGGGCTACATCCGGATCCAGTCTTGGTTCAACGGCGAGTTGCGCACCTATGAGAGCCGCCCGTGGCTGCGTCCGCCGGGAACCGTCCGCTTGCGGTTGGAGGTCCGTGGCGACGGCGCGGTCGGCTACGTCAACGATAAGCCGATGTTCACGACACCGCTGGTCATTCCGCAGGACGTGTGTTATGGCTGGTGGAGCATCGCGCCCTTCGCGCCGGAGCTGGGGCTCGCCCGGGCGCGGATCGCCCGGATCGAATGCGGCCCTCTCACGCCGACAGTCGTTTTTGTGCCGAAGTTGCAGCCCGAGGATATCCGCAAGGCTCTCGACCAGATCCGGCTGCATGTGCGCGACATGTCGGCGGTGGCGCCCTTCGCCTTCACGCAGTTGCCGGACGGCTCAATCCCTTCGGAGCCCGAGGTTGAGCTGGGGGCGTTCAAGATGTTCTGCACCTTCCACCGCTTGCGCCTGATGCCGGTGGTCGATCTGGCCTATTTTTCTGAAGCGCTTCCGGAGGTGCTCACCAAACTGATCCTAAAGCACCGTCTCGTCGGGTTGGTTTTGCGCGTGCGCACGCCGCCCGACCCCGAGTGGTACCGGAAAATGGAGAAGGCGCTCGAGATGACCACCGCCGACTTTATCGTCGTGCGGCAGGAAGACTCCTATTGGCCGTCGGCCGACACGCCTGTGGACGTGCGGAAAGAGGATGCGCGGCTCAAGAAACTGGTCAAGGCCGGCGTGCGCGAGATCCAGCGTGGCAGCCTGTTGCTGCATCCCATCCGGGACGACTGGCAGGTGACGGTTCAGCCTTATCGGGAGTGGGCCGCCAGCCTGGCGAACCGGACGGTGCGCCAGGGGTTCGAGCCTCAGCTGGTGGTGGTTCCCCGCCGTTTCGAGGCCGAGGTGACAGGTATTTCAACGCAGGACATGGCGTATTTTCAGATCGTCGTCCCCAAAACGGATGTGCCGGTGGACGATGGCGTGACAGCGCCGAAGACGGAGTTGAAGGTGAACGTCGAGACCGTCACCAACAAGGCGGTCAGCGTGGTCGAGGCGGCGCAGTCCAATGCCGTGAGCGTCGTTGTTGCGGCGGGGCAGGGTGCGGGCGTGACGAATCCGGCGGCGGACTCCGTTGCCGCGGCCGTGTCGAATCTGGGCGCCCGCGCGTCCGGCGTGACGAATCAGGTTCTCCAGGATGCCTCCTCGGCGGCGACCGCTGCGGGACAGGGGGCCGGGACGGAAAAGTCGATCTGGCAGAAAGTCCGGGACAAACTGGCTCCGGCGCAGGAGAAAGCGGTTCAGGCGCCTGTGCCGGATAAATAGGGACAAGGGTTACATATGCTTTTCCCCACAACGGTTTTTGCGCTTTTTTTCGCGGTTGTCTTTGCTTTGCACTGGGGACTGGTGCCCTTTCCGCGGCTGCGCAAGTGGTCGCTGCTGGCCGCCAGCCTTTTCTTCTACGGGTATTGGAGTTGGAAGTTCGCGCTGATGCTGGCTGCGTCCGGGGTGTTGAACCATGCGGTTGCGGTCTTGATCAGCCGGTCAACGCAAGAGCGGCGGCGCGGGCACCTCATCGTGCTGGCGGTCTCGGCCAACCTGCTGGTGCTGGCGGTCTTCAAGTATACCGGTTTCCTGTTCACGCGGCTGGCGGTGCCGTTGGCGGTGCCGCTCTGCGCGCGGCTGGGCACGACGGAGCAGTTGATCACGCTGCAGGAGCAGGTGTTGCCGTTCATTGAGCGGATCGTCCTTCCCGTCGGCATCTCTTTCTACACGTTTCAGGCGCTCAGCTACGTGGTGGACGTCTATCGGCGACAGACGCCGGTTGCCGGTTCGGCGTTGGATTTCGTCAATTACCTCGCCTTCTTTCCCCAGCTCGTTGCCGGGCCGATCGTGCGCGCCTCCGACCTGTTGCCGCAGATGGCGGTCTTCCCGGGGTGGTCTACCCGGTTGGACACCGGTCGCGCGGCCACGCTGATCTTGGGCGGCCTGTTCAAAAAGATGGTGATCGCCAACTGGCTGTCCCAGCACTTGGCGGACCCGGTTTTTGCGATGCCCGAGGAGTATGGTGCGCTGGATACGGTGCTGGGCGTGTACGCCTATGCGATCCAGATCTACTGTGATTTTTCCGCCTACTCGGACATCGCGATCGGATGCGCGCTGCTGTTCGGTTTTCATTTCCCCATCAACTTCCATGCGCCTTATTTTGCGGTGACGCTGCAGGAGTTCTGGCGGCGCTGGCACATTTCGCTCTCCACGTGGTTGCGCGATTACCTCTATATTCCGCTGGGCGGATCGCGCGGGGGTGCGATGCGTACGCGCTGGAACCTGTTGCTGACCTTCGTGCTGGGAGGCTTGTGGCATGGGGCGGGCTGGACGTTTGTTCTGTGGGGCACGTATCACGGCGCTTACCTCTCGCTGGAGCGCGTGGTCCGACGGTTCTGCGGTCTGCCGGAAAAACCGCCGGAACACACGCCCCTCTATCTGGCCGTTCTGGGCCGGCTCTGGATTTTCCAGGTCGTTTGTTTCGCCTGGATTCTCTTCCGTGCGCAAAACCTGGCGGCGGTTGGCGGGATTCTGCGGGGGCTCACGGAGTGGGGAAAAGCGAGCGAGCTTTTCTCGGTCACCGCGCTTCTGGTTTTAGCGGTCGGTTTTCTGATGCAGTTCATGGACGGTAGCCGTCCGCGGCGCATTTGGGATTTGGTTAACCGCTGGCCCCTGTGGGTGCAGGGGGCTGTGGCTGCTGTCATCCTCACGCTGATCCTGGGCGTGGGGCCGACGGGTGTGGCGCCGTTCATCTATTTTCAATTCTAACGGAGACAGGGGATGAGTGACACTCGGATCGACCCGGAGGAAACGCGAATGGAGACCGGCGTGCCGGTCAGGAAAGCCTGTTTTTGTGTAGGCGTCTTTTTCGCCCTTATGCTATTATTCAACTGTGTTTCGATGTATGCCAGCGCCAACCTGCTGGTGTACGGGCGGGCGCACGATTTCTGGGTGTCGGTCCTGCGTCCGGTCGAACGGCTTTCGAGGTTGTCCGGTTTGTATCACGTGCGGCAGATGACGCAGGACACGCTGGGCAACAAGCTCAACGGCTCAGCTGGCAAAGGAGAAGAGAAGCAATGAAGAAACATTTGGTATGTGCGGCGGTAGCGGTTCTGACGGTCTCGATGCCGGTGGCTTCGAGGGCCGCCGAAGAGGCGCCGGTCCTGATGATGGGTGATTCGATGATGCGGCTGCTGGGCATCGCGATGGAGAAAGAGCTCAAGGCGGCAGGTGTGCAGCCGGCCGTGAGCTTCTCTTCGCTCGCTTCAGGGCTTGCCCGTTTGGACGCGTTCGACTGGTTCGCCAAGGCGGATGAGCTGATGAAAGCGCACAAGCCGGCCACCGTGGTGGTGACCTTGGGCGCCAACGACCGTCAGGCCCTGAAAGACATGACCGGCCGCGTGGTGGCGTTCGGCACCCCCGAGTGGGAGCGCGAGTATTCGTTGCGTTTGGGGCGGATCATGGACGAAATCATCAAAGGCGGCGCCAAGCGCATCATCTGGCTGTTGCTGCCTGACATGCGAGAGCCCGTCCAGCAAGAGTATGCCCAATTCGTCAACACGCTTTTTGCGAAGGAGGCTGCTGTAGAATCTCGTAAAGACAAGGTTGTGCTGTTCAACATGGCGCCTCTGCTCACGCGCAAGCCGGGAACGTTTTCGCTCTATGTGATGGCACCGGACGGCGCCGCGCTCACGGTGCGCGACACGGATGGCGTGCACCTCACCAATCCGGGCGCGAAACGGGTCGCTCAGTCGCTCGTGAAGACGTACTGGAAATAAGGGACGGGACTCTGCGGGGGAGATGCAATGACACGACACGTTTGGCAGGGTGGGCTGTGGCTGCTCGCAGCGGCGTTCTTGGCTGCAGGGCCGGTACGCGCGCAAATCGCCGCGCCTGGCGCGAATAAGGAAGCCTTTCCCTTGTCCGAGCGGACGTCCACACTGGACAAGGCCGCGATCGACAAGGCGATCGCCACGGCCCGGGCCTCCGATGTGGACACGACGGTTCCCAATGCCTTGCTCTACCACGGCCTCATGTTGTTCCAGGAAGAGAAGTACACGGAGAGCATCCCTTTTCTTGAGGAGGCGTTGCGTCTGGACCCTTCGCTGCAGGCCGGGTGGGAAGGCTTGGGCTGGGCTTATGTCAGGACGGGCGATCAGGAGAAGGGGTTCCGGCTATGGGAATACTTCCGTCAACTGATGCCTGACGCGTGGTTGCCTTATAATCTGCTGGCTCAGGCCGCGATCATGCGGCAGGAGTGGCTCGAGGCCGATAAGTATTTCGAGCAAGCTCTGCGGCAGAAGCCGGAACTCTTCGATCTGCGTTTCTGGTATGCGCAAAACCTGCTCCGCATCGGCAAGCCGCGCGAGGCCGAGAAAATTTTCCGGACGCTCATCAAGGAAGAGCCTGACCGGCTGGACATTCAGATCAATCTGGCCAACCTGCTGGTCCACCGCCTCGAGTACGACGAGTCCGTGGAGATCTTCCGACATGTGAACAAGGAGTTGCCCGGCAATGTCGGCCTGATGATGGACCAGGCCGTGCTGGAACTGCGCGTCGGCGAGCTGAAAGCCGCCGACCAGCTGTGCTTCGACGTGATGGCGATCGAGACCAACAACATGCGGGCCATGACGTTGCGCGCCGACATCGCGGAAATCGGGGATGTGACGGACCTGAGCGTCGACCGGCTGCAGAAGGTGATCGACGCGACGGAGGATGCGCGGCTGAGGGGGCAGTTGCGCGTGCGGATGGCGAACCGTTGCCATATGCTGAATCAGCGTAAGCCGGGGCTTTTCTCGACCCACTTCATTCTGGATCAGCTCAGGCAGTCGATCGACGAGAACCCTACGGATGTGGCCACTCAGATCCTCTATGCGGAGCGCCTGTTGCAAGCCAAGCGTTTCGAGGAGAGCAAGCAGTGGGCGATACGCGTCCTTGAGAAGTTCAACAAGCATAACATCCGGGCGAAAAACCTGCTTTTCGAATTGGCCGTGGCCGAGAGGCGTTACGAGGACGCCGAGCAAGTGTTGCATGACCGTTTCTCGAATTACGATCCGACCGATCCCATGCGCTTCTATTACGAGGCGCGGCTCAACGCGGCCCGCGGCGCCTATAAGGAGGCGCTGTATGCGCTTGACCGCATGGAGGCCGCCGCCGAGCAGGGCACCGTGCTGACCCTGCTTTACCATGACCTGACCGAGAGCGACTGGGTGCCGGTGACGTCGGTGCGCCGGCTGCATGAGCACCTGAACGCCTTGAGGCAGGAAGGCTTCACCTTCATCTCGCCGACGGATATCCCGTCGGTGATCGGGTTGCGGCCCGGCGTGCGCAGGGAAGACCCCGAGCCTCAGGAGGACTCGGTCCCCTGGACGGCGCGCTTCATTGACCACGTGCGCTATGGGATCACGGGCGAGCGCAAGTTCAAGTCCGGGAAGAAAGTGAAAGAGCCGTCGCGGCCGATGAAGGTTGTGGCGGTCACGTTCGACGATGCCCTTCGCTCCGCGTTTGCCTTGGGCGCGCCGGTGGCGGAAGAGGTCGGCGTGCCGTTCGGGATGTTCGCGATCACCAAGCCCTATGACGAGTATACGCCGTCTGTGGCGGGCTGGGAGGAGATGCGGGAATATGTCTCCAACGGGACGTGGGTGATCGGCAGTCACCTGTATGGGTCGCATTTCAACAAGACGGTGGACAAAGAGGGGAAGGACGAGCGCCTGAGCCTTCCGAATCGGGTTTGGGTGAAAGAGAAGGGCCGCTTGGAGTCGATGAACGAGTGGGACAAGCGCATGCGCAACGAGTTCCGGCTGAGCCGGAAGGAACTGCGTGATAACTTGCGCGACGAAGACAGCCCGGTCGCGATGGTCGCCTACCCTTACGGGGATATCGGGCAGGAAAGCACGTGCAACCTTTCCGTGTTGCATAACCCGACCTTGAGCATCATTTCGGAGGCGGGCCGCAGCTACCAGCTCGGTTTTGTCCAAGGCCTGAGCGGTTACACGACGGCGGGCGACAACCTGCTTCTGACGAGGCGTCATGAGCCGGACTGGATGGATGAGGGCGCGGATGTTGTCCGCAACGCATACGAGAACCACCCGCTGTTCATGGCCCGCCGCACCCGCGTGGAAATCGCGTTCCTGATGAACAAGCCGCATCTGGCGGAAGAGATGCTGGCTCTCCTGAAACGCGACGGTTATCCCGAGGAGTTGTGCCGCAAGATCAGCGTCGAGGTGAAATCGCATTTCCGCAACCGTCCTCAGCGCGACGTTCAGCCTTTGGTCTCTTCGACGCTGGTGGCGGTGGAGAGCGCGGCGGGCGGCGGGCAGAACGCGCCAACACACGGCAGCCAGAGCATGGCCGCGCAGCGTCCACCGGATGCGCCCATCGACCCGACGGCCCGCGAGGCGGTCCATGGCGAGAAGTCTGACCTCCAGGAGTATGAGCGCCGGGAGACCTTCCAGGAGGGCAACCCGGACCCGTGGGTGTACCTCTCGCATCCGTTTGTCGGCGGCGAAGTCTCGCACAGCAAGGCGAACGACCAGTTCGAGATCCTACGCTACGGTGGCCGCGCCGGCTTGAACCTCAACCGCAACATGCAGCTTTCCGCCGAGTACTTCGAGAGCCGCATCGAGCAGCGCATCCGTCCGCGCTGGAACGCGATCTCGTATAACCCCGACGACCTCACCTATTACACGTTCAAGGCGCTCAAGCGCGAGGCCAAGGGGCGCCTCTCCTACCGTACGTCCAGCGGCTTGGTGCTCTCGGGCTCGCTCGGGCTTGCGAAACTGGATCTCGACTACAATGAGGACGATTTGTACGAAATCGAGTTCGAGGACGAGGTCGGCAGCGACGAGTTCAGCTATGACGACAACGACACCGTGGTGGTCGGGGACCTGTCCGCGAACTGGTCGCCGCGCGACAATCTGAACCTGTACGTGTTCTACGCGCGCGATGTGGTGATGTCGGCCGTGAAGATCTACAGTTCCGATTCGGCCGGCGTTGTGGCGCGGTGGAAACCCTCCGACTCTTGGCACGTTAACCTGCGCAGCCAGTATTGGAGCTACGAGGACGACAACGCCCTGTTCATGATCCAGGGCGAGTCGTTCTGGGAGATGATGCCCGACCTCGGCATCTGGACCGGTCTCGACTTGTCCACCGTTTCGGCGAGCGACGCGAGCGACTACTACTGGACCCCTTACTGGGATCAGCGTGTCATGGGCGTGCTCCGGTATCTGCAAACCTGGCAGGGATACATGTTCCGGCTCGATATGCTCGCCGGTCTGCAGCGTGAAGACGCGCGTCCGTTGCGACGGACTGAGGACGTCGATCTGGCGGGCGGGGCCGACTGGGAATACGCGTGGGGCGTCAACTCGACCTTCAACAAGCGGCTCTTCACCTACTTCGATGTCTTTATGGACGCAAGCGTCATGGCGCTGCGCGACTATATCGACCATCGCTTCCTGATCGGCTTCAACCTCGGGTTCTAAGAGGAGAGGAACCGGAGGCTGACGTCAAAAAGTTCGCGTGTCCATGTCGCGCGGTAGTAGCTGTGTCCCGCATGCGGCACCGTGTGTGTGCTCTGCGGGATCGCGTGGGTGCGGCAGAAGCGGGCGTAGGCACGGCTTGAGCCGGGCGCGTCTGGGTCAGACCCGCCGAAAACAAGCAGCATCGGATTGCGGAAGGTGCGGAAACGCTTGAGTGTCGCGTCTTCCTGCGCGGCTTCCTCCGCGCTGCGGGTCTCATGTTTCACCAGCGCCTTGGACACGAGGCCGGCCTGGACCTTGCCGCTCAGAAGTTTCTTCCACGTCTCGGGCCGCGTCAGCTTGCGCGCATAGGTTGTGAGCGCGCTTCTCGTTTTAAGCCATCCGGTTGTGGCGCTGCGCAGCGACCCCATGGATTCAGGCGACCAGAGCAGGAGCCGGGCAAGATCCTGGTTTTCCGCAGCGAGCGTCACGGCGACTTTGCACCCCGAGCAGATGGCGACCACGACGACCGGCGCGCCGGGCGGAAGCCGCGCGCGCAGGACGTCCAGGGCGGCTTGCGCGTTGGTCGCCATGCCGGTGATCGAGGCGTCGGACGCTTCGCCGTCGCTGAGGCCGCGCCCGGTGAAATCCGGGCGCATGCAGAGATAGCCGTGTGGGGTGAGCAGGCGGGCGAAGTGCGTAAAAAGCCGGTGCGGCCCGGTGCGGTCCCCTGACCATCCGTGCAGGAAAAGCGCGCCTGCGCGCGGCGGCACGGCCGGCTCGTCGAGGATGGCGCGCGCCGTGGCCGGTCCGGGGAGCGTCACGAGCTCTGCGGCTTCGGGCCCGGCGCTTCGCGTCCGCAGAGCGGGCAACTCTGCGGCGTCCACCGCCTTGCCTTCTTTCGCTAGCCGCTCTGACAGCCATGCCGACGTCTCTTGCGTCAGCGCGGCAAGGTCGACATGCCCGACCGTGTTCCAGAACGGTGGATAGCGCGTCTCGGGGCACTGCGAGCGGGGAGACAACGCCGCGAAAGCGCTGCGGGTCTTCTCGTCATGTCCGCCGGAAAAGAAGAGCGCGGGAGCGCTGACCGGCAACGGCGACAGCGCTTGCAGCCACGCGTAGAACACGCCGGCGACCGGGTAGCCGTCGAGGTCGACGGTCCCGCCCTGGCGCAGCGTCTCTTCCAGCGCGCCACGGCTCTCTTGGGCCTTGCCGAAGGCGACCATGTCGTTCACCATGCGGCGCTGCAGGAGTTGTCGGATGAAATCGCTGCCGGTCACGGGAGACCAGGCGACCAGCGCGGCGGTCTCGGGATGGCGCGCGGCCAGCCGGGCGGCGAGCAGCGCGCCTGTGCGCAGGCCGAGTACGGCGCGGGGGAGTTCGGGAAAGGCTTGGCTCAGCCAGCCCCAGGCGGCCTCGCAGTCGTCCTCGAACGCTTCCGGCGGCACGGACTCAAAAGCGCCTGACGAATCGCCGCATCCCGAGAGGTCGAACATCAGGGAGGCGATCTGCTGCCGGGCCAGTGCGCGCGCCGTCTGGACGAACGCCGGCAGCGCGCCTTTGCGCTCTTCGCAGAACGGCGGCACAAACAACACGGCTCCCCTGGTTGTGGCTGGCACGAAACAGGTGGCGGACAGCGTGCGCCCGTTTGAGATCAGGAAAAAAGCGCTTTGCGCGAAAGCGTTCACATCGGTCTCCCTTGCTAGAATGGGAAAAGTATAGGAGAAATAGCCGCAGGTTACGAATAGGAAATGCGCGGCTGATTCGGTATACTTGCACCGTCTAACGCGGAGGATAGTCAGTCCATGCCTTTGTACGAATTTTACTGCCAGCCATGCCACATGCTGTTTACGTTCCATTCGCATCGGGTTGACACTGCGACCCTGCCCGCTTGCCCAAAGTGCGGGAAGACGCTGAAGCGCGAAGTTTCCCCCTTCGCGCATATCGTGCGCGGCGCGGTGACGGAGGGCGGAGCCGAAGAGGGGGGCGCGAGCCGCATGGATCTTGTGGCGGCGCAGTTGGGCGAACGCCTTCAGGCGCTGGACGACGACGATGCCGATCCGCGTGACGCCGTGCGGGTGATGAAGGAGCTGGCCTCCGCCGGTGGCGTGCGCTTCAACAAGGAAGTTCAGGAGGCCATGGCCCGGATCGAGGCCGGGGAGGACCCCGAAAAGATCGACGAAGAGTTCCGGGAGGTCTTCGACTCCGAAAATCCGTTTTCGGGAGAGGAGAGTGCGGAGGGGACGTCCGGCGTGTCGCTGTCGCGTTTGCTGCGAGCTCCCAAGCGTGATCCGAAGTGGTACGACTTGAGAAAGGAAGGGGACGATGAGTGAGCGTGATTCTGTGGCGCACTTGACAGGAAAGCCTTTTCTGCGCCGGGTGGCGGGGTATGTGAAACTGTGCGGCCCCGGGTACATGCAGAGCGCGATGACGCTGGGGGCCAGCAGCATCGCCTCGTGCGTTCTGTTCGGCGCGCTCATGGGATATGAGCTGTTGTGGATCAACCCGCTGGCCATTCTTTCGGGGTGTTTTGTTCTGGCCGCGATCGCCAAGCAGGTCTGCCACACCGGCGAGCGCCCGTATGACTCGTTCAAGCGGCGGCTTCATCCTGCGTTGGCCGTGCTTTGGGGAGCGAGTGCGCTGGTCGGCACCGTGGTGTGGCATTTTCCCCAGTACGGGCTGACGGCCAACGGCGTGCTGACTGTGGGCCAGGCGTTCGGGGTTCACCTCGATACGACGGCCGGACGCGTGGGGATCGGCGCGCTCCTGTTGCCTTTGGCGTGCGTGGTCGTTTGGTTTTACCAGTCGGGGTCCAAAGGGGTGCGGGTGTTCGAGCAGATCACCAAGCTCATGGTGTGGGGGATCGTGTTCGCGTTCGCGTGTGTGGCGTTGGGAACAGGCATCCGCCTGATGCCGTTTCTCCGGGGGATCACGGGCATCGCGTTTCTTGCCGATTGGCTGAACGGGGGCATCGACCCGCGTGCGGTCGTCCCGATCGTGGGCGGCCTGGCGGCGGCGCTCGGGCTGAACATGGTGTTTCTCTATCCCTACTCCTTGCTGCGCAAAGGCTGGGAGAAGGATCACCAGGAGCTTGCCTATTTTGATCTGGCGTCGGGCATGGCGGTGCCGTTCATCTTTGCCACGACCTTTATGGTCATCGCGGTGGCCAACACCATCGGGCCAGCGGAGGGAGCTCCGGGCAAAGTGCTTTCGGACATCCGCGAGGTGATCCCCGTGCTTGCGCCTTCGTTGGGCAAGGTGCTCGGAAGCGAGCAGGCCGGCCTGTTCATCTCCCAGCTCATGCTGGGGTTCGGCATGAGCGCGATCGGCTTCACCACCGTGGTGATGCAGATGCTGGCGTGCGGTTTCATCGGCTGCGAGATGACGGGTCGCAAGCACGATGGGCTGGCGCCGTTCCTGTTCGCGCTGATTCCGGTGGTGGGCGTATGCGGCGTGATGATCAAGTTGCCGTGGCAGGCTGCGGTCCTCGGGGCGAGCCTGAATGCGCCGCTCATGCCGGTGGCGACCCTGTGCTTTATGATCTTGTTGAACCAGCGGTCGTTCATGGGAGAACAGACGCCGCGCGGTTGGCGGCGCTTCGGGTGGAACACCGCGCTGGGCGTGTCGATTCTGCTGATGACGTCAGCGGCTTACTTCGGGATACGCTCGAATCTCCAGACGTACCGAGCGAAGAGGCAGGCGCGCGAAGCGGCTCACGGGAGTACATCAGCGCACTCAGCCCCGCATCAGCCGGACATACGCTTCGAACAAAGCCGGGCCCCAGAAGACCCAGATGAGCGCGGCGGCTGAGAGATAGGGGCCGAACGGGATGCGGCTCTGCATCTTCACTCCGCCCATGCCGATCATCACCAGTCCGCACACGCTGCCGAGCAACGAAGACACGAAGACCGTGAAGAGCACCGCCTTCCAGCCGAGGAAGGCCCCGATCGCGCCCATCAGCTTGACGTCGCCGAACCCCATGGCCTCTTTTTTGAACGCCTTCTCGCCGATCCATGCGACCGCGTAGAGCAGGCCGAAGCCAACGGCTGAGCCGATCAGCGAGGAGAGCAGCCCCTGCCACCACACCTCCTGAGCGTGGAGCACAGGCACGAGCGCACTCAGGATCGGCCCCGCCACCATGCCCCCGATGGTGACAGAATCCGGAATGATGAAGTGCTCGAAGTCCACGAAGGTGCCCAACACGAGCCCCGCGAGGAACAGCCAGTAGACGGGCACGACCAGCGGGTGCGGGATGGCCAGCATGTGCATGGCCTCCGGAGCGGCCCACTTCATGAAGACCGCCAGAAAAAGGAGGGCGGTGAGCAACTCGACGAGCGTGTACCGGAAGGAGATCGGTCCTTTGCAGGAGGCGCATTTGCCGCGCAGGCAGAGCCAGCTCGCGACCGGGATGTTCAGATGCCAGGGGATCAGCGTGTTGCAGTGAGGACAGTGCGAACGCGGCGTGACCACCGACTCGTCGCGCGGGATGCGGTAGATGCAGACGTTCAGAAAACTGCCCACACACGCGCCGAACAGCGTCGAGAAAAAGGCGAACAGCAGAAAATAGAAACGGATCTCTTGGTCATTCATACAGGCGTGCGCTCACTGGTTGTTTGGCCGTATCATAACGTTTGCCCATCTGCTCCCGCAACCCGAATCTCGCGCGAACCCCCGAGCGCCAACCGAGTACGTTGGACATTCTGTTCCGCCCTGTCATCGGCCGGAGACGCCGGTTTCACAGCCCGATTCTCAAGATTTCCGCGCACGTGGCGGCGTTGTACTCCGGTCCGGTGCCCCACGCCTGGGCGAGAAGTTCGGCGTGGCGGGCCAGTTCGGGAATCTGCGTCTCGGCAAGGCCACACTCGCGCAGTGTGACGGGGTTGCCGATCTTTTTCAGCCAAGCGCGGAAACGTGCTATGCCCTGTGCGGCGGCGGTGGCATCGTCCTCCTCCCGCACGTCCATGATCCGGCGCGCGAACGCGGCCAGGCGGTCGGTGCGGCGGCGGCTCTCCCACGTCATCCAGGCCGGGCCGGTGATGGCGAGGCCCGCGCCGTGCGCGATGTTGTGCTGGCCGCTCAGCGGATGTTCGAGCATGTGCGCCGGCGTGGCCCAGGGGCCGACGCCGGATGAGCCCAGAAAGTTCCAGGCGAGCGTCGCCGCCCACATCATCGCGCCGCGCGCTTCGAGGTCTTTCGGGTCCGTCAGGATCCGTTCGGTCGAGACCATGATCGCGCGCACCACGCCTTCGGCATAACCGTCCTGCACCGGCAGAAAGGCGGGCGGCCGCGTCAGGTAGCTCTCGATGGTGTGGGAGATCGCGTCAGAGGCCGAGTAGGCGACGTAGTCGGGCGGCACCGAGACGGTGGTCTCCGGGTCCAGGACCGAGACCCGCGGGTGCAGGGATGGATGGACCACCGCACGCTTTTCGCGCGTCTCGTCGTGGGTGACCACCGTGCCGCCGTTCATTTCCGAGCCGGTTGCGGGCAGGGTCAGCACGACCGCGAGGGGCAGCGACGTCTGCGGCACGCTCTGGCCCATGTAGAAC
>Ga0209066_10003197_pt1 | contig 18973 bp, 21 predicted proteins | sample All_14_2_FD_187198 | JGI IMG/M metagenome (GOLD analysis project Ga0209066, IMG submission 187198) | Freshwater microbial communities in response to fracking from Pennsylvania, USA - Allegheny Zone_MetaG_DW_15 (SPAdes) (version 2) ... | reverse complement strand
GCCCCACACCGCCACCGGCAAACTTCTCAAGACGAAACTCAGGGAAGATTTTCGCGGATACAAAGCGCCCTCGGCCGAGGGTTGAGAATCATCATGTCGTGAGCGTGTCATCGCCTCCCGAGCGCGGCCCGCATTGCGGCGGGCATGTGCTCGTCGGCAACGACGGGCGAGACGCCAGTTTCTTCGGCGTTCATCGACCTGCATCGCCAGGAACTGACGCCGGAGATACTGCAAGCATGAGTTTCGAACTGCGCCATCTTCGCTATGTGATCGCCGCTGCTGAGCGCGGCAGCTTTCGAGGTGCGGCGAAGGCGCTGGAGGTTCAGGAATCTGCAATCAGCCGGCGTATCCGGGACCTACCAAATCGGGGCAGCTCTATTTATTCGGCGCCACCGCCGCGTCTCGGGCCCTGCGACCGAATCGTGGCCACCCGGGGGCGACGCCAGCTATGGTTTTGAGCCGAGCGACGATGGCTATCGAACTCAAGCATCTTCGTTACGCTGAGGTGGCGGAACGCTATGGGAGTTTTCGCAAGGCGGCCGACTCGCTTGCGCTGAGGCAGTCCAATCTGAGCCGCCGAATCCGGAATCTCGAGGAGCAACTCGGCGTCACGCTGTTCGAGCGGACCAATGGCGGCGTCAGGCCGACCTTGGCAGGCCGCAACTTTGTCAATGGAGTTCGTCGGGTTCTAAATGAGCTGCAGATCGTGGTCGACGGGGCGAAGGCTGTGGGCCGCGGCGAGGCCGGATACCTGACGATCGGCTTCTACACCTCCCTCTCGGCCGGCAATCTCAGGGCGAGCCTCGTCGAGTTCGGCCGTCGCTTTCCCCAGGTGGAGATCAGCACGGTCGAAGGGTCGCGGAGGCGTTTGTTCGATGGAGTTCAGAACGGCACTATCGACATCGCGATAATCACCGGGGAACCTCCTCCCAACTGCAGCCAATCAATGGTTCTGTGGAGCGAACGGATCATCGTCGCCCTACCGGAGGATCATCCGCTTGCCGCGAACGAGATTATCTACTGGACCGACTTGAAGCGCGAACGGTTCCTGCTGAGCGAGCGCGATCCTGGTCCGGAGATCCAAGACATCCTTGTGGCCAAGCTCTCCTCGCCCGGCGACCTGCCTGACGTCGTGCGCCACGATGTCAGTCCCGAGAACATCAAGAGCCTGGTCGGCGCCGGTCGGGGCGTCAGCCTCATGTGCGAGGCGTGCATGGGGGCCAGCTATGCTGGCGTCGTCTATCGCGAAGCCCGCGACGGCAACGGCTCGACCCGGATTGGGCATCGCGCGTATTGGCGGGACGGCAACGACAACCCCGCGCTTCGGAATTTCATCCGGCTTCTGGAGGAGCGCTACCCGCCGGTTGCGAACGGGAACGGCCCGCTTGGCGGAATTTCGCGAACCCTCGATCCGTCGCCATGAAACGCTCGATCATCGGTGCGACGAGCTTAGCGGGATCGATGGCTTTGCCACTTTCGCGGCCAGGCTCGCCATCAGACGAGCGCTCCGCCGTTCCCCTGTCGTTGTACGCCACAGCACGACGCCTCGTCGTTGCACTTGCAGCGGGTGGCGCGCATCGCTCCATGATGGCGCATGGCCCAAAAGCGACATTCGCGCCGGGCTCTACCTGTATGGTCTGGCGCTCCTGAAGACCTCTTCGATTATACCCAGCCGCCCGCGCCGCGTGCGGGCGGGTCGCGCGAGTGGCCCGAGGAGCCGATAAGGGTGACAGACGACTGGCCCGAGATCGTGCCGATCACTGAGGCCGAGCTGCGGGTAATGGAAGGCCACTTTGCCGAGGAGCTTGACGCGATCTTCGGACCGCGCGCTTGAGCATGAGTGAAAAGGCTTGATTTGTTCGTCTATATGACGCACATTGTTAGGTAAACGTAGGCTATGTCAGGAGGGACCCCAATGCCGCGCAAACAGCCCAAGATCGAACGGGAAACGCCCAATCGCGTCGAACGCCTCGGATTCCGGCTGGATGAAGAGACGAAGGATCTTATCGAGCGGGCGGCCCATCTGTCACGGCGCAAGGTCAGCGACTTCTGCGTGACCGCGCTCACCGACACCGCACGCCGGACGATCGCCGAGCATGAGACGTTGGTGCTGTCCGATCGTGACCGCTCGGCGTTCTTCGACGCGCTGGTCAACCCGCCTGAGCCGAGCGAGCGGCTGGTCCGCGCCCTGGCCGAGCATAAGCGCCGGGTCGCTTCCTGAGCATGGTGGCGTCTCGGCCAGATTTGATGATCGAGGCGCTCGCGTCGCACCACGACCGGGAGGCCTTTGCCTGTGGCGTAGACAGCCTCGATCGTTATCTCCGGACGCAGGCAAGCCAGGATGTGCGGCGCAAGGCGAATGGGGTCTTCATTCTGGTCGAGCCGGACAAGCCGGATGTCGTGCTGGGCTACTATACGCTATGCGCGACCGGCGTGACGCAGGGCGACGTGCCGCCCGCCGCCCGCAAGCACATCCCGCGCTATCCGCTGGTCAGCGCCACGCTGGTCGGACGTCTGGCGGTTTCGGAGACCCGGCAGGGCGAGCGCCTGGGCGCGATGCTTCTCGCCGATGCCGTGCGGCGCGCCTATGCAAGCGCAGCCACGGTCGGTTCCTCGATGCTAGTGGTAGATGCCATCAGCGAGCGCGCCGCCGCCTTCTATGAGGGGAACGGTTTTGTGCGCCTGCCGGATTCGCTTCGGTTGGTGCTGCCAATGCAAGCGATCCAGCGATTGGTGGAACCATGACCGACGCAGTACCTGCATCGCCTTCCGTGAGCGCTTGCGCTGCGCTGGCCAAGGCGGCGCTCTATCTGCGTGTCTCGACGGGACGCCAGGCGGAGAGCGATCTGTCGATTCCCGATCAGCGGCGACAGATTACCGCCTATTGCGTTGCCAAAGGCTGGGACGTCGCGGCCGAGTTCGTTGAGCCGGGCAACACCGCCACCGACGATCGCCGGCCAGCGTTTCAGGCGATGATCGATGCCGCGCTGGTGAAGCCGCCGACCTTCACTGTCATCATTGTCCACTCCTTCTCACGCTTCTTCCGCGATCAGTTCCAGTTCGAATTCTACGTCCGCAAGCTGGCCAAGAATGGCGTGCGTTTGATCTCGATCACGCAGGACCTCGGCGACGATCCGATGAGCGTGATGATGCGTCAGATCATGACGCTGTTCGACGAATACCAGTCGAAGGAGAACGCCAAGCACACGCTGCGCGCTATGAAGGAGAATGCGCGTCAGGGCTACTGGAACGGCGCGCTGCCGCCGATCGGTTACCGCATCGTGGCCGCCGAACAACGCGGTGCGAAGATTAAAAAGAAGCTGGAGATCGATCCGATCCACGCCGACACGGTGCGCCTGATCTACAGGCTGGCGCTCAATGGTGACGGCGACCGCGGCCCGATGGGTATCAAGTCGATCACCACCTACCTCAATGAGCGCGACATCCGCACCCGCGACGGCGGCCGCTGGGGCATCGCCTCGGTGCATCAGATCCTCACGCGCACGACCTATATCGGCGAGCATCGGTTCAACACACGCGACCACAAGACCCGCGTGGCGAAGCCCGACGCTGAACACGCAGTCATGGCTGTGCCACCGATCATCACCGAGGCAGAGTATTACGCGGTCCAGGCGGCACTAAAGGCGCGTAGCCCACAATGGATGCCGCCGCGCGCTGTAAGCGGTCCAACCCTGCTGACTGGAATCTGCTTCTGCGCGTCCTGCGGCGGCGCGATGACGCTGCGGACAGGCAAGGGCAGCGCAGGCGGCATGTATCGCTACTACACCTGCTCGACGAAAGCGCGGCAGGGCGAGCGTGGTTGCCGCGGTCTGACCGTGCCGATGGACAAGCTCGACCGCGCCGTCGTCGATCACCTGGAGTGGCGGCTGCTCGATTCGGCGCGTTTGACGACGATGATGGATCAGTTGCTTGAGCGACGTGAGGAATGGAATGAACGCCGTCGCGGACACATCACGGAACTGCGCAAGCGCGCCGCCGAAGCGGAAGCGAAGTTGAAGCGTCTTTACGAAGCGATCGAGAACGGCGTGGTCGACATGGCCGACGCGTCGCTGAAAGATCGCGTCGCAGAACTCACCGCTGTGCGCGACCAGGCGCAGGCTGACGCGGAGCGCGCAACGTCCGCAGTGGAACGACTCGGGCCTACGATCACGTCGGACAGCTTGCGGCGGTTCGCGCTCGCCGCTCGACGCAAGCTGCGGAACGAAGATGGAACCTATCGGCGGGACCATTTGCGTGCGCTCGCGCAACGCGTCGAGGTCGTCGACCCGAACGAAATTCGCATCATGGGCTCGAAAACCGAACTGCTACGCACACTTGCCGCCGCTGCGAGCATAGAATCGGTGGCTGTTGGCGTTCGCAGTTTTATACCGAAGTGGCGCACCCGAGAGGATTCGAACCTCTGACCCCTGCCTTCGGAGGGCAGTACTCTATCCAGCTGAGCTACGGGTGCATCATGGCGCGAACGCCGGAGGCAGGGCCTTACAGCAGCCGGGCGCGCGCCTCAATCCCCTCGGCCTGAATCACAGAGGTCTCCATCTCCCGGGCGCGAGGTCTATCGGGGTTGAGGCGGTCACGATTGGAAGCGATAGACGGTCATGACCCAGGCCGATACGCGCTCCCCGACCCCGTCGGACATGACCTACGCCCGCTATCTCGGGCTGGACCGGCTTTTGTCGGCGCAGGCCCCCCTCAGCGACGAGCACGACGAGATGCTGTTCGTCATCATCCACCAGACCAAGGAACTGTGGCTCAAGCAGATCCTGCATGAGGTGGCTCTGGCGCAAGGCCTCGTCCGTAACGGCGACCTGGTCCCGGCCTACAAGAGCCTTGCACGGGTCAGTCGCATCCAGTCGGTCATGACCCAGAGCTGGGATATCCTGGCCACCATGACGCCTGCGGACTATCTGCGGTTCCGGGGCGTGCTGGGTTCCAGTTCGGGATTCCAGAGCGATCAATTCCGACGCTTCGAGGCCATGCTGGGGCTCAAGGATGCACGGTTCCTGCGCTTTCAGGAGGATCGGCCCGAGGCCCATGCGGCCCTGTCGGCGGCCATCGCAGCCCCCAGCCTTTATGACGACGCCCTGACCCAGTTGGCGGCGGCGGGGTTGCCTGTGCCGGATGAGGTGCTGCGACGGGATGTCAGCCAGCCCTACACCCCGTCCGAAGCCGTCGAGGCGGCCTGGCTCGAGGTCTATCGCGACACCGATCGCTGGTGGGCCCTGTATCAGCTGGCCGAGAAGCTGGTGGATCTGGACGACGCCCTGCTGACCTGGCGGCACAAGCACGTGGTGACGATCGAGCGGATCATCGGGCGACGACGCGGGACCGGCGGGACCGAGGGCGTGGCCTATCTGACCACCACGCTGGAGAAGCGGTGCTTTCCCGAACTGTGGTCACTTCGCACAAAGCTGTGATGCCTCTTGATCGTTGCGGCACCGATGTCGCCGCAACCGGAGAACAGCGTGACCGTTCTGTCGGTGACGACCGGAGGTTCACATGCCCAACAGACACGATATTCACGTTCTCAACGCGCTGATCGGCGCGACCCTGGACTCGGCCGAACGGCTCGAGCGGGTCTCGCAGGACAGTGACAACCCTGACCATGGCTCGCTGTTCCGAAGCCTGGCCGCCGAGCGACGGGACATGGCGAAGGTCCTGTCCGACACCGTTCGCAGTCTGGGGGGCCAGCCCCATGACGGCGGGTCGATCCTGGCCAAGGCTCAGCAAGCCGTCATGGACGTGGGACATGCCCTGATGCCGGTCGAGGCCGGTGTGGTGGGGGTGGCAGATCGGGGTGAAGCGGCACTGGACCGGCGCTTCGAGGCCGCAATCAAGGACGACAGGCTGGCCGCAACGACCCGGGAAACGCTGAGGCGAGCCCATGCGGCGATCCACCGGGAAACCCGGGATGTCCATGACCTGCGAACCAGTCTGGAAAGCCGGAGGGACGCAGGATCGGGTCTGTATCCGCAGTAGACGGCATCTTCATTTCCCCCAAAGCAGAGAGGGAAGACAAAAAAGGCCCCGGCGGTAGCGCCGGGGCCTTTTCAATATCAAGATTCCAGACGCGCGAAGGACGGTGCCTCCGGAATCATGCCTCGTCGGTGGCCTTTTCGGCCGTGCCCGTGACCGGGACCACGGCCCCCTTGGCCGGGCGGACAGTCTGGCGTTCGGCGATCCGGGCCGACTTGCCGCGACGGTCGCGCAGATAATAGAGCTTGGCGCGCCGGACGACGCCGCGACGCTTGACTTCGATGGCGTCGATGTTGGGCGACAGGATGGGGAATTTGCGTTCGACGCCTTCGCCGAACGAGATCTTGCGGACGGTGAAGCTCTCGTTCACGCCGCCGCCGTCACGGGCGATGCAGACGCCTTCGAAGGCCTGGATGCGTTCGCGCTCGCCTTCCTTGATCTTGACCATGACGCGCAGGGTGTCGCCGGGCTGAAAGTCGGGGATCGCGCGGACGGCGATCAAACGGGCTTTTTCCTCGGCTTCGATGGTCTGAAGGATGTTGGCCATGGTCTTCTATTCTCCTCGGGCTTTGGCGCCCTTTAGCTTTGATTTGGCGGAGGATTCCGCAGGTCGTATCGCAATATGCGCATCCCAGAGATCCGGTCTGCGCTCCCGCGTAGTCTGTTCCCTCTGTTCCTGACGCCACACGGCCATCCTGCGATGGTCGCCCGACAACAGCACCTCGGGGATCTCCAGCCCCTCGAACGTCCGCGGTCGCGTATATTGCGGATGTTCCAGAAGCCCGCCCTCGAAACTCTCGGTGGACAGGCTGTCTGCCTGGCCGAGCACTCCGGGGATCAGTCTCACGCACGCCTCGATCACCAGCATCGCCGCCGCCTCGCCACCGGCGAGAACCGCGTCTCCGACGGAGACCTCCTCGAACCCCCGGGCATCGAGCACCCGCTGGTCCACCCCCTCGAACCGGCCACAGAGGACGGTGATCCCGTCCGCCCTGGCCCAGTCCTTGACTCGCGCCTGGGTCAGGGGCCGACCGCGTGCGCTCATGTACAAAAGCGGCCGAGACGGCCCCGCCACGCTATCAAGCGCCCGGGCCACCACGTCCGCCTTCAGAACCTGTCCGGGGCCGCCACCCGCAGGGGTGTCGTCCAGGAAGCCGCGCCTATCCTCGGAAAAGGCCCGAATGTCAACCGTTTCAAGGCTCCACAGCCCCTTCTCGCGCCACGCCGTGCCGATCAGCGACACGCCGAGCGGCCCCGGAAAGGCCTCGGGGAACATGGTCAGGACGGTGGCGACAAAGGGCATGGCTCAGCCTTGTCTCGAGACGGCTGTGGCGGTGGCGGCCCCGAAAACACACCGCCAAACCGCCATACCGCCAGGGTCCGAAAGGCCCCAGGCGGCTGAAACAGGGATGCGAGAACAGACCATGGGTGCCATTATAGTCGAGCCGGAAGCGATGCTAGGTCGAAGCCCCAAATTTTTCATCCAGCTGTTGTTTTTCAATAAGAAATCTCGCTGGATTTGGCGCGCTGGAGCGACTTGAGGGCGTCAATGATGGCCTGGACGAGACCCTCACCGTATCAAGAACGGTGAGGCCTTCAACCGCGCGGTGTTCGGCATGGGGATGCTGGGCCAAGTCAGTTCGGCTGCGCATCTCCGTGTGACGCGTCGACGCCCGTGAGCAGTCTCTCCAGGGCATCGTCGAGCGGAAAGGCGAGGTAACGGCTCACGTCACATCGCGGGGCCCATCCAGAGCCATTGTCGTCCAGCCACAGCGGGGCGGGACGCGATCGGTGGAATTGTAGCGGTAGTGTTCCTTCGCCACGGCGGTGATGACGGCGCAATCGTTGACGTTGTCGGCCCGGACTGATGTCGCGCCAGGATCGGTGGCGCAGGCCGACAGCAGGCTCATCCCAAACAGCACCGTGACAATGGCCCTCATCGCTATGCTCCTCATCGGCATCAGGCCTCCCATGTCGTCCCGCACTCGACGACTTTCCAATCTCCGGCCTCCTGGCGCCGCAGCAGGCAGATGGAACCGGAACCCGCGAGAAGGCCGAAGGACATCCAGCTTTGGATCACGGCTACACGGCCACTTCTTCCGAAGACCGGGCGGGAATATCCCGCGCCACCCGGAGCACGGTCAGGCCGCCCTTCCGTCCCCGCAAAGCTGAATGATCGTTCGCAGTCATGGACGCGGCCTATGCCGATCGCAGGTTCCGGACCCGAGACCAGATCCTGAATCTCCTCGTCGGAGATTGCGGGAAGCCAGGCTTTCAGATCGGATGACTTTGGCCGACCATCCGGGCCAAGGTCGCCATAGATCGAACCGCCCTTGTAGAGGGTGAACAGTCGACATTCTTCGGCATTGAGCTTCTGTCGAGGCAGGGCTCCGGGGGCGCTGACGGTTGTGCAGCCGGAAAGCGCCAAGGCCGCAAGCATCACACGAAACAACCCTGTCAGCTTCACGACGTGACCTATCTTCATTGCGGCCCTGATCGAAGCTGACGGCTACCCGCCCCTCAACCCCGTGATCGTCCGTCCCGGTGCGATATCCTCGGCCGAGGTGATCAGGTGGACGATGGCGGGCTTGCCCTTCTTGCCTGAAGCGGCCGCGCGGGCGGCGGCGAGGGCGGCGGGGAAATCCTCGGTCGTTTCGCAGCGGACGCCAAAGGCCCCGAAGGCCCGGGCGTACTGGACGAAATCGGGGTTCTTAAGGTCGGTGGCGATGACGCGGCCGGGGTAGTCGCGTTCCTGGTGCATGCGGATGGTGCCGTAGGTGCCGTTGTCGACGATGACGGTGACGGTGTTGATCCCGTACTGGACGGCGGTCGCCAGTTCCTGTCCCGTCATCAGATATTCGCCGTCCCCCGCGATGCAGATGACATCGCGGTCGGGATACAGCGACTTGGCGGCGACGGCGGCGGGATAGCCATAGCCCATGGCCCCCGAGGTCGGGGCCAGCTGGGTGTGCATGGCGGTGTGAGCATGAAACCGGTGCAGCCAGGCGGCATAGTTGCCCGCGCCGTTGGTGATGATGGCGTCGGCAGGCAGGACGGCCCGCAGGTGGGTCATGCATTCGCTCATATTGGCCGCGCCGGTTACGGGGACCGGGGCGGTGAAGGCGTTCCACGCCGCATGGCCGGCGTCCGCCTGATCGTGCCAGGTCCGGCCCGGCTGGATGTCCGACAGGGCCAGGGCGGCCAGAGACACGTCGGCGGCAGCGCTCATCAGCGGCGGCCAGACGCGACCCAGTTCCTCGGGGCCCGGATGGATGTGAATCAATGATTGCGGCGTTCGGGCCCGGTCGAGCAATGTATAGCCCTGCGTCGGATTTTCCCCCAGCCGGGCCCCGATGGCGATGATCAGGTCGGCGTCCCTGACCCGCTGGACCAGCGCCGGATTGGGGCCGAGTCCCAGGTCGCCGACATAGTTGGAACGGTCGTTGGAAATCAGGTCCTTCCGACGGAACGACAGGGCCAGGGGTAGGCCGATCCGTTCTGCCCAGTCGCCGATGACGGTGGTCGCTTCCTGGGCCCAGCCCGAGCCGCCAAGGATCAGGATCGGCCGCTGCGCCTTGGCCAGATGCGAGCCGAGCTCGGCGACGAAGGCGGGGTCGAGGGCGGAGCGGGCGGGGGTCACGGGCCGGATCGGGGCCGGGCCACCGTCGGCCTCCAGCACATCCTCGGGCAGGGCGATGATGACCGGCCCCATCCGACCCTGCAAGGCCGTGGCGAAGGCACGCTCGACCACCTCGACCGTGCGGGTGCCGGTCTCCAGCTCGGTCGCCCATTTGGCCAGGCCGCCGAAGACCTCGCGGTAATCGACCTCCTGGAAGGCACCGCGACCCCGGTCGGAGACGGCGATCTGGCCGACGAACAGGATCATGGGGGTCGAGTCCTGATGCGCCGTATGCACTCCAATCGCGGCGTGGGTCGCGCCGGGCCCCCGCGTGACCATGCAGACGCCGGGCCGACCCGTCAGCTTGCCATAGGCCTCGGCCATGTTGGCGGCGCCGGCTTCATGGCGACAGGCGATCACCTGGATACGGTCGGTCACATCGGCCAGGGCGTCGAGGACCGCCAGGTAACTTTCACCTGGCACACAGAAGACCCGGTCCACCCCGTTCATGACCAGGGTCTCGACCAGGCGTCTGGCCGTGCTGGTGGCGGCGGGGATGGGGTGTGCTTTCTCGGACATGAGACGGAACTAGCAGAGGAGCATGGGGGTTGGCGATGGAACCTGCGGTAACGCTCGCCGTTGTGGAAGCTTCACCATCTGGAGTTCTCCCATGCGCAAGATCATCGCCATCAGCATCGTCGCGGCCGCCCTGGCCGTGTCGGCCTGCAACACCATTTCGGGCGCCGGCAAGGACGTCACCGCCGCCGGTTCGGCTGTGACCCAGGGTGCCGAATCCGCCAAGAACTGATCCGTTCCGGATCGGCTGCGTTCAAGCCCGCCCTGACCGGCGGGCTTTTTCGTGTCCTGTTTCCGGGAGGCAAGGCTTCCGCCGGGCGTCGTAAAAGCGTAGCCGTAAGCCATCATTCTGATCCCCGAAAACGGAGAACGATCATGGGCCTGCTCGACACTGTCATGAACGGACTGGGCGATGACGCCGGGGGTGGACTGGCCGACCTGCTCAAGGGTCAGGGCGGGGTCGCGGGCCTGGCCGAGAAATTCGGCCAGCAGGGGCTGGGCCAGATCGCGTCCTCCTGGATCGGGACCGGGGGCAATCTGAGTGTCACACCTGCGCAGATCCAGGCCGTGATCGGCCAGGGACCGATCGCGGACTTTGCCCGCAAGCTGGGGGTTTCTCCCGAACAGGCCTCGACCACCCTGGCCGGGCTGCTGCCCGAGGCGATCGATCGCCTGACCCCGAATGGCCAGATCCCGAACGCCGATGCCCTGCTGGATCAACTGCCGGGCGGCCTCGGCGACATGATCGGCGGCTTTCTCAAGAAATAGGCGATCGTCGTCATCTCCCGCCTAGCGGGGAAAGACGGCGTCAGTCGTAGCTGACGCCCGTCAGGTACAGTCCGTCCGAAGGGGCAACCGGGCCACAGGCCTGGCGGTCGCGGGCGGACAGGGCCCCGGCGACATCGCCTGTCGTCCAGCGACCCAGGCCGACCTCAGCCAGGGTGCCCGCCATGGACCGGACCTGACGGTGCAGGAACGACCGGGCCTCGAACACCAGCTGGACCTCTTCGCCGACGCGGGTAATCCGGGCCACGTCCAGCGTCTTGACCGGGGATTTCGACTGGCAGGCCAGGTCGCGGAAGGTGGTGAAGTCGTGATGGCCGACCAGGACCTTCGCGGCCTCATCCATGGCTCCGGCATCCAGCGGCTTTCGCACATGCCAGACCTGACCGGCCAACAGGGCCGGGCGGCCGGGGCGATTGAGGATACGGTACAGATATCTGCGTCCCGTCGCCGAGAACCGGGCGTGCCAGTCGTCGGGCACGGCGACACAGTCCAGAACCGCCACCGCCTCCCTGACCATATGGGCGTTGAGCGCATTCATGACGGTGGCGGCGGGCCAGTGCTTGTCCAGGTCGACATGGACGACCTGGCCCGTCGCATGGACGCCGGAGTCGGTGCGGCCCGCCGCGGCGATGCGGACGTCCTGACCGCAGAATCCCTTGATCGCCGTCTCGACCGCGCCCTGTACGGTCGGCAGTCCGGCTTGCGCCTGGAACCCTGCATAGGGGCCGCCGTCGTATTCTAGGGTCAGTCGATAGCGGGGCATCAGCCGAGCCGTGACCCGGCCGGAATCGCATAGCCCTTGAGGAACTCGGGGACCTCCTGAGCCGCCTTGCCCTCGCGCTGGACCCGGGTCAGGCGGACCGCGCCGGTTCCACACCCCACCAGAAGCGCGTCGTCCAGAACCTCGCCGGAAGCGCCCTCGCCCTTCAGGCTGAGACGCGACGTCAGCACCTTCATGCGGGATCCGTCGGGAGCCTGGCACCAGGCACCCGGAAACGGTGACAGACCGCGAATGTGAGCGTCCACCTCGGTCGCGGGACGGGTCCAGTCGATACGGGCCTCGGCGGGCATGATCTTTCGGGCATAGGTCGGTTCGCCGACCTGGGGTGTTTCGGTGACGCCGCCGCGCTCGATGGCGGCCAGGGCCCGGGTCCACAGAGTCGCGCCGGTGACGGCCATCCGCTCGGACAGGCTGGCGGCGGTGTCGTCAGCGTGGATCGGCATGACCTCGCCCAGCAGGACCGGACCCTCGTCCAGACCCTCGGACATCCGCATGATCTGGACCCCGGTCTGGCGATCCCCGGCCATGATGGCGCGCTGGATCGGGGCGGCACCACGCCAGCGCGGCAGCAGGGATCCATGCAGGTTGAAACAGCCCAGACGCGGCGCTTCCAGCACCTCGGCCTTCAGGATCTGGCCATAGGCAACGACGCACGCGGCATCCAGGTCAAGCGACCGGAAGTCGGCGATCGCCTCGGGCGACTTCATCGAAGCGGGGGTGAAGACCGGCAGGCCCATGGCCTCTGCAAAGGCCTGGACCGGGGATGGCGTCAGCTTCTGGCCACGGCCTTTCGGCCTGGGCGGCTGGGAATAGACGGCGACGATCTCATGACCGCTGGCGATCAGGTCGGCCAGGGACGGCACGGCAAATTCGGGGGTGCCCATGAAGGCCAGACGCATTTTCATTCCTTTGGTCGCCTGTCGGCGGCGGCTCTATGGTCGCGAGCCGAGCGTCAGGGCGTTGCGAAGCGACCCAGGACTAGGACGGATCGTACCAGCGCGTCCGGACCCCGCCGCCCTCGTCCCACTCGCCGCCGGCATCTAGGGCATCGTCAAAGACCAGCAGACGGTCCAGAAGAACCCCAGCGATCAGGCCGAGGGCAGCCACGCCGACCAGGGTGGCCAGGCTGCCGATACCGATCTTTTCGGATCGGGTCAGGCGTCGACGGCCGGCACCGTCGATGATGATCGATCTGCGGGCCATCAGGCGTCCTCCAGCGCCCTCGAGCGCATGTATTTCTTGACCTTGGAAACCGCGCGGTCGCGTTTCAGTCGCGACAGATGGTCGATGAACAACACCCCTTCGAGGTGGTCGAGTTCATGCTGGAAACAGACGGCGTACAGACCATCGATCTCTTCCTCGATCCGGGTATTGTCCCGGTCCAGATAGGCGATCCGGATACGGCCCGGTCGTTCGACCGTATCGAAATACTCGGGCAGCGACAGACAGCCTTCCTCGTACTGGAACAGCTCGTCAGAGGCCCACAGGATCTCGGGATTGGCAAAGAAGCGCGGATTGGCGCGGCGGTCGTCCTCGACGTCATCGCCGCCTTCATCGACCAGCTGAAGGTCTCCCTCGGGCAATGCACCGTCCCGCAGGTCCATGACCACGACACGGCGCAGGTCGCCGACCTGGGCGGCTGCCAGGCCGATGCCCGGCGCGGCATACATCGTCTCCAGCATGTCATCCATCAGGGCGCGGACATCGTCGTCCACGGCCTGAACCGGCACCGACTTCTGCTTGAGCAAGGCAAGGTCGGCGGTGTTGTCGATGGTGAGGATACGTCTGACGGCCATCGCAGACAGGTAGGGGCGGAGGGGGTCGGGGTCAAGATTTGCCCCCCCTGATCCCGGGTTTGAAGCAACACCGTGAACCCTCAACGGTTTGCTAAGGGCAATAGAGTAACGGTTCAGGGTGGCGATGCAGTACCTCTTTCCCGAACAGGTCGCGGCCCTGACGACGGCGCACGAACGCTTCGCCAGCGGTCGACCCGGCGGCGCGCGCATGATCCTCAGATTCACCGACCTGAAACGCGCCATGTTCCAGTCGCGGCTTCTCACCGATGTCGACCTGACCGGTTCGGACCTGAGCGGGGCCCGGATGGCGACCGCCCGGATGGAAAGGGCCTCCTTCTACTGCTGCCGCCTGCAGGAAGCCGACCTGAGGGGCGCGAATTGCAGCCTGGCCGACTTCCGCGGAGCCAGCCTGAAGGGGGCATCCCTGTACGCGGCCGTGCTCGATCAGGCCGATCTGCGGGACGCCCGACTGGCCAGGGTCGATGCCGAGGGACGGTTCAACCTGGAATCCGTTCACTCAGGGCGGCCCACCGACACGCCCGAGGCCGACGGCTCGATCCGGAGGGGTGTCGATTTTCGCAATGCCTCCATGAAACGTGTCCGCCTGTGCGGCGCACGGCTCAAGGGTGCCGATTTTTCGGGGGCGAACCTGGCCGGAGCCAGTCTGAAAGGGGCCCATCTGCCTGGTGCGATCTTTCAGGACGTGATCCTGACCGGCGTCGACCTGGAAGGGGTTCGGCTGGACGACGGGGCGCTGGCGACCTGCGTTCTCGATCCGACACGGGCGGCCTTCGACCGGGCAGACGCGTTGCGCGACACCCTGATCGAGGCCGAGCTCTGGGCCACCTCCGGCGGCAAGCTTGGGAGGGCCGCCGACCTGACCGGGGCGGACCTGCGGGTCATTCCCCTGGATCTGAAGAACCGGAAACTGCCGGGGCTGTGTGCCATCGAAACGTGCGCGATCGACATGGACTTCTCCAACACCGTGCTGGCCGGGGCCGTGTTCCGCGAGGCCGACCTACGCGGCGCGATCTTCGACCGCTGCGATCTGCGCGGTGCCAGTTTCCAGAATTGCAAACTGGCGTTTTCATCCTTCATCGGCGCTGATCTCGGCAGCCTCACCCTGGGGGGCGGGCGGCATCTGAAGCCCGATTTCGGCGGAGCCAGCCTCGAAGGAGCCGTCTTCGATCCGACGCAGTCGGCCAGGGTCAGCGCCCCCGAAGAGTGCGTCCTCGTCTAGAGGTGGGGTGAGCCTTGGTCCCTTCGCGACTCCGCCGGTGGTGTGAATCAGGCTCGGGGATGGGCCGCCGCATAGGCCCCCAGCAGCCGGGCGGAATCGACGGCGGTATATTTTTGGGTCGTCGACAGGCTGGCGTGGCCCAGCAACTCCTGGATGGACCGCAAATCGGCACCGGCACCCAGCAGATGGGTGGCGAAGCTGTGACGCAGGGCGTGAGGCGTCGTGCTGGCCGGCAGGCCGAGACGAGCGCGCAGCGACTGCACCATCGCCTGGACATGGCGTGGGCTCAAGGGGCCGCCTCGTACCGCGCGGAACAGAGGCTCGCGCGGTCCCATCACGAACGGCTGGAGCGCCAGATAGGTGTCCACGGCCTCCCGGACGGCGGGCAGGACCGGGACGATCCGCGTCCTTGATCCCTTTCCGACGATCCGGAGGGTCTCGGGCAGGGGAGCATCGGCGCGGATCAGGCTCATTGCCTCGGAGATTCGCAGGCCGCAGCCGTACAGCAGGGTCAGAACAGCCCGATCGCGGGCGGCCTCCCACGGGGCGCGATCGGGGTCGGCTTCTGGTTCGTCCAGAATCCCCCGGGCCTGATCGGCGGTGACGGGCCGGGGCAGGGTCGCCTTGATCCGGGGTCCGCGCACCAGGGCCAGTTGCGGCGTCGGGGTATCGCAGCGCCGGTCCAGGAAGCCGTGAAAAGAACGGATCGCCGCAAGTGTCTGACCCAGGGACCGGGCGTTCAGGGGATGGTCGCCTGATCGTCTGGCCGCCAGATGAGCGCGCAGCTCGGCGGCGCTGACAGTTCCAAGCTCGGTCAGGCTCTGTGGGTCACCCCGATGTCGTTCGAGGAAGGCCAGCCAGGTCCGACCCACATGGCCATAGGCCTCCAGAGTTCGGGGCGACAGCCGCCGCTCGTGCGACAGATGCTCCAGCCAGGCGAACAGAGCGTCAGAGCCCGTCATGGCTTTCGGCGCGCCGGCCGCCCGGGTCACGACAGGATCGGCCAGCGCTCGGCGGTGCGTTCGACCACACGGGCGATGAAGGCGACCAGTTCACAGCCCATTTTTGGTGTGAAGCCCTCAGGCTCGGGCGAGCCGAAGGCGCACAGGGCGTGGCGGGCCCCGGTCACGCCGACCTCGGCCGCGCCACCGCCGAATATGGGGGCCATTCGGATCAGGGCGACCGATTTCACCCCGCTTTCGGCGGCACCGAACAGGCCGAGCCCGTCGAAATTCTCGCCCAGCCAGGTCAGGCCGTGGTCACCGAGGACCCTGTCCACGCCTCCAGGCTCCAGGGTGCGCCAGCCAAACGGAACGCCGCCCGGCCTCTCGATGGCGATGGCGGCCCCCGCCAGACCGAAACGGCCCTGGGCACAGGCATCCAGCCGCCGGGCGAGGTCGGAATGGTTGCGGGCCTCCAGCAGGTCGAGTGCCGCGACATGGGTCTGGGTCTGGGCGGCGAAATTGGCGCGGGCGACGGTCTCGATCTGTTTGCGGGCGTCGGATTCGCGCATGGCCACGGCCTCCAGCCGCGTCAGGGCGGCGGGGCCGAACTCGATGACGTTGCGTCCGTGGGGCTTCAGCCCGATCTCTTCCAGCAGCGACCTGTCGTCCAGCAGGATCTGGGGATTGGCCTGGAGCCAGGCGCGCACATCGGGCCACACCTGTTGAAGGTGCGCCGGGGCCGGATCGGTCTCTAGGTCTGCGAAAAGGTCGCGGGGTCCGCTCATAGGGGGCCGTTCAAGGGACGTCTCCACCCGGAACCGCCGGGCCTTGGGTTACAGGATCGACTGACCGGTCTTGCCCCAGTCCGCCAGAAACTGATCAAGACCCTTGTCGGTTAACGGGTGCTTGACCAGGGCCTTGAAAACATCGGCCGGCAGGGTTGCGGCGTCCGATCCAGCGACAGCGGCGGCCGAGACATGGCCCGGGTTGCGCAGGGATGCAGCCAGGATTTCCGTAGAAAAGCCATGGACATCATAAAGGACGCGAATTTCCTCGAGCAGGCCGATGCCGTCGGCACCATGGTCTTCAAGCCGCCCGACGAAGGGCGAGACGAAGGTGGCTCCGGCCTTGGCCGCCAGCATCGCCTGGGCTGCCGAGAAGCACAGGGTGACATTGGTTCGGATGCCCTTGTCGGAAAACACGCGCGCGGCGCGCAGGCCGTCCCAGGTCAGGGGAAGCTTGACCACGACATTGGGAGCGATGGCGGCCAGCTTGTCGCCCTCGGCCACCATGGTCTCGAAATCGGTCGCCACGGCCTCTGCTGAAATGGGGCCCTCGACGAGGGCGCAAATCTCGGCAATGACCTCGGCGATGTTGCGACCCGACTTTGCGATCAGCGTGGGATTGGTGGTCACGCCGTCCACCATCCCGGTGGGCAGCATGTCCTTGATGACGGCGACGTCAGCGGTATCGAGGAAGAGTTTCATGGTGTCGCTTGTAGCCGAGGCGTGGCGTGCATGAAAGTCGCCTCGGTTCTGATTCCCCTGCCCGTCCAGGAGGCCTTCGACTACGAGGTGCCCGAGAGCCTGAGGCTCGCGCGTGGCGACCAGGTGGCTGTGCCCCTGGGGGCCCGGCTGATGCGGGGCATCGTATCCGAGGTTCGCGAGACCACCGGGTCGAACCGGCGGCTGAAGCCCGTCGAGGCCCTGCTGGACGATCCACGCCTGCCGCCTGGCACGGTCGATTTCGTCGAATGGGCGGCGCGCTGGACCCTGAGCCCGCCGGGCGAGATGGCGGCGATGGCCCTGAAGGGACTGCGCGCACCCCGGCCCAGGCCCGAGCGGCGTCTGCGACGAGTCGGTGACCGGACTCCCGCGCGGCCGACGGCGGGGCGGATGGCGGTGCTGGAGACCCTGGGCGAGACCGCCATGAGCCGTCCCGACCTGACCGCGGCCTCGGGCGCATCGCCGGCGGTCATCAAGAGGTTGATCGACGAAGGTGTGCTGGAGACCGTCGAGATCCCCGCCGTTGCGGCCTTCGACCGACCCGACCCGGACCATGCGCCGGCCGCCCTGAACGCCGACCAGGCGGCGGCGGCGGACGTTCTGGCCACCGCCACCGCAAAGGGCGGGTTCGCCCCTTTCCTGCTGGACGGGGTCACCGGGTCAGGCAAGACCGAGGCCTATCTGGAAGCTGCGGCGCGAACCCTGAGGGCCGATCCCTCGGCCCAGATCCTGATCCTGCTGCCCGAGATCGCCCTGACCCAGGACTTGATCGCGCGCATTACCTCCCGGTTCGGGGCGGCCCCGGCGGAGTGGCATTCCGGCATCGCGCCGCCCAGACGCCGGAAGGTATGGGAGGCGGTGGCGGCCGGACGCTGCAGTATCGTGGTCGGGGCACGGTCGGCCCTGTTCCTGCCGTTTGCGAACCTCAGGCTGTTGATCGTCGACGAGGAGCACGATGGCTCGTTCAAGCAGGAGGACGGGCTGGTCTATCAAGGCCGCGACCTGGCCGTGGCGCGGGCCCGGATCGAGGGCGCAACCGTGGTCCTGGCCTCGGCAACGCCGTCGCTGGAGACGCTGTGGAATGCCCGCCACGGCCGCTATGGCTGGCTGAAGCTGGCGGCAAGGCACGGGACGGCGGTCCTGCCCGAGATCCAGTTGCTGGACCTGCGCACCTGCCCGCCGGATCCCCAGACCTGGCTGTCAGCGCCCTTGCGCGAGGCGATCGGCGAGACCTTTGCGCGCGGCGAGCAGACCCTGTTGTTCCTCAACCGGCGAGGTTATGCGCCGGTCGTGCTGTGTCGGGCCTGCGGGCACCGGCTGACGGCACCGGACACCGACAGCTGGCTGGTCGAGCATCGCTATACGGGTCGGCTGGTCTGTCATCTGACCGGCTTTTCGATGGCCCGGCCAAAACACTGCCCGTCCTGCGGGGCCGAAGAGACGCTGGTGTCCGTCGGACCGGGCGTGGAGCGGGTCGAGGAAGAGGTACGCCAGCTGTTTCCGCAGGCCCGAACAGCGGTGTTCAGTTCCGATACCGTGCCCGATGCGGCCTCGGCACGGGCACTGATCCGGTCGATGATCGACGGCGAGATCGATATCCTGGTGGCCACCCAGGCCGCAGCCAAGGGACATAATTTCCCCAGACTGACCCTGGTCGGGGTGGTGGACGCCGACCTGGGCCTGCGCGGCGGAGACCTCAGGGCGGCCGAGCGGACCTTCCAGCTGCTGACCC
>Ga0209066_10003196_pt1 | contig 18975 bp, 16 predicted proteins | sample All_14_2_FD_187198 | JGI IMG/M metagenome (GOLD analysis project Ga0209066, IMG submission 187198) | Freshwater microbial communities in response to fracking from Pennsylvania, USA - Allegheny Zone_MetaG_DW_15 (SPAdes) (version 2) ... | reverse complement strand
TTCTTCATCGCCCTGCAGTTCTTCACGCGGGTGCCCGTGCCCGCCTGGGTGGGCTACCACCCCGATTGGCTGCAGGCCTGCCAACGCTACTTTCCGCTGGTCGGTGCGCTGGTGGGCACGGCCGGCGCGCTGGCGCTCGCCACCACGGCCGCCTTCTGGCCCCCGCTCGTCGCGGTGCTGCTGTCCATGGCCTTCACGGTCTGGCTCACCGGTGGCTTTCACGAAGACGGCTGGGCCGACACCTGCGATGCGCTGGGGGGCACCGTCAGCCGCGAGCGGGCGCTGGAGATCATGAAGGATTCGCGCATCGGCTCCTACGGCTCGCTCGGCTTGATCCTGCTGTTGGGGCTCAAGGCTGCCACCCTGAGTTCCCTGGCCACGCCCCTGGTGGGCGAGTTGAACAGCGCCCAAAGCAGCCACATCCATCAGGTCCTGCTGGCCTGGACCATGATGGCCTTGATCTGGTGTCACACCGGCTCCCGCCTGGTGGCGGTGTGGATGATCCGTCTGCTGCCTTATGGCGGCGACCTCGCGCACGCCAAGGCCAAACCTCTTGGGCTGCAGGCCACTTGGGGGCAGGTGATCGCCGCCACAGCCTGGACCCTGGTCGTCGCCGGCCTCATGTGGCTGTGGCTGGCCCAATCGGGCTGGCCCACCGGCACGCTGACGACAGCGCTGGGGCGTGCCGCCCTGGCCATGCTGATCGGCGGCCTCGTGTGCTGGCGCTGGTTCAAACGCCGCCTGGGCGGCTTCACCGGCGACACTCTGGGCGCCACCCAGCAAGTCACCGAGGTGATGGGCCTGCTCGCCTGGCTCACGGTCATCCATCCGGTTGGCTGAGTCAGGCATGAAGCCAGCGCTCATTGCGCCTCAGGTGATCGCCTGGCGTCATCCGCGACCTGTCGGTGCCCAGGGGCGCTGCATTGGTCGAACCGACTTGCCGGTGGACCGCCGCAAGGCCAAGCGCCTGGCCCACCGCGTCCGGCAGGCGGCGCGTCGCCACGGCTGGCCTCGTGTCGTCCACACATCCTCCCTTCAGCGCTGTGCAGCGGTGGGCCGTCAGTTGCGTCGCTGGGGGTGGCGCCACCATATCGACGACTCATTGCTGGAAATGGATTTCGGTGCCTGGGATGGCCTCACCTGGCCGCAGATCGCCCACGCCGAGGTGGATGCCTGGTGCGGCGACTTTGCACACCATGCACCCGGCGGCGGGGAGAGCCTGCAGGCCATGCTGGGCAGGGTGGCGCACAGCTTGGTTGATCTGTCAGCCAAGCCTCCGTCGCCCAAGCTGATCATCGCCCACGCCGGCTGGATCCTGTCGGCCCGATGGGTGGCCTGCCACGCCACCGCACCAGCCCAGCCCAGCCTATGGCCTGCCGCACCCCGCTATGGCGAGTGCTGCATCCTGCCTGCCACGCCGATTCAATACCGTCCGGTCGAGCCGCCCATCCGCAAATAGGCCTTCGCCAGAAAGGCCACCACAGCCCGGCGGACCCGCGTCCGCCAGCGGCGGTCGTTCAACGTGTCTGGTGGCGGCACCTCCCGGCTCTGTGCAAAGTCGGCTTGCAAGGAGTGGGACAAGGTCTGCACAAAGCCCCGATCCCGCACGATCAGATTGCCTTCCAGGTTCAGCACCATCGACAGCGGATCGAGGTTGGACGACCCCACCGTGGCCCACTCCTCGTCCACACACAGCACCTTGGCGTGCAGGAAAGCGGGTTGGTACTCGAAGATGCGCACGCCCACCTGCTGCAACTCGTCGTACAGCACCTGCGCCGCCATGCCCGCAATCCGGTAGTCCAGCTTGCCCTGAAGCAACAGGCGCACCGTCACCCCCCGCTCGGCCGCCGCACGCAGCGCCTTGCGCATGGCACGCCGCGGGTAGAAGTAGGGCGTCACGATGTCAATGCACTGCCTCGCGTGCACGATGGCCCGCAGTGCCGCCTGCTCGATCGTGCGCCGCTGGCGCAGGTTGTCGCGCAACACGAAGGCGCTGCGCATGGGCAGCATGGTGTCGCCGTCGTCCATCAACTGTTCCTGCTCCTGCGGGCTCAGGCGCAGCGAGGCGCTCTGCCACATCTGCTTGAGGCGCTGCAAGCGGTGCGGATCCTGCGCCCACTGGACCAGGTCATCGCGCCAGTCGCGGCCAAACTGGGCCCGTGTCCACATGGCGAGGATGGTGTGCAGGATCGGCATCACCACCGCACCCCGCACTGACACCGCATAGTCCAGGCGCGGGTTCTCTGACCAGCCGTGGCTCAGGTCGTAGTGGTCGTCGATCAGATTGATACCGCCAATAAAGCCCACGTCGTCATCGACCACGCACAGCTTCAGGTGCATGCGCCGCCATTGACCTGCGTCCATCAGTCCCCACAGCCAATGCAGCGGCTTGTAGACCACCAGTCGCACGCCCGCATCTTCGAGTGCGCGCCACAGGCTGGCAGGCGCATCGCGTGAGCCCACCCCGTCCACCACCATCGACACCTCGACCCCACGTTGCGCCGCCCCCATCAGCGACTGCAGCACGGCACTGCTTTGGCCCAAGGGCGACACGATGTAGAGCGCCATCCATACCGAGTGCTGCGCCTGATCAATGCGCTCGCACAATGCCGGGAACAGGTCGCGACCGCCTTGCAGCAAGGTCACCTCGTTGCCGCCCGTGAACACCGGCTTGCGCTGCGTGTACCAGGCCAGGGCTTCCAGCCAGCCCTGAGGGGGCTTGTCGCTGTGCTCGACGACGCCCGGGGTCCAGTGATCCTTCGCAGGAGGTCGACTCATGGGTACATCAGGTGTTCAGATCCAGCTCGGCCACCAAGGGCAGGTGATCGGACAGCCGGGCCCAGGTGCTGCCCCGCGGCACCATGATCGACTTGCAGTGCAGGCCTCGCATGTAGACCCGGTCCAGCGACAGCACCGGAATGATCGAGGGGTAGGTGGCCACGCGGGCCTCGTTGCCCAGCGTGGCGCGGCTCAAGCTGGCCTCGGCCAGGATGCCGTCGAGCTTCTCGTTCCAGTCATTGAAGTCACCCGCGACCACCACCGGCGCCCCGGCCGGCAGCTCGTGCATCACCAGCTCGGCCAGACGCTCGGCCTGACGCACCCGGCTGGCATGGATCAGGCCCAGGTGAACCACGACCACATGCACCTCGACCCCGCGCCAGATGACCGGCACATGCAGCAGGCCACGTTGTTCGAAACGGTGGTCCGACACATTGTGGTGGCCGATGGCCCCCAATGGCCAGCGTGCCAGCAGCGCGTTGCCATGCTCGCCGTTCTTGGTGATGGCATTGGTGCGGTAAGCGACCTCATAGCCCTCGGGGGCCAGGTATTCGGCCTGAGGCGTGCTGGGCCAGGCGTCGGGGCCAAACTGGGTGTGTGAAAAGCGGCGCGCCTCGGCATGGTTGAACTGCCGCACCTCTTGCAGACACACGATGTCGGCGTCCAGTGCCGACACAGCGTCGCTCAGATTGTGGATTTCCAGGCGCTTGGTGGGCCCCATGCCACGCACACCCTTGTGGATGTTGTAGGTCGCCACGCGCAGGTGGTTCGCATGGCGCTGGGCAGGCGGGAGCAGGGAAGACTGAAGCGGTTTGAGCACGGGTGCATTCCTGCGGCAAAGTGTGCCGCGATGGCGGCACCACGATCTCTACGATAGCAGGTGCGCGGGGTTGGCGACACGCTGGCTCAGTTGCAAAATCGCCTCGGCGTTCGAGGGCGAGAAACAGCGGTCCGCCGCCTCCTGCCAGGGCAGCCAGACATGGGCAATGTGTTCCAGCGGTGCCAGCGTGATCGGGATGTCGCGCGGCACGCGCAGGCCGAACACATGCTCGGTGTTGTGCGTCACCCCGGGCGCATAGCGATGGCGCCACACGGGGTAGATCTCGTACACGTTCTCCACCCCCCAGTCCTGCAACGCCTCAAGCGGCACCCGATCAGACCCCACCTGAATGCCGGTCTCTTCCTGCACCTCACGGATGGCGGTGTCCGTCCAGGACTCATCGAGGTGGTCTTTCGAGCCCGTCACGCTTTGCCAGAAGCCTGGCTGCTTGGCCCGCTCAATCAACAACACCTCGCGTTCCGGGGTGTAGATCACCACCAGCACCGATTGTGGAATCTTGGGAGACGCTTGTTCGTTCATGCCAGACAGTGTGGCACGCGCGATTGCGCCTTGCGTTTCGTCATGAAAAAGGCCACCCCGCAGGGTGGCCTCCATACTTCACCGATCAAGGCGGTCGGCTCGATCAGCCCTGTGCAGGTGCCGCCGCCGTTGCGTTGCGCAGACGGATGTGCAACTCGCGCAACTGCTTGTCGTCCACGTTCGACGGTGCGCCGGTCAGCAGGCACTGCGCACGCTGCGTCTTGGGGAAGGCGATCACGTCGCGGATCGACTCGGCCTTGGTCATCAGCGTGACCAGACGGTCCAGACCGAAAGCCAAGCCACCGTGCGGAGGCGCGCCGTACTGCAGCGCATCCAGCAGGAAGCCGAACTTGACCTGTGCGTCTTCCTTGCTGATGTTCAGGGCGCTGAACACCTTGGACTGCACGTCGGCGCGGTGGATACGGATCGAACCGCCACCCAGCTCCCAGCCGTTCAGGACCATGTCGTAGGCCTTGGCAATGCACTGGCCAGGATCCGTGTCCATCAGGTCCTCGTGGCCATCCTTCGGGGCCGTGAAGGGGTGGTGCACGGCATTCCAGCGCTCGGAGTCGTCGTCGTACTCGAACATCGGGAAGTCCACCACCCACAGAGGCGCCCAGCGGTCTTCGAACAGACCGGCCTTTTTGCCGAAATCGGAGTGACCCACCTTCAGGCGCAGCGCGCCGATGGCGTCGTTGACGATCTTTTCCTTGTCGGCACCGAAGAAAATCAGGTCGCCATCCTTGGCGCCGGTGCGCTCCAGGATCTTGGCCAGGGCGGCGTCGTGCAGGTTCTTCACGATGGGCGACTGCAGGCCATCACGACCCTTGGCCACCTCGTTGACCTTGATCCAGGCCAGGCCCTTGGCACCGTAGATCTTGACGAACTCGGTGTAGGCATCGATCTCGCCGCGCGACATCGCGCCGCCGCCGGGCACACACAGGGCCACCACGCGGCCACCCTTGGTGGTGGCAGGCGTCGAGAAGACCTTGAAGTCCACATCGCCCATCACGTCGGTCAGTTCGGTGAACTGCAGCTTGACACGCAGGTCAGGCTTGTCCGAGCCGTACAGGTGCATCGCATCCGCGTACTTCATGACCGGGTAGACACCCAGGTCCACGTTCAACGCCTTCATGAAGACGTGGCGGATCATGCCTTCGAACATGTCACGGATTTCCTGTTCGGTCAGGAAGCTCGTTTCAATATCGATCTGGGTGAATTCGGGCTGACGGTCAGCGCGCAGGTCTTCGTCGCGGAAGCACTTGGTGATCTGGTAGTAACGGTCGTAGCCGGCCACCATCAGCAGCTGCTTGAACAGCTGGGGCGACTGGGGCAGGGCGAAGAACTGGCCGTCGTGCACGCGCGAGGGCACCAGGTAGTCGCGGGCGCCTTCCGGGGTGCTCTTGGTCAACATCGGGGTTTCGATGTCGATGAAGCCATGCTCGTCCAGGAACTTGCGCGCTTCCATGGCCACGCGGTAGCGCAGCATCAGGTTCTTTTGCATGTAAGGACGACGCAGGTCCAGCACGCGGTGGGTCAGGCGGGTCGTCTCGGACAGGTTTTCGTCGTCGATCTGGAACGGCGGCGTCACGCTGGCGTTGAGCACTTCCAGGTTGTGGGCCAGCACCTCGATCTTGCCGCTGGTCAGGCCCGCGTTGGTCGTGCCTTCAGGGCGGGCGCGCACGACACCGGTCACCTTCAGGCAGAACTCGTTGCGCACGTCTTCGGCGATCTTGAACGAGTCGGCACGGTCGGGGTCGAACACCACCTGCACCAGACCTTCACGGTCGCGCAGGTCGATGAAGATCACGCCGCCGTGGTCGCGGCGACGGTGGGCCCAGCCCATCAGCGTCACGGTCTGGCCCATCAGCGCTTCGCTGACCAGACCACAGTAAGTGGTGCGCATTGTTGTTCTCTCCGGGAATGAAGGTCGTGCGGCCTGGGCACAGGCCCGGCTCGAAACCCTCGATTGTCGTTCAGGATTGGGGCTTTGCAGCGGCCGGTGGCGCCACCACACCCATCGAAATGATGTACTTGAGGGCTTCGTCCACCGACATATCGAGTGGCATGACCTCGCCACGCGGCACGATCAGCATGAAACCCGAGGTCGGGTTGGGGGTCGTGGGCACATACACGGTGACCATTTCGGTGATCAGTTTGTCTGCCACTTCACCCGTGGGCCGGCCGGTGACGAAGGCGATCGTCCACGAACCGGCGCGGGGGTACTGCACGAGCACGGCCTCGCGGAAGGCCTGGCCGCTGCTGGAAAACAGCGTGTCCGACACCTGCCGGACCGAGTTGTAGATGCTCTTGACGATGGGGATGTGCGAGAACATCCGGTTCGACTGATTGAGCAACCACTGTCCGACCATGTTGGTCACGGCCACCCCGGTCAACCACAGGGCGGTGACCAGGATGATGACGCTCAGGCCGGGCACACGTTGCAGGTCGGCCAGCACGGGGTGGATGCTGACGGGCAGCACGGTCTGAGCGACGACGATGAACCAGGCGAACACGTCGTCGAGCGTACCGATCACGCTCTTGAGCACCCAGATGGTGATGACCAGGGGGAGCCAGACGAGCAGGCCGGTGAGGATGTATTTCTTCACTGTGGGGGGAGGGGAGAGGGCGCGTGGCCGGGTGCCTGGGCAGGCAGACTGGCCTGTATTGTCAGGCCAGTCTGTGTCAGCGCGTGGGTATCAGTGGCAGGCGCACGATCCACCGCAGGGCGTGCCCCCGGTGTCACCGCCCGATGCGGTGCTGGATTCGGGGGCCGCCGCGGCTGCGGTGGCACCTGTGGCCGGGGCGCTGGTGCCGCCGGAGCCGCCGCGGAAGTCGGTGGCATACCAGCCCGAACCCTTGAGCTGGAAGCCCGCAGCCGTGATCTGCTTCTGGAAGCTCTCGGCGCCGCAGGCGGGGCAGGTGGTGAGCACGGGATCAGAGATTTTTTGCAAAACGTCCTTGGCATGACCACAGGACGAGCATCGGTAGGCGTAAATCGGCATGGCCTGGCCTCTAGAAAAGCGGTAATTGTAAAAGAATCGCGCAGCCCGCCAGCCCCAGGGCGGTATCAGGCTGCCCATGCGAGGAGATGAGGGCGCCTGCGCCAGAACTCAAGAGGCCGAATCAGGCGTGTCAGTGCTTCTTGTGGGCAGGGCCTGCCGCGTGGGTGGGGTGCTGGGCATGGCCGGCATGGGCCAGTGCCTGGGTGATCGACTGGCCGCGGTGGCGGATCACCTCCGGCGCCAGCGTACCCATCAACATGCCCAGGAAGGACGCGGCCAGGCCCAGCAGGTTGGGCGGGATCATGGCATCGGGCGCCACGGTGTTCGCCACCAGCCAGACGCCCATGCCCAGCACGGCCGAGAACAGCGCCCCTTGCGTGTTGGCCCGCTTCCAGAATGCACCGGCGACGAGTGGCACGAACGCACCGGTCAGGGTCACGTTGTAGGCGTTTTGCACCATTTCGTACATCGTGCTCTCGCTGTTGAGGGCGAACAGCAGCGCGCAGGTCGTGAAGGTCACCAAGATGATCCGCAACGTCAGCAGGAACTGACGATCGCTCATGTGCGGCACGAAGGGGCGCAGCACGTTCTCGGTGAAGGTGGCAGTGGGGGCGAGCAGGGCTCCTGATGCGGTGGATAAGATGGCCGACAACAGGGCGCCAAAGAACATCACCTGAGCCCACACAGGCATCTTGCCCAGCACCAGATCAGGCAGGATGCGCTGGATCTCTCGGGCGTCTTCCGAGGCAAAAAGCTGGGCCAGCTCGGGGTGTGCCATCAGGGCCGCGAAGGCAATGTAGATGGGGATGGCCGCGATGATGAGGTAGGCGGCGGCGCCAAGGATGGTGCCGTGCATGGCGGTCTTCTCGTCCTTGGCGCTGGTCATGCGCTGGAACACGTCCTGCTGCGGGATCGAGCCAAAGGCAAAGGCCAGGAAGGCGCCGGCCATCGCCCACCAGGCGGTCGCGTCCATCTCGGCGGGAAACATGTTGAACTTGCCCTGGGCGTGGGCCTCGGCGATCACTTTCTCGAAGCCACCGGCTTGCCCGCCCACCAGCCAGGCCACCAGCGAGAGCCCAATCACGATGATCACCGTCTGGAACAGGTCGGTGAAGGCCACCGACCACATGCCGCCAAACACCGTGTAGACGAGCACGATGGCCGCGCCGATGATGATGGCGTGGTTCAAGGTCATGGCGCCGCCGGAGAGCACATGGATCACCAGTCCCAGCGCCGTCAACTGGGCCGAGGTCCAGCCCAGGTAGCTCACCACGATCGCCACACTGGTCAGCACTTCCACCGACTTGCCGTAGCGCACCTTGTAGAAGTCACCGATGGTCAGCAGGTTCAGGCGGTAGAACAGCTTGCTGAACAGCAGCGCCGCCAGCACCAGGCAGACCGTGGCGCCAAAGGGGTCGCCCGGAATGGCGTTGAGGCCACCGCTGGCAAACGTGGCCGACACCGACAGCACCATTTCGGCCCCGAACCAGGTGGCGAACACCGTGGCCACGTTCATGTACAGCGGCAGGCTGCGCCCGGCCACCAGGTAGTCCTTGGCCCCATGAACCCGGCGTGCGGCCAACAGGCCAATGCCGATGGTCACCAGCAGGTACAGAATCACAAAAACGATCAAGGTCGAGTTCATGTCGAACGTCCGGGAAAGCAGGAGTGTGGAGGGGGTCGGCGCGCAGTGTAGTGCCTGCGGCAGCCTTAGATGACCCCCAGACCGTGCAGTCTGAGCACAAGTTGTGCCGTCAGCAGGCCCAGCACGAAACCCACCCCGACCCAGACGATCATCGACAGCAGCCGATTGGTCTGACGCTGCTCGGCCAGCATGGCAGCCAGGTCACGACGCAACTTGGCGTCGCCGTGCTCCAGGTTGTGGTGAATCAGGCGCGGCAGCTCGGGCAGCATCTTGGCGTAGCGGGGCGCTTCACGCTTGATGCGGGCCCACAAACCACGCATGCCCACCTGCTCGTGCATCCACCGCTCCAGGAAGGGCTTGGCCGTGCTCCACAGGTCCAGATCCGGGTCGAGTTCACGTCCCAGGCCTTCGACGTTGAGCAGCGTCTTTTGCAGCAGCACCAACTGAGGCTGGATCTCGACGTTGAACCGCCGCGAGATCTGGAACAGTCGCATCAGCACCTGGCCCAGCGAGATTTCCTTGATCGGGCGGTCGAAGTAGGGCTCGCACACCGTGCGGATGGCGCCTTCCAGCTCGTCCACCCGGGTGTTCGCAGGCACCCAGCCGCTTTCGATGTGCAGTTCGGCCACGCGCTTGTAATCGCGGTGGAAGAAGGCAATGAAGTTCTGCGCCAGGTAGTCCTTGTCCACCTCGGTGAGCGTGCCGATGATGCCAAAGTCCAGCGCGATGTAGCGCCCGAAGGTGGCCGGATCCAGACTGACCTGGATGTTGCCCGGGTGCATGTCGGCGTGGAAGAAGCCGTCGCGGAAGACCTGGGTGAAGAAGATGGTCACGCCATCGCGGGCCAGCTTCTTGATGTCGACACCGGCGGCACGCAGGCGGCTCATCTGGCTGATGGGCACGCCCTTCATGCGCTCCATCACCATGACGGTGGGGGTGCAGTAGTCCCAGACCATCTCGGGCACCAGCACCAGGTCCAGGCCATCCATGTTGCGGCGCAGTTGCGCGGCGTTGGCGGCTTCGCGCACCAGGTCCAGCTCGTCGTGCAGGTATTTGTCGAACTCGGCCACCACCTCGCGGGGCTTGAGGCGCTTGCCGTCCGACCAGAAGCGCTCGACCCAGCCGGCCAGCGTGCGCATCAGGGCCAGGTCGTCGTCGATGACGTTGAGCATGCCGGGGCGCAGCACCTTGACGGCCACTTCACGTCCGCTGTGCAGCACCGCGAAGTGCACCTGGGCGATGGAGGCGCTGGCGATCGGGTCGGTGTCGAACTGCTTGAACACCGCCGACAGGGGCTGGCCCAGGGCTTTCTCCACCAGGCGTGCCGATTCGTCGCTGGGGAAGGGCGGGACGCGGTCTTGCAGCTTGGCCAGCTCGTCGGCCACATCCGGAGGGAGCAGATCGCGTCGCGTCGACAGCATCTGCCCGAACTTGACGAAAATCGGGCCGAGGTGCTCGAGGGCCTGGCGCAGGCGTTCACCGCGAGGCGCGTTCAGCCCTCGCCCGGTAGACAGCACGCGGGCCAGCAGGCTCCAGCGCGGGCGGCGCAGGCTGTGCAGCAGCAGGCCGTCGAGCCCGAAACGCAGGGCAATCAGGCCGATGTAGGCGGGGCGGAACAGCGAGCGCATCAGCAGGCCTCTCTCAGCGACGTGATGCGGACGCGTGGCCCGCATCGCCACCCGGGTCCGGGCGCCAGCGTTGCAGGGTCTGACGCACGGCGTCACCCACGGTGCGCAGCCACTCGGCCGGGGCGTTGCCCAGCAGGCGGGCCACGTCGTCCTGGATGTCCCAGCGCAAGTGGTTCATGAGCCAGGAGGCCACCTCGGCCAGGGCCGCGTCCCCTTCGATGCGGACGTCCGGGCGTTGCCCGGTGAGCAACTGGCGCGCCATCGTCAGCGGGTCACTGAGCTCGATGGTCAAGGTCAGGCCATCGCTGGGGGTGGCGAGTGCCTCACCGGCGTCGACCAGCTCGAACAGACCCGCCGGTGTGATGACGAAACGCATGGATGGGGGGAGTAACCCCTGGGAACCATCGGCCGGCAGCAGGAACCGAGGCAGAGGGGGCGAGAAGGTGCTCGTCCACTGCAGGTCGATCGTGCGTCCGGCATGGGGTTGGAGTTTGCCGCTGGCCACCGGTTCGCTGGACACCACGTGGTTGAGCAACAGTGTCAAGCGGGGCAGCACCAGAGGGCCCAGCCAAGTGAAGGGATGAGAAAGCATGTCGCAGATTGTAGGTGTGGGCCGACAACCCCTGGAAAGCAGGGGGAGGGGTGGGGCGCATTCGACGCTAAGCTGCGACGGCTGGCATTTCACATACATCGATTTTAGGGTTTTTCCTGTCATGTTGCCCCCCCGGCGCGGGATGGTTCGGAGGGCTGTAGGTCTCATGTTCAACAAGCGCAATTACCGCCCAACTTTCTTCAGTGCGCCCGAGTCGGTGACGTCCTTCGTGGCGGCTTTCCTCGAGCCCTTTGTCACCGTGGGCACCTTGCTGGCGGTGATGCTGTACCTGAACGAGTCGGTGCTGCGGCCTGATCTCGCCCTGTGCCTGCTGGCCTTTGCGTTGACGTTTCCGGGTCGCAACCGCTTTCATGACGCGCCACTGGAGGCGGCCATCGACATCGTGTCCTCTTGGGCTGCGGTGCTGGTCATCCTGGCCGTCTGCGGGTTTGCCACCAAAAGCCTGATGTTCTTCAAAATGGATGTCATGGCCACATGGGCCTTGGTGACCCCGGTGGCTCAGTGGCTGGTGGTCATGACCGGGCGTGCCATCGTGCAGCGCCAGATGGCGCGCCCCGAAGCGCGCCGCAAGGCCGTGGTGGTGGGGGCCGGCTCTCTGGGGCTGAAGGTGGCCAAGGCCCTGCAGGCCAATCCAGGTCAGGCAGTGAGCTTCGTGGGCTATTTTGATGACCGTTCCGGTGAGCGTGTGCATCCCGAGACCCATGCCCAACGCCTGGGCGGCCTTCAGGACATTGCCGACTATGTGCAGGCGCACGGCATCCACGAGGTCTACATCACCTTGCCTCTGGGTTCGCAGCCCCGCATCCTGGCGCTGATGGAGGCCATCCAGGGCACCACGGCCTCGCTGTATTTCGTGCCCGATGTGTTCGGCATCAGCATCATCCAGGGTCGTCTGCAGGACATGAATGGCGTGCCCGTGGTGGGCATTTGCGAAACCCCGTTCACCGGTATCAACGAGCTGGCCAAACGCGTGTTCGACATCGTGGCCGCCAGTGTCATCCTGGTGCTGATTTCGCCCCTGCTGCTGGCCATTGCCATCGGCGTCAAATGGAGTTCGCCCGGCCCGATCATCTTCAAGCAGCGGCGCAACGGGCTCGATGGCGAGGAGATCATCGTCTACAAGTTCCGCTCCATGCGGGCCATGGACAACGGGGCCGTGGTCAAGCAGGCGACCAAGGGCGACCCTCGCATCACGCCGTTCGGCGCCTTCATCCGCAAGACCTCGCTCGATGAGTTGCCGCAGTTCATCAATGTGCTGCAGGGGCGCATGAGCATCGTGGGGCCACGTCCTCACGCCGTGGCCCACAACGAGTCTTATCGCCGCTTGATCAAGGCCTACATGGTGCGCCACAAGGTGCGGCCGGGCATCACGGGCTGGGCCCAGGTCAACGGCTGCCGCGGCGAGACCGAAACCCTTGACAAGATGCAGGCCCGGGTGGAGTACGACCTGGAGTACCTGCGCAACTGGTCCCTGGGCCTGGATGTGGAAATCATTTTCCGCACCATTCGTCTGGTGCTGTTTGACCGCAGCGCGTACTGAGTGCCCGTGCCTGACGGGACATCTGACACATCAACCAAAACGCAAGATCAAGAGGGTGGCATGCAACACAATCCAATCGTTGTCCGAAGCCTCACGCTGGCATTGGGAATGGCCGCAGGGCTGAGTGGAATTGGCTCGGCGAATGCCGAGGAGTTGCCGCTCTATTTGACCTTGAGCCAGAGCCTGACGCGTGACAGCAACCTGCTGCGTGACAACTCGCAGCGTAGCAGTGACACCATCTCCACCACGACGGTGGCGGCGGGGCTCAACAAGGCCTATGGCCGGCAGAACTACCGCCTGTCGGCCTCGGCCTCGCGCAATGCCTACAGCGAGAACTCGCAGTTCGACAACGATGGCTATGCCGTCAGCGCCGAGGTGGCCAGTGAGGTGGGCTCCAACTTCAAGGTGACGCTCAATGCGGGGGCCTCCCAGTTCCTGCCGAGCTTCGAAGACCAGTTCAACCGCAACGGGCGCAATACCGCGCGCAACCGCCAGGCATCGGTCGATGTGCGCTATGGGCTGTATGGGCGCTGGTCGGTGAACGCGGGCGCGAGTTACAGCAAGGTGGACTACCAGATCACCGAGTCGGAGAACAAGACGTCGAACTCGGTGTTCGCGGGTGTGCGCTATCTGCCCTCGGATCTGGCTTACATCGGGCTGACGCTGTACCGCACCGATACCGAGTTGCCAAACCGGTTGCTGTTGGGCGGAGCCCAAGTGGGTGAGGACATCGAGCGCACCAGCTTGAATCTGGACACGGTCTGGCAGGTGACGGGCTTCAGCCGTCTGTCGGGTCGTCTGGGTGTGACCAGCGAGAAGCATCCGCAAGACCGCAGACGTGATTTCGACGGTTTGACAGGCTCCGCTTCGTGGACGTTCACCCCGGCTGGCAAGGCCACGTACGCACTGAGCTGGGTGCGTGACACCAACAACGAAGGTGGCGGCACCCTGGGCTCGTCCACCAGTTCGCTGTACCGAAGCAACAAGCGTCTGACCAACAGCCTGTCGGCCACTGCCACCTTCCAGGCGACGGCCAAGATCAAGCTCAATGCAAGCTACACCCACGCGCAGTACGATGAGGACAGTGACTTGGTGGTGGCTGGCGCGCCAGCGTTGTTGAGCAATGAGCAGACCGGTCGCTACAACGCGGTCTCGCTGGGCGTGTCTTACCAGCCGATCCGCTCGGTGGGTCTGGGCTGCGACGTGCAGCGTTATGACCGGACCCAATCGGTCTTTTCCAATGCGTATGATGGCAACACGGTGGCGTGCCGCGCCTCCTTCACCATCGACTGACATCGGGAGTTCACCTTGCCTTGCATCCTGTTGACCGGGGCCACCGGTTACATCGCCTCGCACACCTGGCTGGCTTTGCAGGAGGCGGGCTTTGATGTGGTGGGCATCGACAGCCTGGTCAACAGTTCGGTGAAGGTGCTCGATCGTCTGGAGACCATCGGGCGCCGTGCGCCGCATTTCGTCCAGGGCGATGTGCGTGATGCCGCCGCGCTGGACCGTTGTTTCGAGCTGGCCCGCACGCGTTTTGGCGGCATCCAGGCCGTGGTGCACTTCGCTGCCCTGAAGGCCGTGGGCGAGTCGGTCGAGCGGCCGCTGGACTATTTCGAGAACAACCTGGGCGGCCTGTTGTCGGTGTGCCAGGCGATGAAGCGCCACGGGGTGAACAACCTGGTGTTCAGCTCTTCGGCCACCGTCTATGGCAGCCCCGACACCTTGCCCATCACCGAGGATGCGCCGCTGCGGGTGACCAACCCTTATGGTCAGACCAAGTTGATGGGCGAAGAGATTCTGCGCGAGCTGGGGCGTTGCGACCCCACCTGGCGCTTTGCCTGCCTGCGTTACTTCAACCCGGTGGGTGCGCATCCGAGCGGCCTGATCGGCGAAGACCCGCAGGGCATCCCCAACAACCTGATGCCTTATGTGGCCCAGGTGGCCGTGGGCAAACGCCCGCATCTCAATGTGTTCGGCCAAGATTACGACACGCCCGACGGCACTGGTGTGCGCGACTACATCCACGTGTGCGACCTGGCCGAAGGCCATGTGGCGGCGCTGCGCTATCTGTTCGATCAGCAGCAGTCCTTGACCGTCAACCTGGGCACGGGACAGGGCTACAGCGTGCTGGAACTGGCACAGGCCTATGGCCGTGCCTCGGGCCGTGACATTCCGGTGGTGTTCGCGCCGCGTCGTCCCGGCGATGTGGCCGCCTGCTATGCCGACCCGCAACGTGCCTTCGAGACCATGGGCTGGAAGGCCACGCGTGGGCTCGATGAGATGTGCGTGGATTCCTGGCGCTGGCAGTCGCAAAACCCCCATGGTTTTCAGGACTGAGGTCCTGTCCGCTGTGCCGCTGACGGTCCGGCGTTCTTCCTTTTTTTGGTTTTTGCAAACATGACCCATTCCTTGCTTCCCGTCATCATGGCCGGTGGTTCGGGCACCCGCCTGTGGCCGCTCTCGCGTGCGCTGTATCCGAAACAGTTCTTGGTGCTGACGGGCAATCAGAGCCTGTTCCAGCAAGCGCACCTGCGTTTGCAGTCCCTGGCCGCGGCCGACATCACCGTGGCGCAGCCTTGCGTGGTGGGCAACGAGGAGCACCGTTTCCTGGTGTTGGACCAGCTGCGTGAGGTGAAGGGTCAAGCCGCTCCTTTGTTGCTGGAGCCCGTGGGGCGCAACACCGCACCGGCCGTGACCTTGGCGGCCTTGCAGGCCGTCTCGGAAGGGGCAGACCCGATCCTGGTGGTGACGCCCGCCGACCAGACGGTGACCGACGAGGCTGCTTACACCGCTGCGGTGCAGCAGGCGGTGCGCGCCGCCGCCGAGGGCGACATTGTCATCCTGGGCATCACGCCCGATCGTCCGGAAACCGGCTTTGGCTACATCCGCACCGGTGAGGCCAATGCGCAGGGCGCGCGCAGTGTGCAGGCCTTCGTGGAAAAGCCCGATGCCGAGACCGCGCAGGCCTATGTGGCCGATGGCGGCTACTTCTGGAACAGCGGCATGTTCGTGATGAAGGCCTCGCGCTGGCTGGCCGCGCTGGGGCATTTCCGGCCCGACATCCTGGCGGCCACCGAGGCGGCGTTTGCAGTGCGCGCCACCGATGCCCCGTTCGTTCGCCCGGGCCAGGAGGCGTTCCAGGCGGTGCCTTCCGAGTCGGTGGACTATGCCGTGATGGAGCAATGCCCGGCTCATCCGGAGGCCGGGTTTGTGGTGCGCATGGTGCCGCTCAATGCCGGCTGGTCCGATCTGGGCGCCTGGGATGCCGTCTGGCAGGTGACGCCGCATGATGCGAAGGGCAATGCCGCGCAGGGCGATGCGCTGTTTCACGGCACGACCAACACCCTGATTCACGCCTCGTCGCGCCTGGTGGCGGCGGTGGGCCTGGACAACATCGTGGTGGTGGAGACGCCGGACGCCGTGCTGGTGGCCGATCGCAGCTGCAGCCAGGAGGTCAAGCAGATTGTCGCCACGCTGGCGAGCCAGTCTCGCCCTGAGGGCAGCCTGCACCGCCGCGTGCACCGCCCTTGGGGTTGGTACGACTCGATCGATGCGGGGGAGCGCTTCCAGGTCAAGCGCATCATGGTCAAACCGAAGGCGTCGCTCAGCCTGCAGATGCACCACCACCGCGCCGAGCACTGGATCGTGGTGAGCGGCACCGCCGAGGTGACCGTGGGCGAAGAGGTGAAGCTGATCTCCGAGAACCAGTCGATCTACATCCCGCTGGGGACGGTGCACCGTTTGACGAACCCGGGGGCGATCTCGCTGGAGATCATCGAGGTGCAGTCGGGCAGCTATCTGGGCGAGGACGACATCGTCCGCTTCCAGGACAACTACGGCCGCACGAGCTGAAGCGGGCGGGGCGGTTCAGCGCCCCAGGTGCTGCAGCAGGTCGAGCGGTTGCGCCACGATGACGCTGGCGCCCCAGGTGCCGATCTCGCCGCTGTGGCCGATGTAACCCCACGCTGCGGCCGCGCTGGGCATGCCGGCGGCCTGGGCGGCCTGGATGTCGCGCAGGTCGTCGCCCACGTACAGCACGCGCGAGGGCGCCACCCCGATCTGCTCGCATGCGGTCAGCAAGGGCTGGGGGTGGGGTTTGGCGTGGGCCGTGGTGTCGCCACTGATCAAGGTGGCCGAGCGCTCGACCAGGGCCAAGCCCTGCATGACCGGCACGGTGAAGCGGTGCGGTTTGTTGGTGACGACACCCCAGGCGATGCCCCGGGCTTCCAGCGTGGTCAGCAGTTCGGCCATGCCGTCAAACAGCACGGTGGTGTCGGCCAGACAGCGTTCATAGGCGTTGAGAAACGCGGTGCGCAGGTCTTCGAACTCGGCGTGGCCGGGGTGGATGTCGAGCGCCGCACCGATCAGCCCACGTGCGCCTGCCGAGGCGTAGGGGCGCAAGATCTCCAACGGCATGGGCGGCAGACCCCGCTGCACGCGCAGGTGGTTGACCGCGCCGACGAGGTCGCCAGCGGTGTCGGCCAGGGTGCCATCCAGATCGAACAGCACGGCCTGCGCGGGCTCGGCCCAGCGCAGGCGATCAGCGGGCGCGGCGCTCATGGCGTCAGGGGCTTGCGGCAAGCGATCAGGTAGTTGACGCTGGTGTCGCCCGAGAGCTTGTACAGGCGGGTCAGTGGGTTGTATTCCATGCCCTTGAACTGCACGGTGTCCAGGCGCGCTTCGCGGATCCAGCGGGCCAGCTCGGCCGGGCGGATGAAGCGCGAGAACTCGTGCGTGCCCTTGGGCAGCAGCTTGAGCAGGTACTCGGCACCCACGATGGCGAACAGGAAGGACTTGGGGTTGCGGTTGAGGGTCGAGAAAAAGACCCAGCCACCGGGTTTGACCATGTCGGCACAGGCGCGCACGATGGAGGTCGGGTCGGGGACGTGTTCGAGCATTTCCATGCAGGTGACGACGTCAAACTGCGCGGGCTGTTCGGCCGCCAGGGCTTCGGCGGCGATGCTGCGGTAATCCAAGTTGGCGACGCCGGCTTCCATGGCGTGCAGCTGGGCGACCTTCAGCGGTTTGTCAGCCAGGTCGATGCCCAGGACGTTGGCACCACGGCGGGCCATGGACTCGGCCAGGATGCCGCCGCCACAGCCCACGTCCACCACGGTCTTGCCCTTGATGGACGCGTGCTGGTCGATCCAGTCCAGGCGCAGGGGGTTGATCTGGTGCAGGGGGCGGAATTCGCTTTCCGGGTCCCACCACTTGTGGGCCAGGTCACTGAATTTGGCGAGTTCTTGGGGGTCGGCGTTCGTCATGAGCGTGATGCTACCCAAAGGACCGCCTGCTTCCGCCACGAAAGGGCATTTCTTGCAGCTTTTTTGATCTGACCCGGCGCTGTCGCAGGAACCGTGGATCAGTCGGGGGCCTGCTTGAGGCGGCGATAGAGCGTGTTGCGGCTGATGCCCAGGCGCCGCGCCGCTTCGGACATGTTGCCCTGGGTGGCGGCGATCACCTGCTGGATGGCCTGGTGGGACAGGCGGCGCAGGTTGGCGTCGGCGAGTGAGGCCGGGGCCAGCGCCGCGACTGGGGGGGAAGCGAGTGAGGCGCGGTCGTCGTGGTGGGCGGCATCGGACGGCGCTGGGGTGCGCTGGCCGTCCTGTAACTCCTGCACCATGTCTTCCGGCAGATGCCGCCAGTCGATGGCGACTTCGCCGGGTTCGAGCAAGGCGCAGGCGGTGCGCAGCAGGCTGTGGAGCTGGCGCAGGTTGCCGGGCCAGCGGTGGTCCGCCATCGCCTGATGCAGCCCGGGATGTAACGTGGGCACGGTGGGCACGGTGGGCACGGAGGTGCGCGCCATGTCCCTGCAAATCTGCTCGAGCATGTGGCCCACCAGGGTGTCGAAGTCTTGCCGCTCGCGCAGGGCGGGCAGTGTGATGGTCAGGCCGTTGAGGCGGTAATACAGGTCCTCGCGGAACTGGCCCGTGCGCACGGCATCCCGCAGGTTGCGGTGGGTGGCGCACACCAGCACGAAGTCCACCGGGTGGGCCTTGTTGCCACCCAGGGGCACGACCATCTTGTCCTGCAGCACCCGCAGCAGTCGGGCCTGGAGGGCCAGGGGCATGTCGCCAATTTCGTCGAGAAACAGGGTGCCGCCCTCGGCCTCGCGGATGCGGCCGGGCGCGCCCTCGCGTCGTGCGCCCGTGAAGGCGCCGCCCACGTAGCCGAACAACTCGGCCTCGATCAGGGTTTCGGGCAGGGCGGCGCAGTTGAGCGCGACAAAGGGGCGGGCGGCGCGGCGGCCCTCGGTGTGCAGGGCGCGGGCGAAGACCTCCTTGCCGGTGCCGGATTCGCCCTGGATCAGCACCGGAATGCCCTGCGCCTGAACCCGCTGCGCCCGGCTGTGGGCGTTGGCCAGGCGTGGGTCGAGCGCCAAGGGCGAGGTGGTGGGCTGAGG
>Ga0209066_10003195_pt1 | contig 18980 bp, 23 predicted proteins | sample All_14_2_FD_187198 | JGI IMG/M metagenome (GOLD analysis project Ga0209066, IMG submission 187198) | Freshwater microbial communities in response to fracking from Pennsylvania, USA - Allegheny Zone_MetaG_DW_15 (SPAdes) (version 2) ... | reverse complement strand
GCACTAAAGTAGCCGCGGTCTGCTATCGCGCGCAGTCTCTTCTTGCCCATGGCTTCACGTGCGGCGATGGCCATCGGGGCGAGCTGCGCCCTGTCGCTGCCAGCGTTGGTGACCTCGTGCGCAACGATCAAATGATGCTTGGCATCCACGGCCACTTGCACGTTGTAGGCGACCATGCCAGAACCCCGGCCACTGGTGGCCATGGATCGAGCGTCCGGATCGGTCAGCGAGATCTGCTCATTGGGCTCTTTCTTCAGTTGTTCCTTGACCTGATCCAGCACTCGCATCTGCTGGCGCAGCTGTGCAATCTTGTCCCGCAGGCGCGTGGTCTTGGCCTCCAGTTCGGCTGGCTGCGTGCGGTCCGCCGTCTCAAGCGCAGTCAAGTACCGCTGGATGCTCTCCTCGATCTGCTGTTGGCGCTTGTCGATTTTGCCGCTGGTGAAGTTGCGGTCCCGCGTGTTGACCGCCTTGAACTTGCTCCCGTCGATGGCCACCAGCGCCTGGCTGAAGAGTTTGAGTTCTCGGCACAGCACCACAAAGCGGCGGCACACATTGCGGATGCCGGTACCGTTGTCGCGACGGAAGTCGGCAATCGTCTTGAAGTCAGGTGCAAGGCGACCAGTGAGCCACATCAATTCAACATTGCGTTGGCACTCGCGCTCCAGGCGTCGGCTGGACTGGACCCGGTTGAGGTATCCGTAGATGTAGATCTTCAGCAGCACTGCCGGGTGGTAGGACGGGCGACCAGTAGCGGCAGGCGTTGAGCCATCAAAGCCCAGTGCCGTCAGGTTCAACTCGCCAACGAAGGCATCAACCACCCGTATCGGGTTGTCCTCAGCGATGAAGTCATCCAGACACTCCGGCAGCAACGTGACCTGCTGCCTGTCCTGGCCCTCAATGAATCTCGACATATTGACTCCCGCGTCCAATACGTCTGTGAACTCTACCGAGTTCGCTTCCGGCCAGGGAGAGGGTTTTCACACAGCCTCATACGTTTGCGTACCTTCAGGCTTTGGCGGTAGCCCTCGTGCCGTATGGTCCGACCATCGATGGCCGAGTGCTTGTCCTTGGCCGCCACGTGCGGCGTGACCTTGAGTTTGCGGCATCCCTTGACGAATGCCTTGCAGTCGTAGCCCTTGTCGGCTGCGACGGTTGCCTGTTTGTTCTTTTTGCCTCTGCGCCCCAGCATGGCCAGCGCCGCTTCTCGCTCTGCGGTGCCGTTGGCATGGGTGATCTCGACATCCACGATCAAGCCGTTGCGGTTCTCCATGAGGATGTGCCGCCGGTACGCGCTCTTCAAGGTTGATGTAGCTGAACATCCCGCCTTGGAAATCTGGGTTGCCTCTCATCGTCCTCGTCGCGGTTGTTCTGCGATGGCTTCAGATCGTAGTGGCTGCCACATGTGGAGGCACGGGATTTTTCAACGGCCTGTTAGCGTTCTTTATTTTCCGTTTACTGAGACGACCCCAAGACAAGACGCGCACGGTGTTAGTTTTATATTACATACATGCAATCCCAACAGACTCCCCTTCCTTAGTCCTGGCCACCGGTCCGGTGGCCAACTCCACTACTTGAATTGATGACGGTGGTTTGGCCAGTTTTTTGCCACGAAACCACTTGTGACGGGAGTTATTTTTGTGAGCTCGATGTCAATGCCCTCGGCCAACTCACGACCGAAGGAAACTGCCATCTGATCCGCGTCCGCCACGGTGCCGTTGCGGATCGCATGACTAAGTGCCGGTGAACGCAGGTGTACCTGACCACCCATGACCAGGCAGTCAACTACAGGCAGGCCCACTGGCGTGTATCGATCGCTGCCAGTGAAGCACTCCCCCGCCTGCAGACGGACAAGCCATTGCTGATCTTTGGCGGTTTGCTCAATACGCGCTCTGTGTGCGTTGGCACCAGGGCGTTGCAGGTGCTCTTCGATTTTTCGCTTCATGCCATGCGTCATGGGATTGACTGGCAGACGCCCCAGGTAGTCAGCGACTTCACTCAGCAATTTCAGCGTTTCCAGATGCACAACTGCATCGACGGGCCTTTGGTTTTCCATGGGACTACTCACTGCTCTCCTTGCTTACTTGTTGGGGCTGTGTTGGGCCTACCCTGACAGCGCCATCCGCCCAATCGCAACAGGCCGACCTGAAACAAGACCGTTGCATAACTGGCTTTCTCCAAACTTGACGGCGTTTTCGGGGGGAATCAACATCCATGCCAAACAGGAGCACAAAATCACCCGATAGCTCAATCCTTATAAGGCCTGATCAATAGCCTCTTTGGCTTGGCGTGTCCATTGTCCGCTTCTGGCCGCCAACTGCCGGTCCGATCGAGCATTGGCCACGGTTACGACGCGCATCCTGGCGATCACGTCAGACCAGCAGGCTGACCAGAACCCACCAGAACAGCTGATCACATCGCCCGCAATCCGCACGCTGCACAAAACACAGACAACCATGCCCGCAACACGGCTGTGCAGCGCACCGTGGATGGACGCATTCAGCTCACGCCGCTGTTTGACTTTGCACCGATGCTCATGGACCCTGAAATCTGGGTTCTGTCGCAATAAGGTCGTGGATGGCAAATGAATGATGGCTTCAGATCGCAGTGGCTGCCACATGTGGAGGTACGGGATTTTTCAGCGGCCTGTTAAGTGGGTTGACTTGTTCCATTGCGCCGAAAGAGCCTGGTAAGTTGGAATCGCCGAAAACTCCGCATTGATTTGTACGGCAATTTGCCGCATGATTGCATCAGGAGGACAAAACCATGCCCGTCGCCGTCTCTACCGCCCGTCTCGAAGCCCGAATCAGCACCGATCTGCATTCGATGCTCAAGCGTGCCGCTGAACTTCAGGGGCGCACCATGACCGATTTCGTGGTGTCCGCCGTGCAGGACGCAGCACAGCGCGCCATCGAGCAAGCCGAAGTCATCCGCCTGACTCTGGCCGATCAAGAATGTTTCGCACAAGCCTTGCTGTCCCCGCCGACACCGGCCCCTGCTCTGGAACGCGCATTCGCTCGTCGCAGCAAGCTCCTGCGCTCTGAATGAGCCGCGCACCGTTCCAGCTTGTGCCGCTCGATGCGGCACATGATCGCGCCGCCTTCCGCAGCGATTCGGAGCCGCTGAATCGCTACCTGCGCGAGCAGGTCACACAGGACGTTCGTCGCCGAGTGGCCGCCTGCTTCGTGGCCTTGGCGAACGGGAAACGCATTGCGGGCTATTACACCTTGGCGTCGGCAAGCCTGCTGCTGGCCGATCTTCCGGTCAGCACCGGCAAGAAGCTGCCGCGTTATCCTACCGTGCCTGCCGTCCGCATGGGCCGTCTGGCCGTTGATCAGGCATTCAAGGGGCAAGGTCTCGGCGGTGCGCTGTTGGCCGATGCGCTCGACCGTGCCGCCCGTTCGGAGATTGTCGCCTTCGCCCTGATGGTGGACGCCAAGGACGAGGCAGCAGCGGCGTTCTACCGACATCACGGCTTCATTGCCTTGCCAAACTCGCCACTAACCTTGTTCTTGCCGCTGGCAACTGTCTAGGGTGAGTCAATAGCGCGGTATTGCTTGAGGGGTGCGAAGAAGTTCTCGATCAGGTGTATCCCCCCGCACTTCAGCCAAGGGGCCCTGGGTCCACCTGTCGGGCATTGCTGAATCCGCCCCTCGTCACTCAAGACAGAACACCTTTCCGAACGCGTTGGCCACGTGCATGCCCCGCCCCAACCTGTGCCTGCCTGGAGCCCTGCGGGCTGGCCAACACCAGATTCGGTGATGCCCCCACGCCCACCCCATTGCCGAGCACCCGCAAGACAAGACGCTCACGGTGTTAGTTTTATATTACATACATGCATTCATTCCTAACAGACTCCCCCTTCTTCTTGATAGGCCTCTTCACCCGCCACGTCGGTGGGACTGGCTCGGAGCCGCGCCGTGGATTGAAGTGGGGTGCCAATAGGGTTTGAGGCGGGTTCGAGGGGCCCAGGCGAGCGAAGAAAGTCACCAAAAGGAGGGGGTTGACCCGGGGTTATTTGCATGTAATATAAAAATAAGTCGTTGGCATGCCCGTTGTCTGTTGGGTTTGCTGTCGCATTGAAAAAAGGAAATTCCCATGTCCGCTGCCCAATGGTTGGCCTTCGCGTTGCTCGGTCTGTGCACACTGGTGTGGCTGGCGCTGCGGGTCTCGCGCCCACCACCCGTGTGCGAACCCCAGCCGTTGCTCACCGACAATGAACAACGGCTGCGCGAGCTCATTGCCCTGGCCTCCCCGCCTTGTTTCACGCTGAACCTGCACACCCACCTCGCCCACCTGATGCGGCCCCTGGCCACGGCCGAGCGCAAAGGGTTGCTGGCGCGTGTGGCCCAGGCCTTTGACCACCAAAATCCCCAGCCCCACCCCATTGGGCACTTGTCGGTGCCCTTCGCCTTGTTCGACCCTCACATGGAGCCTGCGTGTACCTTCACGTTCGATGCCCTGCCCCCTGACCCTCGCCGGCCGGCCTCTCGCCTGGTGCAAAGGGTCATCACTGACAGCGGTTTGCCCAACCTGCACTTTGGGCACGACGAGCTGTGCCAAGGCCTGCGCAGTGCGAACACGCTGCGCACGCAGATCCTGGCCGCCATCGACCCGCAGCACCCGGGCCATGCGGTGCAGATGCTGTTGCGGCGATGAGGACGGAGTGAGCCATGACCGCCCCACCCCGACCACCCGCAACCAGTGATCGTGCCGCCCCTTGTGCCAACACGGCGCTGGCGTCCTGGCTGGCATCTCTCGATGTGAGCAACCCGGATGGCTTTGACCCCCGAAAAAGCACGTCGTACTCTGTGATCTGGCACCGCTGGGTGCAGCACCTGTCGCGCCAATCGACCCCCTGGCACCGAGCACTGGCGACCGATGTGCTGGATTTCGTGAGCCGGGGCATTCACCCGGTGGCCACCCGAGGATCGCGCACGCGGCGAACCGCGGTCAGCCCGGTGACGCAGCGCCGCTACTTCCGGGTGCTCTCACGCATCTACCACCACGCGCTCACCGAATGCTGGATGACGCACAACCCGGCTGCCGGTGTGGCCCAGGATGAACGCCCCCCCACCGAAACGAGTCGCGGCTTCACCCTGAGCGATGCGCTGTGGCAGGCCTTGCCGCATTTTTTTGGCCTGGACACGAAACGGGCGCACACGGATGCGCGTGACCAGGCCTTGCTGTGGGTGCTCTACGACACAGGGATGACGCCTCAGGAGTTGCGCTCCCTCACCCCGGCTTGCATCCAGATCGGCCCGCCGTATGAGGGACGCACGCCGATGGATGGGCCGCTTAAGCCTTGGCCGCATGTCGTGCCCAGCCAGAGCCATTGCGTGCGGGTGCGTGGTGAGCGCGGGGCCCACCAGGATCGTCTGCTTCACCTGAGCGATTCCACCGTGCATGCGCTGCAGACATGGCAGTCGATGTGCCCGTTCAAGGGAGAAGAAGGCCCCTTGTTCGTGACGGAGCGGCGCACCTCGATGTCGGCGGTGGGGCTGTTTCAGGTGGTGGCAGAAACGGTCTCGCGGGCGCACTCGGTCATCGGCCAGTGCGAGCCCCCGCGTTTTGGGCCACAGGCGATGCGCAACACCTGTCTGGTGCTCGCACTCAAGGGGGGGCTGTCGGTCGATGAGGTACTGGCAGGCGCTGGGCTGCATGAGCGCCGTGCGCTGGACCGGCTGAACGATGTGCTCAATGCGCCCGGTTCTGGTGCCTCTTGAGAGCGCACCCGGTCCACTCCAGGACCAGCTCCAGTGGCGGAGGTCGCGTCACACATTCTCTGTCGGGGGGAGCAATGAATCCAGCGGGTGCTGTGAGAGGTTGTCAGACGAGTGACTTGCTCTGGACGCTCTTCTTGAGGCCATGGTCGGATGAAACGTGCACCGACACCTTTCCTTCTTGATGTTTCTTTGATTTGTTTTGCATGGGGTCAGTGAATGCAAGCAATCTGCGTTTCGAGAATGAAACGCTGCTTTGCGTCCCCCTTTCATGTCCCCGTTTACGGGGCAAAGCAACCGGTTTACCTATGAAAAAGTGAGGCTCTCTCCTCTGGTAAACCGCTTTTCAAGCCTTGGACCGTTCAGTTCTCGATTTTCCCGCAAGCAGGGTCATCAAACCCAGAAATCAACCATATTCATCACGTCACTGTTTTGGTTTTTTGCTTTTTTCCTTTTTTTTCAACCACTTACGTTCTCTTCTCGTTTCCTTCAACTCCCCCTCGGAAGCAGGGGCATCAAGATTCGGCCTCCCCGTAAACAGGGACATATGCCCTGCTCTTTTCCGGACCGAATATGGGTACAAGGGAGGTTTCTCCCCGCAAACAGGGACGTCAAGCTCAGAAATCGACCATTTTCACCACGTCACAGTTTTGGTTTTTTGCTTTTTTCTTTTTATTTTCAACCACTTGCGTTCTCTTTTCGTTTCCTTCAACTCCCCCCCGGAAGCAGGGACATCAAGATTCGGCCTCCCCGTAAACAGGGACATATGCCCTGCTCTTATCCGGACCGAGTAGGGGTATGTGTGAGTATTTCCCCGTAGCATGTTCGCCTGCCCCTGACCGGCTGGAGGCAAACTGCGCGCGGGCGCAATCCATTCGCTCACCGTCCTACAAGAGCATCGCCTCCATCCTGAGTTGTGGCCTGGACCAGCGTCCGCTGGACGTTCCCATCTCCATGCAGGCCAGCCTGCCGCTGCACGAGAACGTGCGCGGCCCGGACTACTACCACTGACGGCCACAGCATCCCTGAACACAGCCAAACACCGAAAGAATGAACATGCTCAACAAACACACCTTGAACCAATTGCGCGTTCTGCTACTGGATGGCTGGCCGCCCTCAGCGACGCGGCCAGCCACATCACGGCCAGCGAGTTGCCCTTTGACCAACGCCTGGCGCTGCTGGTGCAGCGCGAGGTGGACTGGCGTGACAGCAAATGCCTGGAACGCTTGTTGAAAGCCGCCCGCCTGAAGGTACGCAACGCACGAACATTATTTGGTCGGCCGCAGCTTTTGATGCATTTTTGGCCGCGCTCGATGTGCCCCCCGGCCCGAATCCCGGGCTTGAACGCCTGACTATCAAGGTGCCTTGGAGGCAGTACCAGCCCCTTGTAGATATGTTTGATCGCCCCGAGCAAGCCAATGACGGTTTGCGCGACCTGTTCAGTCGCAAGGCACCCTGGGACAAGTAGGGCCACACACCGTCATCCAGGGGGCGGTTCAGAAGAACTTATGATCCTTTGCTAAAGATGCACCTTTATTTTAAAATGCGCCTTAACTGAAAGATGCATCTTTATGAATAGTGCCTACTTTGACTGGCAGGCCTCCAACGTGGGGAATGGACAACCCACCATCGTCCAAGTGATAACTGGTATGCGCACGGCGCGCGACCTGCGGTCCGTGCTGTTGGAGGCGCTCTATGCCATGGACGGCGACAGCCAGCCCAAGAACTTTCTGTGCTTGTTGTTGGGCAGTGGGTTTACACGCCAACGCCTTGAGCGTGAGGTCCAGGATCTCAAACGGGTCACACGAGCTGACCTGCGCGACCGCATCCAGGTCGTTAATGTGCGGATGCCAGCAGACCTGAGGGCATCTCACATACCCGGCGTGCCTGAAGAATGCTTGGCCGTCCTGAACCAAAAGGTCCTACACGCGCTGATGGTCAAACCCACCACATCGTCGCGAGAGGCCGTCGTTGGCCAGCTGCTCTACCGCTGGATCAACCGCATGGATCCCGTCCGAACGGCGGAGCTAGCCGAACTGTCAGGGGCGAGTCTTCCCACGGTGTACGCCGCATTGAAAACGATTGACTCCAACTGTTTGCACCGCGACGAAGACCGCCGAATCAGCCTTGCTGGTTTTACCGCCGATGCATGGCAGAAATGGCTGGCCCTGTCGACCGACAGTCCATCTGTGAAATATGTTGATCGCTCAGGTTCACCGCGGTCCCCGGAAAAGCTGGCACGGGCGATGGCCAAACTCCAACGCAGCGATGTAGCAGTAGGGGGGGTTCTCGGCGCGATGCACCATTACCCGGAGCTTGACATCACGGGAGCCCCCCACCTGGACATCGTCGTGCACGGAAGCCCATCGACCGACTTGTCGTTTGTCGCAGAACTGGACCCAGGACTGGTGCGCGATGACACACCGGGAGCGTATGCGGTTGTCATGGTTCATTTTGTGAACAGACCATTCAGCCTGTTTGAAACCCGCGATGGCATGGTGTGGGCCGATGTGTTGGAGTGCATGGTGCATCTGTGGGATGCACACCTCATTTACCAAGTCGAAAATTTGATCCGGCACATCGCACCAGGCGGATTGGGCGGGCCTTTGGGAGACTGAAATGGATGAGCCGATCACACCCCGGGATGTGCTGCGACAAGTCGCCGAAGCCATTCCAGAAGCCTTGCGCGGCGACATCATCATTGTTGGCAGTTTGGCCGCCAGTTACCAGCTGTTGCGCGATCGTACACAGGTGATACGCACCAAGGACGTGGATGCCATGGTGGCACCCTATGCGCGTGCCGTGCTGTCTGCCGTGGGGATGACGGAGCGACTGCAGGATGCGGGGTGGCAACACCAAGCCATGCCTGGCTACGATTTGCCGGGAACTGCGGACACTCCGGACAATCGTTTGGCGGTGGTCCGTTTGCACCGGCCAAGCAGCACCACCTGGTTCCTTGAATTGTTGGGTGCTCCCCCTGTTGTGGCACCGCAGGCCAATGCCAGTGGCAAGACCATGTACCGCCTGCTTACCCGCGGTGGGCATTTTGCGTTACCCAGCTTTGCGTTTCTGGGATTGACGCAGTTCCAGCCCACCCTCTCTGAGTTTGGCCTCCTTGTCGCCTTGCCCCAGATGATGGCGTTGGCCAACGTGTTGCACCACCCGGTGATAGGGGATGCCGTCATGAGTCAGCACTTTGCTGGGCGGAGTATCAAACGTGCCAACAAAGATTTGGGTCGCGTAGTGGCGATGGCCTATCTTGCTGATTTGCACAATGAGGATGCCTTGGAAGGCTGGAAAACTATCTGGTGCCAGGCTCTCAACGAATGGGCACCTACAGATGCGGATCGATTGCTGGCCTCTGCTTCCAACGGGCTGCAGGCACTTTTGGCCAGCCCAAAAGACATAGAGCAAGCACTGCATACGGTGAATCAGGGGCTGCTGGCCGCCAGTCCCATGAGACCGGAACAGTTTATCATCGCCCTGCGCCGGTTGTTGCGTGCCATCGCGTGAGCAAGCCCATGAACAGCCGCTACACCCCGCACCCCGTGCATGCCGAAGCCGATTTCCGGGCTTCGCTTAAACAGGCCGAGGCTTTTTTTGAGGCCCTCGACGAGCCAGACACTGACAGCGAGGATGGCGGGCCAGCCGCCTTGCTCGAACAGGTGCAGTGTCTTGCGCACAGCCGGGTTGCTCAAGCCCGACATCTGCACCAGCTCCATGACTTTGATGTCCCGTTTGTGCAATCGGATGATTTGCTTGCGCTGTTCTCGGGGTGAAAACTATTCAACTACTTGCTGCCAATTTATAGTTCAGCAACTGGCTGTCGGTCGGATTCTCCCAACCTCGACCCCACATATCCTCTGCAAGAAAAGATACAAAAAACGCTTTGCCCATTGCTCCGTCTAGTCCTTTGCTGACCCAAGACCTCTGCAATGCAGGATTGACTGAAACTACGCGCAGTTGAAACTCGCTGAGGTAATCAAGTCGTTTATCGTCCGTCATCTCTTTGAACAGCGAGAAAGCCTCTATTCGCCTCGACTCTCTGTACTGCTCCAGCAAAGCAACCCGCACTGCTTTTTCTTCTTTCCCAGTAAGAGACTTTGTCGATTCGAGCTCAGGCTTGGCTGCCGCCTGTGGTGATTCAAGCACCGCAGAAAGATATTTTTCTGGTGATCGCACTGGTTCGAGACTTCTATTTGCGACCCGCGTCTCCAACTCTTTCAGTGCGGATTTGTATTTCTGCTCGCCATGCCTCTCAAGTAGTTTTTCCGCCCTCTCTTGGGGTACTCCTGCTTGAATAGCTCGCCCCACGTCCTCTAAGTTCACTGGTGATACGTTTTGGAGAGGCTTCTTGTACCTGCTTTTGCGGTTGACTTTAAATTGCAACTCGGCAACAGATCGTCCACGCTTATGCTCAATCTGTGAGACCTCAAGGTCCGTTACGTGGTTAATCTCCGCTACAGCCTTTTTGACTACGTCGCGATTAAAAATTTTCCAATCAAGGTAAGCACCCTGCTCTTTTGAAGCCGGGTCACCTGTTAGGACTGGACGCCACCACGCAAGCGATTGCTTGGCTGTGACACCGCCCGGGTTATCTACATATCTGGCACATATTTCGTAAAGTGCCAAACCTGCCATCGTCTTAAGTGCTGCCTGGTTCTCCAGACTTATCTTGGCGTATCTCTCTGGGTCCAAGATAGCTTGTTTGATTGTTGGAGCGTAACTCCACTCCATCCAGGCCTCGCCCCGCACGTTTGTCAATTCAGCGTGCGCAATGAGCGCCGCGACACCCCACCTAGCGCCTTCCCCTGTTGTGGGGGACTGCCATTCGACCTTTGTTGTCACCATCTGGCGCAGATGTTCTTTGAGCACCTCGGTGTTGTTCGAGGTGAAGTCAAGGTTTTGCGCCACACGCCGCAGTTCTATCCTGAAGATTTGCGTATCTATGCCTTGCTGCTGGGCATGAAACATCATGACGTTGTAGATTTTTCTGCAGAGCACTGTCAGTTTGTCGCGCGTTGGCACGATAGCTAGTGTCTCCACCGCTTTTTTTATATCTGGGGCCTTGCTGGTGGTCGCAATCATCGGTGAGAACAATCAGGGTTTGTTCTCACTATTCTAGTGACGAACAGCTCTGAGGTGTATGGCTAACGCCTTTTCACAACCTTGCGACTCCCAAAAGCTCTCACCTCAGAAAGCCTTCATAGTGACTTGTCCGCCCTCAGACTGGTCGGTGGAGCACCTGCTGTCCTCATTTAACTGTATGAACAATGCACTTTGAACAGATTCAGAGCCGTCCCATATCCACTCACCTAGCATCCCATCGGATCTCACCTTAGCTCCCAAAAGCTCTCTCCCGACACCCCAAAAGCTCTCACTCTAAATCGCCTAACCTATTGATTTAATTGGATTAAATCCGATCTAAACTCTTATAGGTCTTAAAGGATATAAAACCTTGCCGGAGCGTACAAACACAGAAAATGCCAGCGCAAATGGGAGTGTTCGACTGAACCCTTCTTCTGTTTTGAGAGATTAAACAGTTTTACGAAAAATTAGATGTTTCTGTAAAATGGACAACATCTGTAAAACTGACGTAGAGGAACGAACCACATGGCTCAAAAACGAATCTCAGTCCCGATCAAGAAGAAGATCAGCATTTCCGATGTGGTTGTCCAAGCAGACCGCGCGGTTCAAATGATTTCTGACGTTCGGTCTAGCATGCTCGCCCCTACGGATGTGAAGCTCGCTCCAGTTTTTTCCTTGACTCAAGTAGCTGCACTCTGCGGAATTGAGAAAGGACAGCTTGCGTATCGAATTGCAAAGGAGGAGCTTCCAGCTGGGCAGCTTAACGAGAAAGGTTCTCGCAGAGAGTTCTCGCTTTCGGAAGCAAGATCTTGGGTGCGAGCTACTCGAAGTGACTCACTCAAACCGATAGGCAAAGTTGCGGTAACCATCGCAGTTGGAAATTTTAAAGGTGGAGTTGCAAAGACAACCACTGCGATGACATTGGCCCAAGGTTTGAGCCTACGAGGTCATCGAGTTTTGGTCATTGACACGGATCCGCAAGGATCACTCACCACTCTCTTTGGCGTGCTTCCAGATACTGATGTGTCCGAGGATCAAACAATTGCAGCATTGGCCAATGGAGATGAAACCTCAATCCGACCTGCTATACGCTCTACGTATTGGGATGGAATTGACCTGGTAGCTGCTGCACCGGCGCTGTTCACTGCCGAGTTTGTCCTGCCTGCTAGGCAGATGAAAGATCCCGGATTTAGATTTTGGGATGTGTTGAATATGGGGCTTGAAGATATACGGGAAGACTACGACGTCATCATCATCGATACACCGCCTTCCCTTAGCTATTTGACGATCAATGCTTTTATGGCTGCTGACGGCCTGATTGTGCCGCTTCCTCCGAATGCACTCGATTTTGCTTCTAGCGCTCAGTTCTGGAGTTTGTTCAGTGATTTGGCTTCAAATCTTGTTGAGACTGCCGGGTTGAGCAAATCCTACGATTTCATACACGTCTTGTTGTCCCGTGTTGATGCCTCTGATGCAGCAACTAGTGTCGTCAGATCCTGGATTTCGGCGACGTATGCTGAAAAGGTTCTTCCTGTCGAGATACCTAAGACCACCGTTACATCAGCTTCTTCTGCTGAATTTGGGACTGTCTATGACATCAGTAAATACGAAGGTAGTTTGAAGACATACAAGCGTGCGAGAGATGCATACGATCGTTTTGTCGAACTTACTGAACAGTCAGTTTTTGCATCCTGGGAGTCACAGGGTGTTGCTTGAAATCTAGTGTTGTACCGTACAACACCACGTAAATAAAATTATTGAAGAGGCTCAGAATGTCAATAAAAGACAGACTCACAAAGAAGACGGCGGGGATTGTTCAAGCAGCACTTGATGCAAAGCCTGTTCTAGATGACCGCTCCATCTCAGTGGGAAATTCGGAAAAACAGTCGAAACCAGAGCCTCGAACTCCTCGCACGGGTCCAGGGCAGATGCTTGCATTTCGCTCTCACATGCAGGAAAACTCGGCGAAGGTTCAGGAGCTTGAGGATCGGTTGAAATCGTTTGACGGGGCGCTACCTGTGCGCAAAATTGATCCACACGCTGTTGTCGCTAGTAGATGGTCAAATCGGCATGCCACTAGTTTTTCGAATGCCGAATTCGCCTCTTTACGAAAAGAAATTGAGACAGCTGGCGGGAACATTCAACCAATTTTGGTTCGACCACTTCAAGGCGGGGACGGGAAGTTTGAAATCGTTTTCGGACACCGTCGGCACCAAGCCTGTCTGCAGCTCAGCTTGCCTGTTCTCGCTGTTATTGATGAAGTATCTGATCGCGAGTTATTTACAGCGATGGATAGAGAAAACCGTGCAAGGGCCGATCTTTCTCCATTTGAACAGGGTGAAATGTATCGGCGTGCACTTGATGAAGGATTGTTTCCTTCGCTTCGAATGCTCGCAGTTGAAGTTGGTGCAGATCCTGGAAACGTGAGCAAAGCGATCTCAATTGCTCGTCTCCCTCCAGATGTGTTGGCTGCGTTTCAAACACCTACAGATATTCAATACAGATGGGCCCAATATATTCAAAAGGCTCTGGATAAAGATCCAGATGCGGTCTTGAAGCGTGCTCAAAAGCTTGCTAGTGAAACGATCAAGCTACCGTCCGCGGAGGTATTGGATATATTGATCGGGCAGGTGCGTAAACTTAGAGAGTCAAGTGTCGATTTACGTAAAGCTGGCAAGTCGCTGGGTCGAATTAAGCGTGCGACGGATGGTTCGGTCCTCATCTCCGTAAAGCCTGGAGTACTCAGTGAGGAGAACTATCAACGCTTGCGAGAGTTGGTTGAAAGCGTTGTTACGGTCTAGCACTCTGCGAGTGTTGTACCGTACAACACTCGCAGAACTATTGCTCCGGCCCCATGAAGTCTGAACCGGCGGCATATTTGACCCTGGGGTCTTGAAAGAAGCTCACCACCCGCTCGGGTGATTTCTCCAGCATGGCCATGTGCTCGTTGGCTGCATCACGGAGTTTGGCCTTTGTTCTGACGGGGACCCGTTTGCCCATGGCCTGCTTCAGGTCTGCATTGAGCCTCTCCTCTGGGTTGAGCTCCGGGCTGTAGCTGGGCAAGTAGAGCACCTCGATCTGGTGTGTTCTATCGGCCAGCCAGGCCTTCACGGGCTTGCTGTGGTGTATCCGAAGGTTGTCCAGAATCAGAAACACCTTCTTGCCAGCATCCTTGATCAGCGCCCGCAGAAACTCGATCAACTTGTCGCTGTTGAAGGCCTCTTCAATGATCATCCAGCGCGCCTTGCCGCGGTTGGTGACTGTGGCGACCATTGACAGCTTCTGACGTGTGCTACCCACCGTGTATGCCACGGGTGTCTCACCTGCCGGGGAGTCGCTCCTGCCACGTACATCGGTGTTGACCAGTGCGGTTTCATCGCCCCAGTGGATTTCACCTCCCTCAGCCTTGGCCTTTGCCTCGATGGCCGGGTAGTGCTCATCCAGCCAGGCCTTGACCGCTTCAGGGCGTTGCTCGTATGCCTTCTTGATGGGCTTTTGTGGGGTGAAGCCCCAGCGTGCAAGGTATTTGCCAACAGTGCGCACACCCAGCTTCAGATCGCATTCCTGCTTGATGAGCTGCATCACGGCGGCCCGGCTCCACAAGAAGAAGTCCATCTTCAATTGCTCGGGGCGTTTGTCACAGATGGTCTTCTGAATGTGAGCTTCTTGCTGCGGCGTGAGCAAGCGGGCGTCGCCCTTGGTTCGACCACGGCCTGCGGGTTTGATGGCGGGCCAGCCGCCTTGCTCGAACAGGTCCAGTGTCTTGCGCACAGCCGGGTAGCTCAAACCCGACATCTGCACCAGCTCCATGACTTTGATGCCCCGTTTGTGCAGCCGGATGACTTGCTTGCGCCGCTCATGAAGCTGCTCCAGCGTTTGATATCTCGCGTCTTCTTTTTCCATGCCAAATCGGATCAGAAAACCACTCGATAGTTCAATCTTTATGAGGCCGGATCAGTAGGACGTGTCATCAATCAATATCCCCAGGGTTGAAAGTACGAGCCTGATTCCCATGTCAAGGCCGTGAGCAAAAGATAGGCCCTGAACGATGCCCAATGGGCACGCATCAAAGATTTGTTACCCGGCCAGGCTGGACAGCCCGGAGCCACTGCAAAGGACAACCGGCTGTTCGTGGACGCGGTGTTGTATCGCTACCGCGCAGGCATCCTATGGCGGGATCTGCCCGGGCGCTTTGGCGATTTCCGCGTCGTGCATACGCGCCACTCGCGCTGGAGCCGCACTGGCATATGGCAGCGGGTGTTCGAGGCCTTGGCGCAGGATGCGGACAACGAGTACGCGATGATCGATTCGACCATCGTACGAGCCCACCAGCACAGCGCTGGTGCAAAAGGGGGGATGCGCAAGCGCAGGCCCTCGGACGCAGTCGGGGCGGCTTGAGCACCAAGATCCACGTCACGGTCGATGCGCTGGGCAACCCCACGGGCTTTCACCTCACGCCGGGTCAGGCCCACGACCTTGAGGGTGCTGATGTGTTGCTCACGGATACGCCTGCACAAACCGTTATCGCAGACAAAGCCTACGATGCTCAAGCTCGACTCATTGAGCCACTGTGGGCCAAGGGCAAGGCTGTGGTCATTCCTTCACGGGCGACGAACAGGCAGCGCCGTGAATATGACCGCGACCTTTACAAGGCGCGGCACCTGATCGAGAACTTCTTCGCACGCCTCAAGCAATACCGCGCCATTGCCACTCGCTATGACAAGACGGCTTGCAACTTCCTCGGTGCCATCCATCTGGCCGCTTCCGTCGTGTGGCTGGCTTGATGGGGTATTCCCAGGTCACAGGAACGGATTCGATTGATGACACGCCCTAGTTCATGGTGTTGCTGGTTGCACTGCCAGAAAATGCACTGGTATCTCCCTGCAAATCATCAGACTGACGGCAACCAAAAGCTCGCCCAAGCTCCGCAGCCCTGCGTTTGAGCGGAGCCCGGCCATAAATGTTCATCGTTGTGGTGACACTGGCATGCCCCAACTGCTGCTGAATCACGTCGTACGGCACTTCCCGGGCAACGGCTCTTGTGCCAAACGTGTGACGCAACCAATGCGTGGTGGCACCAGACAAATCAATGCGCTCGCGCAGGGACAGATCAGACGCCGAGATGGCTTTTGCGAACCAACGCTTGACAGTGAGGTAGAGCGCTTGATAACTGACAGGGGACACGTGATCGATTGCACTGGCCAGAAGAGGGGAATCCGATGGCGCGGTCTCGATACCGCCCAAACCACGCTGTGCCAGATAAATCTGCAATGCATCCAAGGCTGGGCGGGGGATGTAAACCGTCCGTGTCTTCGATCCCTTCCCCAGGACACGCATCGTCCAGCCTTCCGGCTCTAGCGAAAAATCCCCGAGCTTGGCCTGAATCAACTCAGAACTGCGAAGTCCCACCGCTTCCACGAATGTCACGATGAATGCGATCCGGTGAAGGGAAGGGGAGGGCGGCTGAGCCTGGAGAAAGCGCTGTATTTGTTGCATTGCCCCGTCACTGATGGACTTGGTGTCCAAGGCTTGCGTGACCTGATCAGTCGATCCGGTGTCACTGTTGACCAACATCCATGGGTTGCCCTGGATGTACTGTGATGCAGACAACCAGGCAAAGAGGCCGCCCAAGATCGTGATGGCTTGCTGCTGGCTTGCCGGTGTGAGTGGACCGCGAAACGGCGCCCAGCCGACCTGACCAGGTGAATGCCTGTTACGAGACATCCATCCCGCTGGGATGTTCTGCAGGAACGCCTGATAGGCCAAACAGTCCTCGACCCGCATCACTGCAAAACCGCGGCCACCGCGTTCACGATCCAGCCAGAGCATCAAACGGCGGGCCTCTCGGAGATAACACTTGGCGGTGGCTTCTGAACTGCAGCGAGCCTGTAACCACGCTTTGACTGCTTCCATGTCCGTGCGTGCGTCCAACAAGCTGTTTGTTGGGGGTGTGAGACGAGAGGGCAGGGCGGTGCCACTGGCCTGCCAAGGCAGCGATGGACAGGGCTGGACGGGGTGGGGGGCATCTAAGCCCCGCACGGGGAAGAATGGTTGCTCAGGGGGCGTGGCAGCCGGTATCAGCGTCAACAGGTGTGAGGCGATACGGCGGGCCTTGGTCTCACCGATACCTGGCATCGAACGGAACCATTTGCCCCCAACTGCGATGACTCTGGACAGATCCGCCAAGGTGTTGTGGCCCGCGCAGATCAGGCGTTGCGCGGTCAGTTCATCAAACCACTCGGAGACCAGATCCGATGGGCGAGGGGCCTGACTCTCTCCCTGCTCCAGGCGCCGAAGCATCTCGATTTGGCGTTGCCGCAAGCGGTCACGCCGCTGGGATCGCTTGTCCATCGGGAACGCCGCTTCCAGCATTTCGATTTGCTCGTCTTCGCTCCAGCCATCCAGGTTGCGCGTTTCGATGAAGTCCTGCAGGGTAGGGCGCAGGGCACCTGGACGCGCCACCTTGATCGTGATGCCGATCAGTCGCCAAGCCCGTTCACCTGATCGACGTGCAACGGCTCGCACGGCATCGACGAGCTGGTGATGCGCGCTGCGCCGTTCGTGGCCATGGAGTACCCCAAGGTAGCGCTGTGCAGAGGGTCCCGCATCCAATCCTTCTGCGATGGCTCGCAGGTAGGCGAAGTGGTGTGGACCCAGTCGGCGGATGAAGCGACTGGTGGGCCGGTTGGTAAGACCTTGATTCACAAGCAGTTTTGCCTCTGACATTTCCGAAGACTCATTTTGACACTAATTTTTTGGATTTAGATTATGGAAATAATCTAAAGCTTGCTATCCACTATTGTCGTGGTCCAATGAAATCGGCGTAGGGCGCCAAATTATTTGCGACTGGCGCCACAGTGCTGCGACTGACCTACTTCGCGCCAAATATGTTGCGATTGCTTCTGGCAGCACGGCTTCGCCCTACAAGGCATTGAAGGCAACTACCCGGCCATAAGGCGCCTCGGGTGGCGCTTCGCCACGCCCTGCGCACCACAGGTAAAGGCCATCGGACCGAGCTCGCGAAGATGCGATCTCGGTCTTGAGTTCGCAGCCCCATCACGCAGCCAGAGGTTCGACTGCCTGCGTCGAAGGTTGGGGGTTGAACCCTGAGCGGCTCTCTGGTTGCAGGGCCACAGCCGTCCGCCCATCCCAAGGCTGATGACAAAACTAGCCACCGCGAGCTAGCGAAAGAACGACTGGCCGCTAAAGTTGGGGTTTTCCATCTGCTCCTACCGAGGCAGGTGTGTCCCCGTACATCCTTTTGCCCACTGGAGTTGACCCGATTCGGTGGACGGTTTCTGGTTTGACTCTCAAACCGTTTCGGGGGTTGTCTGGAGGTGCACATCGGCATTGTCGACGACGTCAAACAGGGCTTCGTTGCTCCTTTCAAAGTTCAGGGGTGAGAGGTAGCCCAGGCCACTGTGGCGGCGCCGGGGGTTGTACCAGCCTTCAATCCAGGTAAAGACCGCCATGCGGGCCTGGGCCTTGCTCTGGAAAGAGTTGCGTTCGATGAGTTCGCCTTCCAGGCTGGCAAAGAAGCTTTCGGCCATCGCGTTGTCGTAGGCATCGCCTACTGTTCCCATTGAGGGTCGCACCCGCATCTGCCGACATCGTTCGCCAAAGGCCAGGCTGGTGTACTGGCTCCAGCCCACCACCTGGCGGCTGAACAAGTCGATAACAGCGGCCAGGTATAGCCAGCCCTCATCGGTGGCGATGTAAGTAATGTCGCCACACCACAGCCTGCCCACCACGTACTTGGCGAACCGCTTCCATCTTGAATTCCTGCGTGTACTGCGCACGTACCTGCTTGTCTGCCATCTCTTGACTCCTTGTCAGCATTTTCAACAAGGTCAAGAACTCCACTTCTCAGGGGCAACCTCAGTTGCGGACCGTGGCCGCCTTGCCTGCAGACGTGTCCGTACTGCTGATCGAACACGACATGGACCTGGTGTTCGAATTCGCCGAGTTCATCACGGTGCTCGTCAACGGCGCTGTACTCACCGAAGGGGGGCCGCAATCGGTGGCTGACGATCCACGGGTGAAGGCAGGGCGGATTCAACCGATCGTTGCAACACCGGGTTGATCGCCAGATTTTAGGTACTGGTTCAGTGCTTCTGCTGGTGTCTTCCAGCCCAATGTCTTGCGCGGCCTGTTATTGAGGGTCAATGCCAC